>ERZ827181.2767-NODE-2767-length-14243-cov-3.107274_pt1 | contig 14243 bp, 10 predicted proteins | sample MGYA00519778_ERZ827181 | MGnify/ENA primary metagenome ERZ827181 (study PRJEB31778, sample SAMEA3449273) | human gut metagenome | biome: human gut; feature: human-associated habitat; material: faeces | place: United Kingdom | collected 2010/2012 ...
GGATCCCCTTCAAGGGAAAGCCGTTCGCCCACCCCATCCGCTATGGCTGTTTCCTGCATGGGGCGATCTCGCTCGATATAGCGACAGGCATCCTGTCCATCCTCCCGCCCATCCTTACGGGTTCGCCCGTTTCGCTTATCCCCGCGCGGTCCGTCCTCCCCGCCATGTCCCCCGGCAGCGCATGGGAGGAGGCACAGCCGGGATGTTTTGCCCCAGGCGGGCTGGGGGGGAATGACGGAAGGGAAGGCGGCCCCTCCCTCTCCTTTGCGCAGGCCTGCTGAAGGCGTCCAAGGCCTGGAACAGGCAATGGCCCGCCATGCAGGGGATTGCGACAGGGCGGGCGGTTGCCGCCGTATCCATGCGAAAAGGCGAGCCCTCAGTCATCTCGCGTGCTTTCTCGCCGTGATGCCCAGCTGCCCCATCCTGCGGTAAAGCGTGGCAAGGCTGATCCCCAGTTCGGAGGCCGTCCGTTTTTTCCCTTCCGTGTGCTGTCCGTAGCGCCCGAGGAGCTGCATGATCCTGTCGTATTCCGCCGTATCGCGGGCAGGCCCCGGCGGTGGGGACGGCATACCTTTTTCCGTTTTGACGGGAGGGGGGCTTGCCGTCTTGAAGCGGGAATCCATGAGATCCAGCGTCAGGACGCCGTGCTCGCAAAACCCGACCCCGTATTCCACAAAGTTTTTCAGTTCGCGCACGTTGCCGGGCCACGGGTAGGCCTCGAAAGCGTGCATGAGTTCGGTGGCGACCCGGTAGGTGCAGCCCCGTTCGCGGCTGAACGACTGGAGGAAATGGGCCACCAGCAGCCGGATGTCGCCTTGCCGCTCCCGGAGCGGGGGCACGAACAGGGGGATCACGTCCAGCCGGAAGAACAGGTCTTCACGGAACGCCCCCTGCGCCACCAGTTCACGGAGGTTCCTGTTGCTGGCGGCGATGATGCGGATGTCCACGCTGTGGTTGACCTTCCCGCCGACGCGCCGGACAACGCGCTCCTGCAAGACACGCAGCAGCTTGACCTGAAGCGACACGGGCATTTCGGATACCTCGTCGAGGAAGAAGGTACCCGTGTGCGCCTGTTCCAGAAGCCCCTTTTGGCCCCCGCTGTTCGCGCCGGAAAACGCGCCGGGCTCATAGCCGAACAGCTCGCTTTCCATGAGCGATTCCGGGATGGCCCCGCAGTTGATGGCGACGAACGGCCCCGTATGGCGGGGGCTGTTGTCATGGACCGCCTGCGCGATCAACTCTTTGCCCGTCCCCGACTCCCCTTGGATAAGGACGGTGGCGTTCGTGCCGGCGGCCTTCAGGATAGCCGCCTTGAGCCGCAAGATGGCCTTGCTCTCGCCGATGATGCTGGGAAAACGGTCATCGCGCGGTTGTTCGGGGAGCGATTCCACGTCGCGTCCGCGGGCCCATGCGAAACCGATGATCTGGCTGATGAGCTCGAACGCCTTTTCCGACTTCATCAGCAGCTCGGCGCGCTGATTGTCGGTGAAGGCCACGATCTGCACGACCGCGACGATTTCGTTTTCTATCACCACCGGCCCCGTGAAATTGGCCACATCCGCGCAGGCCCCCTTGCCGGAGCAGGTACGGCAGACTTCTTCCTTGCCGGGCGTCAGCACCATGGAGCTCTGGCCGGAACGCAGGCTGTAGGTCAGCGCATTGTCCGCGGGCATCCGGAACCCGACACCGCGGAGGTAGGGGCCGGTTCCCCCCACGCAGTAGCCTTCCGCGTTCATGATCACGATTTCCACGTCCAGCAGCTCCGCCAACGGGGGAAGATGCTTCTGCACAAGGCGCCAACGCTCGGTGACGGGGGAACCCGATGGGAGGGGAGGTTCGAGAGGGGTGTTGATCCACAGGGGGACAGCGGCATGGATTTCCGATCTCATAGGTGTCTCCAAATAGGCAAATCTATATGTTTTATCGATGTATCTTACTTTTATAGTTACTCTTTTGAGTTTCTCACCTGCATGAGAAAAAGACAAGCGAAAAGGTGGAAAAAAGGAGAAACCGTATTTTTTTGTTGTTCCCGAAGCGGGTGGCGGAAACCGATTCTGAGAGGCTGCCTTTGGACGGCGGGGGCTGCCGGGACCTTCTCATGCAACAGCACCGCTGCGCCGGGGGGAGGCCCTTCGCATGTCTTCAAGAGCGGAACCGGGCCTCCATCACCTGCTCTTGAAGGGGCTCCGCCGTTTCCGCCCTCCCCCTGCAAAAGGGCCGCATCGGGTTGCGGGCGATACCCAACCCCAGATGCGCCCGTGGCTGTCCGCGGGAAAAACGGCTGCCGGGCGTTTCGGCATATGGACGCCTCCAGCGCCCCCGGCGAAAACCGCCAAGCGGGAGGGAGGCCCCCCCTTGACGCCGCCCGTGCTGGCCCCAAACAAAAAAGCCGCCCCTGAGGACGGCTTCCTGACGAAGGGCTTGCCTTTACTTCTTTTCGGCTTCCTTAGCCTTGCGGATAGGCTCCTCAAAGAGCTTGTAGTACCCTTCGATGACCTTGCCGAATTCGTCGGCGGGGAGGTAGTTGGTGGTCATGTTGACCTTGGCGAACTTGGCCTGCACGTCGGGATCGCTGAGGGCTTCCTTGATCAGGCTCTGGAGGCGTTCGATGCGATCCTTGGGAGTCTTGAGCGGGGCCACGATGCCGTACACGGAGTCGAACACGAAACCGTCGCCGAACATTTCCTTGAACGTGGGCGCGTCGGGATAGTTGGGATCGCGCTGGGCGCCGCACACGGCGATGACGCGGATGTCCTTGTGTGGCTTGAAGTTCACCACGGGCGTGAACCCTGCGGAGATGTGGTTGCCGAGGAGCGCCGTCACGATTTCCGCGCCGCCGTTGTAGGCCACATAGGGGAGGTCGGATTCGGGGAACAGCTTCATCACGTTGGCGTGGTAGAAGCGCTGGGCCGTAAACGCGCCGGGGCTGGCGAGGCTGTACTTGCCGCGTTCGGCCTTGGCCTTGTCCATGAGATCCTGCACGCTGGCGATGCCGGAATCGGCGCGGACGCCCCAGCCCATCGTGAAGACGTTGACCTGCGCCACCGGGGCCAGATCCTTATAGGTGAAGCCGCACTTCTTGTATTGCGGGACGACGGTCAGCACGTTGGCAGAGGTGAGGCTGATGGTATAGCCGTCGGGACGGGCGCGGACGGTTTCGAGCGTGGCGGGGATGCCGCTGCCGCCGGGCTTGCTGGTGATGAGCAGCGTGATGTTGTGCTTGCGCTGCAGGTAGTCGCCGATAATGCGGGCGGCGGTGTCGGGAGCGTTGCCCGCGCCGAAAGGCATGATCAGGGTGATCGGGCGGCTCGGGTAGTCTTCTGCCGCAGCTTGGAACGGCATGGCGCAGAGCAGGGCCGCGGCTGCGGCAACGCCGGTGCGGAACATCCGGGACAGATTCCTCTTCATGAAGGCTCCTCCTGAAAAAAGTGTGGATGGATCAGACCGCCTCGCGCTTGCATCCCCTGTATTCGTCCCAAATGTTTTTGAGGACGACGCAGGCGCTGACGGCCAATATGGCGCAGGATATGGGGCTGGTGAAAAAGGTGCTGAAGTCGTCGCGGGAGAGGGACAGGGCCCGGCGGAAGTTGGATTCCGCGAGCGGGCCGAGGATCATGGCGAGCAGCATGGGCGGCTGGGGGAACCCCGCCTTGAGCATCAGGTAGCCAAGCAGCCCGAAGGCGGCCATTACGCCGATGTCGAACGTGGAGTTGTTGGCCGCAAAACTGCCTATGGCGCACAGCGTGAGCACGACGGACATGAGGATCGCCGTAGGCACGAGGACGACCTTGCCGAGGATGCGCACGGCGATGAGCCCGACCACAAGGATGAGGATGTTGGAGACGAAGAAGCTCGCGAAGATGCCGTTGACCGTGGCGCCGTGCTCCTGAAAAAGCAGCGGGCCGGGCGTCAGGCCTTGGATCATCAGCGCGCCGAGCAGGATGGCGGTGAGCACGTCTCCGGGGACGCCCAGCGTCATCAGGGGGATGAGCGCCCCGCCGGTCACGCCGTTGTTGGAACTTTCCGTCGCGGCCACGCCTTCCAGCGTCCCCTTGCCGAACGCTTCGGGATGCTTCGAGAAGCGCTTGGCTTCGCCGTAGGCGATGAAAGTCGCGGCGCTGGCCCCCGTAGCCGGGATGATGCCGATGAGCGTGCCGAGGAGCGAGGAGCGCAGCAGGTTGAACTTGTTCGTCCAGATTTCCCTGAGCGTCAGCCCCTGATTGGACAGCTTGCCCTCCTTGACGATCCCGCTCTTGCCGAGAAAGACATCCTCAAGGGACAGGAGCACCTGCGATACCGCGAAAAGCCCGACGAGCGCGGGCACCAGCGAGATGCCGTTGAACAGTTCCGGCACATCGAACGTGTTGCGGAAATCGCCGGAAACCGGATCGATCCCCACCGTGGAAAGGAAAAGGCCCACGAATGCGGCGGCAAGCCCCTTGCACATGGCCCCTGAAGACAGGGTCGCCACCACCGTGAGCGCGAAAACGGCCAGTGCGAAATATTCGGCCGGGCCGAACGACATGGCGGCGGTCGCCAGCAGCGGCGCGCAGGTCACCAGAGCGACCGCGCTGAAGATGCCCCCGAAAAACGAGGCGAACGTGGCCATTTCCAGCGCCTTGCGCGATTGCCCCTTGGCGGTCAGCTTCGGGCCCTCGAGCAGGGTCGCGGCGGCGGCCACCGTGCCCGGCGTGCCGACGAGGATGGCCGTGATCGATCCCCCGTAAATGGCCCCGGCGTACATGCCGAGCAGCATGGAAAAAGCCTCCACGGGCGGCATCCCGAAGGAAAGCGGGATGAGCAGGGCTACGCCCATCGCCGCCGTCAGGCCCGGCATGGCCCCGAACAGGATGCCCAAAGAAACCCCGGTGACGTTGGCTATCAGTGAACCGAAACTCAAGGCCGCTTCTATCCCAGCAAAAACCTCGGACATCGTGTCCTCCTACGGCAACATGATCTGAAAGAAGTATCCGAAGGCATACAGCAGCGCTCCCGTGGTCAGCGCCGCCACTCCCATGATTTCAACGGGATTCCGGCGTCCCAGAAGGGGCAGGGAGAACAGCAGGAACAGGAACGTGGAGATCGTAAACCCGCCGTTGTGCGGCCACGGGAACCAGCTCTGCTCCACGAGCCGGTCGCCGAGCCAGATCATGCCGGACAGGTACATGACGAAGAAACCGAAAAAGAGAAGGGTCTTGATGACGGCGGATCGGTTTCCCCAACTACGGCCGGGCCGGTTCCTCAGCAGCCCTTGGAGGATGAGGAAAACCCCGCACAGCGCCATGCCGCCGAGGGCCAGCGTGGGCAGCGCGTCCGCCCCGACAACCTCCCCATCGGACGGGGCGATGGAGGCCGACACTTCGTAAGCCCCCACCGCGCAAAGGCATAGAAGAACCGCGCCGGAAAAAATATCGTTGAGGTTTTTCATGGAATTCCTTTGTGTTGTTGAGGCCCCGCCCCCCGGAAAGCGGGAGCGTATGCCCTCCGTTTTCCGGGGAGTCGGGCGATCAGGCGAAAAAGCCCGCCGTCCCGGTCAATCCTTCTTCTTTTTCCACAGCACGACGCGGCAGAAGGGGTCGCCCTTGCCGAGGCGTTCCACGATATCGCACGGGATGCCGTGCTCCTTGGCGCGGTTGCGATCCAGTTCCATAGCCACGTCACAGAAAAGATCCTGATCTTCAGGAGAAAGCCCCATCTTTTTCCATTCTTCGAGGAGGGGGCAGTAGTGCATCTTCATTTCGCAGTATTCTTCGGTGTCGGAAATTTCCGTCTCGAATACGCCGCCCATCATGGTGTAGTGTTCGTTCATCCAGTCTTCGGGAGCCAGCTTGCGCCCGTCGCGCTCGGCACGGATGCGGCCGTATTCGGCAATCCCCTCACGGGCGAGGGCTTCGGCCTGTTCGCGGGTCATTACTGAGGAAAACGCCTTGAACAGACAGGCCTGAGAGCGGGCCCTGTCCTGCATGGCCCCACGAACACGGCGTACAACTTCGGGATTCCATTCCATGAAACTTCTCCTGTTATCATAAAAGGTTTCACATCTTCTCCGTGTAACCGGACATTTTTTCTAATGCGATTTTTGTGCCATACGGCGCATACTCCGCATCTCACTATTGTTACAGATTTTTTATCATTGCAGGCACATTATTCTCATCCTGAAATTCTCTTTTCGCATCTCATTGAGAAAAAATTCTCACCACATGAAAATACAGTGCCCTTTATGCCATTCTCTTTATTTTCAGTCAGGTATGCCGCACAGTTACGGCAACGCAGTTTCCGGACTCCTTTGCCGACAGGCATTCAGGGCACGAAAACACACCGCCAGGATCCCAAGATGGGACCGCAACCTGCCCGCACAAGGAAACGGATGCGGAACGGAAAAAGGAAGATTGACAGGATGGCGCGCTGTGAAAGGCGAAAGAAAAAGCCGGAAAAAATGCCGAGGGGGAAGGACAACGGAAGTCTCTGCTCACCCGCCTGTTTCTCCGGCGAAACAGGAGAGGGGGACAAGCGCCTCCGTGTGGGATAGCACGCCGCCCCTTCGAGCGCGGAAAAGACTGGGGGGCGCGAATGCTATTCCAACAGATGCGGTAGATTATGGACGGAAAAGATGGGCAACCGTGTGACGCATTCCGAACGGATACGGCGGAGAGGAAATACCCCAACGGGCGGAGCGCCGACGGGTTCCAGACCGTATCCCTGAAAAGTATCTAGCGGGGATGATGGGATAGCCAGAAAAAGGAAAGCCCGCTGGAGTTCAGCGGGCTGCCTTCATGCGGCGGTAGGGCCGAATCCATGCTTCCCCCTCCCATCCTATTGACTGTATTCCATTCTTGGTTACGTCCGCGGTACGCGCCGTATCCATAAAACGGAGGCTTGGCGAGCCTTCGAAACAGCACCGGGGGCTCAAAAAACTTCTGGCGAACGTAAAGAGGCCCCCGAACAACGCCGGGCATCCTCCCTTTTCCGTCTTGACGCGCTCCCTCACGGGTGGCTTCAAGTTCGGGAACGGCACTCCCCGAAGGCAATCCATACCCCGCCCTTTCCCTATCTGGCGATAAAACGGGCTGAAGATGCCGACAGCCAGCATCGCCGCCCCACCCGATGTATTCCCGATGTACAGCGGCCACCTCCCCAGCCCCAAGCGTCACCGCATCTTCCCTTCTTTCTCCAATTCCTTCACTTTTCTGAAAATCGTACTGCGGTCGACCTGAAAGTGCCTGGCGACCTCGGTGATGCTGCCGTAACGTTCCATCGCGGCTGAAAGGACCTTGTTCTCAAGGTCCTTCATGATCTCCTTGTATGTCTTGCCGTCGAGTTCAAAATCGAGGCCGTCCCTGCGCGCCGATGCGGCAGGCTTCGCCACGCCCGAAATGGGGACATCCGAGGCCCGGATCACGCTGTCCTTGCTGGTCACGGCCAGCCCCTGCACAAGGTTTTCCAGCTCGCGGATATTGCCCGGCCACTTGTAGTCGAGGAGCAGCGATTCGGCTTCTTCGGAAAACGTCAGCTGTCGATGGTACTTGCTGCCGTAAAACCGCAGGAACATGCGTGCGAGGGGCAGAATGTCCGCCTGGCGGTCGCGCAACGGCGGAATGGCGATCACCGCCACCTTGAGCCGATAATAGAGATCACTGCGGAATTCCCCGCGCGCGATGGCGCGTTCGAGATTCTTGTTGGTGGCGGCGACGATGCGGACGTCGATCTGCTTCGGCGTGGTGGAACCCACGCGCATGATCTCCCAGTCCTGAAGGAACCGGAGCAGCCGCGTCTGCATGGGCATGGGCAGCTCCCCGATTTCGTCGAGGAACAGCGTGCCGCCCGCCGCCGCTTCGATGAGGCCGATCTTGCCCGTCTTGCTCGCGCCGGAAAACGTGCCCGCCGCATAGCCGAACAGCTCGGTTTCAATAAGATTTTCGGGGATGCTTCCGCAGTCCACCTTGATGAAGGTCTTGTTCTTGCGCAGGCTCAGGGCGTGGATACGGCGGGCAATGACGTCCTTGCCCACGCCCGTCTCACCGAGCAGCAGGACCGTGGCGTCCTTCTCCGCAATAGTGTTCACCTCGCCGTAGAGCTTGATCATGGCACTGCTGGTGAACAGCTTCGGCGTCTTGCGGGAAAGCTCCTGCGCGTCCCCGGCGGTACTGAGCTGCTGGAACGCTTCGAGCAGCTCCTTCTGGACGCTCATCTGCTCCCGCATCTCGGAGAGCATGGTCACGTCGCGGAGGAAGGTGATGCACAGCACCAGCTTGCCCTGCGCGTCGAAAACCGGATTGGCTTCGAGGATCAGCTTCCGCCCGTCGGAAACGGTCTGCACGCGCGTGGCGGGCTGCCCCGTCCGCATGACCTCCGGGTTCAGCACCACGTCGAGCCTGCCGCGCTTGACGAACTCCATCACGGAATGCCCCAGCATCTCTTCGCGGGGGATGCCCGTGATTTCGGCATGGCGCCTGTTCAAATGCACGACGGTCCCTTCCACGTCGGAGATGCAGATCCCCTCTTTGAAGGCGTCAAAAAGCTGATCAAGATACTCTTGCAACATTACATGTCCGTTCTTAGTTTGTGAATCGTTTCTCGAAGCATCTTCTCCTTATGCCCCATCACATGCCGAAAAGCAAGAAATCATAAGTTGTTACTATAATGGAAAAGAATCCGCCCGGCGGAGAAGCCGGGCGGAACCGTAAAGAAGCGCCTCCGCCGGGGCTACTGCCCGTACCCCATAAGGCTGGGCAGCCATGTGCTGATCGCCGGGACGTAGGTGAACAGCAGGATACACAGGGTCAGCGCGATCAGGTAGGGGATGACCGCGACGGAGATGCGCTCCACCGAGATGCCCGCTATCCGCGACGCCACGAAAAGGTTGACTCCAAGCGGCGGCGTCAGCATGGCGACGTTGTTGGTCACCACAAGGACTATGCCGAAATGGATCGGGTCGATGCCGAGCTGGAGGATCATGGGCAGGAGCACCGGTACGAGGATGATGATGGTCGCCAGCGTTTCCATGAACATGCCGAGGACATACAGCACGCCGATGATCATGAGCAGCACGAGATGGGGATCGTCGGAAATGCCGAGCACAATGGACGCAAGGCGCTGCGGGGCCTCCTCAAAGGTAAGGATCTTGCCGAACAGGGTGGACGCGCCCACGATGAGCAGCACCGCGCCGCAGGTCATCGCGCCTTCCAGCAGGGCCCGGTAGATGTGCCGGGGTCTGAGCACCCGGTTGATCACGATGCCCACGAACAGCGCCCACACGATGGCGACCACGGACGCTTCCACGGGCGTCGCCCAGCCGGTATAAATTGAGCCGAGGATGATGAACGGCGTCGCCAGCGCGAACCCGGCGTTGCCGCAGCTCCTGAGGAAAAACTTCATGTTGAAGGGCGCGGCGTTCTCGTCGCCCTTGAAGCCGTTCCTCTTCGCCAGCAGGTAGGCGGTCATGATCATCGCGAAGGCCACGATGAACCCGGGGATGAACCCTGCGGTGAACATGGCGGTCACCGACAGGTTCCCGAGGATCGCATAGATGATCATCGGGTTGGACGGCGGGATCAGGATGCCGATGGTGCCTCCGGAAGAAGCCGCCGCCGAAGCGTAATCCTTGGAATAGCCGTTGCGGACCATCGCCGGGACGAGGATGGTGCCCACGGCGGCGACGGTCCCCGGCCCGGAGCCGGAAATGGCCGCGAAGAACGTGCAGGCGAGGATGGTGGTGATGCCGAGGCCGCCGTAGACGCGGCCCACAAGCTGCTTCACCACGTCGACGATCTGCTGCGTGATGTTGCCGAACTCCATGAGCGTGCCCGCGACCACAAAACAGGGGATGGCGAGCAGCGGGAACAGGTTCAGGCCGTCAAAAAGCGAGTTGTGGATGACCGACAGGGGCAGGATGTCCCCGCCCGCGAGGATCGCCACCACGGAAGAGATGATCAGGGACATGAAGATCGGCAGCCCCAGCAGGAACATGGCGACAAGGACAATGAGGGCAATGGCTAGGGGCGTCATCAGGCTGCCTCCTCGTAACGAACCAGTTCTCCGAGGGTGCCGTTCCGCCAGCGCACGACGTATTCCTCAACGATGCGCCAGCTCACCAGCACGAAGCTGAACGGGATAATGCATTCCACCCACGCCTTCACAACGCCGAGGGTAGGCGACACTTCGGGGTAATACAGGCCCTCTTCGATGCAGGCGAGCCCGATCCACGCCACATAAAGGGAGAAGCCGATCCAGATGATGTCCCCGACGGCGCGGAACACGAGCCGCCAGCGGGTCGGAAGGAACATGAACTGTGCGGTGATGCGGACATGCCCGCCGCGCTTCACGGCAAGGGCGGCCCCGACATACACGGCCCAGAGGAAACTGTAGCGGGAAAGCTCCTCCGTCCACGCCAGCGACGACCCCACGGCGATGCGCATGGCCACCTGAAGGAAGAGGCAGAGAACCATGACCGCGACGAACAGAGCACAGGCCCCCTCTTCGAAGTTGTCGTAGAGCTGCTTGAAAAAAGACATACGTCCTCCAAGGAATGAAGACGGCGCGCGGAGCCGAAACCCGCGCGCCGGGCGTCCGTTTACTGCTGCATGATGGCGAGGGCTTCATCCACCACGGCCTTGCCGCCGACCTTGTCGTAGAACTGCGGCCACACGGAGCGGGCGGCCTCCGTCCAGGCGGGTTCGTCGGACACGTCATTGATGACCATGCCGCGAGCAAGGCATTCCTTGAGGGCGATTTCATCCTGTTCCGCGGACCACTTCCATTCGTAGGCGGCGGCTTCCTTGGCGGCCTTTTCCACGAGGGCCTTGGTCTGCGGGTCGAGCTTGCGGAACCACGGGTCACTCACGAGCATCGGGCCGACCCAGAGCATATAATGGATGTTGGTGATGTACTTCTGGACTTCCCAGAACTTCTGGTCGCGGTTGATGGCGTGGGGGTTTTCCTGCCCGTCGACCACGCCCTGCTGAAGCCCGTTGAAGGTTTCGGACCACGCCAGCGGATGGGGCTCGACGCCCCACGAGCGGAAGGCGGCAAGCTGGAGCTCCACAGCGGGAACGCGGATCTTCAGGCCCTTGAGGTCGGCCATCGTGTTGATGGGCTTCTTGGAGTTGGTGATGATGCGGTAGCCGCCCACAAGCCACGACAGGGGCCGGGTACGGCTCTGCTTGGCGATGGCGGCGGCGGTCTTGTTCATGAACGCTTCATTGCCGAACAGCTTTTCGGCGTCGGAAATCTTCGGGAACATGTACGGCAGGATGAACACCCCGGCCTGCGGCGCGAAGGGCGTCAGGTTCCCGTCCGCCAGCACCGCGAGATGGATCTCGGCGTTGCGGAGCTGTTTGACGTTGGCCTGTTCGTCGCCGAGCGAGCCGCCATAGAAGGTCTGTACGGTGATCGCGCCGTTGGATTCCTTCTCGACGATCTCCTTGAACTTGTCGATGGCGACCACATGCAGGCTGCCCTGCGGGTTCGCGGTAGCGGCACGGATGGTCATCTTCTTGTATTCCGCCGCGTTGGCGGTGCCAAGCGAAAGCATCAGGACAGCCGCGGCGAAGGCCGTAAGAAAACGTCTCATGCAATTCCTCCTCTTTTTTCCCCCGAAATGGAGATGATGCTGCAAACCGGGACAAAGCCCGTCTCCCCCTGTGGGAGATTCCTCTGTTTCATTCCCGCGCCGGACGGCCCCCGACCTTCCGGCACGGGGGCGGCCCTGTACCGCCCCCTCTCCCAAAATCAGCTTTCCAATGCGGCGTTGGCCAGCACCGTGACGGGCTCTTCCCCGGCAGAACGGGAAGGCGGTTCAACGGTTCTCAAGATACGAGGGAACCTGCCCGCTGGCCACCGTCAAAGGCCAAGCAGCTTGGCGGCGTTGTTGTAAAAAATGTTTTCAAGCGCCTGCGGGCTGAAAGGCAGTTTCCTGTACAGCGCGATCTGCCCCTTGAAGTCGAGAAACGGATGGGCGCTGGCGAAGATCACCTTGTCGCCGATCATGGTGTTCGCGGCCTGAATGTAGCCTTCGGAGAACGGCGACTGCTCGTACTCGGAAAGCTCCAGATAGACGTTGCGGTTGCGCTGAACGACCATGATGATCTCGTTCACCCACGGGTAGCACCCGTGGCTCACTACGATCTTGAGCTTGGGGAAGTCCCGGGCCACCGCGTCGATATACCGGGGGTGGCAATGCTCGGGGTCGGCCCCGTCCACCAGGGTCGCCATGCCCGTACTGATCACGACGGGAATGTCGAATTCACAGCACTTGGCATAGATCGGATAATATTTTGCGTGGTTGGCCGGAATCTTGGCGAGAAACGGGTCGATGGCCGCGCCACGGAAACCGTGGGTTTCGACCATGAGCCCCAGCTCGTCGATGGCGTCCATTCCCTTGTGCGGGTCAAGCCCGGCCATACCGATGAAACGGTCGGGATACTGTTCGAGGAAGGGGATAACCCCCTTGTTGCCGGAAGCGATGCCGTAGGTGGTTTCCGCGTCGCGGCTGGTGATGACGCCCTTGACCACGTTCTGCGCTTCCATGTCGCGCACGATGTCTTCAATGGGCTGGGAGCGGGCGCGCTCATGGAATTTGAACAGCGCGTGCATCTCGCCGAAGACGGGATGGTCGATCATCCCCTGTACGGTGGAAGGGATGTTCGGACGGAAACGAAAGTCGATGATCTTCACGATGGTCCCCTTTGCATGAATGTCTGGCGTGACGCCTTGACGACGATCTTTGCTTTCCCTAAAGCAAGAGGCGGACCATTTGTGAAATAAAAAACACTTAACAAGACTCTTTACTGCTACGAAACGGATAAAATCACCTAACAGACTCTTTTTTCATCTTTTTTGTTTTCATCTTTTCCGTAGGTTCGGCTTCCGTCTTGCTGTTTTTCAGCCTCTGCCATGCGAATAACCGTCCTTCCGTTCCCGTCCGCAGAAATATTGTCCTCCATCCATTCTTTTGAGACTTATAATACACTTAAATAACATGTTCTTTTTTCATCACAGGAAGCGCTTCAAATCCATGATGCGAATACGCACCTTCCGCATTGCAAAAAAACACACTCCTCTTTTCCTTCCTAATACAGCCATATTACAGCAAATCAAAGGTTTGAAACCATCAATATGTGCATTTTTGCACAGTTCATCATTCCATGAATGCAAAAAAACACAGCTTCCAGCCCCTTTTTCCTTCTCCCCTGCAGTTCCCCGAGGTACAAAAAAAGCCCCTGAACCCAGTACAATCAGGGGTCAGGGGCAACGGTACAGACGCTTCAATACGGCCTAAAGAAAAATGAAGGTTCTTATTTCTCGTAGGATTTCAACATAATGTTCAACCGTTTCATGAAGGCTTCATCGGCCTTCACGCCCTCCAGCTCATAGCGCCGCCCAAGGTAGCCGTATTTGGGCTGCCCCATGCGGTGGTAGGTCAGCGCTTCATAGCGGATATTGGCCTTCCTGGGAATCATTTCACGAATACCGAGAATATCCTCTTCCGTATCGTTGAAACCGGGGATGACCGGCGTGCGGATCAGCACCGGAAGATCCGGGAAGTGCTCGAATACGTGCCCGATGTTCTTGAGGATCAGTTCGCTGCCCACCCCCGTGGCCTTCTTGTGGCGGGCTGAATCGAGGCACTTGATGTCAAAAATCAGGGCATCAAGCACCCGGCAGGCCTGATCCAGAACCTCGGTCGGGTAGTGCCCACAGGTTTCGATGGTCGTATGGATATGGCGTTTCTTCGCCTCGCGCAGCAGGGCCAGCGCGAAATCCGGCTGCGCCAGCGCCTCGCCCCCGGACAGGGTGAGCCCGCCGCCCGATCGCGTATAGAACACGCCGTCCTCTTCCACGCGGCTCAGGATTTGATCCACGCTCTGCGTTTCGCCGTACACCGTCTGCGCCCCGCTCGGGCAGGCGCGCACGCAGGCGTTGCAGCCCGTACACTTCGAGCGGTCAAAGCAAACCAGCCCGCCGACAATGCTCACGGCCCCGGTCGGACAAGCTTTGGCGCACCGCCCGCATACGGCGGCGGTCAGGCAGCGCGTGGGGTTGTAGGCGCGCTCCGGCTCGCGGCGCTGCGACTCCGGATTGCTGCACCACGGGCAATGCAGCGGGCATCCCTTCAAGAACACCAGCGTACGGATGCCTTCGCCGTCGTGGACGCTGAATTTCTGCACATTGAACACGATACCCGTTTGTTGCCTGTCCAGCATGGTGGCTGCTCCTGACGTAAGAAAACTGGGGGAAGGGAGGGA
>ERZ827181.2775-NODE-2775-length-14225-cov-80.228652_pt1 | contig 14225 bp, 9 predicted proteins | sample MGYA00519778_ERZ827181 | MGnify/ENA primary metagenome ERZ827181 (study PRJEB31778, sample SAMEA3449273) | human gut metagenome | biome: human gut; feature: human-associated habitat; material: faeces | place: United Kingdom | collected 2010/2012 ...
ACCATCAGCAGGCAGACACGGGAACAAAGATGATTCATCTGGGCAAGAATACCCGGAGCACCATTGTGAGCAAAGGCATTTCTGCCGGAAAGAGCGAAAACTCTTACCGCGGCTTGGTGCGCGTGGCACAGAAAGCGGACAATGCTCGTAATTACAGCCAGTGCGACTCCTTGCTACTTGGTGACAAATGCGGCGCGCATACTTTCCCCTACATGGATATTCACAATGAAACGGCCATCGTGGAGCATGAGGCCACTACCAGCAAAATCAGTGAGGACCAGATATTCTACTGCAATCAGCGCGGTATTTCTACGGAAGATGCCGTGGGGCTGATTGTGAACGGTTATGCCAAAGAAGTTTTGAATAAACTTCCGATGGAGTTTGCCGTAGAAGCGCAGAAATTGCTTGCCATTTCGCTGGAAGGAAGCGTGGGGTGATTTATAAATAGTAAATTGTAAATAGTCAAATAGTAAATATAAAGATGTTAGAGATAAAAGACCTGCATGCCAGCATCAATGGCAAAGAAATATTGAAAGGCATCAACTTGACCATACGTGATGGAGAAGTACATGCACTGATGGGACAGAACGGTGCTGGTAAAAGTACGTTGAGTAATGTGTTGGTTGGCCATCCTGCTTACGAAGTGACGCGCGGCTCAATTACCTTTAATGGCAAGGACTTGCTTGCCATGAGTCCTGAGGACCGTGCACATGAAGGAATCTTTCTTTCTTTCCAGGCTCCGGTAGAGATTCCGGGCGTGTCGATGGTGAACTTCATGCGTGCGGCTGTGAATGAGCAACGCAAGTACCGCCATCTGCCTGCTTTGTCGGCCAGTGAGTTCCTGAAGCTGATGCGCGAGAAGCGTGCCATTGTGGAGTTGGACAACAAGCTGGCCAACCGTAGCGTGAACGAAGGTTTCAGCGGCGGTGAAAAGAAGCGTAACGAGATATTCCAGATGGCGATGTTGGAACCGACTTTTGCTATTTTGGACGAGACGGATTCCGGATTGGATGTGGATGCTTTGCGTATTGTGGCCGACGGTTTCAACAAACTCAAGACTGCGGAAACCAGTGCTATGGTCATTACCCACTACCAGCGGTTGTTGGACTATATCAAACCCGATACGGTACATGTACTGCTGGGTGGACGTATCGTAAAGACCGGTGGACCGGAATTGGCGAAGGAGATTGAAACACGTGGCTTCGATTGGATAAGGAAAGAAGCAGGTGAATTATAAACTCATAATCTGAAAACATGAGTGTAGAGCAACAATACATAGACCTTTTCTCCCAAACGGAGGCGATGATATGCCGGCATAGTGCCGAGGTGCTGAATGCGCCGCGTGCCGTTGCTTTTGCTGACTTTGAGCGCTTGGGCTTTCCCACCCGTAAGGAGGAGAAATACAAATATACGGATATCAGCAAGTTCTTTGAGCCGGATTATGGCTTGAACTTGAACCGGTTGGAAATTCCGGTGAACCCTTATGAAGTGTTCAAGTGCGATGTTCCCAATATGAGCACTGCTCTTTATTTTGTGGTGAACGATGCTTTTTATGGCAGGGCTTTGCCCAAGTCCCATCTGCCTGAAGGGGTTATCTTCGGCAGCCTGAAGGAGGTGGCCGGGAAACATCCCGATTTGGTGAAGAAATATTATGGCAAGTTGGCTGATACGGCAGAGGATGGGGTGACGGCGTTCAACACCGCTTTTGCACAAGACGGCGTTCTGTTTTATGTTCCTAAGAACGTGGTGGTAGAGAAACCTATTCAGCTGGTGAATATCCTGCGTGGTGACGTCAATTTTATGGTGAACCGCCGTGTGCTGATTATTCTGGAGGAGGGTGCACAAGCCCGCTTGTTGGTGTGTGATCATGCGATGGACGGCGTGAACTTCCTGGCAACGCAGGTGATAGAAATCTTTGCCGGTGAGAATGCCATTTTCGATTTTTATGAACTCGAAGAGACACACACCAGTACGGTACGTATCAGCAATATGTATGTAAAGCAGGAAGCCAATAGTAATGTATTGCTGAATGGTATGACCTTGCACAACGGAACTACACGGAATACAACCCGTGTGACGCTTGTCGGTGAACATGCGGAGCTGAATCTGTGCGGTATGGCCATTGCAGACAAGAATCAGCATGTGGACAATCATACGACAATCGACCATGCCGTGCCCAACTGTACCAGCAATGAGCTTTATAAGTATGTCCTTGACGAGCAGGCTGTAGGTGCCTTTGCCGGTCTGGTTTTAGTGCGCCCTGACGCACAGCACACCAGTTCGCAACAGACCAACCGCAATCTTTGTGCCACCCGAGATGCACATATGTACACCCAGCCTCAGCTGGAGATTTATGCAGATGACGTGAAGTGCAGTCACGGCGCTACGGTGGGGCAGCTCGATGAAAGCGCTCTCTTCTATATGCGGCAGCGTGGTATCCCGGTGCGCGAGGCGCGCCTGTTGCTGATGTTCGCTTTTGTCAACGAAGTTATCGACACCATCCGTTTGGATGCTTTGAAAGACCGTCTGCATCTGCTGGTAGAGAAGCGTTTCCGGGGGGAACTGAACAAATGCCAGGGGTGCGCCATCTGCAAGTGATAGCTTATAATTTCGATTCATTATGAACAACGATATAAATAAGAGTAGTATCTTGGCTCCCCTCCCTATGGGAGAGGGGCTGGGGGAGAGGCTTCGAGCTGATTTCCCTATCCTTTCCCGTGAGGTATATGGCAAGCCGTTGGTCTATCTGGACAACGGCGCGACTACGCAGAAACCTCGCCAGGTAGTAAATGCCATTACGGACGAATATTATTCGGTGAATGCCAATGTGCATCGCGGAGTGCACTTCCTGTCGCAGCAGGCTACAGAGCTGCACGAGGCCTCGCGTGAGACGGTGAGACGTTTCATCAATGCTCGCAGCACGAATGAGATTGTCTTCACCCGTGGTACGACGGAGAGTATCAACCTGCTTGTCTCCAGCTTTGGTGAGGAATTTATGCAGGAGGGGGATGAGGTGATTCTTTCTGTGATGGAACACCATAGCAACATTGTTCCCTGGCAGCTGCTTGCCGCCAAGCGTGGAATTACCATCAAGGTGATTCCGATGAATGACAAGGGCGAACTCTTATTGGACGAATATAGGCAGTTGTTCTCCGAACGTACCAGGATTGTCAGTGTGGCGCATGTTTCCAATGTGCTGGGTACGGTCAATCCCGTCAAGGAGATGATTGCTTTTGCCCATGAGCAGGGTGTTCCGGTGCTTGTGGACGGTGCCCAGTCCATTCCCCACATGCCGGTAGATGTGCAGGATCTGGATGCCGATTTCTTCGTTTTCTCTGCGCACAAGGTGTATGGTCCTACGGGGGTAGGGGTGCTTTATGGTAAAGAGGAGTGGCTGGATAGAATACCTCCCTATCAGGGCGGTGGAGAGATGATTCAGCATGTATCTTTTGAAAAGACTACCTTCAATGAATTGCCCTTCAAGTTTGAAGCCGGTACGCCGGATTATATCGGTACTACCGGACTTGCCAAAGCTTTGGACTACGTTTCGCTGGTTGGGATGGACAAGATTGCCGCCTATGAACACGAATTGACCCAGTATGCCATGCAACGGCTGAAAGAGATTCCCGGTATGCGTATCTTCGGCGAGGCAGAAGACAAGGGTAGTGTCATATCGTTTCTGGTAGGTGATATCCATCATTTTGATATGGGTACATTGCTCGACCGTCTTGGCATTGCCGTACGCACGGGACATCACTGTGCCCAACCATTGATGCAGCGTCTTGGCATCGAAGGAACAGTGCGTGCATCTTTCGGGCTTTACAATACCCGGGAGGAGATAGATGTGCTGGTGGCAGGTATAGTTCGTGTCAGCCGGATGTTCTGACCAAAGCAAAGCTTTGCAACCTTTCTTTCATTCCTTGCGTCTAATATGTCAACAACTAAAAAAATGAATTATGTTAGTAACAACAACCCCGACTATTGAGGGTGGACGTATCACCCGCTATTATGGCATCGTTTCCGGTGAAACGATTATCGGTGCCAATGTATTCCGCGATTTCTTTGCCAGCATCCGCGACGTGGTGGGTGGGCGAAGTGGCTCTTATGAAGAAGTGCTGCGCGAAGCTAAAGATATAGCCTTGTGCGAGATGCAAGAACATGCCCGTGCTATGGGTGCCAATGCCGTGATTGGTGTAGACTTGGACTATGAAACGGTAGGAGGCAGTGGCAGCATGTTGATGGTTACGGCATGCGGTACGGCTGTAACGGTGGAATAAGTTCGCTCTACTATATTACAACATAGGAAGATATAAGAAATGGCAACCCTGTGAATGGTTGCCATTTTCTTTATAAGGAGTATCTTTTATCGGTTATTTGTACCAATCCTTATAATCTGTTCCATTGGAATTGACCCAATCCATAAAATGTTCAAAGCTCTTGTCTATCGGGTGGGTTTCAGGAGTATTGAAGTTTGTGGCTCCACTTAGATGAATGGCAAAAGGATAGTTGCCATTGGCTACATAATAGCTTGTCGGTACAGAGGACAAATCCTCTTCGGTATGGAATAGAGCCATGTCTGCCTTTTCAGTAGGAGGATAGTTGACCAAATGCACTTCGATGCGTGATTCTTTCAATTCGTCATGTACCATGATGAATGGATTATAAGGGGGAATTCCAAGCGTTTCGTGTGATAGTGGAGTCTTGAAGGTGTTCTTTATCTTATATGTAGCGGTTTTTGTATTTCTCTCTGTTACATCGAGCGCACTTAGAAATACATTGACGGTAGCTTTGGAAAGGTCTGTATCCAGTCCTTGTCCGTTGAAAGTTGTGGGGGCTTCCAATATTTCAGTTGACATATTGCTGCGTTCTGTATTCAGTTGGTAAGCGAAACCATTTTTGAAAGTGGCACCGGACCAAAGCAACTCATAGGTGTCTTCTGTAGAAAGGACCTGATTGGCATCATTGAAGTTCAATACGGACTGGTATTTTACAATAACATCATTCAAGTCATAGTCACCCTTTCTGGGCCAATTATCTTCGAAAGCGATGATTCCTTTGTATTCCAGACTGTATTTCTTATCCTCGTTGCCACCGTCAGGTTTGATATCAGGAATATCCGGATTGATGATGGCTTCGATGGGGTTGGACCATACGTTGAATTGTATATCATTATAGTCTTGGTCTGTCCAATCTTCAAAGGACAATACGACAAAATCATCGATGCGGAATGCAGCTGTATGTGTACGGCCGTCCCCATTCAGCTTTGTAGTAGAGTAGAAAGGCTTATTGTTTCCGCCATAGAAGCTGTCATTCAATAGGAACCATCCGATTTTTACTCCATTGGGAAATACGGTGCCTTGGTCCACTCCGTCGGGGTCTATGTAATGAAGCTTTACACTTTCACCGCCTTGTAGTCCGGAAGCCTTTTTATTATAATAATTATCCATCAGAGTGTTTGGAAAAACAATGCATTTGGGGGCTTTTTTAATTTCACTTAAAGATGCGTCTGCCCTATAGCAATAATAGCCAAAGGCGCTCGCTGCACCGCTGGTTCCTCCAATTATCCGGATGGATACTTCCGCATTGCGCCCTTCCGGATCATTGATTTCAAAATCTATGGCTTGTCGGTATTGCTTAGGGCATGTGCCTCCTTCCTTCAAGGTCGTATTGATGATTGTCAATACATCACCGGGAATTGTGATTTTGTTGTCTGTGTCTAAATAATGAGGATATCCTTTGGAGCTCCATGTTCCTAATACATGGTATCCTTTGGGTGCCTGCCATCCCTCCGCCCGTGTTTGCGGATTATCATCGGTGGAATCCCATTTGATGTCGGCAGTAATGGCATCTCCTGCAATAACTGTTTTGAAGAGGGTGGGGACCCCTATATAAGAAGTATAGATATATGCTTCGTCCCCATGGTCCGAATTGATGATTTCCTTGCCGCTATATGCACCGTTACCGTCTGTCATGCGTCTGATGACCGGTTCCAGGTCTGTGCGTTTTATAATCTGGCCATCTTTGTCAATCGTGAACGGGTCTTCAAGATAGATTTCAAAAAGTACTTTATAGCCTTCGGGGACATCATACTTTACGTTTACTTGGATGGAAGATGTCGTAGAAAAATCAAAAGAGTTGGGAGTCTTCTCATCGTCTTTTCCATTATCGGGATTGTAGACGTCATGTTCGCATCCTATGGATAGGAATGCCAGCATAATGCTGCATAATGTCCAAGCCAGCATCTTGCATGTCAGGTTAGAATAGATTGGTTTCATAATGCCTTTGTTTTTAGCTTGTTTACTTGTTGCAAAGGTATTATAAAAGTTGTAATATATATCTATATGTGCTCTATTCTTCTCATTAAATACAAAAAATAGGTAAAAAAGGGTACTGCTTGTTGTTTTATTCGCCAGTATAAATACATGCTTGCTTGGATTTCTTTTCTTTTTCATTTGCTTATTTCGTTTCAAATCAATATTTTTAGGCTTTCGTTCAACCTTTTAATACGAATAAATGCTATGGACCAAATCCTATTCTGGCTGGTTCCAGCCGCTTCTATTATGGCACTTTGTTTTGCCTGGTATTTCCATCGTCAGATGATGAAAGAGAGTGAGGGTACGCCTCAGATGATTAAGATTGCCGCTGCTGTGCGCAAAGGTGCTATGTCTTACCTTCGCCAACAATACAAGATTGTGGGCTGGGTATTTCTGGGGCTGGTTATCCTTTTCTCCATTATGGCATACGGTTTCGGAGTGCAGAACTCCTGGGTGCCGATTGCTTTCCTTACCGGAGGATTCTTTTCCGGACTTTCCGGCTTTTTGGGTATGAAGACGGCCACCTACGCATCGGCTCGCACTGCCAATGCGGCACGCACATCGCTGAATGCCGGACTACGCGTGGCTTTCCGTAGCGGTGCGGTGATGGGACTGGTAGTGGTTGGCCTTGGCTTGCTTGATATATCTTTCTGGTATCTGTTGCTGAATGCTGTAATTCCGGAAGATGTAATGACTCCCACCCATAAACTCTGCATCATTACCACTACCATGCTGACTTTCGGTATGGGCGCTTCCACGCAGGCATTGTTTGCACGCGTAGGTGGCGGTATCTATACAAAAGCTGCCGATGTAGGTGCCGACCTTGTGGGAAAGGTGGAAGCCGGTATTCCCGAAGACGACCCGCGTAATCCTGCCACGATTGCGGATAATGTAGGCGACAATGTAGGCGACGTGGCAGGTATGGGGGCTGATTTGTACGAAAGTTATTGCGGTTCTATCCTTGCTACGGCTGCCCTCGGTGCTGCGGCTTTTATCCACTCGGGTGATACGCTGATGCAGTTCAAGGCCGTAATCGCCCCGATGCTGATTGCAGCCGTCGGAATATTGCTTTCCATTATCGGTATCTTCTCCGTGCGTACCAAAGAGAATGCGAAGATGAAGGACTTGCTGAACTCACTGGCTTTCGGTACTAATCTCAGCTCTATTTTGATAGTTGTCGCCACTTTCTTTATCCTGTGGCTGCTGAAGTTGGACAACTGGCTGTGGATTTCCTGCTCCGTGATAGTGGGTTTGATAGTAGGTATCATCATCGGGCGGTCTACGGAGTACTATACTTCCCAATCCTACCGTCCTACCCAAAAGCTGAGTGAAAGCGGAAAGACCGGTCCGGCGACAGTCATAATTTCCGGTATAGGCTTGGGAATGCTTTCTACGGCTATTCCGGTGATTGCCGTGGTGATAGGTATCATTGCTTCTTATCTCTTTGCTTCGGGCTTCGACTTCTCTAATGTGGGTCTGGGGCTCTATGGTATTGGCATTGCCGCAGTAGGTATGCTTTCTACATTGGGCATCACGCTTGCTACAGATGCTTACGGACCGATAGCTGACAACGCGGGTGGCAATGCGGAAATGTCCGGTCTGGGTGAAGAGGTGCGTAAGCGTACCGATGCGCTTGACTCCTTGGGCAATACTACAGCCGCTACGGGCAAAGGCTTTGCCATCGGTTCCGCCGCTTTGACGGGATTGGCTTTGCTGGCCTCTTATGTCGAGGAAATCCGTATCGGGCTGACCCGCCTCGGGACTACCGAACTGTCGCTTCCTCATGGCGATGCCGTGGCTCTTCAAGATGCCACTTTCTTCGACTTTATGCATCACTACGATGTGACGCTGATGAATCCGAAAGTTCTTTCCGGTATGTTTCTGGGCTCGATGATGGCATTTCTTTTCTGTGGATTGACGATGAATGCGGTAGGGCGTGCAGCGGCCCATATGGTAGACGAAGTGCGCCGCCAGTTCCGCGAAATCAAGGGAATCCTTACGGGAGAAACGGAGCCTGATTATGAGCGTTGTGTGGCAATCTCGACGAAAGGGGCGCAACGCGAGATGGTGATTCCGTCACTGATAGCTATCATTGCTCCGATTGCGACGGGACTTATTTTCGGTGTTCCCGGTGTGCTCGGCCTGCTGATTGGCGGATTGAGCAGTGGTTTCGTGCTTGCCATCTTCATGGCAAATGCCGGTGGTGCATGGGATAATGCCAAAAAGTATGTGGAAGAAGGCAACTTTGGCGGCAAAGGCAGTGAAGTCCACAAGGCTACAGTCGTGGGTGACACCGTAGGAGACCCGTTCAAGGACACATCCGGTCCGAGCTTGAATATCCTAATCAAGCTGATGAGCATGGTAGCCATTGTGATGGCAGGGCTTACGGTTGCGTGGAGTCTGTTCTAGAAAGAGTTTTTCCCCGTATCCCACCAAAGGCGGGTGGCGCCGTTATCTGCGCCACCCAGTTTTTCCGTGAGGGTGGCGTATTGTGCCGGGTCGGCAGTGGCAGCGTCCGTCGAGAACGGAAGGCGGCGGATCATGATATCCGTATCAATCACTTTTCCGGTGTTGTTTTGGACCTTGAAAAGTTTGGGGTATCCGGTACGGCGTTGCTCAGCCCATGCCTCATAACTTTCGGGCCAGCATGCCAGCCACTTCTGGGTAATAATCTTTTCGAGTTTCGTCTCTATGTCTGCATCTTCTTCCCATTTGGGGGATATGGTAATCAAGGCTTTCATGTCCTTGCCTACCTTGCCGCCCGAGACTACATCTTTATAATCGGCAGGGGTTTTGTCGCTTTCCAGATATTCGGAGGCACCAGCACAGTCCCACTGTGTAAATGAAGTACTTACCCCGTATTCATAGCATGTGCGGGGATTCTCTTTGGTATAGCCACGGAGGGCTGCTTCGGCCCTGAGCAGCCAGACTTCTGCCGCACTCATCAATACGGCTCCGGTCTTTTCGCCGATGGTACTTGTGTTGAGGGAAGAGCAAAAACTGTAAATGTTGGCGTCACCGTCTTTCATGGGTAACCCGATGGGAATGCCTAACAACTGTTTTTGATAACCTTCGAGAAGGGCGGTGTTATACCATTTCTTGCCACGCGGGTCCTCATAACCGTTGACAATGGATTCCATCGAGGCATTCATGTAGACTTCACCCCAACCGGCAACGGCACACAAAGGATTGATATAGTTCTTGCCCATTACAGCGATGGTTTCCCTTGCACCTTCCAGTACACCTTGATTGTCATTCAGTGCTTTGGTTGCTTGGTCTTTGGCAAGTGTTGCATCTACATTGGAGATGCGCATGGCAAGGCGCAAACGTAGTGAGTTGGCAAACTTTAACCACTCCTTCAAGGTCTTGCCGTTGGTCAGCATATCATACTCTTTGAATTTGTTGTTGTCACCGCCCTCGTCCAGGTATTCCCTTATCAATTGCTGCCCTTCGTCCAGGTCTGCAAAGAAGCGTGTATAGGCTTCTTGCTGTCCGTAAACCCGGGGTGTCTCACCCAGTTGATGGTAGACCAGCGGACCGTATGTATCGGCAATGCGGTGCATCAGTTCCACTTTCAAAATTTCGGTAATGCCGAGGTAGCCTTTCAAGTTGTCATTGCCATAAAAGTTCTTTTCTGCCTTCTGCACCTCCGTGTAGACATATCCGTAAGTACATTGCCATGCGGCATTGGTCCAGCCTGAGTTCAGGTTGTAGCAGGCGTTGGATTTCATGAATTTAGGAATAGGGTCCATGAAGTAGCCGGAGAACATGTCATGGTTCAGGGATTGTGTCATCTGCCATACCCAATTTAAGCCAACAGAACCTATATTGAAGTAGATACCCGACTGTATGGGTTCGAATGGAGCAGTTAGGTTCTGGAAATCTATTTCCTTTTTGTCGTCCGAGAAACCTCCCTTGATTTCGTTGTCGTTCTCAAAACCGCCGGTGCAAGCTGCAAGCAGCAATATGCTATGGCAGAAAAGGAATATGATGCACTTGTTTTTCATAAGGTATTCATTTTAAAAGGTTAATCTTAGGTTAAAGCCGATATTCCGGGTAGTAGGCATGCCAAACACGTCTACTCCTTGATTGTTGTTGCCTACGGACATTACTGCATCGGGGTCGAACGGTGCTTCCTTCTTTAAGAAACACAAGTTGCGCGCTGCCAATGATACGTCGATTCCCTTTATGAATCTACTGTTTTCCAGTATCGTTTTCGGGAAAGAATAGCTCAGTGATACTTCACGGAGTCTGATGCAGGTTGCGTCGTACATATAATATTCGGAGATGGCATTTCTGCCGCCTACTGCGCTGTAAAATGCTCTCGGGTCGTTGAACTTCTGTCCCTGGTATTCTACATATCCCCGGGTGCGGGCATCTTCGGTGACTTTGGTCACGCCGTTGGCATCCAACTCAGACTGTGTCAGTGACATGACTTCGCCGCCAAAGCGGAAATCTATCAGGAAATAGAGCTCCAGGTTCTTGTAGGTAAGTGTGTTGCTCCATCCCATGGTGAAGTCTGGATTGGCATTCCCAAGCAAATCCTTGTTTCCGGTATTTCCTAAAGGCCTTTTGCTGGTTTCATCAACCATGATGCTGCCATCCTCGTTACGGCGGAAAGCATTTCCATAAATATCCCCCAGGCTGCCTCCTTCTTTGACGCGCATCTGATAGCCTGCGTTGAAACCTTCTTCGTAGTAGGAAAATTCTGGATAGTCAGGATGCAGGGTCACTACTTTGTTCTTGTTGGCGGACATGTTGATGAGACTCTTCCACGAAAAGTTTCTGTATAGTAGCGGAGTGGCGTCTACCGTCAGCTCAAAACCCTGGTTACGTATTTTTCCGGCATTGACATACCGGTATTTATAGGTGGAGCCCGTAGGATTGTCCATTCTCAACAACTGGTTCTTGGTATTGGTCTGATACCAAGTGAAGTCTATCCCGAAGCGGTGATGGAAGAAGCGCCATTCTGTACCGAATTCGATGGAGCTGCTGATTTCCGGTTTTAGGTCACCGCGCTGTTCTACGGTATTTACATTGATACTGCCGCCTACCATGATGATGTCTACCGGATTGGTGATTCCTATCGGGAGGTCATTACCGACTTCCGCCCATGAAGCGCGCACTTTTGCAAAACTTATCCATTTGGGCAGGGAGCAGGTTTTGTTAAGAATCCAGGTAGCTCCTATGGAGGGATAGAAGAATCCGGTATTCTTGCTGTCTGTGTGGGCTAATGTGGATGACCAGTCGTTACGTGCGGTAATGTCCAAGTATAGTAGTCCTTTCCAGCCCCACTGCATGGTGGCAAATACTGATTGGAGCGTGCGTTTGCTGTCGATGCTCTGATTTACGGCTGCTTTGGAGTCCATCACTACATTGGGGACGGTAAATACATTCGGTTTGTAGAGGGAAGCAAGCCTTGAGTCTATCGTCAGTGAATTGACTTTACTCATGTTGATGCTGGCTCCCAGTGCCGTATTGAGGGAAAAGTCATCAAATTCCTTGTTGAACAAGACCATTGCGTCACCGTAGACTTGGATTTCCTGGCTGTCCGACCAGATGTAACGTCCGTTTTCCTTGTCCTCGTATTTGCCGGCGATGTTGGGAGCTGTAGTGGCATACATCTTATTGTCGAATTTATCACTGATATAATCCACATTACCCCGTACCTGCAGGCTGAAGTAGTCCGTAATGTGCAGATTGGCTCTGGCCGATGCCACAGCGCGATAACGCTTGTAGCCACTGAGCACGCGGTTTTTCAGCCAGTAGGGATTCTGTCCCCATTCACTGACGGTACCATCTCCATTCTTTTCAATCCAGTTTTGTGTCATCATATTGCGGTCGGCATTCCACGTTTCAAAGTTTTCTCTGTAAGTGCTCATGTCTACGCCACGTGGGAAACTGTACAAGCTGACCAGCGGATTCAGATAATAGCCGCCGGTAGCAGGGGAGTTCTTGACGGTTTGGGTCATTAGTGTTGCAATGCCGTCCAGTTTCAGCTTGTTGTTGAAGAGGCTGGCCGTTTCGTGTAGGTTCAGGTTATTCTTCTGTAGTTTGTTATTGTCCACAATTCCTTTAGCCGTGGTGTTGGCGTATGAGAAATAAGTTTGTACCTTTTCATTTCCGGTAGTGATAGCCAGCGAATTGAAAGTGGTGATGCCATTGCTGAAGAACTCGCCTATGTTGTCATAGTCCGTTACATTGCCTTTTGTACCCCAGCTTGCCGTACCGCCATCTTCGTTCCGGCCGTATGTATTTTGGAATTCGGGGGTACTGATGGCGTGACTTACGGTCAGGTTGGAGGAGAATGTAACGCGCTGCAGTCCGGCCTTTCCCTTTTTAGTGGTGATCAGAATGACGCCATTAGCTGCCTGCGAACCATAAAGCGCGGCGGCAGAAGAACCTTTCAGGATGTTGATGCTTTCTATGTCGTCCGGATTCAAGTTGGAAATCCCGTCACCGGCATCACGGTTCAATCCATCGTAGTTACCGCCGATTACGGTGGAGGTGGATTCTGTTGAGCTGTTCAGCATAGGAACACCGTCAATTACGTACAAGGGCTGGTTGTTGCCGCTGGCAAATGCAGAGCGTGTACCGCGAATGACGACTTTGGCAGAACCTCCTAAATTGGCGGTTTTATTGATTTGTACTCCGGCCGTCTTTCCTGCCAGTGTATTAATCATGTTCGGCTCTTTGGCACGGGTCAGCTCATTGCTGCTTATCTGTTGGGTAGAATAGGTCAATGAGGACATTTTCTTCTGGATACCCATGGCGGTTACCACTACTTGCTCCAGGGCGAGGTTCTTTTCTTCCATCCGGATGTGGAGATTATTTCTACCGTTCAGGGCAATGGTTTGCGGCTCATAACTGATGTAGGATACGACAATAGTGGCATAAGGAGGGATATTCATACTAAATTCTCCTTCGGTATTGGTGATAACACCATTGGCGGTCCCTTTTTCAAGAATGTTGGCACCGATAATCGGTTCGCCTTTGGAGTCCGTCACCTTTCCTCTTACAGTAGCCATTTCCTGCAGAGTGTCTGTCTTATCCTCAGCACTCCTGCTGTTTTTGGTTAAAACGATGTTTTTGCCTTCCATCACATACTTGATGTCTGTCCCTTTGAACATTTGGTCAAGTACTTCGGAAACAGTTTGGTTGCTTGCATTGATGTCGACGGTACGGCGTACATCGACGTTCTGTTTGTTATATACAAATAAGTATTCTGTTTGCGATTCAATTTGCTCGAGAACTTGCCCTACCCTCAGCCGGGCATTTTGAATGCTGACCCTGGCATTCTGAGAGTAGCAGTTCCCGCTGTACACCTGAAATATAACAAGCAGGAGAAGGAATAATGTGATTTTCATAGGTTTGCAATAATTGCTTAAAATCTAATTTTTTTAGATAAAAAAGCCTCATCAACAAAATTTTTCTCATATCTTTGTCACTGTGTTAAGTTAATAAATTGATTAAGGTCGATTTTTGACTGTTTCGGATCGGAAAGTATGGGGGTACTTTCCGATCTTTTTTTCTTACTCATATATAACAATTGAATCCTTTTCTTCGTTGATGCGGAACTTGAAAGGATGGTCTTTCGAGATGGTCCGCAGTATATGTTCGATGCCGTCCTGCTCTCTGAACTTGCCGGTAAAGCTGCCGTAGTTCAGCAGTTGAGGACTGGCAACGGTTATCTTTACATTATAGTATTTCTCCAGTCTACCGAGGATACCGCTGAATGGAGCGTCGTCAAAACAGTATAGTCCCTCTTTCCAGCGTAGATATTCATAGGAAGGAAGGACGGCCTTTCTACATTTTCCGTTTTCATTGAGAAATACCTCGTCTTTCTGCAACCTGGTAACTACCTCTTTTTATGGGATAACCCGTGGATAAACTTTCTATGGGTAATTGTCA
>ERZ827181.2777-NODE-2777-length-14222-cov-3.747088_pt1 | contig 14222 bp, 8 predicted proteins | sample MGYA00519778_ERZ827181 | MGnify/ENA primary metagenome ERZ827181 (study PRJEB31778, sample SAMEA3449273) | human gut metagenome | biome: human gut; feature: human-associated habitat; material: faeces | place: United Kingdom | collected 2010/2012 ...
CGGCCAAACGCACACCAGATTGCGGTCGCCGAAGCCGTCGTCCACACGTCCTACGGGAGTGAAGTACTTGTTGGCTTCGATCCAGGGCAAGGGATACGCGGCCTCACTACGGGTGTAGGGGCGGTCCCATGTGTCGGCCGTGACGGCATACAAAGGATGCGGAGCATTGACCAACAGGTTGTTCTGCGGATCCTCGATCGAGCGGATTTCCTCCAGGATATGGATCAGCGCATCGGCAAAACGGTCCAGTTCGTCTTTCGATTCGCTTTCCGTCGGCTCGACCATCAACGTCTCGTGCACCGGGAACGATACCGTCGGCGCATGGAATCCGTAATCCATCAAACGCTTGGACACATCGCCGGCCGTTACGCCGTATTTCTCCTTGATCGGGCGCAGATCGACGATCAACTCGTGAGCCGTGCGTCCGTTCGGACCGCTGTACAGAATATCGAAGTGTTTCTCCAGGCGAGCCTTCAGATAATTGGCATTGAGGATCGCGTACTGCGTAGCCCGGGTAAGTCCCTGCGCGCCCAGCGCCAGGATATAGCCGTAGGAAATGGCGTCGATCATCGCCGCCCCCCAGGGAGCCGACGACACGGCCGAACATTCCTTCTCGCCACCCGTGCGCACCACCGGGTTGCCCGGCAGGTAGGGGGCCAAGTGGTTTTTCACGCTGATCGAACCCACGCCCGGACCGCCACCGCCGTGCGGCATGGCAAAGGTCTTGTGCAGGTTCAGGTGGCATACATCCGCGCCGATGTACCCCGGCGAAGTCAACCCTACCTGGGCATTCATGTTCGCTCCGTCCATGTAGACCTGTCCGCCGCAGTTGTGGACGATCTCCACGATCTGGGCAACGGTCCCTTCGAAAATCCCGTAGGTGGACGGATAGGTGATCATCACACACGAAAGGCGGTCCTTGTATTCCTCGGCGCGCGCACGCAGGTCGTCCACGTCGATCGTACCGTCGTCATTGGAGCGGATCGTTACGATCTGGTAACCGGCCATCGCGGCCGAAGCCGGATTGGTGCCGTGAGCCGAAGCCGGGATCAGGCACACGTTGCGGTGTCCCTGTCCGTTGTCCTGCTGGTAACGCTGGATCACCCGCAGTCCGGCATACTCGCCCGATGCACCCGAAAGCGGCTGAAGCGACGTGGCCGACATGCCCGTTATCTCGGAAAGGAAAGCCTCCAGGCGCGAAAGCATCGTGCGATAGCCTTCCGTCTGCTCTTCCGGAGCGAAGGGATGCACGTCGCCCCAAAGGGGGTGCGAGAGGGGGATCATCTCAAAGGCCGCATTGAGCTTCATCGTACACGAACCCAGCGGAATCATCGAATGGGTGAGCGAAATATCCTTGCGTTCCAGCGACTTGATGTAGCGCATCATTTCGGTCTCGCTGTGGTAGCTCCGGAACACCTTCTGGATGAGGAAGGCCGACTGGCGCAACAGTTCGGGCTGCACCCGGCATTCCTGGGAAAGCTTCGATACCGGGTCGCGGAACACCTCGCGCGCAGCGGCAAACACGTACGCGATGCGGTTCATCTCGGCCAGGGTTGTATACTGCGAGAGGGAGATTCCCACTTTGTCCTCGTCCACGTACAGGAAATTAATCCCCTCGCCCTCGGCTATCTCGCGGATACGCTCCGTGTCGTCGCCTGTGTGCAGCAAGAGCGTATCGAAGAACGAGGCGTTGAGTTGCTGATAGCCGAGCCGTTCCAGGATTTCCGCCAGCGTCACAGTCATCGCGTGCGTATCGCGCGCCATCTTCCCGATGCCCCCCGGTCCGTAGTACACCGCGTACATTCCCGCCATGACCGCCATCAGGACCGAAGCGGTGCAGATGTTGGAAGTCGCTTTTTCCCGCTTGATATGTTGTTCACGCATCTGCAAGGCCATGCGCAAGGCCGGCCGTCCGGCCTTGTCCACCGACAGGCCGATGATGCGCCCGGGCAACTCGCGTTTGTACTCCTCCCGGGTAGCGAAATACGCTGCCGCCGGACCGCCGAAGCCCATCGGGATGCCGAAACGCTGGGTCGATCCCACGGCTACGTCGGCGCCCCATTCGCCCGGAGGGGTAAGCAGCGCCAGGGAAAGGATATCGGCCGCTACGACGACCTTCACCCCTGCCTGGTGCGCCTGCTGGACCACCTGACGGTAGTCCTCCACCGCACCGGTAGCGGTCGGGTATTGCAACATCATGCCGAAATAGTCCGGCTGCGGAGAGAAAGCGAATTCGTCGCCTTCGACCAGTTCGATGCCCAGCGGTTCGGCGCGCGTCTTGAGCACGTCGAGGGTCTGGGGCAGGACGTTTTCCGAAACGAAAAACTTCGACACGCCGGCTTTTTTCTGCTCGCGGCTGCGGGCGTGGAACAGCATCAGCATGGCCTCGGCCGCGGAAGTGCCTTCGTCGAGCAGCGAAGCGTTGGCGATGGGCAGTCCGGTGAGCGAAGCGACCATCGTCTGGAAGTTCATCAGCGCTTCGAGGCGCCCCTGGGATATTTCCGCCTGGTAAGGGGTATAGGATGTGTACCACGCGGGGTTCTCGAAAATATTGCGTTGGATCACCGGCTCCATCGGCACGGAATAGTACCCCAGTCCGATGTAGTTCTTGAAGGGCTTGTTGAGCGATGCCAACTGGTGGAAATGCGCCAGATACTGCGCCTGGGTCATCGCCTGGGGCAGACGCAAAGGCTCCTTCAAACGGATTTCGGCCGGGATGGTCTGGTCGATGAGTTCTTCGAGGCTCGCAGCGCCGACGGCCTGGAGCATCTGCTGGGTCTGTTTTTCATCGGGTCCGGTCTGACGCCGGGAAAAGTCGAAAGGATTCGTCATGACTCACAAAATACGGATAGGATTAGAAAAAAAAGCGTTTCTTTTCACGCGAAAACTCGCCGAGCACAAATGTAGTGATAAGCCCCGGAAAACAAGCCAAAAATCTGCGCAAAAATCCCCACGAAAATCTCTACATTTGCATGCTCTACGAAACCGTATCCGCACGAACATGTCCAGACGCCATCCCAAAGACCTCATCCTATACGGCCTGGCCGTTACCGACGCCGCCGCCCGGGGAAAAGCCGTCGCACACGCCGAAGACGGCCGTGCGGTGCTGATCGAGGGAGCCGTTCCCGGCGACACGGTGGACGTTCGGGTCACCAAAAAGTCGTCCCGCTACTACGAAGGACGCGTGGAACGCCTGCTGACCCTTTCCGAAAAACGCACCGAACCTCCCTGCCCCCACTTCGGGGTGTGCGGAGGCTGCCGCTGGCAAAACATGCAGTACCGCTGGCAACTGTACTACAAACAACAGGAAGTCGAAAACAACCTGCGCCGCATCGGAGGCGTGGAACTTCCCCCGATAAGTCCTATCCTGGGCTGCGAACACGAGTACTATTACCGCAACAAGCTGGAGTTCTCCTTCGCTTGTCGCCGGTGGTACACGCGGGAAGAACTGGATACCGCCGGGGAGATCTCCTCGCCCGAACCCGCCCTCGGATTCCACATCCAAGGACGCTGGGACAAGGTGCTCGATGTCCGCAAATGCCTGCTGCAGCCCGACCCTTCGAACGCCATCCGCGACGAGATAAAACGCTACGCCCTCGAAAAAGGCCTGGACTTCTTCGACCCGCGCACCAACCAAGGCCTGTTGCGCACCCTGATGCTGCGCATCTCCCAGACTACCGGGGAAGTCATGCTCCTGGTGCAGTTCGGCCGCGAGGACCGTCCCGCCCGCGAAGGGTTGCTGGACCACCTGCAGGCACGTTTTCCCCAGATCACCTCGCTGCTCTACGCCATCAACGGAAAAGTCAACGACTCGGTGTACGACCTGGACATCCGCACCTACTGCGGCAGCGACCACATCACCGAACGGATGGAAGACCTCGTGTTCCGCATCGGTCCCAAGTCGTTCTTCCAGACCAACACTCCCCAGGCCTTGCGGTTGTACCGCGTGGTACGGGACTTCGCTGGGCTTACCGGTTCGGAATCCGTCTACGACCTCTACACCGGCACCGGGACCATTTCCCAGTTCGTCAGCCGCCGGGCCGGGAAGGTAGTCGGGGTGGAATCCGTCCCCGAAGCCATCGACGCTGCCCGCGAAAATGCCGCCCGCAACGGGATCGACAACTGCCAGTACCTGGTGGGAGACATGAAAGACGTGTTCGACGATGCCTTCGTGGCCCGCTACGGCCGCCCGGACGTGGTGATCACCGACCCGCCGCGCGATGGCATGCACAAGGACGTGGTGGCGCAACTGCTGCGCCTGGCCCCGCCCCGCATCGTGTACGTAAGCTGCAACCCGGCCACCCAAGCGCGCGATCTGGCGCTGATGGATGCCTTGTACCGCGTGGAAAAAATTCAACCGGTGGACATGTTCCCCCAAACGTTCCATGTAGAAAATGTCGTACTTTTGTCCCGAAGGGAATCGCCCCGGACCGGGACACCCGAATAACCGAACTCTTCCGATGACGCACCGCCGCACCTTTCCGCGCCCTTGGCTGCTGGCCGCCTCCCTCCTTCTCTTGATGACAGGTGGCTGCGAGAAGGACGACATTTGTCCGGAAGGGACACTCACCACTCCTCGTGCGAAGGTGCTGTTCTATGCGTTTGACGATGCCGGACAAGCCGAAGAATACCCGCAAACGGGACTTCACTTCTACGGACTGCAAGGCACCGAACGCCTGAGCGAAATCGGCCTGTCGGAAGGCGCCAAAGAAATCGCCCTGCCGGTGGATTTCGAGGCAGAAGAATCGCGTTACCTCATCGAGCGGGAAATCACCGGACAGACCGACACCCTCACCCTGCGCTACACGCCCCGGCTGGATTTCCTGTCGAAGGCATGCGGATTTCGCTTTGTCTTCTCGGGCGTGACCGTCGAATGCACCACCGACGGGCCGGTATTGGAATACGTCAAGGACATCGAAACTCCGCCGGCTGAAGGAGAATTGTTCAATTCGGCTCAAACGGCCGCCACGCTGTATTTCCGCACCGAATAACCCCTCTCGCCGCCCATGCACCCCGCCTCGCCCCTGATCCGCTCACTGCTGCTGCTCGTGCTTACCACGACAGGGTGTTGGGTTTTTGCGCAACAAGGCAAAGAGGCTGCCATCCCTTCCGACCAGCAGGTTCCTTCGACCGAAGCAACAAAAACTCCCGACGGGGACACCCTGACTGTTTTGCCGGAGATCGACTCCCAACTGTTCAGCGCGGGAGAACTGATCGACACCACGGAGATCGCTACCGATACCCTCCCGGTGGTAGATACCACCCGTCGCGACACTCTCATCGAAGTTCAACATGCCCTGCGAGTGGGCATCGACCTGGCCGCCCCCCTGCTGCCGATCATCAGCGGGAAAAACGAGGATCGCGGCTGGATGGTGATGGTCGACTACCGGCTGACCCCCAAGCTGTATGCCGCCGCCAACTTCGGAATGGCGAAGCGGCATCTGAACTTCACCTCGATGCGTACTTCGGTGGACGGCTGGTTTGCACAAGCGGGGGTACACTACGCCCTTACGCAAGGGGCTTTCCTGCAAAAAAATGGAAAAGAAGGGCTCGACATCCTCTATCTCGGTGCCAAACTGGGATACAGCAAGTACAACCGGCATATTTACGACCTGACGATTTCGGATGGGTACTGGGGTACGGACTACGCGGTCGATATAACGGACCGCCCTTCGGCCATGTGGCTCAACCTGTCGATCGGGGCGGAAGTCTCTCTATGGAACAACCTGTTCCTGTCGGTGGAGGGGAGCTACAACCTGATCGTGGCGCAAAGCGATGGGAGCGGCATCGGTCCGCTGGCGGTTCCGGGTATCGGACAAGTGTACAACAAGTCGGTCGCTTTCTCGATGTCGTACGGGATTGCGTATCGATTCCCCTTGTACAAAAAGATGCACCGCATCCGCATCCGTCAAAAGCGGGAGTCGGAGAACGAACGCCGTGCCCGGGAAGATGCTGAAAAGAAAACGAAATTTACACCGGTATTTACCCCCACGGAATTGTTGGAAGAATAAACAAGTCTGCTACCTCCCCCCCTCGTAAAGTTTTTTTCGCTTGCCTCTCCTGCGGATATTTTCCAGTCCCCTTTTCACGAAGGGAAGCCGTACTTTTTTTACCACTTTCACCCCCCCCGCAAAGGAATAAACGGAAAGTCAAAGATCATTGGAAGAGGGAACCCACTCCGTTGCCGCAGTTGTACATTCCCACCAGTTCTACTGCACTTTTCACGCCCAGTTTGTGGAACAAACGGTTTTTGTACGTACTGACCGTCTTGTCGCTGATACCCAGTTCCTCGGCCGTCTCCCCCAAGGACTTTCCCTCCAGAATACCGGCCAGGACATCCATCTCGCGCGCCGAAAGTTTGCGCGCACGTCCGGCCATCCGGGACTGCATCGGTTCGAGCGTGCCTTCATGAACCCCACGAACGGCCGCTACCAACTCGGAGTAGCCGCAGGAAGCCGGCAGCACGGCTCCCGCCCCGTAACGAGTGGCCATGTAGTCGAAAAGAGGACTGGCCCCGCCCAGGCGATAAAACACCACCTTGGTATGGAGATGGTCCTGACGGATGCGCTTGAGAGCGGACACTCCTGTACAGTCTTCCAAACGGTCGGCCATTAGAAAAACATCTATCGTCCCGTCGGCAAGAGCCGCCTGTGCCCCGGCAAAATCACAGGACACCCCGACCACCATCAGGTCGCCAAATTTCTCCATCAGATCCCGCAAAGCCACACAAACCAGGCGTTGGGGATGAATAATAAATACTCTTGTCGTTCTCATAGTCCATCAGACCTTATTGTTCGGGGCAAAAATATTTATTCTATTCATAATAGAAAATTTTCTAAATATAAAATTCTCTCAATAAAGAGTTAAATATGTAATCATGTCCTTTCTTTAGGAAAAAATCGCCGCAACCTCTTAAAAAAAACCGAAAAAACCCGCAACAAGCCCGTTCGATTTTTCCCCGCAGCCCTTTGCCCTCCAGCCAAAAATGCGTACATTTGTCTGCAATTACAACGCTTAATCCGTAATTGCCTATGTCCAACTCCTCCAACAAAATAGTAGGCCTGGGACTCACGTACGACGACGTGCTGCTGGTACCTGCCTATTCCTCGGTTCTTCCCCGGGAAGTTTCCATCCAAAGCCGCTTCTCGCGTCGCATCACCCTCAACACCCCGGTCGTATCGGCTGCCATGGACACCGTTACCGAATCGGCCATGGCCATCGCTATGGCCCAGGAAGGAGGTATCGGTGTGATCCACAAGAACATGACCCCTGAAGAACAAGCCCGCCACATCACGGCCGTCAAACGCGAAGAGAGCGGAATGATCCTCAACCCCATCATGTTGCATCCGGATGCCACCGTAGCCGACGCCAAAAAGTGCATGCACGAGTATTCCATCGGAGGCATCCCCATCGTGGACGAGAACAAAAAGCTCATCGGCATCGTCACCAACCGCGACCTTCGCTTTGAAAAACAGGCGGACAAACCCCTTTCGCTGATCATGAGCACCCGCCTGATCACTTGCCCCATCGGCACCACCCTGGATCAGGCCGAGGAAATCCTCCAGCGCCACAAGATCGAAAAACTCCCCGTCGTCGATGCCAACGGCATCCTGCACGGACTGATCACCTTCCGCGACATCACCAAAGTCAAGACCCACCCCAATGCCAACAAAGACCGCTTCGGCCGCCTGCGCGTAGCCGCTGCCATCGGTGTGGGGCGTGAAAACCTGCAACGGGCACGCTTGCTGGTGGAAGCCGGGGTCGATGCCTTGGTCATCGATACGGCACACGGACATTCGGTCAACGTCGTAAACATCCTGCACGATGTCAAAAAAGAATTCCCGGACATAGATGTGGTAGTGGGCAATATCGCCACGGGCGATGCCGCCCGATTCCTGGCCGAGCAGGGTGCCGATGCGGTAAAGGTAGGCATCGGACCGGGTTCGATCTGTACGACCCGCATCGTAGCCGGGGTGGGCTATCCGCAGTTCTCGGCCGTACTGGAGGTTGCTGCCGCCATCGAAGGCTCGGGTGTTCCCATCATCGCCGACGGCGGAATCAAATACACCGGAGATATTCCGAAAGCCATCGCGGCAGGAGCTTCGTGCGTCATGCTGGGTTCGATGCTGGCCGGCACGCAGGAAAGCCCGGGCGAGACCATCATCTACGAAGGCCGAAAGTTCAAAACCTACCGGGGCATGGGATCCATCGAAGCCATGGAGAAAGGCTCGAAGGACCGCTATTTCCAGGAAGGAGAAACCGACAACCGCAAACTTGTCCCCGAAGGCATCGTCGGACGCGTTCCCTACAAAGGGAGCCTCTCGGAATCCATGCACCAGTTCATCGGCGGATTGCGCGCCGGAATGGGATACTGCGGGGCCAAGGACATCGAAACAATGCAGCGGGAAGCGCGCTTTGTACAGATTACTTCGTCGGGCATCCGGGAATCCCACCCGCACGACATCACCATCACCAAAGAAGCGCCGAACTACTCCCGTTAAAAAAGCATTAAAAAGCAATAATTTTTACTTAAACGGCCGGCTTATTCCGTTGGAAAAGCGGCCGTTTTTCATTTATTTGCTACATTTGTTTCTCGTTTTGCCACTAAAAAAACGACCCCATCAGATGATGCGAATCACAAGAAATATCCTCACTCTTCTCGCGGTGGCAGCCTGCTGCCTGACCGCCGAAGCCAAAAAGGCCGAACAACCTTTCGTCTCGATAGACGGCAAGATGTACTATCCGCAGGATTTTTTCAATCCCTATTTCGAAGCCTATCTCCAAGCGGAAGACAAGGCCGACTTCACCCCGGAAAAATACCTCGACACCTTCATCGACAACATCGTTCTGTACAACCAGGCATGCGTCCAAGGCATCGACACGCTGGCCTCTTTGAATCGGGCGGTAAACGATTTTGCCAACCTGAGCATCGTTTCCTACAACATCGACCAGAAGGCACTCGAACACCTCTCCCGGGAAGCCGCCGACCGCTCCAAGGAAGACGTGCGGGTATCGCACATCCTGGTTCCCGTTTCCCGGTATGCCTTTGAAAAAGACTCGCTGGCGGCCCGTGCCCGCATCGATTCGGTCTACCAGGCTCTCAAAGCCGGCACTTCGTTCGACACACTGGCGGTAAAGATCAATCCCGGGGGAAGTACAGGTGAGTTGGGTTTTGTTACGGTATTCCAATTACCGTACGCCCTGGAAACGGCCGCCTACCAAACGCCGGTGGGCGAGTTTTCCGAGCCGGTGCGCACCGAATTCGGCTACCACATCGTCCGCCCGAGCGAGCGCCGCCCGGCACGGGGAATGGTCGAACTGGCCCACATTCTGGTGATGCGCAAAGGTGCCGACTCTCTCGACACCCAGGCATTGGCCGACATCCGGCGTGCTTATAACCGACTGAAAGAAGGCGACGACTTTGCCGATGTGGCACTCAACTATACCGAGGATGCCGCCACCCAAGCCAACGGAGGCTACCTTGGCTTTTACAGCATCGGCGAGCTTCTGCCCGAGATCGAAGACATGGTCTTTGCCCTCGAACCGGGACAGACCACCAGTATCCTCGCCCTGCCCGACTGCTGGGAGATCATTCAAGTGATCAGCAAAGTGCGCAACGACGATTACGAGACCCGGAAGGATTTCCTGAACCAGCAGGCTCTGGCCGGCGACCGATACCTGCCGGCCCGCAGAGCCTACGCCCGGGACAAACTGAAGATTTATCCGCTGAGCGTCGATTCCTCGCAATACGAAGCCGTTGTCGAAACCCTTTCCAACATGGGCTTCCTGTGGGGCGAATGGAAAAGCAGCTACGTCGAAAATGCGGGAGAGCCTCTTTTCACACTGGGGGACAGCACCTTTACCACGAGCGACTTTTACAATTCGCTCATCTACGACATGGACAAATACGACGAGCGTTCGGAATTGCGTCAGATCGTCCAGGACAAATTCGACGACTTCGCCAGTTCGATGGCCTTGGGCATGTACGTGCGTGATCTGCCCCAGACCGACGAACGCATCAAGTCTTCGATCGAAGAGTTTCGTCGCAAGGCCATCATCCAAACACTGACGGATGCTTACTGCGTCGAACAATTGAGCGAAGTCGATCCCGATACGCTGATGGCTCTCTACAACCAGGACACCACCCGCTACCTGTGGGGACAGCGGGCACATTACCAGGTTGTCATGTGCCGGGATGCCGCTACCGCCGAACGTGTCCGGCAGATGATGCAACAGGGGAAAGACTATCGGGAGGTGCTCTCCCTGCTCAACAAAGGGCTGGCCTCGGTAGCCGAAGGGTATGAGCTCACCGAAGAAACGGCCAAAGTCTTCAAACCGGACTTCGACATCCGCCTCGGGGTCTCGGACATCATCCAGGAAGGAGACAATTACTTTATTTTCAACATTCTGGAACTTTTCCCTCCGCAGCGAAAGACCTACGACCAGGCCTTGGGACAGGTACAGGAAGACTACTATGCTCTGTGCGCCGAACGCTATCCTGCGCTGCTGCGCAAAGGGCATGCGGTCGAGATCTTCAAAAAACAACTGAAGGCCTTGGATAAGGCCGTGAATGCCGAAAAGAAAAAACGCGGTATCGAATAATAACCGGAAACACCGTTGCATACGATGGCAACCATGAAAAACCTTTGGGGGACAGTGTGCGGACTTGCCCTGGCAACCGCCCTTTTCAGCGGATGCAACCGGATAAAAGGCTACGTATCTACCCTGCGTGGCGACGACCGCAATCCGCCGGTAGCGCGTGTGTACGACACGTACCTCTACCGAAGCGACCTGCGGAATATCGTCCCCAAGGGATCTTCTCCTCAGGACAGCACCGCCATCGTCTCGCGCTACATCGACGCTTGGATTACCCGTCAACTGATCCTCAAAACGGCGCAAATGAACATGCCGGAAGGAGACCTGGAAAAAGAGATCGCCGACTTCCGGGAACTGCTGCTCACCGGGCGGTACGAACAGAAGATCATTTCCGAACGGCTCGACACGCTGGTGAACGAATCGGAAATCGAAGAATATTATCAGGCCAACAAAAACAACTTCACCCTGGACAAAGACATCCTTTGCTGGTCTTACCTCTCGGTTACTTACTGCGACGAGGCACTGCGAAAAAAGCTCCGTACGGCCTTTGCCCGGGACAAAGCGCCCTCCGACTGGGCCAAGGGCCACAAAAACCCCGACGGGACGACCCTGCCGTGGAGTTGGCAAGCCGGTGTGGAAGACGTCATGAAGCAGGCTGCGTACAATGCTCCGCTCGTGTGCAACGAGTGGACCGAGCTGGAAACGCTGATGGGGAAATACGAAACCGACGAGGACTTCGCCTCCTCGGCCGCTCAAAAAAAAGGATACTCCTTTGTGGCGAAAAACGCCGATGGCGTATATTTGGGACGCGTTTCGCAATACCTCCGCCGGGGCTCTCAAGCACCGATCGAGTATGTCCGCCACCAGATCAAGAGCATCCTGCTGAATCGCCGCATGGCCGAAACGCTCCGCCAGGCCAACGCCGAACTGAGACAACAAGCTGAAGAAAACCAAAAAATCGAAATATTCAACCTCCATGAAGATAAATAGATTTGCATGTGCCACCGCCGCATTTGCTTGCCTGGCCTTTCAGGCTTCCGCCCAGCCAATTCCTGCAGAACAAACCGCAGCCGACACGCTCGAACAGACGGCACAGGATTCCCTGCCGCCCCGTTCTCCCCAAGCGTACAAGATCGATGGAGTAGCCGCCATCGTGGGCGACGATGCGGTACTCGAATCGGACATCGAAGGCGCCTATACCCAACGGCAGATGAACGGCGAATACCTGGACGAGAGCGACAAGTGCAGCATTCTCGAACAGCTGATCACCGACAAGATGCTGGCTTATCAGGGACAGGTGGACAGTCTGGAAGTTACCGACAGTGAGGTAAGCAACCAAGTAGCCCAAACCATCGAACGGCTGGCTTTGAGCGCCGGATCGGTCAACAAGATGCTGGAGCTCTACCAGAAACCCGACGAAGAAACGATGGCGGCCGACCTGACCCCCATCATCCGCTCGCAGGCCTTCGCCAATGCGATGAAGAAAGAACTCATCGGCGACGTAAACCCTTCTCCGGAGGATGTGCGCCGCTTTTTCAACCGCATTCCCAAGGACTCCCTGCCGGTATTCGAGGAGGAATTTGAACTGGCCACCCTCGTGCTTCGCCCCAAACCCAGTCAGGAAGCCATCGACGAGGTCGTCAACCGCCTTACCCAAATGAAAAAGGACATCGAAGCCGGAAATGCCGACTTCCGTATGATGGCCATCCTGTATTCGGACGATGCCGGTTCGGCTTCCAACGGAGGTGTCTATGAAAACGTGAGCAAGGGACAGTTTGTCAAACCTTTCGAGGCGGCTGCTTTCAATCTGGACGAAGGAGAAATCTCCGACCCCGTCGAGACGGAATACGGCTACCACATCATCCAAGTGATCAAGCGCCGGGGCGAACAACTCGACCTGCGCCATATCCTGATGAAACCCCAGCTCATGCCGGACGACCTGCAAAAGACGCAGACCCGCATGGACAGCATCGTAACCAAAATCCGCAGCGGAGAGCTGAATTTCGACGATGCCGTCAAACGTTTCTCCCAGGACGAAGCCACGCGCTACAACAACGGCAACATGCTCAACATGTACACCGGCGAAAGTGCTTTCAAGGTAACGGAACTCGATCGCAACCTCTACTACGCAGTAAGCAACCTCCAAGCCGGACAGGTATCCGATCCGGTCTTCATCGAGGATGCCCGCTCGGGCGACTATTACGCCATCTATTACGTGCGCAAGCACAGCCAGACACACCCGGCCGACTACTCGCAGGACTTCGACAAACTCAAAACCCTCGCCAAACAGGAAATGGAGAACAACATCATCCAGGAGTGGGTTCGTAAAAAATCGAAGGAAATCTTCATTCACATCAACGACGACTGGAAAGATTGTACGTTCCTGACCGAGTGGAAAAAAACCATCCGGGAATAACCCCCTTTTTTCTCGGGACGATCGCGGATACTCCGCGGAAAGGAAAAAAACACGCATGAGCGACATTATCAAAGTACTGCCGGATCACATCGCCAACCAGATTGCTGCGGGAGAAGTGGTGCAACGCCCCGCTTCGGTAGTAAAGGAGCTCATGGAAAACGCGGTCGATGCCTCGGCTACACACATTATTGTCTCTGTCCGTCAGGGAGGCCGACAACTGATCAAGGTTACGGACAACGGCTGCGGAATGAGCCCTACCGATGCCCGCAACTGTTTCCTGCGGCATGCCACCTCGAAAATCTCCTCGGCCGAGGATCTCTTTCATTTGCATACCAAAGGCTTCCGGGGTGAAGCCTTGGCCTCTATCGCCGCCGTTGCCCAGGTCGAATTGACCACGCGCCGGGCGGAAGACGAGTTGGGGGTGCGCATCTGCATCGAAGGTTCGGAATATAAAAAGACGGAGTCGCTCCCGGCGGCCGTCGGCACGACCTTGGCGGTAAAGAATCTGTTTTTCAACATCCCTGCCCGGAGAAACTTTCTCAAGTCCGACACGATCGAATTTTCCCGCATCGCGGACGAATTCGTCCGTGTGGCCCTTGCCCACCCCGAACTGGCTTTCGAACTGTACCGCGATGATACCCTGGTGCACAAGCTCTCCCCTTCGGGATTGCGCCGACGGATCGTTTCCATCTTCAAGTCCAATACCGACAACAAGTTGGTCCCGGTCGAGGAAAACACCGACATCGTCAGGATCGGCGGTTTTGTCTACAAACCCCAGTACGCCCGTGCCAAGGGAAGCGAGCAGTTCCTGTTCGTCAACCGCCGTTTCGTCAAGAGTCCCTATCTGTCCAGCGCTGTCTTCTCCGCTTTCCAAGGGCTGATCCCCGAACGGCACTACCCGGGCTATTTCCTCTACTTCGACATCGACCCTGCGCGCATCGACGTCAACATCCACCCGACCAAAACCGAGATCGGATTCGACGACGAGCGGACCATCTATTCCTTCCTCCGAGCCGCCATCCGACATTCACTGGGACAATACAATGTGCTGCCTACGATCGACTTTTCGCAGGATCCGGAGATAAACCGTGTCCTGGATCATCCTTCGGATCATCCGCAACAGCCGCGCATTCTCTTCGACCCTTCGTACAATCCTTTCGCGGAAGAGGCCTCCGGGGACGGCGGCGGGCAAGCTTCCAGTCGCGGGGGC
>ERZ827181.2780-NODE-2780-length-14192-cov-7.635991_pt1 | contig 14192 bp, 8 predicted proteins | sample MGYA00519778_ERZ827181 | MGnify/ENA primary metagenome ERZ827181 (study PRJEB31778, sample SAMEA3449273) | human gut metagenome | biome: human gut; feature: human-associated habitat; material: faeces | place: United Kingdom | collected 2010/2012 ...
CTTTCATAACCGGTCGGATGTCGAGCTCTTGCGTCTGCAAGCCGATGAAAGAAACTACCAAAGTTCCCGCCGAACTTGGCACGTTACTAATCGTAAAATTACCATCTATATCAGTAACCGTACCTACTGTGGTACCTTTTACCAATACAGATGCTCCCACTACAGGTAAACCGTCTTCTTCAGAAGTAACCGTACCGGTAACTTTCTTTACTTGCGCGTTTACCAGACCTATGCCTATCATCAGGCAGGTCATTAACAGCATCAATTTTCTTTTCATAAAAATTCTCTCTTAAATTTAACCTTAAATAAACACTTTTATCTAATCCAGTTTAGGCGCAAAGGTAATCATTAATCTAATAACTTGTATACTTTTGGAAACAAAATACAAAAGATACGTCGCTTTTTAACACTTCAAGATTGAAATTCTGTATAAAAAGCAAACAAATATGCAGGATTTCCGGTGTTGTCTTTGCTTAAAAAATAGCAAAAAACAAGCTCAGAACCTTGTATAGGACATCTTTGTGATAGTTTTTAAGACTCCTGATAAAAAGTGTAGTGAAATGAAAAAAATTAGTTACCGATTGGTTTATAATCGTAAAAAACGTCTCAATGCAAGCGGAAAGGCATTGATACAAGTGGAAGCTTATTTAACAAAGCAGAAAGCCTATTTTTCCACTCACATTTATGTACGTCCCGAAGAATGGGATGCCAAAAAAGCAAGGATTGTACTTCATCCGCAGGAAGAGGCGCTGAACCGGATGCTTGACGAGTTTCTCCTAAAGCTCCAGTATGCGGAATTGGAAGGGTGGAAGCGAGGAAAAGAAATATCCTTGTCAATGCTGAAAACAGACAATGAGGCAGAAGAAAGAACAGATGTTTTTGCATTCGGTAGAAAATGGGTAGAACACTCAAAAAGCAAAGAAAGTACAAAAAACAACTTGAGCACTACATTTGCTCTTTTACATGAATTCCGCCCGGCACTATGTTTTGCGGAGATGGATTATTCGCTGCTGCTCCAGTTCGAACATTTTCTGGAAAAGAAAAAACTGAAGATAAACACAATTGCCAAACACATGCGTCATTTACGCACGCTTTGCAATGAAGCCATCAGACAAGGCGTAATGTTATCATCGGCTTCACCTTTCATTAAATACCGGATAAAGACCACTGAAAGTAAACATGTATTCCTGCTTCCAGAAGAACTGAGAAAACTGGAAGAACTGCCGCTCGGACAGACAGGAAAAGCATTGCGCCACACACTGGATGCGTTTCTGTTTTGTTGCTACACCGGCATCCGTTATTCTGATTTTATAGAATTGCGTGAGGAAAATATCGTTTATCCAGACAAGCAACATGCCTGGCTGACGTTCAAGTCGCAAAAGACAGGAACGGAAACTCAAGTCCCCCTTTATCTTTTGTTTCAGGGGAAAGCTCTGAAGATACAGTTTGTTTGGCGACTTTTTTTGTTTGAAAACACCGAATGTTGATTCAATGATATCAGAAGAGATGTTGCGTGATTCATAAATATCCTTCAACTTCTCTTCCTGCTGTTTAAGGTATTCCAAAATCTTGATTCCAAGCATAGCTCTACGGTTGTTTGCATTGCCTATTATGTGCCGCGTAATATATTTCTTGCATTTCTTACTGTTAGCAAGATTAAAGCCTTCTGTTTTACAGATTGTTTCTATGTGCTCAACAGCAGCAACGGCGGTCTTCAATTCAACCAATAGCTCCTTATAATCAAGGACAAAGGAGTATGCATCCTGCATTTCCTTTGGGAGGCTAGCAAAACAACCAAGCATCTTGTTGCCCCAATCAACCCATGAGTTCATATTCATGAATCTGGCAATACTACGCATATTGGGTGGTAAAAGATAAGCCTTGTCTGTAAGATGATATTGCAATCTGACCTTTCCAAGAATAGTAGTAAAGTTCACGAAATCAGGCTCGTTGCCATAAGCATGTTTCAAACATGTACCCATGGCATGACTGATGTCGATATGGTGCAACAATCCCGATTGCGAAATTCCGTTTGTGAGATTATGGGCCTGATCGCTGATTACATATTCAGGTTTAGCCCCGTTCTTCTCAATGGACTTTTCAATCTCTTGCTTGATGTCGTCTCCTTTAAAGCAGCCGCAGGATTTCATGCTGACAACCGTAACGTCCTCATGCTTAAGAGGATGTCCGGGATGTTCGGCGGAAACGCCCAGAATCAAAAGAAGTTTCTCCCGATTGACCATAATACTTTCGTCAATGATATACGCAAACTTTTTATCTGTAGGTTTATTATCATTTTCGTAAGTGGATAATCCCAGCTTCTTCATCCAATTCTCTACGGTATTATAGCATGGAACCTTGCCGCATTTTCCTTCAAGCACTTCGTTGAAAATTTCCAGAATCTTAACAACGGTGCGGAGGCCGCAGTTGGTACGAATGTAAATCAATACACAAAGTTGAACAATCAGAAGAGAGTATCTATGTCCGGGAATATGTTCGATAACAATTTCATTTGTTCTTCCTTTACAAATGTTGCACTAAACAAAATATGATTGTAAATCAGAAAGTTACCACCAATGAAAAGAAAATTAGGTAATGCTTTAGAAACCACTTAGCTTCACCATTCTGCCAATTCCCAATAAGTCTATCAACTCTGCAAAGATACAAATTATCCTCAATTATTCGTGATTTTCAGATTAGAAATATTGTAAAATGAGTATTTTTGCAATATAAATAGACTGGATATGGAAGTAAATGTAAAACAGGCTCAGAAAATGTTTTTCTCAAAATCATCATTTGAAATGATATATTTTGAGGCATTTGCTAATGCATTGGATGCAGGAGCTACGACCTTTAATATCAATATTGAACTTTCTGCTAAAGAGCAAATACAGAATTTAAGTATAACCATTGAGGATAATGGCTGCGGTTTTACAGATGAACATTTTAGAAAGTTCAGTAAACTATTTGATGTAGATGAAAGAACACATAAAGGCTTAGGACGATTAGTCTATTTATGCTATTTTGATAATGTTCACATAGAAAGTGTCTATGATAAAAACGAGAAACGTATCTTTGATTTCGATGAGAATTTTAATGGAAAGTCTGTAATCCAAGATTGTCAGGAAGAGCATACAGGAACAATACTTAAAATGTATTCATTTTCAGGACAAAAGTTAGGTAAAAACGAATACATCAATCCGTTATATATTAAAAATGCATTGCTTGAAAATTTTTATATGAAATTTTACAAAGCAAAAAACAATGGGCATCCTATATGTGTTGAAATACAAACTGATATATCAGGAAATATTAAAACAGAAAATATAACTGAAAAGGATTTGCCTAAATTCGAAGTGATGCCGTTGAAAGAGCAAGTGGATATATTCAATAAAATTGACTTGTACTATTATGTAGAGGAATTAGCAACATTGCAGGAAACTAAAGTCATTACGGCTATTGCAGTAGATGATAGAAGTCAGAAAGTTGATATAATCGCAGAAGAAAATTTTCCTCCGCATTATCAAATGATTTTTTTACTTATATCAGAATCTTTTCACGGAAATACAGATGGGGCAAGGTTGAATCTTACATTAGAAGCTGCCGAGCTTAATAGAATTAAAGCGATTTTTCGTAATGCTATTGCAAAAGTCATAAAGAACAAAATACCTAAACTTGCAAAATCCAATAAAGAGAAAGTGAATTATTTGAAGACAACATATCCATACTTAACAGGATATTTTGATGTTAATGAAATTGGATATGCATCTCAAACAGATGTTCTGAAAAAGGCGCAAGAGCGACTGTTTCGTGAGCAAAAAGAAATTTTAGGGGCAAGAGAATTAACCGAAGAACAATTCGAGAAATCGTTAAATTTGTCAGCAAGAGCATTGGCACAATATATTTTATTCCGACAAAGTGTGATAGAACGGCTAAAAAGAATTGACCCTAAAAACTTAGAAGAAGATATTCATAATATAATTGCACCTAAAAGAACTGAGTTTAATGATTCTAATTTCTTAGCAGACTTATATAAAAATAATGTCTGGGTTTTAGATGACAAGTTCATGTCTTACAGAACTGTTTTAAGTGAAGCTGAAATGACAAAGGTCATTAATGTACTCACATCGGGAGAAGAAACTGTTGTTGATGACGACAGACCTGATATTGTTCTTTATTTCTCCGCTGACCCAACATCGGAAGAATCAGAAAAAGTTGATGTGGTAATAGTTGAGTTAAAAAGGCTTGGATTATCGTCTGAACGTAATTCTGACGTAGAAATACAATTAGAAAATAGGGCAATAAAGTTGTCTTCTTATTACAATAATCGTATACAGCGAATATGGTATTATGGCATTGTTGACTTGCATGATGATTATGTAAGACATTTAAGGACAGCTCAATTTGTCCCTCTATTTTCAAAGGGAAAAGTCTTTTATAAGTTTAACAAGGTTTACCTTGATTCTTCAACAGATGATGTTGTTATAGCAAACACTTATATTATGGACTTTTCTGCAATGGTAGCTGATGCGGATATTAGGAATGAAACGTTCTTGAGAATTCTTAAAGAACAATTTGATGTAGCTCATGACGAAATGGAATCATGAGAATACTCATTGACTCTTTATAATGCAATAAAATAGGATAATGCCTGTTTATGGGTTCTATCCTATTTTATTTTCATTCAATCAGGGTGTTATATCATTCCAGCTTCTTCATCACATCCAACAAATTCTGATAGCTCTCTACCTGATGATAACGCACATGGCTGGTTGAAACATCATTAAACAGCTTTTCAGCACATTCAATCTTGGCTTTCTCTACGCCACGCAGTTCCATTGTGCCCATTGAACCTTTGGTCTCGGCAATGAAGAAAATGTGCTTCACCGTGCCTTTGTTGAAGGCGATAGCCCAATCGGGAGCATAGTTGCCGACGGGTGTGGGGATTTGAAACGTGCGGGGTAGCTTGGCATAGACGCATACCTCGGTTGCTCCGTCAAGGTTTTCGGCAAACTCGGTTTCGCCTTTGCTGTCGGGAAAAACATAGTCCATGACGTGTTTCTTTGCCGCGTATGCTTTCTCTATCGGCTGCGTGTGCTTCTCTTTCGTGAAAATGGTGCTGTCGTATGCTTCCGCTATCTTGTTGTAACTGATGTGTTCCACTATCATCGTAGCTTTCTGCTCCCTGATAATACGGATGGCCTTCCGGATGAATTCCTCCGGGTTGTTGCGGAACATGTACAGTTTGGCTTGGCTGATGCCTCTCAGGATAGCCACCACCGTGCGGCGTGTCAGCGTCGCGCCTTTGGCTATCTCGCCCACAAGGTCATATTTCACGGTCGATGTGCTTACCGTGCCTATCCGCCTGGTCGTGGTGTGCGTGTCGCCGAATTGGTCTGCCGCCTGTTGCTCGCCTTCGGTCATGATGTATTTCAGCTCCGTCACATACAGCTCCTTGTCAATGGCATCAACGGCTTTGCGGACAAGTTCGTGGCTGTCGTAATGCACGGTATAGACATACTTGTGGCTGATGTGGTGCCACAACTCTTGAAACTCTTTCTTGGCGAAGTTCTCGTTCAGTTTGTTTTCGGGCGACTGCGTGTGGTTGCCGTCCTCTATCATTTCGTCAAGCAGGATGTTCTCGTCAAATGTGCTTTGCACAAGTGCGTGGATGCCTTGTGCCATCGGTTCCAACTTGCGCGGCAATGCCACCAAGCGATTCTCCTGCAAGTCGTCCTTGTAGTGTTGCGTCACCATGCCTTTCTCGTCAATGTATTCGTTGTCGTAAAGATAGGCTTGAATGGACACGGCTTCCATATCCGTGACAGTGTGCTTCGTGCCATTGGCGAGCAACAAAGTCTTTCCCTGAAAGTAATCAACGGTGGCGAATCTCGGACGTTCACGCAACGATTCGCGGGTCTTCTTTTGCAGGTCGTCCACAAAGGTGCTATAACTTTCGTTGGCAATGACGGTCAGTCTGTTGATGTCATGTACGCTGTCGCCAAGCGTTTCGTAGTCCATGCGGCTGCCGTCCTTATCGACACAGAGGCGCAAGCCGCGCCCCACTTCCTGCCGTTTGTTCACTTCCGAATTGCTGTGGCGCAACGTGCATATTTGGAACACGTTGGGATTATCCCAGCCCTCACGCAAAGCTGAATGTGAAAAGATAAATCGTGTTGGTTCGTCGAAGCTCAACAGGCGCTCCTTGTTTTTCAATATCAAGTCATAAGCCGATATGTCGTCGGACAGGTCGCTCTTTCTTCCCGGCTTGCTGTCGATGGCATGACCGCTCTTCTTGTCGATGGAAAAATAGCCGTTGTGGATTTCCTGCACGAGGAAGCGGCACAAGTAGGCTTGGTAAGCGTCATCGAACAGCGAGAGATTCTCGTTCAGCAGATTGGTGTATTCTTCCTCGAAGATTTGTTGGAACACACCTTTTACCTCGTTGCCTTGTTCGTCATAGCTTTTGTATTTCGCCACCTCGTCAATAAAGAACAGCGAAAGCGTCTTAATGCCTTTCTCGAAAAGTTCGCGCTCTTTCTCGAAGTGCGAGCGGATGGTTTCCCGTATCTGTACCCGTTGCAGGGCAAGCTCGCTCACGTCGCCTACCACTTCGCCCTTGTGCAGCGTCACGCCGTTGAGGAATGTCACGGTGTTGCGGAACGGATTTATGTCCGAAATCACATAGCCCTTGTATTGGTTAAGGTCGGACACAACAAACAAGTCATCGCCATAAGCCAGTTTCCTTGATTCGCGCCTTATGCCTCCATTGCGTTTCACCTCCAACTCTATCCTCACCATCGGCGGCTCTTTCTTCGATAGAATAATACTGTCAATATAAAGGTAGGTGTTGGTGCCTTGCAGGTTTTTCAGTTCAAAACCTTTCACTTGGATGCGCTTCACTAACTTCTTTTGGTAAGCGTCCAAAGCGTCGAGGGCATACACCGTGTTGTGTTTGGTCTTGTGCGTGGCGGAGTAGTTCAGCACGAACAGCGGCATAAAGCGTTTCAGACCTGTTTGCGTGGCTTCGCCCTCCATCTTCTGCGGCTCGTCCATGATGACGATGGGGCGGTTGGCGGCTATCACGTCTATCGGACGACGGCTGCCGAACTCATCCCGTCGGCTGTAGATGATGCGGCTTTCCTTGCTCCGTCCTCCTTCTTTCAGCGAAGCGGCGAAAGCCTGTGTGTTGATTATCATTACGTTGATACCGCCGTCGCTCGAAAAGCTGTCCAGCCTGTTCAAGTTGCTGCTGTCATAAACGAAGTAGCGTGCTTTCCGTCCGTAGAACTCCATGAAGTGGTCTTCCAACATGGAGAAACTCTTGGCCACCCCCTCGCGGATAGCGATGCTCGGCACCACCACGATAAACTTGCTCCACCCGTAAAGTTTGTTCAGTTCGAACATCGTCTTGATGTAGACGTAGGTCTTGCCGGTGCCTGTCTCCATCTCGATGTCGAGGCTGCACGCGCCCAATCCGTTTGTAGCCACCAACTTGTCTGACAACGGGATGTTGCTCTCACGCTGCACTTTGCGGATATTCTCCAATAACTGCCTCGCGTCCAGTTCCACCTCCACATTGCGGTAGCCTGTTTCCTCAAAGTCCAGCCGCTCGCGCCCCACGTCGCGGCGGTAAGCCGCAGGGTCGTGTGACGGTTGTCCGGCAAACACGCTGACGGTATTCTCCACCGCATCCGTCTGGTATTGCTGTATCTTGAATTGAAATTTCATTTCTTCATCTTTTTGTCAATCATGACCTTAATTTATAAAAGGGCATCTTTCACATCGCAATCGGGTAGCTTTTGCCTTGCAATCTGCCACCTTTTGCATCGCATTTTGCCACGTTTTACATTGCAATCAAACAGCCATGATTTCATTACGATTTGTTACATTTAGATTATCTTGCGGATAGTGTCCTTGCTGTACGTTTCAAACAGTTGGTCGAAGTTGTCGGCCACGTTGTCCGAAGCTAACGAACTGTCTCGCATCACGAAATAGTAAGGCTTCATCTTTGCTATTTCCGTAATTGTGCTTTCGGCTATGTTGTCGTCAAAGCAGGCAATTAAGTAGTTGTCGTTCACGAAGAACACCTGCTTGCCGTCAATCGTCCGTTGCTCAATGGTGGCTGAAAGTTCCACGCCGAGGTCAAGCATCACTTGGAATAGCAAATCTTCCGCCGTGCGGTCTGGCTTCACGTTGTCGGCAAAGAGGTCTTGCTCAGTAAACTCTTTTGGTGTGTAATACACATCTTGCATATTCGAGCTATCCAACTTCAACACGCGGAAACCCGTATCAAGTTTGTCTATGCCCTCCTTGTCCGCGTTTTTCTCCTTGATTTTCTTTCCGGCGCGACGGATACGCTCCTTTGCAACTTCACACAGATTCTTATCTCTATTCATCTCTTCACAAAGAGATATTGCGTTTTGCATTATTTCTTGTTGGCTTTTCGAAGATGCATTTTTCAGTGATTCATACAAATTTTCTTTAAGTTGAACCATGATGTATCTTACTTTACCTTTTCTCGTTTCAGCATTCATCTCCATTACTGCTTGGGCAGTACTTGCTGAACCCGAAAAGAAATCTAACACTATATAATCATTTTCCTTATCATCAATGAAGCCAAAAAGGTATTTCATGAGTGAGGTAGGCTTTGGGAAATTGAAAACTTTGTTCTTAAACAGATGCAACTGATGCTCTCCTGCATTTTCATTTGTTCCAACTCCGACCTTGCTATTGATTAAATTAGTAGGAACTTCTGGAGCATATTCTCTTTTCTCATAAGCTGGACTGAATTTCATTGTTGGAATGCTTATAATCGTACCTTTAGAAATTTCATCATCCAAATATTTTTGTTGCCATTTGAACTTTGCCCTCAATTTGAAGTTGTTTATAAACAAGCCGTCTTTCACTTCAACATCAGTCAATAATTCGACTTTATATTTATCCGTTCCGTACATGCCTGCATGGATAATTCCATTAGGTATGTTAGTTGTCACTTTATTGGCAGGAAATTCCAGAACTCCAATGGCATTTGGTTGATTTAGTAATCCGTTTGAACTTGAAGAAAATTTCTGTATTCCCTTAAAACGTATGTTATTCCTATTCTTCTGATAACATAATACGTATTCTATTATTTGACGGCATTTAACTGACAAATTCTCTGGTGTTTCTGTCTTTGCCCAATTAAAAATATCTACGAAATTTCTTTCTCCGAATACCTCGTCACAAACCTTTTTCAAGTTTGCCTGCTCGTGGCTATCAATTGAAATAAAGATAACACCATCATCGGTCAGTAAGTCTTTCGCCACTTTCAGCCTCGAATAAATCATATTGAGCCAGTCCGTATGAAAGCGTCCGTTTGATTCTGTGTTCTGAACCAAGCAGTAGCCTTCTTTGTCAAATTGTCCACTATTTTCTTGATATTTGTCTGCGTCTTGCGAAAAGTCATCGTTGTAAACAAAGTCATTACCCGTGTTATAAGGCGGGTCAATATAAATCATCTTGACCTTGCCAAGATAAGTTTCACGAATAATCTTTAGCACGTCAAGGTTATCACCTTCAATGTAAATATTTTGCGTATGGTCGAAGTCCACGCTTTCCTCACGGCAAGGGCGGAGCGTCTTTGTGGTCGGCGTATTTGCCAAGTGTGCGTGCGCTTTCTTGTTCGGCCACGTAAACTGGTAGCGCTCCTCGCCATCGTCAATCACGTCGGCAGACAACTCATCACGCAATTTCTCAAAGTCAATGCCAAGTACGGTCTTGCCGTCCTTGTCTTTGCGTTCCGTCACGCATTGCGGAAACAGCTTCGCTATCTTATCTATGTTTGAGCCTGTTACGTCATGGCTCTGCATCTTCATTTTATCCATTATACTTACTGCTATTCGTTTGAGGTAACACTAAAAGTAATTTGAATTGCACTCTGCTTGATGTCTGATTAGAATTACAATTTGATTTGTCAGTTCCAAAGTTTAATCCACACACTTTAATTCCGCCACCTATAGAAGAATCATCATTTTGAGCCACAGTGACAGCAATATCAAAATTGACTTCAACTATTCGACGGCTTACCCCTCCTTCATTATAATATTGGTAATTTTCACGATTCACAGAACAGCTTGTGTCTGGCAATAATGCGCCATATTGTTCTATTTCTTTATTCGCTTGTGAAGTTCCAACAGTAATTTGTTTAATAGTTTCTTTTATAAATTCTTGTATGTCCATTATATTCTGTTTTTTAGTTTCTTCAGTTCCTCAAATAATTCAGCTTTCCGCCTCGGTTGTTTCTCCAGCCTGCACCGTTTTTCTAACAGCTCGATTTGTTTGCACAGTTTCGCTTTCGCCTCATCTTGCTTGATTTGTTCCTTTAACGTGTTTTCCCCTTGGATGGAAAAGCTGCCGACAGTGGTGACAATGTTATCCCATACTCGGTCTAAGTTCAAACCGTTCAGAGATAAAACTGGTAGGTTGGCGGTATTATGCCACGGTGAAACGAACAGCTTTTCTTGGAATATGGCAAGCTGTATCTCATCCTCATATTGTAAGGCGAAAAGAAGATATTGCGGAATAAGTTTTGCAAGCATGGCGATGTTCTTCGCGTCGTAATCCTTGCGCTTCAGCAAAACGGCAAGCACGTAGAATGATTTGACGCTTTCCCCTACCGCCAATGCCGGAACGGTATCAGGAGAAACGACGTTTACGATAGCCATGCGGCTGATGTCCGCATCGAAGTGGTCACGCTGTTGCGCGGTCAAGCCGAACTGTTTATAGACAAGCGTCTTGGGCAGTTGGCGGTTGGTCTCGGTCGCCTTTGGCAGTCCTAACATACGCCATCCTCCTTTCTTACAACGAGGAAATCTATCAACTCGAAATCGTCAGGCTCGGCCTTGCATCCCGTGAACAGCGTCGTCAGCGCCCCTGTGAGGAAGCTCTCCATGTCACTCACATCCTTGGTCTGCACGATACTTTCCACCGCTTGGGTTAATAGTTTTGAGTAACGGCTCATGTCCGCGCCGTCGCGTGTTTCCTTATTGAATAAGTGGCACAGGTTCTTGTCCGGCTCCGCCTTGCCCTTACACAGCGAGCGGAAGCGGTCGAGCAAGTCTTTTGGCGAAAGATGGTTGATAATTACGTTGCCGTCCATGCCGATGTAAACCATGTAGAACGGGTGCAGTCGGTTCTTCACGTCGAGGGGCAGTGCGTCCTTGCGTGATTTCAGCACGAAGATGACACCTTCTGGCGTGTCCTTCCGCGAGCGTGTCACGGCATGGAGTCCGTTGGGCGTATGCTCCACATCGGGATTGTCTTTCATGTAAGCAAGGAGGTCAAGGCGGAACTCGTTAAGTCCCAAGTCCATGATTGACACGCCCGTGTTCATGTCCTCAAGGTCTATTACCTCGTGTTGCAGGCGTTGCAACTGCTCCTTGCGGTAGTCGAGGTCGTTCTGCTCCTCGGTGGTCAATGGATTGTCGTCGCCAGTGGCAGTAAGCACCGACACCTTCATGCGTGCTTCCACACGGGCTTTCAGGTTGATGTACTCGTCAAGCGACACGTCAGGCCAGTAATTCACCATCTGTATGACGTCGTTGCGCGAGCCGATGCGGTCGATACGTCCGAAACGCTGGATGATGCGCACGGGATTCCAGTGGATGTCGAAGTTCACCAGATAGTCGCAGTCCTGCAAGTTCTGCCCCTCACTGATGCAGTCGGTGGCGATAAGCACGTCAATCTCGCCGTCAGTGTCGGGAAAGATGGCTGCTTTCTCTTTGCTGATTGGCGAAAAGAGGGTGAGCACGGTGTTGAAGTCGAGTTTCTGCCTTGCCTTCAGCTTCAGCGTGGAGCGTGCCTCCACGTCGCCAGTTATAATGGCGGTGTCCAGTCCAAAACGTTCCTTGATGATTGGTGCGAGGTTGTCGTAGAGGTAAACCGCCGTGTCTGAAAAAGCTGTGAAGATGATAACTTTCTTGTTGTTGCCGTTTATGGGATGCGTGAATTTCTCTTGCAAATCAGCTTTCAGTTGGGCGAGTTTGCCGTCATGTGCAGGAGTGATGGCTGAAATCTTCTGCAAGAGCTGGTCAAGCGTCTTCAAGTCTTTCTCCAAATATCCGCTCCAAGAAATATAGTCCATGTCGGCAAGGCAGACTTTCCCTTTCTTGTTGCCAATGAACACGTCACTTTCGCTCTCATCCATATCCAAGCCGTCGGGCATCAAATCACCATCCACCGTTACATTGCTTAAATCAGCCTTGCCGATTTTCTCCAATACACCGTTTACCTGTTCCCTCACACGCTCCACGGTAAGACGGAACGAGGCCACTGAACTCTCCAAGCGTTTCAGCAGGTTGATGCACATCAGGCGTCGTATGCCACGCTCTCGCCCAGACATTGACAGTCCGGCATAAAAATCCTTGTCGCTTTCCTTACCAGCCATATACTTGTAACGCTTTGACGGCAGGATGAAGTCAGAGGGCGTATAGATAGCAAGATTTAGCTTTTGGATAAGATTGTATATGTCGTTGTAGGTAACGGCATTGTCCAAGTCGGTCAGCTTGGGGCGGCGCGACAGTGGCGGCAAACGATTAGGAAACTTGCCTATGCCTGCCGTGTCGTAATACTGCTCGATATGCTTGCGGCTTCGGGAAATTGTGACGGCATCGAGCACCTCGAAGAAATCGAAGCTCAATGCGTCCTGTAATGCCTTGGCGGTACGTTCTTCGGCTGGCAGCTTGCTCCAACGGTTATAGACCGTCTGCGCCTGACGGAAGATGTCGTCTATGCTGTTCTTGGTGCTAAGCAAACCGTCAATGTTCGACGCATCGCCCTCGTAAGCAAGCTGCAACTGGTTCTTCAGGTCGTTGAAGCGGTTGTTCACGGGTGTGGCAGAAAGCATCAGCACCTTTGTTTTCACGCCCTGTCGCATCACTCGGTTCATCAGACGCAGGTAACGGTTCTCTTTCGGGTTGTCATCATCGTCGGTCGTCACCTTGCCGCCGTTACGGAAGTTGTGGCTTTCGTCGATAACCACAAGGTCATAATTGCCCCAGTTGATGTGCGAGAGGTCAAGACCGTTGGTCCTGCCCGTATCACGCGACAGGTCGGTATGGAACAGAATGTCGTAGCGCAGGCGGTCACGGGCTATCGGGTTGTTCACGTAGTTGCTGCGGTAGGTTATCCAGTTGTCGTTGAGTTTCTTCGGGCAAAGCACCAGCACCGACTTGTTGCGATTCTCGTAATACTTGATGACTGCCAGTGCCGTAAACGTCTTGCCCAAGCCCACGCTGTCGGCAAGGATGCAACCGTTGTATTTCTCCAGTTTGTTGATGATGGCAAGGGCGGCATCACGCTGGAAATTATAGAGCTTACCCCAGATTTCACTGTTCTTGAATCCTGTTGCTTCATTGGGCAGTACGTCTTCACTGATGTCTTCCAGAAACTCATGGAAGATATTGTAGAGCGTGACGAAGTAGATGAACTCCGGCGCGTTCTCGCGGTAAACGGTCTCGATGTTCTCGATTATCGTATCTGTCACGTCCTGAAAGCGGTCTTTGTCACGCCACAGCTCGTCAAAATTCCTGATGTACTGTTCGGCGTATGGTGACGGCAAGCGCATGACGCCCGGACAGAGATTGTTGCCGCGCTCGATGCCAAGCTCGGTAGTGGTGAACTCATTGAACGGAAAGTAAGTAAAATCGTTTCCCTTGCCGTCGGCCACGTTCATAAAGCCGTTCATTACTCCGCCCGATACATTGCTTTTGAAGCGTACCTTGTGGCGAATCCACTCTGCACACTCACGGGCGATGGCCTTCTGTGATAACTGATTGCGCAGACGTATCTCGAATTCGGAACCGTAAAGGTTACGCTCGCGGTTTAGCTTTGGGATGTAAAACTCGCGCTGCTGTTTCTTTGCCGTTTCCTTATTAAAGGCGGGCGAAGTGAAAATAAAACGCAACTCGTGCACCGCTTCCAACTCCTTTTTCAATGCTTCAAAGGCATAGATGGAAAAACTTGCCGCCGCGACAGACAGGCTGCTTGCGGCGGTAAGTTTCTCCTTGAGGTCGTCCACGACACGGCGGTTTATGTTGTCAAACTGTACGGGCAGTTCCATAGTGTTACAATGCTTAAAATCCTTGCGTACATTCAACTCTTGATAAGAGATATACGTTAAGGATATAAATCCTATGAATCAGGATGTTAGC
>ERZ827181.2786-NODE-2786-length-14172-cov-2.509103_pt1 | contig 14172 bp, 10 predicted proteins | sample MGYA00519778_ERZ827181 | MGnify/ENA primary metagenome ERZ827181 (study PRJEB31778, sample SAMEA3449273) | human gut metagenome | biome: human gut; feature: human-associated habitat; material: faeces | place: United Kingdom | collected 2010/2012 ...
AAGCGGAAAAATCTCTCCCGTTTCATCCCAATTGTACTCGTATTGATAATACAAAAGGTCATTGGTGGCGTTGTCGAGGTTATCGGTAAACGTTCCCCAAAAAGCTTCCGGCGAAAGGAAGGACTCGCCCTTTTCCAAGGTCTTCGTATAGAGAGTAAGCCCGGCTTTTAAAGAAATATTCTCCGCTTTCTTTACGGACGCTTCCCAAAGTCCCGCGTATTCGAATCCGAAATAAATTCCGCCGCCGCTGCGCGCGTTTTGCAGCGCAAAGAAAGGCTCGTATCCGCTGTATCCGTTCCATTGATCCTGCGTGCTGTCGTAATAGCCCTTGCTATTGGTGGCGACTTCCCGCTCGTCGTAACTGAGCATCGTTTTGGAATACCCGTCGGAAATAGAATTTTCTTTGAGCAACAGGCTTCCCGTAAAATTGCCGCCGCCCGTCATGTAAACCAGCTTCTCGCTCCCCTCTTCCCCCGTCGTCCCTTCAAAATCGATAAAGCTGAGATTTTTAAGGGATACGGCGTTTTTCTGCGTGTTAATGAGCTTGTAGCGGCTCTTTATCAAAGAGGTGCCGGGATAGATCGTGAACGTGTATTCCACGTCGTACTTTTTGCCGCCGAGCGACAGAGTGAAAACGATTTCTCCGTGCTCCGCGATTTCCGCCGCATAGTCTTTATAGGTAAGTTCCAAATCCTCGGACGTATACTCCTTTTCGCCCTCCGTAAAGCGGAATCCGAGCTTTTTTCCCTCTCCCACGTACTCCGCGCCGCTCGTCTTATTTACAAGACTCCTGATCCCAAAGCCGCTTTTGTCCGCGGCGACCGTCTGTTTCACAGCTTCTGTGCCGAATTCGAAAGCGGCATTTTCGGGATCGTACCCCACATAGGCGTCCCCGCTCTCCAAAACCGTTATCATTTTATACTCCTCCAAGGACGGAGAATCCTTCCCGCAGCCGACGAACGAAACCGCCAGCGCGGCGCAAAGAATGGTCGCTATGAGCTTTTTCATCTCTGTTTCCTCCTCTTTATGACGAGCGCGGCGATGCCGACTGACAATCCCGCCAGCCCGGTTGCGGCAAAAGACGATTTACAGCCGCTTCCCGCGCCTTCGTGCCGCACCTTTACGGGCGTCAATTTATCGTCGGGAACGGAAGGGGCCTTGATTTTCTGTCCCACTTCGTCGTCCGTGAATTCCACGGCTTCCCCCGACGTTTCCAGATATGCCGCCACCAATGTGGCGGAGGTGTTGTCGAAGGAGTTTTCATGACCTTCTTTGTTTCCTATCGAAAGAAAGATGAGATCGCCTGCGGAAACCTCTATATCCCTGTAATAATAGCGTCTGTCCGTCGTAGTCAATTCCTCGCTGTTTAACAAAGCGCCGTTATAGTAGATATTGACCACCACCCCGTCGCCATCGCCGTCGTGCAGATTATAATAGGACATGAGGCGAATTTTGCCCGCCTGATCGATCCGTTTGATTAAAATACATTCCTCGTTGTCGTATCCGGGATGCAGAGAGCCTTTGCTCAGCCTCGTAAACGTATCCACGGAGGGATTTTTCCATACGTCCCCGAAGACGTCGTAATCCATCAGGTAATATCCTTTTTCGACGCTCCCGTAGGCATAGTACCAGCCGTTTTCGCCCTGTTCCTTGCCGTAATACGCCTGCGCTTCCTCCTCGGAGATATACTGCGGGCGCAGGGGATAGCCGTTAATTACCCCTCTGTCGCCCAAATCGAAAGTTTCGTCGGCGTCGCCCGCGCTTTCGACATACGTGATATAGGCGTTGAGCGTCACCGTGTCGTAAGAATTATAGTTGTTTCCGCCCGAATCGACGTAAAATACGAGAATATCGCCCTTCTTCACATCGATGACGCGGGAGAGATCGTACACCGTATAATCGTCCCCGTCGATATGTCTGTCCAAAAACGGAGTTTCTCCCAAAAGATAATATCGGAAGCCAACGCCGTCGCCTACCTCCGCCGCCTTGTGATCTACTTTCTGCAAGTATCCTCTGACGTCGATTTTTCCCGTGTCCGTGCAGGCATACATTCTGATGGCCGCCATGCCGTTGCCGGGAGTCATGTAAGAGGCGCTGACGGAGTTATAGCTCTCTATGCCCACAAATTCGCCCGCGTCGTAAATCATGCGGTAATACTCATCCTCGAATCCCGTCATGTAATACCAATTGCAGTATCCCTGATCGGCGCCGAACTGTTCCTCGTACAGAGGCTCCGCGCCGATGTCGTCGGGAAGCGTTACCGCTTCCCCCGAAGCCGTATAATTAAACTTGGGCATGACGAAATAATGATCGCACCAGCTCGTTTCCTTACCTTCCACGATGAGAAACAGCATATCCCCCGCGGACATAGGCAGCGTCAACACGGAAGTTTTCACAAAATACGCGTCGGGTTCTGCTTCCCGTTCGAACAATGTCTGCGCGTCCGAAAAAGCGTAAGTGCTTCTGTCGTATCTCCTCACGGCTATCCGGAAACGGACGCCGTCGCAGCCTTCGCTGTCCGAAAAGCTGGTGTTTTTCTCGCGGATGATCGCTTCCAATTTTCCGTCCGCCTGCGCGCGATACATCAACATGGTATTGCTGCCGTTTTCCCCCGTCGTGAATTCGTAAGAGGAACTGATCTTTTGATACGTTTCCCCCTGCCAATTCTCCCCGTCGAATTTCATTCTTTCGTACTTTTTTTCCACGTCCCCTTTGAGATACCAAACGCCGCCTGTCCCTTGCTCCTGCGAAAAACCGGCGGTCAGATCGGAGTCGGGCAGCTGCGCGTATTCCGCGGAAAACTTGTAATATTCGTTATCCGAAGCCGTATCGTTAAGACCGGGAACATATTTTTCGTATTCGTCCTGCGGGTCGGGCGCGTCCGTCCCCGCGGAAACAAACGCCGCTTTGACGTAATAATTGCATTTCATCTCGTCGGCGCAGAGCGGATTCATCTCGAACAAAAACTTTTCGTTCTTTTTCACCTCGAACGTCTTGCCACTGAGATTGACCGCATACTCTTTCGAAGCCGTTTCCCCGTACACGAGGGTACAGGCGGATTGATCGCGGCGATAGACGTTGACCTCGTATCCCTGAGCCGTGCTGCCCAAAACAGAATTTTCGATCTTTCCCGTAAAGCGCACGCTTCCCGAGGACGGCGCTTTCCATACCGCCACGACGCCCTGCATACCGAAGCAGTGAAATTCGTTTCTCCACCAGATGCCGTTCCACGTTTCTCCGTTGTCGTCCTTTTTCCAAAGGTTGCAGTCGGCGTCGGAATTGTATTTCCGCCCCACCGCCGACAGCTCCGAGTATCCTTCTTCCACACTGCCCCCGTACAGATACCAGCCGTTATCCCCCTGCTTTTCCTGACCGATATAATAGTCTTCGTAAACGGAGGCGTCGTAAGTAATTTCCGTTCCGACGAAGGAATCCGACTCGGCTTTCGCAGGCGTGCCGCGGCCCCCGTTTCCCGCGCACAGGGCGAGGGAAAGCGCGACGGCTTCCAAAAATATCAAACAGCCGCACAACAGTTTTTTCATAATTTCCTCCTGTCCTTTTTCATCCGCGGGTTTCTCTTTTCCGCGATCCGTTATCATTATAGCGTAAGTTTTTCGCCTTTTCAATGGATAAACGCGCTTTGTTTAATGGACAAAAGGAACGTCGTGAAAAAAAATATTGACAAGCGGACTTTATTACTTTATAATATTTCTTGTCGTAAGGGGGCACACTATATGAAGAAAAGCGGAAGCATCGTAAGAAAAATTCTCTTTTTCAATATTTTCACATCCGTATCCATCGTGTTGATCTTCACCGTTTTATATATGGTTTTCAGCTCTATCGAGCTGAAAAAGGATATGGAAGCGCGTTCGGAAGCCGTGGGGACTTCTTCGGCGTCCACGTTGGACGTGGTGGCGGAAAATTGCCTCAATACCTTAGCGAAAATCGAATACGACAAAAATTTACAGGCGTGCCTTGCCGCCGTGCGAAGCGGGGAAACGGAAAGCGCCAAGGCGAAAATCCTCCTGCGGGACATCATCGACGACAATATCGCGCTCAATTACGTGTTTCTCGGACTTGTCGTCACAGGGGACGGCGGCGAAACAAAATACCAATCCTCCGCCCTTACCGTCCCCGAGGAGATCGTCGCGGAAGCGAAAGACAAACTCGGCTCGTGCACCACTTTCTTTTTCGTCCATCCCCGATACGAAGACTTCCTTTTTCTCGCGCAGCGGTTTTATCTCGAAAACGATTCCTATTCCTTGGAATTTCCGCCGCAGAATTATTCGGTCTGTATGCTCAACAGCGAAATATTTTTCAACAGCGTCCTGCCCTCGGGAAGTCTGCTCGAATATAAAATGAACGTGAGTTACGGCGGGCTGCCTATATTGACCGAAAGCGCCCTGCGCGGCAAAACCTTCGAATGTGAAAACGGATTCAGCCTCGAAATATGCGTTCCGCAAAACATCATGCCTCTCAATCCCCTGAACGTACCGAGAAGCTACCTCGCCGTTCTGCTTTTGGCGGGAATAATAACAGTATCCGTAAATATCATCAACAATATGGTGATCACAAAACCCATCAAACAGCTTTCCGAATACTGTGAAAAGATCCCGCGCGAACTCGATAAAATCCCCGAACCTTTTATAAACGGCAAGGAATTGAAAGAGATCACCGTCAAAATCAACGGAATGATAGACAACCTCAACCGTTCGAAAGACGATCTGTTGAAAAAGGAACAGGACATTTACGCCATGGAGCTGGAAAAGCAACAGATTTCTCTCGATATGCTTTACAGTCAGATCAATTCCCATTTTCTCTACAACACCCTTTCCAATATTCGGGGAATGGCGCTCAAACACAGCGATGCAGAGGTAGCGGACGCGCTGCATCTGTTGGTGAAATATTTTCGTTATTGCACCGACCAGAGCAACCTTTCCACTGTGGAAGACGAATCGAGTTTCCTCGATATCTATTTAAAAATACAGACCATGCGCTTTGGAAAAGCGAACTTTTCTTATGAGATCGACTGTGAACAAGGCGTCGAAAAGGAACGAATCCTGCGGATGCTTTTACAGCCGCTCGCGGAAAACTGCTTTGCGCACGGATTTAAAGAAAAGCACTCCGATTGCAGGATGAAAATATCCGTTTCCCGTTTGGGAAAAGGATTGCAAATCGTCGTCACGGACAACGGCGTCGGCTGCGAGCAATCCGTCGTGGACGCGATAAATAATCAATCGTTGTCCCCTTCCGGAGCGGGAAAAATCGGTATCGGCAATATCCGCAAGCGATTACAGCTCTATTATCCCGATTACAGCCTGACGATGACGTCGGACGAAAACGGAACGAGCGTGATCGTATCTTTGGGAACAGGAGGAGAAAAAACCATATGTACCATGCCATCATAGCGGACGACGAAGGAAACGCGCTGGACGAGCTTCTTTACGTCATCGATTGGCAAAAAGAAAACGTCGCAATCGACGGGACGGCGAGCGACGGGGAAGAAGCTGTAAAGCTCATTGAAAAATTCCGTCCCGACTTCATTCTCTGCGACATCAATATGCCGAAAAAATCGGGAATCGACGTGCTGCGCTTTTTGAAAGAAGGAGGTTACCCCTCTTTATTCATCGCGGTGAGCGCGTATTCCGACTTTCATTACGTTCGGGAATGTTTGGACAACGGCGCCTTTACTTATCTTTTGAAGACCGTCGACAGAGAGGAACTGCTCTCCGTTCTCGCAAGGGCAAAAAAACAGGCGGACGAAATAAAGCACAAAAAAAACGACGAACGGTACAAAAACGCGCTCTTTGCTTTAATGAGCAACAACGACTGCCTGCAACATCTCAAAGATCTCGCTTTCGAGCCGACGTTCCCCCTTTTTACCCTGGTCAAATCCCGCGGAACTTTTGCGGCGGGAATACGGCAAAAAAACGGCGTTTCCTCCATCGTATTGCCTTGCGGCAGAGAGTATCTCCTCCTTCTCAACCACCAAAAGGGATACGCGGCGGAAAGCGCCTTCGCCGCCCTTCCCTGCGGGATCAGTTCTTCCTCTCCCCATTTAGGAAGACTATACTATGAAGCGGACTGCGCCTTTCTCTCGGGAAAATTCTTCCAAACGCCCCTCAACCGCTATCGGAAAACGGATCCCGCCTTGATAAAACTCCTTTCGTCAAAAATAGCGGAAGCGCGCTCGACCGACGATATTGCGGCGCTGCTTAAAAACAGCCTTTGCGGCGTCAACGAGCTTTGCGCCCTCTACAACCTGTTTACGGACAGCAAAAAGGAAGATTCCCTCTCCTATTTCGATTTCGGAAACCAGTTCGATTCGTTGGACGATTTCGCGCGCTTTCTCAAAAATTACGACCGGAAAACGTCCTCGACATAGAGGAAGTGACCGAGCGGATCCACGGCTATATCGCTCTAAATTATGCGCAAAATATTTCCGTAAATATGCTGAGCGAAAAATTTTTCGTATCTCCCGGCTATCTCAACAGGAGTTTCAAGAAAAAATACGGCATCACCATCAATAAATTCATCACGGACGTCCGCATGAATAAAGCGATGGAGCTGATCAACAGCGCCAATAATCTCACTCTGCTGAAAATCAGCCAGATGGTGGGATACAGCGATTTTTATTATTTCAGCCGCGTCTTCAAAAAGAATTTCGAGCGCGCCCCCTCTTTTTATAAAAATCAATAAAACGGACGCTTTCCGCAAAAAGCGTTTTTTTATCGCAACTTTTTCAAAAGCAAAGAGAAAAGAATGTATCGAAATACACTTTTCTCCGCTTGCCCGTAAAAGTTCCCTGGGGCGCGTTGCTTTCGGCAACGCGCCCTTTCCTCCCAAAACAATTCGTTACGAGCGAGGAGCTTAAAGATACAAAATTTTTCCTTTTCAAACGCAGTAAGCGATCTCGTCCCAAACGGAAAATAATTATAAAGAATGCAATCATTATCTCTCGCGTAATCCCCTTTATAAGCCCGCCCTATTAGTCAAGAAAGGTCCGAACACGGCGGCGAGGCGTTTTAATATGACGATCCCGCCCCGTTTTTCATCCGTTCCGTCCCGGAATCGAGGGCATCGGCGGGTTCGCAGGAAAAAAATATCAGACGGATTCCCCCGAGCGTTCTCACATTAATTGACCTTACAAAAATGCTTTTTGATTATAATAAGTCATAAAAAATAAGTATTTTACATATTAGAAAAAGCTTGTTATAATAAGTGTGAAAGAATCGAACGGTTCTCTCGCGCTTATTTTTCGCATGGGGATAAAAAACGACGCTTGAAGATATGCGCAGGCGATAGAACGTCACAAAGGCGCGAATACAAACGTTTATCGGGAAGGAAATCTCGCCCGTCGGAAAAAGCGGCGACTTCCAAGACGACCTCGGGCGGGCAGTATCGTCCACGGGGAAGAACGCAGCCGCGCCGTCACGGGCGCGAGCGAGCCGCCCGGCGTCACCGTCGGGAAAAATTTTGTCGTCAGCGCCGGCGCGGTCTTTACGGAGAACGCGCCGCCGAATCGCGTAGCGGCCGGGAATCCCGTTAAAATCATAAACTCCCTTTCGTAACTTCCGGACAATCAAAGGAAAAATCTTCGGTTGAGCGGATCTCTTTCTTTTCCGCCCCTTCTCTTTTCGCAAGACTAAACAGACTCTGATCCAAAATCGCCCCTTTTTTCTTTCGTTTCCTCTTTGCCGAAAAAAGCCCGGGCTTGCGCTCTATTTTCGGCGAATATTTAAGAGGCAAGAAGTATTTACTTTGCAAAAGTTATCAATGCCGCCCGGCTCGGGATTTGCGGAGAAAGAAATTTTATAAGGGCAGCGGCAAGAAAAATCGCTCTTTTTAAAGAGAATTTTTATTCCCTCTTGCAATTTATCGGAAAAAGTTATATAATGAAAATACTCTTTTCCGCAACTCGATAAAAATCAGGAACGCTTTATCGGGTATCGCGGTCACCGCCGCACAGGCGAAAAGATCGGCGTTTTGAGCTTCGACACGGGCGCCATTCCCGAAGCGACGGAACAGGAAATTTATCGTCACGCGGGAGCCTGCGCTTTCTAACGGCATCCACTACTACGATTTGGATTTATCGGGCGATATTTGGGCGTTTGAACATTGAAAAAACTCAGCGCTCCACGCAGACAATTGTATCGACTGCGGGCACTGCAATCGGCGTTGTCTTTATGTCGATCAAAGGAAACGCATAAAAAAATCGCAGCGTATTTTGAGAAAAAAATAAAAGGAGAATATAAATCATGTCCTATTTAGGCGAAGAAATCAAAAAATTGGGGTTCGGGCTGATGCGTCTGCCGCAAAAAGACGGCAAAATCGATATCGAACAGACAAAGACGATGGTGGATATGTTTTTGGACGCGGGTTTTACATACTTCGACACCGCTTGGGCGTATGCGGGAAGCGAAGACGCGATTCGTCAGGCGCTCGTCGAACGCTATCCGCGCGACAAATTCCGCCTCGCCACGAAAAATGCCGCTTGGAGCAACTGTAAAACACGCGAAGACGCCGTTTCCCAATTTGACACCTCTTTGAAACAGACGGGAGCGGGATATTTCGATTTTTACCTCCTTCACAACCTCGGCGAAAGCCGTACCCAATATTTCGACAAATTCGATTTATGGTCCTGGGTACAGGAAAAGAAACGGGCAGGACTGATCAAGCACGTCGGCTTTTCCTTTCACTCGACGCCGCAGGAATTAGAAACGATTTTGAGGGCGCACCCCGAAATGGAATTCGTGCAGCTGCAAATCAACTACGCCGATTGGGAAAATCCTGCCGTTCAGTCCCGCGCCTGTTATGAAGTCGCCAGAAAATACAACAAGCCCGTCGTCATCATGGAACCCGTCAAAGGCGGTATGCTCGCCTCTCCGCCGGAAGGAGTGAAAAAGATACTCAGCGGGGCGGAGCCGAATTCCTCCGCCGCCTCCTGGGCGATTCGCTTTGCCGCGGATCTCGAAGGCGTGATTACGGTGCTTTCGGGCATGAGCGATATCGCACAGATGAAAGACAACATCTCTTATATGAAAAATTTTACCTCTTTGACGGAAAGCGAGCGCGCGACGCTGAAAAAAGCGCAAGAAGAACTCAAAAAAATTTCCCTGATCCCTTGCACCACCTGCAACTACTGCGCGAAAGTCTGCCCGAAAAACATCGGCATCTCCGGCACCTTTACGGCGATGAATTACCTGAGCTTGTATCAAGATAAAGCTTTGGCGGCAGGACAAGAAAATTGGTTAGTCGGCAGGCATCAGAAAGAACGCGCTACCCAATGCATCCAATGCGGCAAGTGCGAGCAAGTATGCCCGCAGCATATTTCCATCCGCAAAGAGCTGGAAAGATGCGCAAAAGAACTCTATTAAAAACAAAAAAAGGAGCAAAAAATGATAGAAACCATACTCGTCAGAAAAAATCTTTCTCTCAAAATGAGGATTACCGTCAAAACTCTGATTTCCATAGGCATCGTGGCGCTGGCCGTCGTTCTTCCGCAGCTGGTGCATCTCGCGCTGGGACAGTCGGGCGGCGTACAGTGGCTCCCCATGTATCTTCCCGTTCTCCTCGGCGGCTGTCTGCTCGGCACTTGGTGGGGACTGGGCATAGGAATCGCCTCTCCCCTCGCCGGCTTTTTGATTACCTCCGCGTTCGGAAGCCCTATGCCCGCCGCGGCGAGGCTTCCCTTTATGATGGCTGAACTTGCCGTTTTCGCTTCCGTTTCCGGACTGTTTTCCAAGAAGATACTCCAAAACGCCTGGATGGCTTTTCCTGCCGTCTTGCTGGCACAGGTCGGCGGCAGGGCGAGTTTCCTTCTGCTCGTCGCCGTTTTTCAAAATATCGCGCCCTTTACGGTCGGCGCGGTGTGGTCGCAGATTCAGGCGGGGCTTTTGGGAATGCTGTTGCAGGCGGTTGTCGTCCCGTTTCTCGTAATGGGTCTGAAATTTCTTTTGGACAGGGACAAAAAGAATGACTGATCTGGAACAGGCGAAACTGAATTTAAACGGACATACGCTTTCCCTCTGTAAAGGCGAAAACCGTATCACCAGCGACAAGCGCGGCATTTCTCCGATGGTGAACCTCCTTTGCGGGAACGTTTCTCTAAGCGGATGGTCGGCTGCGGATCTCGTCGTCGGAAAAGCGGCGGCTCTGCTTTTCGTCTATGCAAAAGTCAAAGAAGTATACGGAAAAGTATTGTCCGAGGAGGCCGAGAAAGTCCTGAAAGAGCACGGCGTCCCCTGTTCCTTTGAAACGCTTGCGCCTCATATTATCAACCGAAGCGGAAACGACATCTGCCCTATGGAAAAACTCGTCAAAGGCGTCGAAAATCCCGCCGTCGCCTTGGAAATTCTCAAAAAAGCTTTATATGGATAAGCACGATACTCAAAGAAAGCGCAAAGAAAATCTTTGCGCTTTTTCTGTTATGGCGAACGGTCTATCCGCAATTTGCCCCCGACGCTGCGATAACTTTGCCCGATAGAAAAAGCAGCCCGAAGATACCTTCGAGCCGCTTTTTTCAATGTTTTTCCCTTTTAGCCGACCTGATAATAGAGTATGAGAAAAATAACCGAAATTGCAATAAACGCACCGCCTACGACGAACATATAGAGAACGTTTCTCTTTTTTTCCTTTTTCGCCTGTCTGTACTCGTAAAAATCCTTGTATTTACGTTTGGAGATATCTTTTCGCAGAGCGTCGAAGAGCATGACGAACGCATAGCCGAGCATATCGAACGCGCCGCCGTTGCCGGCGAGCATAATCACGCCGATACAGGCAAAGCATATGCCCGTCACGAAAAAAGCGTCGCACAAAATCTGAAACACTTTCACGGCGTCCGTTTGAGAAAAGATGTTTTTAAAACACAGGATGACAAAAGCAAGCGCAAGGCCTACCGCCGAGGCTATCGAATACCGCAATATGTTCTTTTTCATAATCCTCTATCTCTCGCTTCGATTTCGGCTTTATATTTTTCGAATTCCGCGTCGTTGCAGTAGATCATATGTCCGGGCAGAATTTCTCTCATCACGGGCTTATCTACGGAATAATCGTGTTCCGCAATGGGATTGTAAACGATTCTCTTTCTGCCCTTTTCATATTCGGGATCGGGCAAAGGAATCGCCGACAACAGCGATTTCGTATACGGATGAAGCGGATGTTCGAAAAGTTCGTCGGAGGAAGCGAGCTCCACCAATTTACCGAAATACATAACTCCGATTCTGTCCGAAAAATATTTTACGACCGACAAATCGTGCGCGATAAACAGTATCGTCAGTCCCAGTTGCTCCCGAAGGTTATTTAAAAGGTTTATCACCTGTGCCTGAATGGAAACGTCGAGAGCCGAAATAGGTTCGTCCGCTATGATCAGTTCGGGATTGAGTATGATGGCGCGAGCGATGCCGATACGCTGGCGCTGCCCGCCCGAAAACTCATGAGGATATCTGCCCGCGTGTTCGGCGACCAGTCCCACGAGATCGAGCATCTTATACACTTGCTCGTCGATATACTTTTTATCCCTTACGCCGCGAATGATCAGTCCCTCCGCAATGATCTCCCTCACCGTCATGCGGGGATTCAAGGACGCGATCGGGTCCTGGAAAATCATCTGCATTTTGTTCATGATCCTGTCTTTTTTGGCAAAGCGTACTTTTTCTTGCAGTTCCTTTTCCAAAGCTTCTTTTTTCCCCTCGTCGCTTTCCGCGGCAAGGAGAGGCTCGTATTCCGCTTTTACGCCCTGCGCCTGCGCCTCGGCATAGAGCTTATTGCAGTTTTTGTGATCGTATACGGCGGATTTGATATTTTCCGTCTGCGCCTTTATGACGGCGTGATACGCTTCCTCCGCCTTTTTCAATTCTTCCGCATATTCGGGATTGATCTCCGTGACGCCGCTCTTTTTATCCTTTTTTATAAGGGCGTTGATCTCGCTTGATTTTTTTCTGTATTCCGCAGCAGCGGCCTTTACGGCGTCTTTATAAGAGCGTGTGCCCGCGCAGATGCGCTGCCCTTTAAAGTAGACGTTGCCCGAAGTGATATCGTATAAACGGATGATGGAACGCCCCGTCGTGGTCTTACCGCAGCCGCTTTCGCCGACAAGACCGAACACCTCGCCTTTTTTTATCTCGAAACTGACGTCGTCTACGGCTTTCAGTTCCTGTCCGGGACCGATTTTAAAATATTGGCAAAGGTGTTCGACTTTTAAAAGAACTTCGTCATTCTTCTTTTCCATCGCTCTTTCTCCTCGCTTGTTTCATCCTCGCTATTCTGTCCGTAACGGCCTTGGGGGGATCCACCCTGGGGGCGTTGGGATGCAGCAGCCACGTCGCCGCAAAGTGCGTATCGGAAATCTTAAACATGGGCGGCTGTTCCTCGAAATCTATCTGCATCGCGTATTTATTTCGCTCCGCAAACGCGTCGCCCTTGGGCGGATAGATCATATTCGGCGGCGTGCCGGGGATGGCTTCCAGCTTTTCCTTCGTATCCAAATCGGGCATGGATGACAGCAGCGCCCAGGTATAGGGATGCGCCGGCGAATAGAACACGTCCTGCGCCGTGCCGATTTCCACGATCTTGCCCGCGTACATGACGGCGACCCTGTCCGCCATATTGGCAACCACGCCCAAATCGTGCGTGATGAAGATGACGGAGAGCTGTCTTTCCGCTTTAACCTTATTGATCAGTTCCAGAATCTGGGACTGAATCGTGACGTCGAGCGCGGTCGTCGGCTCGTCGCAGATGAGAATATCGGGGTTTGCGGACAGGGCGATGGCGATGACGATGCGCTGGCGCATCCCGCCCGAAAATTCGAAGGGATACTGATTGTATCGCACTTTGGGATTGGGAATCCCCACCTCTTCCAAAAGTTTCAGCGCGCGCAGCTTCGCTAAGCCGCGCGTGATCTTATTGACCGCTGCGGAAGAGAGTTCCTTGAAATAGTCGATCAGGGCGATCGCCTCCCGGTGCGCCTGATAAGAGTCTTTTAAAGAGAGTATCTTTTCGTAATGCGATTTCAGCGCGGAAATTTCGTCCGCAATCTGCGCCTTCAAAGCTTCCCTGTCGATCAGAGAAAGGGGAATCACCCCCCAATCGGGGAGCTTGCCCTTTGCCAAAATAGCGTCGTGCCTGGCCTTTTGCGCCGCGTAGCGCCTTTCTTCACGGGGATTATAATCTGCCGCCAGACAATATTCGCCGACGTTTTTTTCGACGCTCTCCGCAAACGTATAGGCGGGGTTATCCCTGCTCGTATCCAGAGGATCGATGGAGTCCCGGATTGCCGCAAACAGCTTTTTGCTCTCCGCACGATAAAAAGTCCTGTCTTCCAGCATACGCTCCAAATGCGCCGAAGCGTCCTCCAATAGTTCGACGGCGCGTTCTTTCTTCTTCAAGCTCTCGCGATAGGCGTAAGAGAGCGCTTTTTCCGCTTCGCCGATAAAATCGAAAAGAAAGTCCTCGTTTAAAAATTCGAGCGCTTTTTCGTTCAGCTCGGGAATCTCCATACTCGCCAGATCGAAAGAGGGATGACGATAGACGTAATAGCCGATGCGGAAGAAATTGGGGCGCTCCCGTTCCTGTGCTTTTGCCAGGACTTCCAGACAGGCGTCGAGGGTATCTTTCGCACGAGCAAAGCCGTCTTCGGACTTCCCCGACGCGTTTTTTGCCTCTTCTTCCAAAACGGAAACGAGGGAAGGAAGCTCGCTTTTAAGGGGATCTATCAGAAATACATTATAGCATCCTTTGAGGGAATGCGCAAGTGTTTTGAGATTTTCTCCGACGTTCGTCTTCTGCTTCTTTTCGAGCAGAAATAAAAATTCCCTGATCGCGGGTTCCGTTTCCGCGATCTTGCGCTTTGCCGCGTTGTACTCTTCTTCGAGCTTGGTGCCGCAGACACAAAAACTGTCGAAAGTCCTGCAAAGGCGTCTGCTTTTTTTTCGTATCTCGGGCGTGAGGCTCCCGCCGTACGATTCGTCGATAAAACTATTCAGGAGCTTCAATTTTTCGTTGAATTCGCTGCGGGAGCGCCGTTGACTCGTTTTTCCCTTCAACAGCATCGCTTCGGTGAGCTGTTTTCCCACCTTCATGATGGGATTCAGACTGCTCATGGGGTCCTGAAAGATCATCGCGATTTTATCGCCGCGGATTTTGTGGAAGCTTTCTTCCTTTAACTTCAACAGA
>ERZ827181.2788-NODE-2788-length-14160-cov-3.694364_pt1 | contig 14160 bp, 10 predicted proteins | sample MGYA00519778_ERZ827181 | MGnify/ENA primary metagenome ERZ827181 (study PRJEB31778, sample SAMEA3449273) | human gut metagenome | biome: human gut; feature: human-associated habitat; material: faeces | place: United Kingdom | collected 2010/2012 ...
GTGGCAGACATCGCGGCCGAACCAGACCATGCGGTGATTGACGTCGCCCCATTCGGCACGGGGGAAGAGGCGCATCAGATCCTGTTCGATGTCCACGGGATCGGTGTGGGCGGTGAGGCCCAGACGATAGCTGATGCGCTTGACGTGGGTATCCACGGCCAGGCCCTCGTTGATGCCGAAGGCGCCGAACAGCACCACATTGGCCGTCTTGCGGGCCACGCCGGGCAGGGTGATGAGCTCGTCCAGACGGGGCGGCACCTCGCCGCCATAGACGGAGACCACGCGCTGCGCCGCGCCCAGCAGGTTGCGGGCCTTGCTGTGATAGAAGCCCGTGGAACGGATGACGCTTTCCAGCTCTTCCTGCGTGGCCAGGGCCAGCTCGGCCGGGCCGGGCCAGCGCCGGAACAGCTCCGGGGTCACGGTGTTGACGCGGGCGTCGGTACACTGGGCGGCCAGCACCGTGGCCACCAGCAGTTCCCAGGCGTTGTCGGCTTCAAGATGGGTCGCGGGACGGGGATAGCGGTCCTGAAGGGCCGCCAGGATTTTTTCAGCGCGGGCCAGAGCACCGCGCGGCAGGGATTTTTTTGCGCTCATGGGCCTGCTATGCCACAGGAAGACAGGGGGAGCAAGGCGGGGCACGCTTGGTTTTTACGGCCCGCTGGTGTATCTTCTGTCCGCTTTTCCCACTTCCCGAACAGGAGGACGCCATGAGCCTGCTTGCCTGTGTCACTGTGCCCGACGGAGCGACTGCCCGAACCCTGGCCCATCTGGTGGTGGAACGACGGCTGGCCGCCGGGGTGAACATCCTGCCCGGAGCCCTTTCCATCTATCGCTGGGAAGGCAAGGTCCGCGAAAGCCGCGAATGCCTGCTGCTGGCCCAGGTCAGCCGGACAGCGTGGGAAGATTTTCGTGCCGCCGTGGAGGCGGCCCATCCCTATGAAGTGCCCTGTATCGTGGGCATGCCGCTGGAGAAGGGCAACGCGCCCTTCCTGGACTGGATCGCCCAAAACAGCCTGCCCGCAGGGCAGCTCAACGAATAAAAGGAACGAAGATGGCCATTTATGTTTCCGGTTCCCTGGCTTTTGACCGCATCATGACCTTTGGCGGCAACCTGCAGGACCATGTGCTCATGGACAAGCTGCACATGCTGAGCGTCAGCTTCATGGTGGACAGCATGGACGAACGCCGCGGCGGCTGCGCGGGCAACATCGCCTACACGCTGGCCCTGCTGGGCGAAAGACCCATCGTCGTCTCCGCCGCCGGCCGTGACTTCACCGGTTACGCGGCGGCCTGGGAAAAGCTGGGCCTGTCGCTGGAAGGCATCCGGCGCGATTCCGACGTGTTCACGGCCCTGTGCTACATCACCACGGACCAGAACAACAACCAGATCACGGGCTTCTACCCCGGCGCCATGAGCCAGCCCGCCACCTACACCTTCCCCAACCTCGATCCCGCCAAGGACTGGGCCATCGTCTCCCCCGGCAGCGTGGACGACATGCGCCGCCTGCCCGGCTTCTTCCGTGAAAAGGGCGTGCGCTACATCTTCGACCCCGGCCAGCAGCTGCCCGTGCTTTCGGGCGACGACCTCTGCGACGCCATCCGCGGTTCCTATGCCTGCGTGACCAACGATTACGAGCTGGGCATGGTCTGCAAGAAGACGGGCAAGAGCGAGGAAGAACTGGTGGCCATGACCGGCTGGCTGGTGACCACGCTGGGCGGCGACGGCCAGCGCATCCGCAATGCCCGGGGCGTGGACGTGCATGTGCCCGCCATCCCCTGCGACGGCGTCAAGGATCCCACCGGCGCGGGCGACTCCCACCGCGCGGGCCTGCTCAAGGGCCTGGTCTGCGGCCTGGAGATGCCCGAAGCCGCCAAGCTGGGCGCGGTGAGCGCCTGCTACGCCATCGAGCAGCTGGGCACGCAGGAACACCACTTCAGCAAGGACGAGTTCCGCAAGCGCTACGAGACCAGCTTCGGCCCCCTGCCCATCACCCTGTAACCATACCGGAGGGGCCTGCCCGGCAGGCCCCTTTTTTCATCCCCGCCCGGACGGGGAGATCCCGCCTCCGGCATGCTGCCATCACCGGCAACAACGGAGCATGTTTCAGTCAAGGAGCATCCAGCCATGCGCACCGAAGCCGTCAGGGCCCAACTGGCCGCCCACGGTCTGGGCGACCGCTACCGCGAGTTCACCGTCTCCAGCGCCACCGTGGCGCTGGCGGCCGAAGCCCTGCACTGCGAGGCGGGCCGTATCGCCAAGACGCTGTCCATCCTCACCTCCACCGGTCCCGTGCTGGTGGTGGCCATGGGGCTGGCCCGTCTGGACAACCGCAAGTTCAAGGATCTGTTCCACGAAAAGGCCCGCTTCATCCCCGTGGAGGACGTGGAGCGCCTCACCGGCCATCCCCAGGGCGGGGTCTGCCCCTTTGCCCTGCCGGAAGGGGTGCGCGTGTTCCTGGACGAGAGCCTCAAGCGCTATGACGTGGTCTACCCTGCCGCCGGTGCGCCCAACAACGCCGTGCAGCTGACTCCGGACGAGCTGGCCGCCGTCACCGGCGGGCAATGGGTCGACCTTTGCAAGCTTCCTGAAGAGCTGGCCTGACGGGCCTATCCTGCAGGCAGGGCCGGGCGGCAGACGCTCCGACCGCCGCTTCCCGCAAATGAAAAAGGGCGTCCATCCGCGAAGGATGGGCGCCCTTTTCGTCTTCGATACCGGGAGCCGCCACGGCCCGGCCCTCACGGCCAGGCCGGACGGCGGGAGCTGCCCGGTCCTAGTAATCTTCGTCTTCCAGCGGAGGCGGCACGGCCACGGCGCTGGTGATGACGCGGCGGCGGCTCTTCACCGGCTCGGCGGGCACTTCCTTGTTCTCACGCGTCATGTGCGGTTCGGGCAGGTTGTTGTACAGCACCCAGAAAGGCGGATAGAGCTCGGTCAGCACGCCGGGGTTGCCCAGCTTGAAGCCTTCCTGCTTGCCGCGGGCACAGGCCGCCAGGGCCAGGGCCACGGCCCAGGGAGCGTCGGGGGCGTTCCAGCCGCGGGCCTGCAGGGCGGGACGGGGCTTGCGCACGGGGCGGCCTTCCTCGTCCTGTTCTTCGGCTTCTTCCATGTCGTCACCGGGCTTCCAGGCCACCAGGCAGCCTTCGGCATCCAGAGCCAGACCGGCAGCGTGCAGGTAGCTTTCCACAACGTTCTCTTCGGCTTCCAGACCGGCAGGCAGCACGGCACGACCGCCGCGCAGGGCCGTCATGGTGCTCAGGGCCACGGCCAGCGGACGCCAGGAGGCGGGCAGGCCTTCGGGCAGGGCAAAGGCGGCGGGCAGTTCGGCCAGCGGCTTCAGGCTGCGGGCCAGGATCTCGGTGGCCGAGCATTCGACCTTGGCACCGGTCTGGCGCAGCAGGTCCAGACCGGCTTCGGTGCCGGGCCAGGTGGGCCACTGGCCTTCCAGGCGCACTTCACCGCCCAGAGCCGGGGCGAGGCCCATCAGGAACACGGCCAGTTCCGGTTCCACGGGCAGGGTGGGCTCGGAGGGGATGCTCAGGGCGCAGGGCTGGAAGTGGAGCACGTCGCCTTCGCGGCGCACGTCGGCACCGGCAGCGTTCAGCACGGGCAGGATGCGGGCAAAGGCCAGCGCACGCTCGGGCATGGCGGAAAGGTCCAGGGTGATGGCGCGCTCATAGGAAGGCGCGGCCAGCATGATGCCTTCGGCCAGTTCCACCGGGGCATCGGCGGGGAAGACCACCTTGCCGGGCAGCACGCCGGAGCATTCGATACGCACCGGGAAGCCGTCGGACTTGGGCACCACATGCACCAGACGCGCGCCCATGAGGGGCAGGAAGCGGCGGGTGGCGCTGAGGTCGGCCAGCTTGAGGGCCGCGCCGCCGGTGAACTTGGTACGCGAAGGACGGCCCAGGTAATGACCCAGGGCCAGATAGAAGTTCCAGGAGCTGTCGCCCACATGCAGCACCTTGTCCGGGGTGCCCAGGGGCGTGCCGGCGGCCACATGCACGGCACCGTCATCACGGTTGGCATGGGCGCCCAGCTGGTTGAGCAGCTTGACGCAATCCACGACGGGATCGTCCAGCGACAGTTCTCCCAGCATTGCGGAGTTTTCTGCATTGCGCGGCCGAAGCTGCCCCGATACTTCCAGCAGCCCCACGGCGATTGCCAGATCATAGAGCGGTCCTTCTTTTTTTATGTCGGCGGGGGCAAGATTGAAGGCGGGGCGCTGGGCTTCGCCGTCTTCACCGGGACGGGGCAGGAATTCCACTTCCTGCATCAGGGTGAAGAAACGGCCGCTCAGGCGCGGGTCGCGGCTGACGCGGGAAACGGCGGCTTCCCAGGACTCGCGGATGCTCTTTTCTTCCGCGGGCTCCAGGAAACCCTTGGCATTGTACATGCGCTTGATGAGATTGTGGCGGCGCATGAGCATGCGCAGGATATCGCGGTCGATGTCACAGACGGTCTCGCGCAGGCTGCGGCGCGGACGCTCGGGCTTGCCGTCGGTTCTGGCCTCGAAACGTCCTTCGGGGCGGTCGCTGCGTTTGTCCGGCCTCTGGGCAGGTCGGAATTCGTGGTGCTCGTTCATGCTGGATGCTCCTCTCGACCGCCGGACGGCGCGTCGCTCTATGAATTTGTGGGGGATGCTGTATCCCGAAACGTCCTCACTGGCAAGCCCCCGGAAGAGACTTTTCCGGCTCCATGTGAAAGAGGGTGCAAGCTCCGGCGAGCACTGGAGGGAGCCTCAAAGAGCGCACCGGATGCCTTACGACGTATTTTCGATAAAAAAAATCAACTATTCCCAATAGATAGAATCAACCATTTGATTTTATTGGCTAATTGTTTCAACTTTTGCTTCTTTTTCCCATCAGGATCAGGGCGACAGCGGAACGTCATAAAAAAGCCGCCTGTCCGGCATGAAAAGTATCGACACGTTAACTATTTGAAATTAAATGATTTTACTAAAGCATTCCATGAACGGGAACAGGGAGATGTTCAAGATAACCGGCTGATAAACATGCCTTTTTCTGGCCAACACAGATCTTGGACATGGAAGCCGTTCAAAACGCGGAGCATCTTTACACGGCATAAAAATTATGCTAGGGGGAACATGCAAGGATTATAGTGGGTTGTGCCGTTTTCCACCGAGAGTTTCCACGAATTTTTCAAAAGGGGGCTTGACGTGAAGATGTGTAGCTTGTTACTAAAAACACAAGCGCACGACCTGAGCGCTGTTGCCCAGGGCCGTGACCCCAATCAAGACGGCACCCGGGCGGCCCGAGTGGCTGCCCATACGGTCAAAATTGACCTGAAACACTTTAAGAGTTGGAGGATACGTTATGCCTACGTTTGTCGATCCGTCCAAATGCGACGGCTGCAAGGGTGGCGAAAAGACGGCCTGCATGTACATCTGCCCGAACGACCTGATGATCCTCGATCCTCAGGAAATGAAGGCGTACAACCAGGAACCCGACGCCTGCTGGGAATGCTATTCCTGCGTGAAGATCTGCCCCCAGGGCGCCATCACCGCTCGTCCCTACGCCGACTTTGCTCCCATGGGCGGCACCTGTATCCCCATGCGCTCTGCCGACTCCATCATGTGGACCGTGCAGTTCCGCAACGGCAGCGTGAAACGTTTCAAGTTCCCCATCCGTACCACTCCTGAAGGCTCCATCAAGCCCTTCGAAGGCAAACCGGAAGGCGCCAACCTCGACGACGAACTGCTGTTCACCGAAGAAAAGCTGGCCACCCCCATCGAAGTCCTGGGCAAGAAGTTCGAAGTGACTGAAGCCGACAAGGTCTTCACCGCCATGGAACAGGGCCGCTAGAGAGCAGTAACCGCGTAGAGCTTAAGGAGAAACCACTATGCCTATGATTCCCGTCAAGGAAGCGATGAAAGGCGTTGCCATTGCTGAACCTGAAGTGAAGGAACATGACGTCGACCTGCTGATCGTGGGCGGCGGTATGGGCGCCTGCGGTACGGCTTTCGAAGCCGTGCGCTGGGGCGACAAACACGGTCTGAAAATGATGCTGTGCGACAAGGCCGCCCTCGAGCGCTCCGGCGCCGTGGCCCAGGGCCTGTCCGCCATCAACACCTACCTCGGCAAAAACACCGCCGACGATTACGTCCGCATGGTCCGCACCGACCTTATGGGTCTGGTCCGCGAAGACCTGATCTTCGACGTGGGCCGCCACGTTGACGACTCCGTGCATCTGTTCGAAGAGTGGGGCCTGCCCTGCTGGATCAAGGACGAAAACGGCCACAACATGAACGGCGCCGCCGCCAAGGCCGCCGGCAAGAGCCTGCGCAACGGCGACGATCCCGTCCGCTCCGGCCGCTGGCAGATCATGATCAACGGCGAATCCTACAAGTGCATCGTGGCCGAAGCCGCCAAGAATGCCCTGGGTGAAGACCGTATCATGGAGCGTATCTTCATCGTGAAGCTGCTGCTCGACAAGAACACCCCCAACCGCGTCGCCGGTGCCGTGGGCTTCAACCTGCGCGCCAACGAAGTGCACATCTTCAAAGCCAACGCCATCATGGTGGCCGCCGGCGGTGCCGTTAACGTGTACCGTCCCCGTTCCACCGGTGAAGGCATGGGCCGCGCCTGGTACCCCGTGTGGAACGCCGGTTCCACCTACACCATGTGCGCTCAGGTCGGCGCCGAAATGACCATGATGGAAAACCGCTTCGTGCCCGCCCGCTTCAAGGACGGTTACGGCCCTGTGGGCGCCTGGTTCCTGCTGTTCAAGGCCAAAGCCACCAACTGCAAGGGCGAAGACTACTGCGCCACCAACCGCGCCATGCTGAAGCCTTACGAAGATCGCGGCTACGCCAAGGGCAACGTGATCCCCACCTGCCTGCGTAACCACATGATGCTTCGTGAAATGCGCGAAGGCCGCGGCCCCATCTACATGGACACCAAGACCGCCCTGCTGACCACCTTCGCCACCCTGACCGAAGAACAGCAGAAAGACCTCGAGTCCGAAGCCTGGGAAGACTTCCTGGATATGTGCGTTGGTCAGGCCAACCTGTGGGCCGCCACCAACACCGCTCCTGAAGAACGCGGTTCCGAAATCATGCCCACCGAACCTTACCTGCTCGGCTCCCACTCCGGCTGCTGCGGTATCTGGGTTTCCGGTCCCGACGAAGCTTGGGTGCCCGAAGACTACAAGGTTCGCGCTGCCAACGGCAAGGTCTACAACCGCATGACCACCGTGGAAGGCCTGTTCACCTGCGCCGACGGCGTGGGCGCTTCCGGCCACAAGTTCTCCTCCGGTTCCCACGCTGAAGGCCGTATCGCCGGCAAGCAGATGGTGCGCTGGTGCCTGGACCACAAGGACTTCAAGCCTGAGTTCAAGGAAACCGCCGAAGAACTGAAGCAGCTGATCTACCGTCCTTACTACAACTACCTGGCCGGCAAGGACGCCTCCACCGACCCCGTGGTGAACCCCAACTACATCACGCCCAAGAACTTCATGATGCGCCTCGTGAAGTGCACCGACGAATACGGCGGCGGCGTGGGTACCTACTACGCCACCTCCAAGGCTCTGCTGGACACCGGCTTCTATCTGCTGGGCATGATGGAAGAAGACTCCGCCAAGCTGGCCGCCCGCGACCTGCACGAACTGCTGCGTTGCTGGGAAAACTACCATCGCCTGTGGACCGTGCGCCTGCACATGCAGCACATCGCCTTCCGTGAAGAGTCCCGTTACCCCGGCTTCTACTACCGCGCCGACTTCCTGGGTATCGACGACAGCAAGTGGAAGTGCTTCGTGAACTCCAAGTACGATCCCGCCACCGGCGAAACCAAGATCTTCAAGAAGCCCTACTACCAGATCATCCCTGACTAGTAGGCGGAAGAACATCCCTGGGGTGGCCGCCTAGGCCACCCCTTTTTTTCGGCGCGGCGGGTGTGCGACATGCAAGCTCCCCGCCGCGCCTTGGAATATGCGCCGCGCGGCAGGGCCCTTGGCTCTCAATTGCGCCGCCCGGCAATCCCATACAACCGGGCAGGCGTGCGCGCCGCCCCGCAGAGGGGCCACGGCGCTGCAACGCAGGAGGATATCCAGGATGTCCAACTCCATTCTCGTCGTGGGCGGTGGCTTTGCAGGCCTTACTGCCGCCATCGAAGCGGCGGAACTGGGCCACGATGTGTATATCGTGGAAAAGTCGCCCTACCTGGGCGGCCGTGTGGCCCAGCTCAACAAATATTTCCCCAAACTTTGTCCCCCCTCCTGCGGTCTGGAAATCCAGTTCCAGCGCATCAGGAAGAACCCCCGCATCAAATTCTTCACCATGGCCGAAGTGACCAAGCTGGTCGGCTGTAAGGGTGACTACACCGCCACCGTGAGCATCAAGCCCCGCAAGGTGGCCGCCCACAACGTGGACTTCACCCTCCTCGCTTCCAGCCTGGAAGGCACCGTGCCCAACGAATTCGACTTCGGGCTGTCCCAGCGCAAGGCTCTGTACAAATCCATGCCTTTCGCGTTCCCCAACCGCTTCGTGCTGGACACCGACGCCCTGAGCAAGGCTGACGCCGCCCGCGTCGCCGGCCAGAAGTTCCTGGACCAGAACGAACCCGCCCGCGAGATCGAACTCAATGTGGGCGCCATCGTGGTGGCCACCGGCTGGAAGCCCTACGACGTCACCAACCTGGCCAACCTGGGCGCCGGCAAGGTCAAGAACTGCGTGACCAACATGCAGCTCGAACGCCTGGCCTCCCCCTTCGGCCCCACCGGCGGCAAGATCGTCCGTCCTACCGACGGCCGTCGTCCCAAACGCATCGCTTTCGTGCAGTGCGCCGGTTCCCGTGACCAGAACCACCTGAACTACTGCTCCTACATCTGCTGTATGGCCACTCTCAAGCAGTGCCAGTACATCTGCGAGCAGTACCCCGAGACCCAGATCTCGGTGTTCTACATCGACCTGCGCGCTCCGGGCCGCTACGTGAAGGTTCTGGACAAGGTGAAGGCCGCCCCCAATGTGCGCTTCATCAAGGGCAAGGTGGCCGACGTGGCCCAGGCCGCTGACGACAACGTCACCGTGACCGTTGAAGACGCCATCCGCGGCGAAAAGCTGCATCTGGATTATGACATGGTGGTGCTGGCCACGGGCATGCAGCCCAGCCTGGCCACCGACAGCCTGCCCCTGCCCCTGCCCCTGGACGAAGACGGTTTCGTCATGGGCGGTGAAGAGGCTGGCATTTTTGCCGCCGGTTGCGCCCGCATGCCGCTGGACGTGATGCGTACCGCGCAGTCCGGCACGGCCGCCGCTCTCAAGGCGGTGCAAACGGTGAAAGGGAGGTAGGCGGCATGGCCAGCAAGATCGGCGTCTATTTTGACGTACAGAACATCGGCGGCGGCCTGGATGTGGAAGCCCTGGCCGAACAGGTCCGCAGCAAATGGAGCGACCTCACCCCTGTGGTGAAAGTGCTGCCCATGCTGAGCGTGGCCGAAGACGAAGTGCGTGCCGACATCGAAGCCAACGGCCTTGACGGCGTGCTCTTCTGCGGTGCCAGCCCCCGCGACGAAGCTGCCCCCTGGCAGCTGCCCGTGCAGGTGGAACACGTGAACCTGCGCGAACAGTGCGTGCTCGCCTACAAGAACCCCGACGGTTCCGCCGTCAGCGGCGCGGCTCCCGCCCTGCTGACCCAGATGGCCACCGACTACATGAACATGGGCGTGGTCAAACTGCAGAAGAGCAACATGCCCGAATCTGCGGCCATCGAAGGCATCAAGCGCATCCTGGTCATCGGTGGCGGCTGGACCGGCCTCACCGCCGCCCAGGAAGCCGCCAAGACCGGCTATGAAGTCATCCTGGTGGAAAAGGCCGACAAGCTCGGCGGCGCGGTCAACAACATGCCCATGGGCTCGCCCCTGCAGGCTCCCTGGGAAGACCGCCAGCCCACCAACCTGGCCGAAAAGATCGCCGCTGTGACCGGCAACAGCAGCATCACCGTGCTGCTGAACTCCCACATGGCCAAACTGGAAGGCCAGCCCGGCGAGTTCAAGGCCACCGTGGCCACCGCCAACGGCGAACAGACCTTCGACATCGGCTCCGTGGTCCTGGCCACCGGCTGGGTGCCGCTGGCTGAAAAGTATCTGGAAAGCATGGGCCTGGGCGTGAACCCCAAGGTCGTCCATGCCGCCCAGTTCGCCAAGATGCTGGGCGAAGGCAAGGTCGACGCCCGCCGCATCGCCTTCGTGCTCGACACCACCATCGCCGAAGAAGCCCTGCAGAAGGCCGCTGACGAAGCCGCCGCTGCCGAGGCCGAAGCCCCCGCCGCCGAAGCTCCTGCCGAGGAAGAAGAAAAGGGCTTCGTCAAGGAGAACCTGGAAAGCATCAAGCACCTGCGTTACTCCAACGCCGTCAACAGCGTGGGCATGCTGCGCATGGCCAACATCATCTGTGACAAGACCGATGACGCCGTGCAGGCCTTCGTGCTGTACAAGGACATGACCATCCCCGGCATCCTGGAACGCTTCTACAAGAAGATGCAGGACCGTCTGGGCCTGATGATGACCAAGGCCGACGTGACCGACATCCGTGATGCCGGCAACCACATGGTGGTCAGCTGCAAGAACACCCTGCTGGGCATGGACTTCGATCTGGATGTGGATCTGGTGGTGCTGCCCACGGGCGTCGTGCCCACGACCGCCAAGGACGTGGTGGTGGAATTCGACTACCGTCAGGGCCCCGACTTCCCGGATCTGCAGCTCTTCGACGGTTTCGCGGACTCCAACTACATCTGCTTCCCCTACGAAACCCGCCGTACCGGTGTCTACGCCGCCGGTTGCGTGCGTCAGCCCCAGACCCTGGACGCCTGTGAAGAAGACGCCCGCGGTGCCGTGCTCAAAGCCATCCAGTGTGTGGAAGCCGCTTCCCACGGTGTGGCCGTGCATCCCCGCTCCGGCGACAATTCCTACCCGGTGTTCAACTTCGTGCGCTGCACCCAGTGCAAGCGCTGCACCGAAGAATGTCCCTTCGGCGCCCTGGACGACGACGAAAAGGGTACGCCCAAACCCAACCCGGCCCGCTGCCGTCGTTGCGGTACCTGCTTCGGCGCCTGCCCCGAGCGCGTGATCTCCTTTGCCAACTACAACATCGACCAGATCGGTTCCATGATCCGCGAAGTTGTGGTGCCCAAGGACTTCAAGAAGGAAGGCCCCCGCATCCTCATCCTGGCCTGCGAAAACGACGCCTACCCCGCCCTGGATATGGCCGGTATGCGCCGCAAGGCCTGGAGCCCGTACTGCCGCATCATCCCCGTGCGCTGCCTCGGCTCCGTCAACGCCATCTGGGTGTCTGACGCCATGAGCAAGGGCTTCGACGGCGTGCTGCTGCTGGGCTGCAAATATGGCGAAGACTACCAGTGCCACTTCATCAAGGGTTCCGAGATCTGCAACCGCCGCAAGGAAAACATCGCCGAGACCCTGAACCGTCTGGGCGTGCAGCCCGAGCGCGTTGACCAGCTCGAAGTGGCCATCGACGAATATGACAAGGTGCCGGACATGATCGACGAATTCGTCGCTCGCATCGTGGAACTCGGCCCCAACCCGTTCAAGGGCATGTAGGAGGAAGGCTGCAATGGCACAGAATATTCTCAAGCCGGATTCCACCTTTACGCGGGAGCTGATGGAAGCGGGCGGCGAAAGCCTGAAAAAATGCTATCAGTGCGCCACCTGCTCCGTGGCCTGCCCCATGGCTCCGGAAAACGCTCCCTACCCCCGCAAGGAAATGGTGTGGGCGTCCTGGGGCCTCAAGGAAAAGCTGGCCACCGACGTGGACCTGTGGCTCTGCCACAACTGCGGCAACTGCGCGGACCTCTGCCCCCGTGGTGCCCGTCCCGCCGACGTCATGGGCGCTGCCCGCAACATGGTCTACCGCGATCTGACCGAGCCCACCATCGTGGGCAAGTGGATGAGCAAGCCCTCCGGGCTGCCCTTCCTCTTCGCCATCCCGGCCCTGCTGTGGCTCTTCATCTGGTGGATCCGCGCCGGCTTCAATGACGGCAACTGGTTCCCCCGCGCCGCCGACGGCCGCATCGTGTTCGGTCAGGTGTTCTATGGTGACTACACCATCGACCCCATCTTCATGATCACCTTCTTCGGGGCCTGCTTCATCCTCTACAAGGGCGTGCGCAAGCTCTGGGGCATGTTCAAGCCTGAAGGCCGCCTGACCGTGCTTGGCAAGACCAAGGCCTGGTACTGGCACCTGCTGGACGTGCTCATCGACGAAGTGGTCACCCACCGCAAGTTCGACGACTGCGAAGCTGGTCCCAAGACCGGTACCTATGTGCCCAACCGCAAGGCCGGCCACATGATCCTGGTCTACAGCTTCGTCATCCTGGCCTTCGTGACGGCCGTTGTGGCTCTGGGCCACTGGGGCGGCAAGATCATCCCGCTCATCAAGATCGAGACCCCCATGCCGCTGCTGTACCCTGTGAAGATCCTGGCCAACCTCGGCGCCATCATGCTGGTCTGTGGCCTGGCCATGCTCACCGCCCGCCGTCTGAAGCTGAACCCCAAGCATCAGGGTTCGAGCTGGTATGACTGGTACCTGCTGGGCATCATCTGGCTGGTGGCCGTGACGGGCATCCTGTCCCAGGTCTTCCGCCTGGCCGATGCCATCCAGCCCGCCTTTGTGGTGTACTATCTGCATCTGGTCTTTGTGTGGATGCTCTTTGCCTACCTGCCGTGGTCCAAGCTCGGTCACTTCGTGTACCGCACCGCGGCCCTGCTGTTCGTCCGCATGTACGGACGCGGCTACTAGGATGGTCTTCCGGGCCGTCGCCCCGTGACGACGGCCCGCACAGGCTCACACTGCAAAACACCGTTCTCCGAGGAGGAGGCCGAAAATGTCTGATACCGCTCGCAAAATGTTCCCTGTGGAAACCGTCCTGGCCCTGGCCGTCGCCAAGAAGGGCGCGGACGTGAAAGATATCGCCGGTTACATCACCGGTCGCAGCATCGTCTGTGACGCCTGCGCCGCCGCCGTGGCTCCCTTCGCCGCTGCCTGGCTGGCCAAGCTGTCCCCCAAGTTCCTGGACATGAACTACAAAGACGGTGACAACTGGGGCGACTTCGTCAACCAGGGTGCCCGTCTGCTGGGCGACACCATCTCCCTGACCCCCATGGATGACTGCCTGAAGAACGCCGTCGCCACCGTGCTCGACATGATGGACGACATGCACGGCACCATGGTCAGCCAGCGCGCCGAGATCGCCACCCTGCGCCAGCAGGTGGAGACCCTGGCCCCCTATCAGGGCAAGGCTGAAGAACTGCAGAAGAAGTGCGACAAGCTGGAAGACACCATCAAGACCATGAAGACCGACATGGGCGGTCTGCGCCGTCAGGTGGCCGAATTCCAGGGCAAGGTCGCCATCAACCATGACGAACTGATGCAGAGCATCAAGGACGCCATCAAGGACAACCTGAAGAACATCACCGTGGGTGTGGCTGCTGCCGGCGTGGCCGGTGAAGCCGCCGCCGAAGAACCCGCCCAGGAAGAAGGCGGCGTGCCGGACGATTTCGGTTTCGGCACCAGCGGCGCCAACTCCGACGGCTTCGGCTTCTAGTCCCAAGTCAAGGCATCGCCTTTCAAGGCGCGTCCGTTCCGGCGGGCGCGCCTTTTTTCGTGGTCGTCCAGTGCGGGGCAAAAGGGGCAGTGCCATATGGCAGCCCCTGCCCGGGATGAGGGGGAGCCATAGCGCGACAGCCAGCCGTCCGATGGACGGCCGCTGCCCGGCTCTCGGGTCTGGTCGCCTCCGCGGCGAAGCGGCAAGTGGTCGGGGCCTGCGCGGCCCCAGCCCTCCTGCCCCCCCGTGCCCCGCGTCAGGTCCCCGGTTTCATCACGGCGCGCCGAAGGCGGAGCGGCACCACGCCTTCGGCGTACGCCGCCAAAGCGGCGAGCTCAATGGGGGGAGAAGGGCGTTGGAGAAATCGTGGGGCAGTCTGCTGGATGAAGAACAAGGGAATGGAAAGCCTTGGAACGGGGGTTCGATGGAGGGGATGACGACCTTGCCCAAGCGGCGCGCTCAATACATAGAGAAGACAGGCCATACGTGGCAGGGCCGGGCAGAAGCAGGAATGATGGTCCAGCCGGAGAGAAAGCCAGGCCGCACCTGATGGAGCGGCCTGGCCGATAAAGCGCGTTTGGA
>ERZ827181.2796-NODE-2796-length-14115-cov-2.983926_pt1 | contig 14115 bp, 7 predicted proteins | sample MGYA00519778_ERZ827181 | MGnify/ENA primary metagenome ERZ827181 (study PRJEB31778, sample SAMEA3449273) | human gut metagenome | biome: human gut; feature: human-associated habitat; material: faeces | place: United Kingdom | collected 2010/2012 ...
TATCATCAATATGATCCATCCACTTACGATCAATGGTTTTCAACAGAACGACACGCTCCAGCTCACGGATCATCTCTTCCTCCGGGAACTCTGCTTCTTTGTTCTCATAAGCCTTCACTCCACGTTCTTTCAGAAGATGCTTTAACTCCTTCTGACTCATACTCTGGCATTCCTTCTCAGATGGAAGCTGAAGCTGTGGAATCACATTGTGAAGATTCACATCCAATCCTTTGATATCCCACTCTTCCGGATCTGCCTCTGTAGAAGCGAAACGATCTGTCATATTTTCCACATATTCTGTAATCATGCTGTAGATTGTATCACGCATGCTTTCTCCATCAAGAACACGGCGTCTCTCTTCGTAAATAATCTCTCTCTGCTCGTTCATTACCTGATCGTACTCCAACAGATTCTTACGAATACCAAAGTTATTGCTCTCAATCTTCTTCTGTGCTTTCTCAATTGCACTTGAAAGCATCTTATGTTCAATCTGCTCACCGTCTTCTACACCAAGTGTATTGAAAATTCCCATCAGTCTTTCTGAACCGAACAGTCGCATCAGATCATCTTCCAGAGAAATGTAGAATCTGGACTCTCCTGGATCTCCCTGACGTCCGGAACGTCCACGCAGCTGATTGTCAATACGACGGGATTCATGTCTCTCTGTGCCGATAATTTTCAGACCGCCTGCCGCACGCGCATCATCATCCAGCTTGATATCAGTACCACGGCCAGCCATATTGGTTGCGATTGTTACAGCTCCATGAAGTCCGGCATCGGCTACGATTGCAGCCTCCTGCTCATGATACTTTGCATTCAATACATTGTGCTTGATTCCCTCTTTCTTCAGCATCTTGCTGAGAAGTTCGGATACTTCAATCGTAATTGTACCTACCAGCACCGGCTGTCCTGTTGCATGCGCTTCTTTCACAGCTTCTACAACTGCTTCGTATTTTTCTTTCTTTGTCTTATAAACAGCATCCTCAAGATCCACTCTCTGTACCGGCTTGTTTGTCGGAATTTCAACAACGTCCATTCCATAAATATCACGGAACTCTTTTTCCTCTGTGATCGCAGTACCTGTCATACCACTCTTCTTGTCATACTTATTAAACAGGTTCTGGAATGTGATTGTTGCCAGAGTCTTACTCTCTCTTCTTACCTTCACATGTTCCTTCGCCTCAATTGCCTGATGCAGACCATCAGAGTAACGACGTCCCGGCATGATACGTCCTGTAAACTCATCGACGATCATAACTTCACCATCCGGAGTTACAACATAATCCTGATCACGGAACATCAGATTGTGTGCTCTGAGCGCAAGGATAATATTATGCTGGATTTCCAGATTCTCCGGATCAGCAAGGTTTTCGATGTGGAAGAACTTCTCTACTTTCTTCACACCATCTTCTGTCAGGTTAACTGTCTTCTCTTTCTCATCAACAATGAAATCACCAGTCTCTTCGATTTCTTCTCCCATGATGGCATTCATCTTGGAAAACTCACCGCTTGCCTCACCGCGTTCCAGCTGTTTTGCAAGAACATCACAGGCTTCATACAGAGCTGTAGACTTTCCACTCTGTCCGGAAATGATCAAAGGTGTTCTGGCCTCATCAATCAAAACGGAATCGACCTCATCGATAACTGCATAATGCAATCCTCTCTGAACCAGCTGTTCTTTATAGATAACCATGTTATCTCTCAGATAATCAAATCCAAGTTCATTATTCGTTACATAAGTAATATCGCAATTATAAGCCTCTCGTCTCTCGTCATTGTTCATCTCATTGAGAACAACACCGACTTTGAGTCCTAAAAACTCATGTACTTTTCCCATCCACTCAGCATCACGTTTCGCCAGATAGTCATTAACTGTGACAATGTGAACGCCTTTTCCATCCAGGGCATTCAGGTATGCAGGGAGTGTAGACACAAGAGTCTTACCTTCACCTGTTCTCATCTCTGCGATACGTCCCTGATGCAGGATGATACCACCAATCAACTGTACTCTATAATGGCGCATTCCAAGACTTCTGTAAGCACCTTCTCTTACTACAGCATATGCTTCCGGAAGGATATCATCCAGAGTCTCTCCCTCTTTCAGTCGTTCTTTAAATTCTTTTGTCTTTCCTCGAAGTTCTTCGTCTGAAAGCGCCTCCATCTCCGGTCCCAGTGCCTCGATGCGATCTACGATCGGATAAATTCGTTTCAGCTCGTTCTCACTGTGAGTTCCGAAAATCTTTTCTATAATATTCATATTTCCGCAATTACTCCTTCTCTGAATTTTGATTTTGGTCTGAAATTCCACTCTGTTCTACATTCTATCACTATCCGCCTGCGAATTCAACAACTTCATAGAGTGTTAACATTCTGCGGATTTACAAACTTCTGCATATGGGATTTTCCCTCCAAACAGATCAAGAGCACTTCCAATTGTAAAATCGACCTTTCCGCCACTCTCTTTTCGGAATCTTTCCAAATCTTCCAGTGATCCGATTCCACCGGCATATGTGATTGGGATTCCTTCCCAGCTTCCAAGCATTCTTACTAATTCCGTTTCCATTCCGGCGCCTTTCCCCTCCACATCTACGCCATGGATCAAAAATTCATCGCAGTATTCTGAAAGCTGATCTAACACTTCGTGAGACAGCGCAAGTTCTGTGAATTTCTGCCAGCGATCAGTAACCACGTAAAATTTACCGTCTTTTCTTCTGCAGCTAAGATCTAAAACCACATGTTCTTTGCCAACTGCATTTACTAATTTCTGCAGTCTCTCTTCATGAAAAATCCCGTCTTGAAACACATATGAAGTCACGATCACATGACTTGCTCCGGCGTCCAGGTACTCTTTTACATTTTCAGCTGTAATCCCTCCACCGATCTGCATTCCACCCGGGTATGCCGCCAGAGCTCCCATCGCCTGCTTTTTCGTCGCCTCGTAGTATTCTGATCCAACTGGATTTAAAAGAATTATATGGCCGCTTTTCAGGTGATCTTTCTGATACTGTCTTGCATACCATGCTGCATCCAGTTCTGACGTAAAGTTTGTGCTGGCCTGATTTCCTTCATCTTTCAGACTGCCTCCGACAATCTGTTTCACTTTTCCATTATGTATATCAATACATGGTCTGAATCTCATCCTGTCTCTCCTTCTTTTAGAAAAATGCCGCAGTTCCGTTTCCGGCCTACGGCATATTGATCACTCGTTATTCTGCATCTTGTTCTGCACGCCATTCTCCTGCGTCAGATCATCGGCTGCATCATCGACACCATTTGTGATATCGTCTGTAACATCATCCACGCCATCCGTTACATCGTCAACCGCGTCATCTAGGATACTATCTCCATTCTGGTCTCCCGCATTATTTCCGGTATTATTACCATTTTCTCCACTTCCATCATGGTTTTCACCGGATGTCGCATCATTGAGATTGTCATTCGCTGTTCCTGTGTTGTTTCCACAACCAGCGAGACTGCAAAGCATCAGTACGCACATCACACAGACAAGCAATTTTCTTATTCTCCTCATTTTTTGTCTTCCTTTCAAATAAATATTGTGTCTTTACTATCTGCAATTTTTCAATATTTATTCAAAAGAAATTTTTTACAGTTTTGTCGCTTTGCTGCGAAGTTTCTCCATCGCTCTGGCTTCAATCTGACGTACGCGTTCTCTTGTCACATTCAGTTCATCACCGATTTCTTCCAACGTATGTGTTTTTCCATCTTCCAGACCAAATCTCAAGCGGATCACCTGACGTTCTCTGTCATTAAGAGACTCTAACAATTCCTGTACTTCTTCTTTTTGCACAAGCTGATTCATAGCATCTTCCGGCGTCGTTGCATCCTTATCTTCAACCATGTCACCAAGATTATTCTCCCCATCTTCTCCTACCGGAGTTTCCAGTGAAACCGGATTCTGAAGATATGACAAAATCTCTTTTACAAATTCCGGTGATTTATCCTTCATCTCTGCTGCTATCTCTTCCGGTGTAGCCTCTCTTCCAAATTTCTGCTGAAGATCTTTTGAAATTTTCTGTACTTTCTTCATATTCTCTGCAACATGAACCGGTACACGGATTTCTCGTGACTGCTGATCGATTGCCCGCTGCATTGCTTCTTTGATCCACCAGGATGCATATGTGGAAAATCGATTTTCCTTTGTATAATCATATTTCTCTGCCGCATGCATGAGACCAATATTTCCCTCCTGGATCAGATCCATGAGTGTAATCCCTCTTCCAGTATAATGTTTTGCGAGAGATACCACCAGGCGTAGATTCCCCTCTTCCAGCTTTCTCCTTGCATCCTCATCTCCTGAAGCACTTTTACACCCAAGGTCTCTTTCCTCTTCTTCTGACAGCAAAGGGATCTGTCCAATCTCATTCAGATAGATTTTCAGCGGTTCTGTTACTTCTGTTCCTTCCGGAAGATTTAAGTCTTTTTCCATTCTAGTAATCCTTTCTATCTTCAGTCCTAAATATGTTTTTCTACGTCTCTATAATCAGCATAAACAATTATTTACAGTTTTTCTATAATCTGACCATTTCTGTACGACGACAGCAACCATTCAAGATCTTTAATCTGTTCTTTTAATTTCCTTCCAGCGTCGGTGTCACCAACAAGACGTCTCTCGTTCACTCTGGTCACTACTACCGTCTCTGAATGAATGTCATTTTCCTTCTTAATTGCTGCTTCTGTAGACTCAAATGGTTCATGTGCTACCAGAAGTAATCCATACGAATTATAAACCAGCGTGTATCCTGCAATTCCGGTTTCTTTCTGATATGCTCTTGAAAATCCCCCATCAATAACCATTACTTTACCATTACACTTGATCGGACTCTCGCCATCTTTTCTCTTAACCGGCACATGGCCATTTACAATGTGTGTATCCTCTTTTGGGTCCAATCCAAATTCTATCATGATATTATCCACAACTGTCTCATTTTCAAGCAGAGCATAGTATGGATTTTTCTTTTCTATATGTGTTTCCTTCTCTGCAAGGAAATATCTTTCAAAGGTAGCCATCTTGTTCTTTCCAAATAACGGTGAGTCCGGATGTAACCAGATATACCACATTATATCTTTTCCATCTTCCCGCTCCTTTGGATCCAATGCAAAAAATCCTTTTCTCACATAACTTTCCAACACATCATACAAGGCCTTTCCACGATATTTCTTTCCGAAAATTTCTACTTCTTTCAGGTTCCCCTTCGCATCTAACGGTACACATCCATGATACAACAGATTATTGTTATATACCTTATACAAACCACCTTTCGCAAGAAGGAAACGCATATGTTCCTGTAATTTTTCACATCCCACAAAAGCATGCACCAGACGATCCATAATTTCTTCCTCTTCAGAAGTCAGTTTATATGGGTTCTTTGGATCTATTGTCGGGAAATTTGTATCCAGGAGCTTATATTCTTTTCCTTCCAGATTAATCGTACCTTTCTGATAATCAATCTTATGCAGTAACGCACGATTCTCCAGATGGAATCCTTTCTGCCTCTCTATAATCTGGCCTTCTACTTTAAACTGAATAATTGAAATCGCTTTATGTATTCTCAGATTCATCTGCATCTCATCAGATTCCGGTCTGTCAGTACCTTTCAATTTAAAACAGGTGCATGGATCATCCTTGTACATCCTCATAGCAAATGTAGCCAGTGGAAGCAGATTGATACCATAACCATCTTCTATAATATCCAGGTTTCCATATCTGGCGCAGATACGGATCACATTTGCAATGCAGCCCAACTGTCCGGCCGCTGCTCCCATCCATACAACATCATGGTTTCCCCACTGAATATCAACAGAATGATATTTCAGCAGCTTATCCATAATAAGATGCGGTCCCGGTCCTCTGTCATAAATATCACCGACAATATGCAGATGATCCACAACCAGACGCTGGATCAGTTCTGAAATTGCTGCAATAAATTCTTCTGCCCGGCCGATCCTGATAATCGTAGATATAATTTCATTATAATAAGACTCTTTGTCACTGACTTCCGCTTTCTCGGTAATCAATTCTTCGATCACATAAGAGAAATCCTTCGGCAGTGATTTTCTCACTTTAGATCTTGTATATTTACTTGCTGCACGCTTACTTACTTCTATCAGACGATACAGATTCACTCGATACCAGTCATCCATATTCGACTCCGTCCGCTTCACCTGTTCCATCTTCGCTTTCGGATAGTAAATCAATGTTGCCAGTGCTTTTTTGTCCTTTACACTCATTGTATTACCAAAAACATCTTCAATCTTGCTTCTCACGGCACCAGACCCATTCCTCAGAACATGAGAAAAAGCTTCATCTTCTCCATGTACATCCGTCAGAAAATGTTCTGTCCCCTTCGGAAGGTTCAAAATTGCCTGCAGATTAATAATCTCCGTAGATGCAGCTGCAATTGTCGGATAAAGATCCGACAGCCTGTCTAAATAACGGTTTTCCATATTTTCCATATACAATCTCCTCCAGACCCGAAATCTTCCCCTTACCGGGATCTATTTACCGGATCTTGTTCCCGCCGGTTTACCGGCTATTATTCATCCAGTACTAAAACTGAATAACATCCCCCATGTCATACATGCCGGCTGGCTGTCCCGCAAGGAACTTTCCTGCCTCAACTGCACCTTTGGCAAATACGCTTCTTGAATATGCAGTATGTTTAAATTCAATCACTTCATCTGTTCCTGCAAAAATCACCTCATGTTCTCCTACGATTGTTCCTGCACGAACTGCTGAAATACCAATTTCCTTTGCGTCTCGCTTCTTTCTCACCTGACTTCTGTCATACACATACTCGTATTTATTTCCCATTGCTTCATTAATAGAATCTGCCAATGCAAGTGCCGTTCCGCTTGGCGCATCCAGCTTCTGATTATGGTGTTTCTCAACAAGTTCAATATCATAGCCTGCCGGTGCAAGTACTTTGGCAGCATCTTTCAAAAGTTTCAGTAATAGGTTGATTCCCATTGACATATTCGCAGACTTAAGAACTGCAATCTTCTCAGAGCACTCATCTACCTTCTTTAACTGTTCGTCTGAAAGCCCTGTTGTACAAAGAACAACAGGAAGACTCTTCTTCACACAGTAATCTAACAATTCATCCACTGCTCCCGCATTGGAAAAATCAATCACTACATCTACATCCACATCACACTGTGTGATCTCCTCAAATACTGGATAATCATTTGGAATTCCTGTGAACTTGTCGACACCTGCCGCAATCACTGCATCTTCTTCATTCTTCACAATTTCTGTGATCATGCGTCCCATTTTTCCGTTGCATCCGTGCATTAATATCTTAACCATCTGTATCTTCCTCCTGTATGAAACCTCAAGTATTCCATGATTTTTCAGAACTACTTTCTATCAGCATTACCTGTTTTTTCTTTCATCACACTCTTATTTTCCGAAATATCATATAAAAAAGAATATCACATTTGAGTTGTTATCTCAATATATGATATCCTTTTCACAAAGTTTTAAATAATGAAACAATCCACCCTTAGAATTCTTCCACACACTCCAGTTTACTGACGGAGACCTCATATGCGATTCTTGTCTCTGTTTGTGTCTCTGACAATTTCTTCACATACTCTCTGCTTTGGATTCTTCCGAATATTCTGACATGTTCCCCTACATCAAAGTTTGAAGCATATCTTGCATTTCTCCCCCAGCAGATACATGGAATATAATCAGATTTTCCATACGGTCTGTTCACTGCCAGCAGAATATCTGCAATTTCTCTTCCAAGAGGTGTTTTTCTGTATACCGGACGCTTACACATATATCCTTCAAGAAGTATATGATTTGTTCTTGCTCCATCCGGTTCTTCCTCGATAAATTCTATTTCTCTCGCAAACACAGAAAGAACCAGTCTGTTTTTTGTCTCCTCATGACGATTATAGGATCTGAACTGACCAGACACCATTAAATATTCTCCACGGCAATCCTGTGTTACGTCAATGAGACGTTCTGATATCATGACCGGAATCCGGTCACAAGAGTTACTTAACCGCTTTACAAGAAGTTCTACCATATAGAAACCTTCTCCAAAGACCTCATGGCTGTATGTAAACTCTGATACCACCTCTCCTATAACTGTCACCTGGTTGTTTTCAATAATCTTATCTGACATAATTTATAATTCTCCCTTCCTCTGGCTGGTATTTTAAGTCATTACCTAATGTATGTCTTATTGTAATGAAATAGAACTATTTTTTACAGAAAAAGTATTCGACCTTTTTCGTACTTGAAATCGAATTCAAACTTTTTCTTGTAAATTTCATTTTTTGTGATAAAATAATGAAGTTATGTTACAGATAAATATTTTTTGTATAATTAAGGAAGAGTGTTTAGATTATGAAAACAAAACGTGAAGATGTGAGAAATGTTGCAATTATCGCCCATGTTGACCATGGTAAGACAACTCTGGTTGACGAGCTTTTAAAACAGAGCGGTGTATTCCGTGAGAATCAGGAAGTTCAGGAACGTGTCATGGACTCTAATGATATCGAACGTGAACGTGGTATCACTATTTTATCCAAGAACACAGCTGTTCATTACAAAAATACAAAAATCAACATCATTGACACACCAGGACATGCTGATTTCGGCGGCGAGGTAGAACGTGTACTTAAGATGGTAGACGGTGTTATTCTTCTCGTTGATGCTTTCGAAGGTGCTATGCCTCAGACTAAATTCGTTCTTAAGAAAGCCCTTGAACTTGACCTTCATGTAATCGTATGTATCAACAAGATCGACCGTCCGGAAGCCCGTCCGGATGAAGTTGTAGATGAGGTTCTGGAACTTCTTATGGATCTTGGTGCTTCTGATGAACAGCTTGACTGTCCGTTCCTGTATGCTTCTGCCAAAGCAGGACATGCTGTGATCGACTTAAACGACACTCCTAAGGATATGGCTCCGTTATTTGAAGCAATCCTGAAATATATCCCGGCTCCGGAAGGAGATCCGGAGGCAGATACTCAGGTTCTGATCAGCACGATTGATTACAATGAATACGTTGGACGTATCGGTGTTGGTAAAGTTGAAAACGGTACAATCGCTGTTAACCAGGAACTGACTCTGTTAAACCATCATGATCTGGACAAACGTAAGAAAGTTAAAATCAGCAAGCTCTATGAGTTTGACGGTCTGAATAAGGTTGAAGTAAAGGAAGCTACTATTGGTTCCATCGTTGCTATTTCCGGTATCGCAGACATCCATATCGGTGATACTCTCTGCGGCGGAGAAAACCCGGAGGCAATTCCTTTCCAGAAGATTTCCGAGCCTACTATTGCCATGAACTTCATCGTAAATGACAGTCCGCTGGCCGGTCAGGAAGGTAAATACATTACCTCCCGTCATCTTCGTGACCGTCTCTACCGTGAGCTCAACACAGATGTCAGCCTTCGTGTAGAAGACACTGATACAACTGAGGCATTTAAAGTTTCCGGACGTGGAGAACTTCATCTGTCTGTCCTGATCGAGAACATGAGACGTGAAGGTTATGAATTCGCAGTAAGTAAACCGGAGGTTCTGTACAAAACAGACGAGCGCGGAAAGAAACTTGAACCTATGGAAATCGCTTATGTAGATGTTCCGGAAGAATTTTCCGGTACTGTAATCCAGAAGCTGAGCGAACGTAAAGGTGAACTGCAGGGTATGAGTACTGCCAGTGACGGTACTGTCCGTCTGGAATTCCACATTCCTTCCCGTGGACTGATCGGATTCCGCGGTGAGTTCCTTACTTCCACCAAGGGTACCGGCATCATCAATACCATGTTTGACGGATATGCTCCTTACAAGGGAGATTTCCAGTACAGAAAACAGGGATCTCTGATCGCTTTCGAGGCTGGCGAAGCTGTTACTTATGGTCTGTTCGCAGCCCAGGAGCGTGGTACTCTGTTTATCGGACCTGGTGCAAAGGTTTACAGCGGTATGGTTATCGGACAGAATGGTAAAGCCGAAGATATCGAGCTGAACGTATGCAAGACAAAACATCTGACTAACACACGTTCTTCTTCCGCTGATGATGCACTGAAATTAACTCCACCAAGAGTTCTCAGTCTGGAACAGGCCATCGATTTCATCGACCAGGATGAACTCCTTGAGGTTACACCGGAGTCTCTCCGTATCCGTAAGAGACTGCTGGATTCCAGAGAACGTAAGAGAGCCGCTTTCAGAAAAGCCTGAAACAAATAGAAATTTAAGAAAAATTAAGCCTCGCAGATTTTGCGGGGCTTAATTTTTCTTAATCATTACTGTTCACTCCGTTCACAGTAACTCTTAATCTCCTGCAAACATATGGAAAAACATAAATCCTCCTGCAAACATATGGAAAAACATAAATCCTTCTACAAATTATATTGTTATATTTTCACGAAATTCCTAGTTAGTATTTGTTAACTTTTTCATATGCTATGTAATTGACAAATGATTAACAAAGTCATATAATAGCATCATCGAGATTGTTAATTTATTAACGTTATTTTTTTAACTTTCTTTCAGTTGTCAACAGAACATATATTGTTAAATTTTTCTCATATATTCTGACAATTGATATTTTATTCACATTATTTACGTGATTATGCACAATTTTCACCATAATATTTCGTTATACTCATATTAATGTTACTGTTGACCGAATAATCAGTTTATTTGTATAATAAAAACATAACAGGTCACGGTAAATACTTTTAACGAAAACACAAACAGGAGGATTCCCAAATGGCAAAAAAAGAGAACACTATCCCAACCATCATCGACACCCCTGAAGCCCTTACTGCAAAGATTGCAGCCATGAAAGAGGCACAGAAGATTTTCGCAACATTTACCCAGGAGCAGGTAGATAAGATTTTTAAAGCTGCCGCTACTGCTGCTGACAAAGCACGTATCCCGCTTGCTAAAGATGCTGTTGAAGAAACAGGAATGGGTATTGTAGAAGATAAGGTTATCAAGAACCATTACGCAGCCGAATATGTATACAACGCATATAAGAATACCAGAACTTGCGGTGTGATTGAAGAAGACACTGCTTACGGTATTAAGAAAATAGCTGAGCCGATTGGTCTGATTGCTGCTGTTATTCCTACAACCAACCCAACATCTACTGCAATCTTCAAAACTCTGATTGCACTGAAAACACGTAATGCAATCATCATCAGTCCGCATCCCCGCGCAAAGAAATGTACCATTGAGGCAGCAAAGGTTGTTCTGGAGGCAGCTGTAGAAGCCGGTGCACCGAAGGGAATCATCGGATGGATTGATGTTCCAAGTCTTGATCTGACAAATCAGGTTATGCGTGAAGCAGACATCATCCTTGCCACAGGTGGTCCCGGAATGGTTAAGGCTGCCTATTCTTCTGGAAAACCTGCTTTAGGTGTAGGTCCCGGAAATACTCCTGTTATCATTGATGACAGTGCAGATATCCGTCTGGCAGTTAACTCCATCATCCATTCCAAGACCTTTGACAATGGTATGATCTGTGCTTCCGAACAGTCTGTAACTGTTCTTGAGAGCATTTATAAGAAAGTAAAAGAAGAATTCCTTTACAGAGGATGTTACTTCCTGAAACCGGATGAATTAGAGAAAGTAAGAAAAACTATCCTTATCAATGGCGCATTGAATGCAAAGATCGTAGGCCAGAAGGCTGCCACTATCGCTGAGATGGCCGGTGTTGCAGTTCCTCCTGAAACAAAGATTCTGATCGGTGAAGTTGAATCTGTAGACATCAGCGAAGAATTCGCACATGAGAAGCTTTCCCCTGTACTTGCCATGTACAAGGCCAAAACTTTTGACGAAGCGATTGCCAAAGCTGAACAGCTTGTAGCTGACGGCGGTTATGGACATACCTCCGCTCTCTACATTGACACAAGAGAGAAGGAAAAGATGGAAAAACACGCAGCAGCTATGAAGACCTGCCGTATCCTCATCAATACTCCATCTTCTCAGGGCGGTATCGGCGACCTTTACAACTTCAAACTTGTTCCGTCCCTGACTCTGGGCTGCGGTTCCTGGGGTGGCAACTCCGTATCTGAGAACGTAGGTGTGAAACATCTTATCAACATCAAGACCGTTGCTGAAAGGAGAGAAAATATGCTCTGGATTAGAACACCGGAAAAAGTTTATTTCAAAAAAGGCTGCCTGCCGGTTGCTCTGGATGAACTTGGCACTGTTATGCACAAGAAACGCTGCTTTATCGTAACAGACTCTTTCCTTTATAAGAATGGATATACTAAAAAGATCGAAGATAAATTAGATCAGATGGGAATCGTACATACCTGCTTTTACGATGTAGAGCCAGATCCATCTCTCGCTTCTGCAAGAGCCGGTGCTGCTGCAATGAGAATGTTCGAGCCTGACTGCATTATCGCAATGGGCGGTGGTTCCGCAATGGATGCCGGCAAGATCATGTGGGTTCTCTATGAAAATCCGGACGCCAACTTTGATGATATGGCTATGGACTTTATGGATATCCGTAAGAGAATCTTTACATTCCCGCATATGGGTAAGAAAGCTTACTTTATAGCTGTTCCAACATCTTCCGGTACAGGTTCCGAGGTAACACCTTTTGCTATCATTACTGATAAGACTACAGGTATCAAATGGCCTCTGGCTGATTATGAATTAATGCCTGACATGGCTATTGTTGATACAGATAATATGATGAGCGCACCTAAGGGACTGACCTGTGCTTCCGGTATCGACGTTATGACTCATGCACTTGAAGCCTATGCTTCCATGATGGCATCTGATTATACAGATGGTCTTGCATTAAATGCCATCAAACTGGTATTTAACTATCTGCCACGTGCATACAAAGATGGTTCTGATGTAGAAGCAAGACAGCATATGGCAAATGCTTCCTGCATGGCTGGTATGGCTTTCGCAAATGCTTTCCTTGGCGTAAACCACTCTCTTGCTCATAAGCTGGGAGCTTTCCATCATCTTCCACATGGTATTGCAAATGCTCTGGTTCTGCTTCATGTTCTGCGCTATAATGCAGCCGAAGTTCCGGCTAAGATGGGTACCTTCCCACAGTATCAGTATCCGCACACACTTGCACGTTACGCTGAGATTGGCCGTTCTGTAGGTCTGACAGGCAAGAACGACAGCGAAGTATTTGAAAAGCTTCTCCAAAAACTGCAGGAACTGATGGATACTATTGAGATCAAACATACGATCAGGGAATACGGCGTAGACGAGAAGTACTTCCTTGAAACTCTGGACGAAATGACCGAACAGGCATTTAACGACCAGTGTACCGGTGCCAATCCAAGATATCCATTAATGTCTGAACTGAAAGAAATCTATCTGAAAGCTTACTATGGTGAGGGAAATATTCCTGAATCCGGGAAAGCCAAAGAGAAAAAAGAAGAGAAATAAGATTTGCTGAAAATAAACCTTTTCCTTTAAAAATATAGTGTTTAAACCAACAAAATGGGGCTGTCAAAAAAAGACAGCCCCTTATTATATTATTTCTTACTGCGATATGCTTCTGCTTCCCAATGTGTGATAAAGTATGTAATATCATCCGTCATATGAAGCGGACCGCCAAAGCTTTCTGCATATACTGCAAGCTTAATGGCATCTTTTACAAGAAGCTGTGCTTTTGCAGCTTTTCCCTTATCATCTTCCATGATAAAGGCACCGACTCCCTGTACCAGGATCAGTCTTGGCTCTTTGTCATTCTCTGCCATAAATGCATCCAGCGCAGCTTTTGCCTGGTCAATATCCTCTACAAATAACGGATATGGTCCGCAATATACAATGTGATCCGGTGTAAACGGCTTCAGAAGCGGTGCAGCCGCTGCTTTATCTTTTACAAAATGATCAGCTTCTGCTACAGGTACAACTTCTACTGCATGTCCCAGTAACCGGGAAAGCTTCTCTGCTGCCTGTTCTTTTTCAGATGTAACAGCATCACTGACATCAGCAGTTCTCTTTACCTGTTTCTCTAATTTACTGCTCACGCCGTCAAATAATGCTCCAATTTCCTCTACAGTATTTGCTGCAACGAAAATTCCATGATTCTGGAGCAGAAGAACCTGAACATCTTTTCCGTATTCTTCTTTATAAGCATTCATTTTCTCATA
>ERZ827181.2805-NODE-2805-length-14064-cov-3.578200_pt1 | contig 14064 bp, 14 predicted proteins | sample MGYA00519778_ERZ827181 | MGnify/ENA primary metagenome ERZ827181 (study PRJEB31778, sample SAMEA3449273) | human gut metagenome | biome: human gut; feature: human-associated habitat; material: faeces | place: United Kingdom | collected 2010/2012 ...
AATTCGTATGCAGGCCTTTCTTTTCTCTAACAAGGAAATTACGCAGGCGCTCATCCGAGCTCATCAGCGCGGCGTGAAAGTCGATGTCATCATTGATAAGAAGATGCCTAAGAAAAAACCGAATACAACGGAAGACCTCTTAAAAACCGGTGTTCCGACTTTCTTTGACACGGCTCACCGAACCGCGCACGACAAAATCATCATCGTCGATGACAATATCGTCCTCACCGGAAGCTTCAATTTCGTCAAAGTCGCCGAAACCAAGAACGGGGAAAACCTCTTAATTTTGAAATCCAAGCCGCTCGCCGAAGAATATGTCAAAAACTGGGAGAAGCATTTCTCTCACTCCGTTCTGGCAGCGCCAGAAAAAGAGAAAGGCACCGAAGTGCCTCTCACAAAAAATCAAAATTAACGCATCAGTTTGTAAATCTTGACGATGTCCTTCTCATAAAGCGGGAGGAAATTTCCTAATTTTCCGGGAATTTCCACCGCTTTTTTCGCGAGCTCTTTGGGATCGGCCTTCTCAGCGCCGAGTTCCTTCAGATTCTTCGGGGCACCCATCTTCTTCAGGAATCGTCTAAAGGCTTTGATACCTTTACGAATAATCTCTTCGTCGGTACCTTCGCCTTTTACGCCCATAACGTTGCGGGCAAACTGAACAAAACGTTTCGGATTGGCATGCCAGACGTACTTCATCCAAGCCGGAACTACAACTGCCAGACCTTCGCCGTGCGTAATCGTCGTATCCCAGGCGCACAGTTCATGTTCCATCCCGTGGGAGGCCCAGTCTTCGACCTGTCCCAATCCGTAATATCCGTTGTGTGCAAAAGATCCGGCCAAACCGATCTGGCACCAAGCGTCGTAATCCTTAGGATTCTTTTTGAGCTTCAGACCGTTCTTCATGATCGTCTTCATGGCGCTTTCAGCCTGACTGTCCACAAAGTCGGTATTTTTGGTCTGGGTAAAGTAGCGCTCCATGATGTGACTCATCATGTCGATCACACCTGCTCTAATTTGCTTTTCCGGAAGCGTAAAGAAAAGTTCGGGATCGATGACGCTTACAAACGGACGAACTAGAGGAGAGCCGGCGCCGAGCTTTCTGTCTCCGTTTGAAATCACAATACGGATACTCTGTTCGCTGCCTGCAGCAGGAAGCGTGAGCACAGCGGCAACCGGAAGCGCTTCTGTCGGCGTAATTTTCTTTGTGAAGAAATCCCAAACATCACCGACGTAAGGAACGCCGATCGCAATCGCCTTGGAAGCATCAATAACACTTCCGCCGCCGACGGCCAAAATAGCTTTGACTCTGTGCTCGCGGGCCAAAAGAATACCCTTCTGAACAAAAGAAAGCTGCGGGTTCGGTGTCACGCCGCCCAATTCAATCGGCACAAGGTCGGCAGCTTTTAACGACTCGGAGATGCGCTCCAAAAGGCCGCTCTCTTTGGCAGAACCGCCGCCGTAAACCACCAGCACGGGACTCATCGCCGGCACACGGGCACGCATTAGCTCTCCGATACGGCTTTCTTCTCCTTTGCCGAAAACTAAGCGTGTGGGATTAGAGTATTCAAAGTTATTCATTATTTTTTCCTATTTTCAGTTTTAGTTATTGCTGCCCATCGGAGCACCGACGAACAAAAGGGTCCAGGATTCGACAAAAGAAGCGACCGGCGCCGGTAACTCATCGGCATCCAGCAGCGGGAATCCGGCTTTCAAAGCATCATGGATCGCCTTATAGGCTTCCCCTACAAAAATCGCGCAGGCTTTGACGACGACCTCATCAGAACTCATCTCCTCCCCTTCCGGATTCTCCTCGATCTGAGGCAGCGCCTGTTTGATGTATTCTGCCAAACCTTCGGTGGTCCAGTCTTCAGGGCCCGGTTCAAAATGACTGTTGTTGCCGCAGAAAGTCTCTCCAAGCCACTCCATGAGCTTCATATCTTTCTCTGCAAGCTCATCTCTCGTCAGTTCGCCTTCCGCACAAGCAATAGCGCGCTTGCACATATTCACGACAGCCTGGGAGAGGATTTTTCGGACGACTTCAATGTCTACGATAGAAGGAGCCTGTTCTGCCTTGGAGCTGTGATCGTGACCGCAGCAGCCGCGGTTACAGCTCGGTTTAATACATTTAGGCATCGCACTTCTCTTTGGTTAATTTTTTCACCCAAGACTCGAGCAGAGCGTCGAGAGCCTGCGGACCTTTTGCTTCGATCTCATCCGGATTTTTCTGCAGTTCATTAATGAGCTCGTGAACTTGGTTCGTGAATAAGAACATCACGAGCTGCATAAAGACGGCCGGATCAGCGGCCTCTTCCTCTTTGATCCCGAAGCCTTTCAAAGCCTCTGTGAATTCCGCACGAAGCAGCTTTTCAATTCTTTCAGGCGTATTTACTGCCGCCTTTGCATAAGCCGGATTTTGGCCTAAGAGCGTTGTAGCCAAGAATGCAGCGGCTCTCTGGTCGGCTTGAACGACTTCTTCTCGACGAACATTTTTATGAACGGCTTCCGCAAGGCGTTTAGAGACCGCCATTGCATGAGCTCTCAATAAATCTTTAATGACGAGAGGATCGTCAAGATTGGGGAGCCTGACGCCCTCCGGGATTTTTCCTTCTACGGAATCAGAACTAGCCGGTTCGAAAGCATTTTCCATATTTTGTATTTCCCTGCACGAAGATTACCGCCCGCATTAAAAGCAATCTCGGCTTCCCAAACTCGCCCGTTGTATTGGACGGTCGCGTACCGATTGTGCCTCCATTCGTGAACCGTCACGGTCTTACCAATGTGCCGGCGGAGAATTTCGGAATAAAAGTCGACTTCTCTCAAGTGACGCTGCAAAAGCATCAAATAACTGATCACTAAAAGAGAAATGACGGTGAAGATGGCGACTTGTAAATAAACGGAACTGAGGAAGAAGGAAAAAAGGGCTGTCGTAAAGGCGGCAGCTGAAATCACCAATAGAAAAAAATTGCCGAAGTAAAGATCCATCGCGCCGATCACTGCAGCGGCAATAAACCAAAAATACGACAATCCCATAATGCGTTCCCTTCTTTGAGGTCTCTCCTTTGACCGTGAGTCAATTATAGGTTAAGAACGCGAAAACGGCCGCATCCGAAAGGAAAACGGCCGTTTGGTAAAGCTTAGAACCTAAGAATTATTTCTTAACGTCTTTAGCCAGTCTGCGCCAAGTATTGACGACAGTATCCGGGTTCAGAGAGATAGATTCGATACCTTCTTCCATCAGCCACTGAGCTAAGTCAGGATGGTCGGAAGGACCCTGACCGCAGATACCGACATAAGCCCCTTTCTCACGGCAGGCCTTGATGGCACGTGCCAGGAGGATCTTAACGGCTTCGTCGCGTTCATCGAAGAAGTTGGCAACCAGTCCGGAATCGCGGTCCAGACCGAGTGTCAGCTGGGTCAAGTCGTTGGAGCCAATAGAGAAACCGTCGAAGTGTTCAAGGAACTTCTCGGCAAGCAGTGCGTTGCTCGGGATTTCACACATCATATTGAGGCGAAGACCGTTCACGCCGCGCTTGAGACCTTGTTCGTTCAGACGTTCGTTAACTTCCTTGGCTTCCTTAACGGTTCTGACAAACGGGATCATGATTTCGACATTGGTCAGACCCATTTCGTCGCGGACTTTCTTCAGAGCTTCGCATTCCATAGCAAAGCATTCTTTGAAGTCTTCGGAAACGTAACGGCTTGCACCACGGAAACCGAGCATGGGGTTTTCTTCTTCCGGTTCGTAGAGCTTGCCGCCTAAGAGTTTGCGGTATTCATTGCTCTTGAAGTCGGACATACGAACGATCACTTTCTTCGGATAGAAAGCGGCAGCAATCGTGGCAACACCTTCGGCGATCTTTTCCTTGAAGAATTCACGCGGGTTTTCGTAACCGGCAGAAGCCTCTTCAACCGCTCTTCTCAGATCTTCGGGAAGATCCGGGTAAGCTAAGCAGGCCTTCGGATGGATGCCGATGTTGTTATTGATAATGAATTCAAGGCGGGCCAGACCGACACCATTGTTCGGGATGGACTGGAAGTCGAATGCAAGCTGAGGATTGCCCACGTTCATCATGATCTTAACGGGGATCTCAGGCAGTTCGCCCTGTTTCACTTCTTTGATTTCGAACGGGATCAGGCCGTTGTAAATATTGCCTGTATCACCTTCGGCGCAGGAGACGGTAACTTCCTGGCCGTCTTTGAGGACTTCCGTAGCGTCGCCGCAGCCGACAACAGCAGCGATACCGAGCTCACGAGCAATAATAGCTGCGTGGCAGGTACGGCCGCCGCGGTTAGTAACGATGGCGCTGGCCTTCTTCATCACCGGCTCCCAGTTAGGATCGGTCATGTCCGTAACAAGGACGTCTCCTTCCTGAACCAGGTCCATCTGTTCCGGACCGGCAACAATACGAACCTTGCCGGCGCCGATCTTCTGACCGATAGCGCGGCCGGTTACCAGGACTTCGCCTTTGCCGAGAAGAACGAATTTCTGCTGAACATCAGCCTTCTTCTGGCGGCTCTTCACGGTCTCGGGACGAGCCTGAAGAATATAGAGTTTTCCGTCGATACCGTCTTTGCCCCATTCAATGTCCATCGGACGGCCGTAGTGTTTTTCAATAATACGGGCGTACTTGGCAAGCTGAACGATTTCGTCGTCGTTCAAGGCAAACTTGCGGCGTTCGGATTCGGGAACATCGACCACCTTCACAGAGCGTCCGCTGGACTTGTCTGTGTCGAAGATCATCTTGATCTTCTTGCTGCCGAGAACTTTACGGATGATCGGGAATTTGCCCATTTCCATGATGGGTTTGTGGACAAAGTATTCGTCCGGGTTCACAGCGCCCTGAACAACGGTTTCACCGAGGCCATAGCTGGCTGTAATGAAAACGACCTGATCAAAGCCGCTTTCGGTATCCATCGTAAACATAACACCGGCAGCGCCCTTATCGGAGCGAACCATTCTCTGAACACCGGCGGACAAAGCCACATCAGCGTGGTCGAAGCCTTTGTGAACGCGGTAAGATATTGCGCGGTCGTTGTAGAGGGAAGCGAATACTTCCTTCATTCTTGCGAACACCTGTTCGAGACCGACGACGTTCAGGTAAGTTTCCTGCTGGCCGGCAAAGGAAGCGTCCGGAAGGTCTTCAGCAGTTGCAGAGGAACGAACAGCAACGGAAATTTCCTTCTGGTCGCCCTTGAGCCACTCATAGTGTTCTCTGATTTCTTTTTCGAGCTGAGCCGGGAAAGGAGCTTTTTCAATCCATTCACGAATTTCAGCGCCTGCCTTTGCCAGCTCTTTAACATCATCAACGTCTAACTTGCTCAGACGATCTTCAATTCTTTTATCAAGACCGCCTTCTTTTAAAAAGACTCTGAAAGCTTCAGCCGTCGTTGCAAAGCCGTCAGGTACTCTGATGCCGGCTTCTGTAAGCTGGCTAAGCAGTTCGCCAAGAGAAGCATTCTTGCCGCCTACGATGTCAACATCTGTCATACGAAGTTGGCTGAATGGAATGACGAAACGTCCTTGTGTCATGTTTACCTCGAAATTGAGTGAAAAAATTTGCTAAATTTTAGCCGTTCTTTTAGCGTTAAGTTCGTAACTTCATCTAACAGCGTTAAATTTTATGAATTCAAACGTAAACGAAACCCCTGAAAAACCGACTCAGCGTACCGTGTTTTTTGTATCCGACGCGACGGCTATTACTGCAGAAACTTTGGCAAATGCTGTTTTAGCGCAGTTTCACGGCCTTAAATACCTGCGCTACCGCATGCCTTTCGTCAACACGGAAGAAAAAGCCAAGGCCGCGGCCTTGAGAATCAATGAGGTCGGCAAAGAGAACGGCGTGCGCCCGATTGTTTTCTCTACACTCGTCGCCGGATCTCTGGCTTCGACATTTAACGAATACTGCAACGCCTTCGTCATCGAGCTTTTCCGCTCCTTCGTCGGACCGCTTGAGCGTGAACTCGGTGTTCCGAGTGACCACTCCGTCGGCAAGAGCCATGAAATCGGTGACCAGGAAAGATACAACCGTCGTATTGATGCGATTAACTACACGCTGGCACACGACGACGGACAAACCAACAAAGGCTTGGAAGATGCAGACGTGGTGCTGGTAGGTGTGTCCCGCAGCGGTAAGACTCCGACCAGCCTGTACTTGGCCATGCAGTACGGTATCAAAGCAGCTAACTATCCGCTTATTCCAGAAGATTTCGAGCGCGGCGAACTTCCGCCCGCACTGGAAAACTGCAAAGACAAGATATTCGGTCTTTCCATTTCTCCCAAGCGTCTCTCTGAAATTCGAGGCGAACGCCGCCCGAATTCTAAGTACGCTTCCATAGAGAACTGCGAATACGAAGTTGAAGAGGCTCAGCGGATGATGGATCGTGAAGGCATTAAATATCTGTCTTCCACTTCTAAGTCCATTGAAGAAATTTCAGCGACGATCCTGCTTGAACTCAAAATCAATATTGATCCTCACATGAGTATGTGAGGCCGGACCGAATCGATATTTAGATATGCGGCCGAATCTTCGGCCGCTTTCTATTTGTGCGCAATGCCTGAAAGACGGCGTCTGCGCTGTTCAAAAAGGCAGACGGAAGCCGCTGTTGCAACGTTGAGGCTTTCAACTCTGGAATCCAAAGGAATCAACAGGGTTAAATCGGAAAGTTCCAGGGCTTTTTCAGAAACACCCAGACCTTCGCTTCCGAACACCCACAAAGTTTGGCCCTTTCCCCATTTTTCCTCGTAGAGATCTTTTCCGCCGCGCGCGTCAGCCACTAAACATACAGCTCCGGTTTTTTCTTTGATCTCTGCAAGCTCGACGGAAGAAATAATGTTGCAGAAGAAATGAGCTCCCATGGCTGCACGAAGCACTTTGGGAGACCAAACGTAGGCACATTGCGGTGACAACGCAATATTCGTCACACCGGAAGCCAGTGCGGAACGAAGGATGGTTCCGACATTGCCCGGATCTTGGACGCCGTCAAGATAAATCCAATCCTCGTCTTTTTTGATCTTTCCCTCTTCCGGGATGCGGATCTCACAAACTATCCCGGCACTGGTGTCCACCGGAGAAATCGAAGCATAAATTTGAGACGGCAACTGAACTACAGAAATCTTCAACGACAGGTACTTTTGCAGGATTTCCGATATTTCAAAATTCTTCTCGGCCCCTTCTCTTAAAAATACTTTGCGGACAAGCTCAGGATGCGAAAGAAGTTCTCGGGCCAAATGAATCCCTTCGGCGAGAGATAAACCTTCTTTTCTCGCCGCCCTCGAGTGCTGCGCCAAATTCTTCGCAAGCTTAATCGAAGGATTAGCTGCGCTTGTGATCCGCATGAATTCCATTTACTGTCCCTTTCGCTTTTTACGATCGGCTCGCCGTTCAAACTTCTTAGCAATCAAGGCCACAGGACCGAACGTCATTCGGTGCACTGGACACGGGCCCCATTTCTCCAGCATTTTAAGATGGTGTGCCGTACCGTATCCCGCATGTTGCTCAAAGCCGTATTTCGGATACATTCCTCCCAAGATTTTCATCAAGGCGTCCCGATAGGTCTTGGCCAAGATGGAGGCTGCGGAAATTTCCGGAATCAAGTCGTCGCCTTTGACAATCGGCTCTGCACGGAAAGGAAGCTCTGGCAGGCGGTTCCCATCAACCAAGACTAAGTCCGGTTTTGGATCAAGCTGAAGAACGGCTTTACGCATCGCTGCCATCGTCGCCTGAAGAATGTTCATTCGGTCAATGTCCGCAACCGAACTTTCGGCGATCGCCCAAGCGAGCGCATGCGTTTTAATCTGCTCTGCAAGAACTTCTCTTGCGTGAGCCGTCAGTTTTTTTGAGTCTCTGAGCCCTTCTATCGGATGATCGGGGTTCAAAATCACGGCTGCAGCAACAACCGGTCCGGCCAAAGGGCCGCGGCCCGCTTCGTCCACACCGCAAACAAGTGTGGCGATCGTTTCCTCACCGTCGAATAAATAGTCAGCCATCAGCGTTTTAAAACCTGATCGATTGCCTCTGTTGCCAGCTGAGCAGTCGGCCTCAGCAATGTTTCATGCATTTCTGAAAATACTTCTTTGAGATATTCCTGCCGCTTCGGCTCCAGGGCGTGAAGCAAATGGGACGAAAGGATCTCAGGCGAACAGAACATCTGAACGCACTCGGGAACCAAAGTCTTCTGCGCCAGGATATTGGGCAGGCTGATCCACTTTGTCTGTCCTTTGGAAAGAATCAGCATTGCAGAAAGCGCCGGCATAGCGTATCCGACGACCAAGGGCTTTTTATAAAGTGCCGCCTCAAGCGTTGCTGTGCCGCTCGCCACCAAAATAGCGTCAGCCGCTTCCATCGCCAAATGAGACTTCCCGTCCAAAAGAACGGTATTGTCTTCGACATCAGGAAAGCGATTGAGAACTTCTAAAATCTCTTTTTTCCTTTGCTCATCGGCGCCCGGAACTATGAATCGAGTTCTCGGTTCCTGCTTCAGCAGTAAGGACGCAGCGCCGAAAAATGCCGGCGCACACCAGCGAATCTCGTCTTTACGGCTGCCGGGAAGAATGGCAATGACCGCCCCCTGCGCAGCGATGTTCAGTTTGCGTCTTGCACCTTCCGTATCCGGCACCATCGGAATGATCTCGGCTAGAGGATGGCCGATGTACGTGCTCGGAATGCCGGCTTCTTTAAAAATTTTCTCTTCAAAAGGGAAAATCAAAAGCAGATGATCCACCGCACGTTTGATTTGGTGAATTCTCTGCGGACGCCAAGCCCAAACGGCCGGAGCCACCATGTGAACAACCGGAATCCCCGATGCTCTGACCTTCTCTTCAATCGACAGATTAAAGTCAGGAGCATCAACTCCGATGTAGGCAGCAGGACGAAGCTGGACAGTACGGCGCATCATTTCTCGGCGAATTTTTAAAATTCGAGGCAAATGACGGATCACTTCCAAATAGCCCCGGACGGAAAGTTCGCTGGCATGAAACCAAGGATCCAAGCCGTCTTGAATCATTCGGTTACCGCCGATACCTTCCATCTTAAGATTCGGACGAGACGCGGCAACAGCCGGCAGAACACGCGAAGCTAGATAATCTCCGCTGTTCTCTCCGGCTGCCCAGATAATGCTGTTGTTGGTCAATTGCTCCATTAGCGAGCCAATCCTCGAGTTGCCTGCTCTGTGAATTCGCACATCAGTTCACAGACTTTCTTAGCCTGTTCATCTTCTAATGCTGATGCGTAAGCCTTGATGGCTTCCACGGCCTCTGGAACGGTCTTGCCTTCACGGAAGATCAGTTTGTAGCTTTCGCGTGCCGCGTGCATGGCAGCCCTTGAATAGCCGTGACGCTTCATGCCTTCAAGATTGATGCCGAAAGGAGAGGCAGGATAACCTTGATACATGCCGTAGGGAATGCAGTCCTGACGAACCATGCTTCCGCCGCTCAGCATCGCGCCCTTTCCGATCTTGACAAACTGGTGGATGCCGGACTGGCCGCCGACGATCACGTCGTCGGCAACATGAACGTGCCCGGCAAAGCCGACATTGTTGGCAATGATGGTGTCGTTTCCGATGACGCAGTCATGTGCAACATGAACGTTGGCCATCAGCAGATTGCCGTTTCCAATAATGGTTATTCCTTTGTCCTGCACGGTCCCGACAGAGAGTGTGCAGTGTTCGCGAATAACGTTGTTGTCACCGATGATTAGCTGAGTTTCTTCACCGCGGTATTTTTTATCCTGAGGATCGATACCGATCGCTGCAAAGGCATAAATCTTGTTGTTCTTACCGATCTTCGTATGACCGGTAAGAACAATATGGCTCTGCAAAGTGGTTCCTTCACCGACTTCAACGTGGGGACCGATCGTGCAGAACGGACCGACGACAACGTTCTCCGCAAGTTTGGCTTGAGGATCTACTAAGGATGAGGGATGGATCTGAGCCATATTTTTTCCTTTATTTGGGTGAACGATAAGAGCACATCATGTCGGCACATGCAGCCAGCTGACCGTCAACCGTTGCATCGCAGTGCATCTTGATCATGCCGAGTTTTTCACGGAGGAATGTGCATTCAAAACGAAGCTGATCACCCGGGATCACGACACGTTTGAAGCGAGCGTTGTCAATAGAAGCAAAATAGAAAAGTTTCTCAGGATCTCTTTCGCCGCCCATTCTTGCAAAAGCAAGCATCGCACAGGCCTGAGCCATCGCTTCGATGATCAGAACGCCGGGCATGACGGGAACGCCGGGGAAGTGGCCGGTGAACTGAGGTTCGTTGACAGTGACGTTTTTGATCGCAATCAGCTTATCAACACCGTTCGTTTCCAAAACTCGGTCAACTAAAAGAAACGGATAGCGGTGAGGCAGGAGCCTCATGATGTCATTAATGTCTTGCATTTTACTCTTTCTTAAGGGAATCAACTTTTTCAGCCAGATGCTTCAGCTGTCTGCGCATCTCAGGCAAACGTTTAATTACGGACAGAATGTTATAGAACTCTCTATGAGGCATTGCGGGCATGTAGCCGGCATAGTAGTCAGGTTTCTCGATCGAACTCGGAACGCCTGCCCCGCCGCCGATGATCGAACCTGCAGCGACCTTGAGGTGTCCGGCAAAACCGGAACCGCCGCCGGCCTGAACGTTGTCGCCGATAATCGTGCTGCCGGCCAAACCGGTTCTTCCGGATAGGACAACATTCTTACCAACTTGGCAGTTGTGACCGATCATAACTAAGTCATCAATCTTGGTGCCTTGTCCGATGGTGGTATTCTGCAACGCACCGCGGTCGATACATGTATTGGCGCCGATTTCAACATCGTCGCCAGTTTCAACCGCACCGATCTGCGGAATCTTCACGTATTGTCTGTCCAAAGGCGCAAATCCGAAACCGTCGGCGCCAATCACGGCACCGGAGTGAATGATATTGCGTCTGCCGATACGGCAGCCATAGTAGATGGTAACGTTCGGATAAATACGAGTGTGTTCGCCGAGAACAACGCCTTCGCCGATAACGCTGTTGGCTCCGACAAAGCAGTAAGGCCCGACCTGCGCACCTTTGCGAATTACAACGCCGGCTTCAACGGTTGCGGTCGAATCAATAACGGCACCGTCTTCGACTACGGCTCTGGTATCAACCCCCGGCTCCGGCTGCTCCGGCCCCTGACATGGGCGGCATGTACTAAGAGACGCCGCAAAGCCTTGAAATTGCTTGATTTTTTGGATGTGCAAAAGCGGATTTACGCCAAACTTACGCCAAAAATTCAGGCGCATGATCGGGTAACAGAAATCGGCACCTGCCTCAAAAGCAGGTGCCGATTTTTATGTTATCCGGCAGCATGGTGATTGCAAAAAGTAGGATCGACGAGACGAAAATCATTCAAAAAGCATTTGAAATTTCCATCCGAATCCGCTATAATAAATGTACAGCGTGTGGCGTTTCTGCGTAAATCCAGTTGCAGAGCAGCCACGCGCTTTTTTTTGCGGAATCGGGTGAGAAATGGCAAGATGAGCGAAAACTTCATAGGCAAATCGTGTAGCAGAAATGCGTAAGTCCGGATGTTCTGGGGCTTACGCATTTTTTATTTTTTGAAAGAAAGGTGATTTTTTTGGAAACCGGAAATCAGTTCTTGGGGACGGAGCGTGTGAGCAAGCTCATGCGGCAGTACGCCATCCCCTGCATTATCTCGCTGCTGGTGGGCGCACTTTACAACATCGTTGACCAGATTTTTATCGCCAACGCCAGCTACCTCGGCTCCTACGGCAACGCCGCCAATACGGTGGTGTTCCCGCTGACGGTGGTGGCGCTGGCTATCGCCGTCATGTTGGGCGACGGCTGCTGCGCCTTCGTCAGCATGGCGCTGGGCAGAAACGAGGTGGATAAGGCCAAGCGAAGCGTGGGCAACGCGGTGGTGTTATCTGTCGTCAGCAGTCTTGTTCTGACGGCGGTATACCTCATTTTCGCAAACACCATCATCGCCATGTTCGGCGGCACGGTGAATGAGGAGACCTTCCGCCACTCGCAGGAGTACTTCTTCTATATCACGCTGGGCATTCCGTTCTATATGTTCGGGCAGGCCATGAACCCCATCATCCGCGCGGATGGCAACCCCCGGTTTGCCATGATCTCCACCCTTGCAGGTGCGGTGCTGAACATCATTCTGGACCCCATCTTCATTTTCGGCTTCCGCTGGGGCATGATGGGCGCAGCGGTGGCTACCGTCATCGGTCAGCTGGTCACGGCAGCGCTGGCAGTGTGGTATCTGCTGCACATGAAGATCATTCGCCCTGAAAAGGGTGACTACCGGCTGAAGGGCTCCATCTGCGGCCGTACCCTGACCCTTGGCATGACCAGCTTTCTGTCCCAGATCAGCCTTGTGGCGGCTATGGCAGCCATCAACAACATGATCCGCAAATACGGCGCACTGGATGCCGTGTTCGGGCAGGAGCAGTACGCCCAGATCCCTATGGCAGTTGTTGGCATCGTGATGAAGTTCTTCCAGATCGTCATCTCCATCGTGGTGGGCATGGCGGCTGGCTGCATCCCCGTGGTGGGCTTCAATATGGGTGCCAAAAAGCCCACCCGTGTGAAGGAGCTGTTCACGAAACTGCTGCTGGCAGAAGCCACCGTGGGTGCCGTTGCACTGGTGCTGGTGGAGCTGCTTCCCCGGCAGCTCATCGCCCTGTTTGGTGCCGCCAACGAGAGCGTTTACTACACGGATTTTGCCGTGAAGTCCTTCCGCATCTACCTGTGCATGATCATTCTGGCCTGTGTCAACAAGGCGTGCTTCATCTTTTTGCAGGCCATGGGCAAGGCGGCGGAATCCACCGCCCTGTCCATGGTGCGTGAGGTGGTGTTCGGCGTGGGCTTTGCCCTGCTGCTGCCCCGGTTCTTCGGGCTGGACGGCGTGCTGTACTCCATGCCCATGTCGGATATCCTCACCTTCCTGATTGCAGGCTATCTGATCTGCAAGACCTACCGTGAACTGAGCACGAAAGGAGAAGTCTAATGGAAAAACGCATCATCACCATCAGCCGCGAGTTTGGCAGCGGCGGCAGAACCATCGGCAAACTGGTGGCAGAGCATCTGGGCATCCGGTGCTACGATGCCGAACTGATCCAGAAACTGGCTGCCGAAAGCGGCTTTGACGAAAACTACGTCAAGGAGGCCGGAGAGTACACTCCCGGCGGCTTCCTCGCCTCTGCCTTCACTGACCGCAGCTTCGGTCCCACTAACGAGGACCTGCTCTGGAAGCTGCAATACCGGATCATCCGGGAGCTGGCAGAAAAAGAGCCCTGCGTCATCGTAGGACGCTGCGCCGATTTTATCCTGCAGGAACGCACCGATTGCCTGAAGGTCTTTGTCCACGCGGACATGAAGTTCCGGGCAGACCGCATCGTGCGGGTCTACGGCGAGCGGGAGAAATCGCCCGAAGCCCGGCTGAAGGAAAAAGATAAGCGCCGTGCCGCCTACTACCGCTTCTATACCGATATGAACTGGGGCAATGCCGCCAACTATCATATTGCGCTGGATAGTGGGGTCATCGGCATTGAAAAAAGCGCAGAGATCATCGAAAGCCTTGCATAAGTTGTAAATTCCGACAGTCTCTGAGCCGATAGCGCAAAACGCCGCCCACCTGCGTTCCGTTACGCAGGTGAGCGGCAGTTTTTGTCAATGGCGGTTTTATGGGAAAATCAATCTTCTAACCCATGGCTCCCGGTTACGTTTTTTAAGTATCCCTCCGGGTCACCGTTCAGAATCAAGTCCGCATAGCCCAACGGATCGTTGTAGATAAGGTAATCCAATTCCGACCTCTGCGCCATAGTCACATCCAGCGCATCCTCAACTCCGGTGCAGTCGATGGAGATTTTTCTCCCATCCCGGAGCAGCAGCTCCACGCACCCGGTGTCCATGTTGAATTTGCAGGCTCTTTCATCGTACTTCATGTTTGTGTCCTTTCTGCCTTACGGCACCTTTACAGTTGTGACCTTTGTGATACGGTCTTTTTTCTGATAAGGTTTCGGACACACAGCCATCGGGAAGGAGCCGGAATTATCATTTCCGAAGAAAACAAAAAATCCGA
>ERZ827181.2807-NODE-2807-length-14049-cov-2.711948_pt1 | contig 14049 bp, 11 predicted proteins | sample MGYA00519778_ERZ827181 | MGnify/ENA primary metagenome ERZ827181 (study PRJEB31778, sample SAMEA3449273) | human gut metagenome | biome: human gut; feature: human-associated habitat; material: faeces | place: United Kingdom | collected 2010/2012 ...
AGACATCGTGTTGCTTGAAACAAAGATTGCGAATCCGAAAAAACAAGTTTTTCAGCTTCAGTTTGCCGTCGGCGAATTCGATATGGTTGTTGCGGATAATGCGAATGCGACTTGTGAAATTTACGAAGTAAAGCACAGCAAAGAAAAAGCGAACGAGCAATTTAGGCATTTGATTGACGAAGAAAAACTGAAAAATACGGAATTCAGATACGGAAAAATCTCGAAGAGAACGGTCATCTATCGCGGAGAAAATACAACTCTCGAAAACGGAATAGAATACAGAAACGTCGAAGAGTATCTGAAATCTCTTCTTTGAAATTTGAACTGCTTGGTTCGAAAACGAAACGGAAAAAGCGAGAAAACGTAAAAACTAAAATCCAAAACGGCAGATAGAATCAGCTATTTTGGGCAACGCAGACAAACCGTTTGAAAGTAACATTTCGAACGGTTTTTATTTATAAAGTTTATTTTTTTGGCTTTAAAATTTCGAGGGGATACACGACTTAAAATTAAACGCTAAAAAATACAGTTTCTCTTTTTAGAAATAGGAGGAGAGATTTATACTCTCCCGAGATATAAAAGAATAGCGTTTGTTTCAAAAACGTGTTTTGGGGTAATTTTTTTAAAGAAGAATAGAATGGAGAAGCCGTTTTAACCCTTTTATCAAACATTCAAAAGAGATTGAGTATTTGGTTTTGTAAAGGAAGCTATCTGAAAAGTCGCTTAAATTTTTTATCTGTAATTTACGAAAATAATTTGACATATCATAAAAAAGATGATATAATTAGCCTGTATAAAAAGTAAATAGTTTTTGAGATACTATAAGCAAAGTTACAGCGATGTAACGACGCAAAGCTATAGGGACTTATCAAGTCAGCCAGTTGCCGTGTTCCCGTCGAACGGGAATATGTCAGCGGGCTTATTTTTTTGAGATAAAAGGAGGTGCCAGGCGGTGAAAAAGTGCGGGAAAGACGAAAAGAACACAAATACCGACAAAGATGAAAAAAAGAAATCTGCTTATTCCGTTCGCTTTTTCAGCGTAATCGCCGCTTTGTTTTTCCTTTTATCGGCAACGACGCTCAGCTATGCGTGGTTTCGCTTCGGTTTTACTTCGGGAACTATGGATATGAAAACGGACGGCGACGCTTCCGTGAAATTATTTACGGCGAATTGGGCCGCCGCCACCGTCCCCGCCTCCTATCAATGGGATAAGGGAGTCCTTTTAAAAGCCTCCTCTTCAAGCGCTTCCGTTTCGAGCGAAGAATTTTTTGGAAAAGAATTTTCGCAGAAGACTGACCCGCTGCATTTCGGTACTATCGATAATTTATCCGAAAGGGATGAAGAAAATATCGTTTGGTTCTGTTTGGAAGTAAAGACAGCCGAAGGGAGAAATTTTGAGGGATTAAAGCTCATTTTTCAAAGTGATCCTTTTAGTTTGTATGAACATATAGAAGCTAATGATTCTTCCGCAATGTCCGAAGTAGCATCGCAAGAATTGAAAGACGCGATCGATAATACCGTCGAGAGTGGAAACAGAAATCGCCTGGAAAGTCTGCTTTGTTTCGACAACGTAATAATATCCGGAACCGCACCCGACAAGCTCGGCAATGAGTTTTTTACTCAAATCGACGTAAATACGACTCAAAGCGATGCGGAATTTGTGAGGAAACAGGAGAACGGCGGAGCTATCCATGGATATAAGGGGCGGGCGGCGGAAAGTGAAATTTCAGGCGAGCGCTATTATATTTATTTCCGTGCCTATCCCAATCTCGACGCATACGCGGAAATAGCGGAATATATCAGCGAATATATGCCCTGCGTGTTGCAGTTCAATTTGCAGGTGGAAATTTCGGTCAATAATGCGGCCGCGGATTCTGGAACAAGCGTAAGCTCTGCGGCGTGAAGGGAAAAACTTTTTAATTAAAAATAAACAGGGACGTCCCTGTTTCCGTAATACATGGGTATTACGGAAACCATCAAGTATTTGTAAGGAGTAAAAAGCGTTATGAAAAAATTAAAATCCGCACAACGAATTTTATTGATCGGTCTGTGCTTTTTACTTTTTGTCGTATCGATTGCAGTGGGGAGTTACGCGTATTTTAAGACGGATTTAAGGGTAAACGGCTATGCCAATGTAAAAATCGAATTGTTATTCGATATGCTTGACGAAACGGCGCGGACGGAGTATCAGGAAGGCGTAGAGAGCGAAGAGAAGATAACATTGACGGAAAGCGATAAAATTTGGGGGCATAAGGGTAATCCTTATGTAATTTCGGCGCCCAGGCACTTACAGAATTTATCCACGCTGCAAAATATCGGGTATTTTAAGGCGAAATTTTTAAATTCAAACTATTCCGCGGACGGCACGCTGACGGGAGATTCGAATTATTCCGACGGATATAATATTCCGTATTTTCTTGTCAGCGACGTTAAAGGAAAGCCCGTGGTGATAGACGCCTCAACGGAAACGATAAAACCGGTCGGGGACGACAAATATCCGTTTGTAGGAAGCGTCAAAGGCGTATCGGGCGTACAGACGGACGGTACCACTATATATGCGGAAATGTCGATAAAGGAAAAAAAGACAAGTACCTCCGCTATTCATGGCGTTAAAGTGGAGGACAATTCGGGAAAACTCGATTTTGGATTTTTCGGAACGATAGGCTATTTGGGGGTGGAGCCGGAGGTTACAGAAGACGACGGAACAGAGAAAACTTTTGAAGGACAAATTTCTACCGTTTCGGATTTGCTCTTTTCGGACGTTCAGATCGTTGTAAAAGATTCGATATGGGAAAAAATAGTAGATTTATTGACAAATCATAGATTTTATTCCGATTTGATCGCTTCTAATCCGGAGAAAGATCCTCATGAAAATCACCATATCGGCATTGTGGCGGGACACGTAGAGTATGCGCAATTCAAAAATATCAGCGTATATTACAGCAGTGACGACATTGTGGCGATCGATTTACTCGATTTAGCCAAAGACACCGACGGAAACGCTATGAACTATTCCTCCGCAACGGGAATTTTCGGCTTTTTATATAATTTGAATCCAAAGTTTGAAGGAGGCTCCATAACGGTCGGCTCCGGACTTACCAATACCGATATTTCTTACGGTTTTGAAGGTGGGGGCGGTCAGGAATCCGGCTCTATGCCCGGCTATATTCGCGCCGATGAAATGTATAACTCCTATTGCTATTATTTGAGTGCAGACGGAACGACGATTGAACAGCAGAGCGGAAAAGTCGAAATCATAAAAGCGACGAGCGCAGACGGAAAACAACAATTGGCTACCGCCGTGACGAACAGCGCAAATCAGACGATGTATTATTATACGGACGGAGTCTTTACGTTTGCTTTATCGGACGGGCAGGATTCTTCCAAGGTGGATTACGACAAAAACGATACGTTAGAAGATATATGGGAAACGGATAAGGTTTCCGATTTTACGTTGAGCGATAATTGGACGATTGGAAAAGCCGATATGGAACTGAGGTATTATAAAAATTTGACCTTAGTGACCGAGTTGAATCAAATTTCCGATGATAAAACGTACTATATCGGACGAATCGAAAATAACGTATTTTATTATATGGATTTGACTTCTGTCGGAACTACTGTCCCCGGAACCCGGGCGCAAGGAGATATCACGACGGCTGTCGATAATCCCAATCAGTTTGTTTTGTCTTACACCGATACGCAAAAGAGAGCGACCGATACGGGGTACGCAGTCAAAATTGACAAAAATGAGAATGCAGAAACATATCAAATTTATTTGGCGAATGATGCTACTCATAAATTGGGCGTAGGAGAAAGTCCCCTTTTGAATTTGCATACAATTTATTGCGGTAATAAAAGTACCTCTGGAGGTTTTCCGAATTATAATATAGATTATACGTTATCATTATCTATTGAAAATAACACTTGGACATTTTATAGTCCGAGCATTGAACAACATATCGGATATAGCAGTAGCGATAAGAATTTTAGTGTTTCCGTATGGGGAACTACCCAAGCTGTTCCTATTTATATCTATCAAATAGACGACGATAGGGACGACGTCAACACGAATCCGTATTCCTATGTTCCTACGAATCAGGAAAGCGCGCATCATCTCCCTGCCGATCAATATGTGTTATATCCGCAAGGTGAATCTTCGGCTTCGGCGACAAAAAGCGCTACGCCGACTTATACGTTGACCTCTTTGTCGGATCTCAATTGGAAAAATCAGAACGGGCAAGCCATTTGGACGGGAGAATCCAAACTTACCAAAATGTTTAACATGAAAAAAGCGGTGGATTGGTCGATAACGGCAAATATTTTCGGATTCGGAGCTTCGATCGGTTCGCAAGGGGGGATTATGCTGGCTCCGGTGGGAACGGGAGCCTATCGAAAATCGGTCTATATTCCTACGGGAAGTTTGGCTTTTTATATCAATAAAGTTCCGACGAACGGCGCAAAGATCCGCGTAATTGTCAAAATTCCGCAAAGCGATCAATTTGGGACGCTCGGTTTTGATTCCAATACCAGCGGCGAGGATTACTACTTGGGAATATGGAAAGGAACGGTGAGAAACAACAGTTGGATTCAGCTTGCTTCCTTTGATAAGAGCAGGGCTTATAAAAAAGTGGAAATGCCCCGTTCGCAGCCTAAGTTATATAACAATACGATACCGGAGCACGATACGACAAACGGATCGGACAGCGATAATGAATATATCAATGTGACTTATGGAAATACGACCTATAAAACTTATTTGCAAGGCGGACATTATATGCTTGCCTACGAATTTGTCGTCGAAGAAACGGGTGTTTATATTCTCGCCGCGTCTAATTCCAATATGCAGCTTGCCTATTGTTCGGTAGACGGTATCGCTTCCGCGGGGCGCGACGGCACCGGCGGTTCTCCATGGGGCAGCGTCGATTTCGTATACGATAACAATGTCGATAAAATTTTACTCGTAACCGATACAGACCAGAGAGGCGAAGGAGTCGAAGAGGATTGTTCGAATTATTATTACGGCTCTAACTGCTTGTTGTATTTTGACAACATCACCGATTCTAAGACTACGGCCTATATAAACGATGAAAGGATAACGATTCGACGATGGACGAAAACGAATTCCGCAGGAGGAACGGATGCCGCGGGAAACGTGGACTCCTATTTGAGTATTCGTGTGGAATCAAACGCAGACGATCAGAATCATGAGTACGTCAAATGCGCGGGATATGGTACTCCGCACGATAATATAGTGGGGATAACCTCAAAGGATGTCGAGGGAATCGAATATACCAATCGCTGATTCAGAAAGATATTTTGGAAGCTATCAAGAGGATAACGCTTTTTTAAATATCCGTTGAAAAAATGAAAAAGGAGGTACCCATGTCTGAGATAAACAAAAAAGACAAACGTTCATTGACGCGGGCGGTATGTTTGTTTGCCCTTTCCTTCGTTATGCTGATGGCTTCCGTGTTCACGTACATGGGTACTGCCTTCGGATGGTTTTCTTCCAATAAAAGCGTAGGAGCCAACGGCGCCAATATCGACGTATCTCTGCTCGACGTTAAAGCGGAAATAAAAATAGCCGACCGCGACAGTCAGAAAGGACAGGTGGACGAAAACGGAAATATCTCCTTTATAAATCTTCGCCCGGGCGATACCGTCTGCGTAGAATTGACGCTTACGAACAATTCAGATAAAAAATTGCAGGCGGACTTTTCTCTTTTGGCGCCTGCCGGCTGCGAAATACCCGTGATTTCAGAGGGGAAATATTATTATCTGGGTTCCCAATTGAGGATAAAGGAAGTTTCTTTTTCCGGCGAAATAGTTTCTCAGACGAGCGAAATGTATTTACTTTCGGCAGCATGGGGAGAAACAACGGAGGCAAAGGCTCCCGTCGGCCTTTCCTTGCATACGGGAGCGACGCTGCCTGCAAAGACGGCGGCAGGAAGCGAGGCGAGAACCTTTGCGGTAACTTTCGAATTCGTCAACGCCGATTTCGATCAAAGCATTCTGCAAAATTTTGGTGAAGCGGAAGGTCAAACGTGTTATCGCCGTCTGGACGCAGCGTATAGCATAGCGCCATAAATTATTTTCTTTTAAAAATTCCGCTTTGAGATTCCTTTTCACAAAATCGATAGAGCGCCGGGAAAAGCGGACAATTTTTAAGCGGATGATTCTCATTGTAGAAACAAAATCATTTAAACGGCGCAGGGGTTCAGGATTCTAAAAAGTGAAGCGGTTTCCCTCATAAGAGTTGTTTTTGGTCATTAAAAAAACGCATTTCAATTGAGATGCGTTTTTTCGAGCTTTTAGGAAAGAAAAAGACATATTTTAGGAAGAAAGCGACATTTGACCTATTGACTATTTCATAAAAATGATTTAATATATAAGAGTCGGAAAATCCGACGGGAAACGCTTTACTGCAAGAGCCCCTCATCGCAAAAAAAGACAAAATTAAACGAGAGAAACAATGAAATGAAAGAAGAAATCGTCACAGAAAGAAACGCCGTGGAAAAAGCCCGGCAGGGGATTCGGATAAAGCATGAAACGAAAAGGCGCTTAGAGCGTTCAGATATAAATACAATATAGAAAAGGAGAACTGTATCATGAAAAGAATTTTGCCTGCGTACCCCCTTTTTGTTAAAGACCCGAATTTTTCCCTTTGGGCAAAAACGGAAAACTTTAACGAGGAAAATACGGAGAGTTGGTGGGGCGCCGAAAAAAAGCTGTACGGCTTTTTGAAAACGGGCGGAAAGACGTACTGCTTTTTGGGGAAGGCGGCGGATTTTGCGTCCTGCGGCGTGGAAAAGGCGCGACAGACTTCGCTTTCGGTGACGGCTTTTTCTACCGACTGCGAATTCGAGGCGGGGGACGTAAAACTGAAAATCCGTTTCATCTCTCCCCTGCCCCCTCAAAACTTCGAACTTCTCTCCCTCCCCGTCTGTTACATGGAATACGAAACGGAGGGCGCGGAAGAATCGGAACTGTCTTTTTTCATCAATCGCCGCATTGCCTACAACGACATTGGCGAACCCTGCGACCGCAGTGTGCGCGGAGGCGTTTTGGAATTAAACGGGTTTGAAAGCGCCTTTTTGGGGCTGAAACGGCAGCTTCCGCTCTCCAATAACGACGACGCGGTCGGCGCGGATTGGGGATATTTTTATCTTTCGGGCGAAAGCGCTTATTTACTCGACGAAACCGACCTCGCGGGCTATCTTGCGGGCGGATTTAAAGAATTCGCCTCTGCCGGCGAGGAACGCTATCTCGGCTCTATCAACCGCGCTCCTTCGGGCGTCGTCATGGTGGCTTACGACGACGTCGTTTCCATCGATTACTTCGGGGAATTTTTGAAAGGATACTACCTTCGCCGGCACACCGTCATCGAGGCTCTCGAATACGTCTATGAGCACCGCGAAGCCGTCGACGGGGAACTGGCTGCCTTTGACGGCACGCTTCGCGCGCGGGCGGAGAAATACGGCGGGGAGTATTTGGATATCCTCTATGCGTCGCTGCGGCAGAGCATCGCGGCGCATAAGCTGGTCGAGGACGGAGAGGGAAATCTTCTCTTTCTGTCTAAGGAATGCTGTTCGAACGGCTGCATTGCGACGGTGGACGTCAGCTATCCCTCCATGCCGCTGTATCTGCTGTATAACACCGAATTGATCAAGGGCATGATGCGTCCCGTTTTGAAATTCGCAAAACTACCCGTCTGGAAATATGATTTTGCTCCGCACGACGCGGGCGCCTATCCCGCTTGCTGCGGTCAGGTGTACGGCCTGAAAAAAGAGCGTACCCGTTCTCGTGTGGATTTGGACAAAGACGGGCGTATGCAGACGCATTTCCCGCTCTACCTTCTCCCTGCGTCTTTCGACGCCTATGACGTGGATTTACAGATGCCCGTGGAGGAATGCGCCAATTTATTAGTGATGTTTCTCGCTTGCTATCGTTTCGACGGGGACATAAACTTTTTCAAAAAAGAGTACGCCTTGGCGGAAAATTGGGTGGAATATCTCGTCAAATACGGTTTGAACCCCGAAAATCAATTATGTACGGACGATTTTGCGGGGCATCTTAAAAACAATATCAATCTGGCGATCAAGGCCACCGTGGGAATCGCCGCCTATGCGGAGCTCGCCGCCGCGGCGGGAAAAATTGAAACGGGAGGAAAATATCGCAAAATCGCGGAAGAATTCGCCGCGGAAATTCTTTCTTTCGGCAAAAAGTACGATCATTTCCCGATCACGTGGGATACGGACGACGACACTTTTTCCCTCAAATACAATTTCGCCTTCGACAAGCTTTTGAAACTGGGACTTTTCCCGCAGGAAGTTTTCGAGCGCGAAACGGACCTTTACATAGGCAAATGCGCAAAGTACGGGACGCCGCTGGATAGCCGCAAGAGCTACACGAAGAGCGACTGGCTGATGTGGGCGGCGAGCCTTACCGACCGGGATGCAAAAAAGAAAAAACTGATCTCGGCGCTGGACGGATTTTTAAAGGAATCTCCCGACCGAGTGCCTTTCGGGGATTGGTATGAAACCGAGAGCGGGAAACATCTGAATTTCCGCGCCCGTTCGGTGCAGGGAGGCTGCTTTATCCTGTTGCTCGGCGAGTGAAGGCGGAAGTCTTTTGCGCGGGAAGCGTTGGAAATCCATCTTTTACGCACCCTCACCATAGGGGCGCGTAAAGGATAGGGAAAGAAAAAGCGCAAAGAAAATTGAGAAAAAGCGCGTCTTCGGCGCAGGAGGGGAGCCAACGTATCGGAGGCGGAGCGCGCAACGGGAGAGATAAGCCGCCGTAAAGGAAGAGGAGTCGCACAAAATTTTGTGCGGCTCCTCTTTATGAGAGAACAAGGGGAGTACAGACAGCTGTTTCTCTTTTTGTAAAATTCATCGGCGATGCGGTCTGATTTTTTAGCTTTCGGACTCAGTGAGGTCGTATTTTTCGGTTACTTGCCGCCCGCGTATACATACGCTCAACAAGTGAGCTGGGGAATGACCACCGCGAGAATAACGACGGCGCCGAGGGCAATGCGATACCATCCGAAGGGCTTAAAGTCGTGCTTTTTGACGAAATTCATCAGGAATTTAATAGCGATGAGGGAAACGACGAACGCCACGACGGACCCCAGCAGCAAAGCGAAAATTTCCGATCCCGCGAATCCGCCGTTCTCCAATACGAACTTGACGATTTTTATAAAACTCGCGCCGAACATGACGGGAATGGAGAGAAAAAAGGTAAATTCCGCGGCGGCGGGGCGGGCGACGCCCACGAGCAGCGCGCCGAGGATGGTTACGCCCGAACGCGAGGTGCCGGGAATCAGGGACAGCACCTGAAACGCGCCGATGATCAGCGCCGTCTTCCAATCGATTTCGTCCGTCGTATTGATTTTGAAGACGCGGTCTTTATACTTGTTTTCCACGACGATAAAAGCGATGCCGTAGAGGATGAGCATGGCGGCGATGACCAAAGGGGTGCTTATTTTCTGATCGATTTCGTATTTGTCGAAAATAATGCCGACGACTCCCGCGGGGATACAGGCGATGATCACTTTTCCCCAAAGCTTAAAGATATCCTTTTGGACGACGGGTTTTTCCTTGTCCTTCCACTGAAAGGGAAACAGCTTTTTCCAAAACAGAACGACGACGGCGAGAATGGCGCCCAGTTGAATGACGACGTTGAACATATTTTTGAAAGCGTCGCTCTGTCGAAGGGGAATAAAGGTGTCCACGAGAACGATATGCCCTGTGCTGGAAATGGGAAGCCACTCCGTGATACCTTCGACGATGCCCAGCAGAATGACTTTGAGTATTTCTGTAAATTCCATAAAGATCCTCCCACGCCGCCGATTTTCCGACAAAAAAGGTGACGGCAGCCGACCGCCGCCGTCTATACCATATTCGGCAATAACAAAATTATAACACGAAATCCTCCTGATGTCCACAAAATTCACGAGAATTTCTAAAAAATGCCTTAAAAACCACTCTTAAATCATTGCAATCTTTAAAAAGATGTGCTATAATTAGGATGTATTCAAAATAGAAACTGTGAACGGCTACGGTTTTGATTTGCTCTGCAATAACGAGATCGACGTGTCTTATGTTCTTATTCGGGGTACAAAAAAAATTTTATTTAACGGAGGTACCCAGAATGAGTCAAGGTACGGTAAAATGGTTCAACTCGGAAAAAGGCTATGGCTTTATCGCTAATGATGAGGGCGGCGAGGATGTATTCGTACATTATTCCGCTATTCAGTCGGACGGCTACAAGAGCTTGAAAGAAGGCCAGAAAGTTTCTTTCGAAACCGAAGCCGATCCCAAAAATCCCAACAAGCTTCGCGCGGTTAATGTTTCCGCTCTGTAAGCTCTCGGAAAACAGAAGTGCTTTTGTGTAAGACATTTTTCTTGTCTGAAACGGAAAACACTTGCGACATCGAAAAGTAATTTTTCAACCGCACTTGTCTTTATTTCGGACGGGTGCGGTCTTTTATTTGCTTTTTTTGTCCATAAAAGGAGTAGTACGTCCCTCAAAGCCGAAAAACTTACCAAATCGTAAGGCAACCCATAGACTCCGTTAGACAAAAAAGCGGCTGTCTATGCCATAATAGAAGCGAAAATGTGCAGGCACGGAATATTTGCTGACATTTTCGCGAACCATTCAAACGTAGCGCAGCTATGCTATAATAGAAGCGAAAATACGTACTTGCACGGATATTTTCGCGCCCCATTCAAAGAGAATGTCGGTATACGAGAAAAGCGTAAACGTGCAAATGCAAAGAACTGAAAGACGTCTTCACGCCTTCTGCAAATAGATTCTTGCAGTGCAGGGTGATGACAGCAGTCATAAAACGGGAAACAAAGCGTATGCGGAAGGAAAAAACTAAAAACAATCCGTCCACCGAAGAAGAAAAGGAGGTCCTCTCCCTGTCCTCCGAGCCGTCGGCAAAAGAGCCGACAGCCGCGGCAGAGCTGTCCAAAGAGAAAACTTCCGAAAAAGAAGCCGTCGGCGGCAACGAAATGCCGCTTGAAAACGAAGGGAGGGACGAACAGGTATCCTCGCTGCGGAAAGAGAAGGAACACGAAGCCGTTTTGTCCTCTCCTGAGAAAAAAGACAGCTCTTTGAAAAAGGAAACGGCCTTCGACGCCGAAAAGCAAAACGAAGAATCGGAAAAGAGCGAAAAAGACGCGGACGCTCATTCCGCGAAAAAGAGTGCGGATACGCCGGCGGAATTGGAAACAGACGAAGGGAAGAAGACCGCGCCTGCCGAAAAAGAATCGTCCGCGTGCGAAACGGAAAAGAAATTTCGCGCGGAAAAAACGTCGGCGGAAGGCGAAGAGCGCCCCGAAGGGGAAAGCGCCGCCCCGGAAACGGCTCCGCGCAAAAAATCGATTTTTGTAAAGATTAAAGAGCGGGCGCTCGTGTGGAAAAAAGTTCTTTTCGACGAAGTTAACCAGCGTTCGACAGAGATAAAGCACGCCAAGACCAAGCGGATTTTGGTTACGGTGGGAATAGGAATTTTTATATTGTGTTTCGCCGCGTTCTATTTTACGGTCGGCAAGCAAATTGCTTTTTTTGTGAAGAAACCCGAAGAATTCCGCGATTGGCTGGAAGGCTTCGGAAAGAGCGCCATTTTTATCTTCCTCTTTTTAAGGGTAGTGCAGACGGTCCTCAAACTCATTCCCGGCGAAGCCCTGGAAATCGCCGCGGGGTGTATATTCGGCACTTGGGAAGGGCTTTTGTGGTGTCTGGTGGGAAGCATCATCGGCTCTTTGATCATCATTTTTCTCGGCAAGAAATACGGCATGAAAATCGTCGGATTGTTCGTTTCTCCCGAAAGAATGCAGTCCCTTTCCTTTTTAAAAAACAAAAAGCGGCTGAATTTTACTTTTTTCCTGCTCTATTTTATTCCCGGAACGCCCAAGGATATGTTCACCTGGCTGGTCTGCCTCACCGACGAAAATCCTTTTTTGTTCATCCTGATCACTTCCATCGCGAGAATCCCCTCCATTGTTACTTCCACATGGTGCGGTCACGCATTGATTAAGGGAAATTATTGGCTCTCGGCGGGAATCCTCGTCGGCACGATTTTACTGGCTGTGATCGGCGGTGTCATCTATAAATTGACGATAAACAAGAAAAAGCCGCAGGCGGCAGCCGCGGGAGAAGGAGAGGGAGAAAACGAGCGGGACAGCGAAAAATAAAGGGGAATGTCGGATTGGGTCGAGAAAAGCATTATTGTAAATATCCTTAAAAAACGACAGGAAAAGTAAAAAATAAAAAAATATTTCTTCAAATTTTACTTTATTCCCCAGATTGTTACATTTTTCGACAAACATAGACATTTTTCGCTGTTGAAATTTTGAATATATCATGTTATAATAGAATCACAAATTTATTTGGGAGGATAGTAACATGTTATTGAATTATTGCAGCAAGAAGGAAGAAAAAGTTTCATTGGAAGAGATGCGCGACGAAGTGCTGGCTATGCTCCACGTCTGCTTTGAGGGCGAGGTGGAAAGAACCGGAGATCAGCTTCGTGTCATCCTGCCCGACGGCTCGGCGTTTGCGGTCTATGTCTGTGAAGACTGATTCTTTTTTCCGAAAACAAAACTTCATTTTGTTCAAGATAGTGCGGCGCGAAAGCGTCGCATTATTTTATAAGCAAAGAATAACGATGGCTGAATAAGCAGGCGCCTGAAAAAAGCGGAGGGATTACAGGCAAAGTACAACGCGATAGCACATAGGCGATTCAACCGATATAAAAATCAATGGCCGGTATCCGCTAAGCGGTTTTGTCATCCTCGGGTAGAGCGCGCGCACAAGCGAATTTTCGATTGCGATGCCGGAACTGCGGGCGATAGATTCCTTCCCGCTTAAATAGCGCTTTTCCCTTATACGTTTTTCGTGCGGTTGCGATGACCGCTCCAATGGCGTTGATCGCTTAGGGGGATGATGCAAAGTCTGATTTTAATTCGCAAATACTCCATTAAGATTTCCGCGCGTTTTCATGCGGCGATTTTTTTGAACATAGAAGATTTACGACAGAGAATTTTCTCATTATCGCGTGGGCTTTTGATCCTCAAAAAGATATATGGAAAAAATATGAAAAATTTTTTCATACCTTTTCACGATTTTAGCAAGGAGAAATACGGGGCGCGGAGAAAAGGGGGCGGCAAAATATACGGGAAAGGAACGGCATAAAATCGAAAGTACGTTTTTGGGCAACGGTGCTTGTATCGTAAGTGGAAAATACCGACAGACGGGGCAGGGGTGCGATGAACGGTGAAAAGTGGGAAATGCGCTCGATCGGACGCTGAAAGGAAAACAGAGCCTCCTCAAAGCAAAATTTAAGGGAAAGGAAGGGCTTTTCGTAAAGGAAAGGATATTTTTTGGAAAAAATAAAATGCCGTACAGAGAGTATTTTTTCTGATCTTAAAAATGGGGAAAAATAGAAAATGAGCGTTCTTATTCTTTCGATAAAGCAGAAATAGATTTTCCTGATTTGCGGAAAGGGGGATAGCTGCAAAGCCGCTTACGGCTCGATTCAAAAGAAAAAATGCGAAAAAGACAGAACGCTCTTTTCCTTCGTAAGGTTTATAACTTTTACTTTTTTCAACTTATCCCCATAAAACCTCCGCGCGCTATTGACAAACCGCGCGGTTTGTTGTATAATACCTGAAACCGGCGTTTTTGAAAAACGCGGGGTATTTCACCTAAGGAGGAAAATACGCGATGTATCCCCAAGCGGTATTGACGCTTTACGATATATTTATTTTGATCGGCGTTGTCGCGGCTTTTTTGCTGGCGGACAGAATGACTCAAAAGAGAGGCTTTTCCGTCGAGTTGCAGCGGATCGTCATCATTTGTTCCTTGTCCGCCGTCGTCATCGGTTACGGCTCGGCGGTGCTTTTTCAGGCCTTCTATAACTTTATGGAAACGGGCAAGTTCGAGATAGCCAACGACACGGGCGCCACTTTCTACGGCGGGTTAATCGGCGGCGTGCTCGCTTTTTTACTGATCTATTTCGTCATGGGCAAATATCGC
>ERZ827181.2813-NODE-2813-length-14014-cov-3.386131_pt1 | contig 14014 bp, 12 predicted proteins | sample MGYA00519778_ERZ827181 | MGnify/ENA primary metagenome ERZ827181 (study PRJEB31778, sample SAMEA3449273) | human gut metagenome | biome: human gut; feature: human-associated habitat; material: faeces | place: United Kingdom | collected 2010/2012 ...
GAGAGAGCCCCCAGGGTGCTTAAGAGGCCTTCAGCCGCAAAGTGGAATCCCAGCCGCATCGGCAGCCGCTCTTCACCGAAGACGGCCAGGTCGATTTTCCGGCCGAGATAGCCTTCGATCGTCGCATCCCCGAATGCAAAGACGATGATGTGGTATCCGACAAGCAGCGATACGACACAGATCGCGATCTTTTTGTAACTGCGCAGCCACAGGGCGATCAGCGCGCCCAGGGTATAGGCGATACCGATGCGCTGCAATACGCCGAAACCGCGTATCTGGAAAGTTTCGAGGTTGTAGAAAGGATACATCTTGAGAAGTTCACCTACCAGGAAGATTAGGATGCCTCGTTTTATGATCTTTATCGCGGCGCTTTTGGAGAGTTTCTGGTCGAAGCGTCGCATGGCAAACCAGATCGAGGCGCCGACGATGAACAGAAAAGTCGGGAATACCAGGTCGGTGGGCGAACAACCGTCCCAGATGTAGTGTTTGAGCGGTGGATACATGTGTCCCCAACTTCCGGGGTTGTTTACCATGATCATGCAGGCGACGGTCAGTCCCCGCAGGATGTCGAGACTTAACAGGCGTTTCATGCGGTCGAGTTTTTCAGTTGTGATGTTTTTTCGGATAAAGAAAGAGATCTGTTTTTTATTTTCTGAAAAGGAAATGAATGGTAAACGACACGTGCGGCCCGGCCGGGCCGCACGTGTCGTTTTGTGGGAGGAAAGAGGACTAGGTGAGCATTCCTCCGTTGACGCTCAGTACCTGTCCCGTTACGTACGAGGAAAGGTCGCTGCCCAGGTACAGGCAAGCGTTGGCGATGTCTTCGACCGTACCGGCGCGTTTGAGGGGAATGGATTCCAACCAACCTTCCAGCACTTTGGGGTCGAGCGATTCGGTCATCTCGGTGGCGATGAATCCCGGTGCGATGGCATTGCAACGGATGCCGCGCGAACCCAGTTCGAGGGCCACCGATTTGGTAAAGCCGATGATGCCGGCTTTCGAGGCAGCGTAGTTGGCTTGTCCGGCATTGCCTTTGATGCCGACCACGGAACTCATGTTGATGATCGAGCCGGAGCGTTGTTTGAGCATATAGCGTTGTACGCCTTTGGTCAGGTTGAACACCGAGTCGAGGTTGGCGTGGATCACGGCATCCCACTGGTCTTTGCTCATGCGCATCAGCAGTCCGTCGCGGGTAATGCCGGCGTTGTTGACCAGGATGTCGATGCGGCCGAAATCCTTGATGACCTCGTCCACGAGTGCTTGCGCCTGGTCGAAATCCGAAGCGTCCGAGCGGTATCCTTTGGCGCGGATGCCTTCCCCGGCCAGTTCGGCTTCGAGGGCCTGTCCTTTTTCTACCGACGAAAGGTACGTAAATGCAACGGCAGCTCCCTGAGCGGCGAACGCCTTGGCGATGCCCCGGCCGATGCCGCGCGAAGCCCCCGTGATGAGGGCGATTTTGCCTTCTAACAGTTTCATGGGTCTATAAAATATGGTTTTTCTTTAGCAGTTCAGCCAGCGCCAGTCCCGATTCTTCGACGCTGAGGGTCTCCACCGAGAGTTCGTAGTCGGCCTTTTTGTAAAAAGGTTCCCGTTGGGATAGGCTTTGGCGGACGTATTCCAGCAGTTCGTTTCCGGTCTTGCCCTTGAGCAGCGGCCGTTTGGTGGTGCTGCAGGCCAGGCGTTCGGCCAAGGCGATGGGCGAGGCCGAGAGGTAGATCGAGGTGCAGGTTCCGTGGAGGTAGTCCATGTTGTCGTTGAAACAAGGCGTCCCTCCGCCCAGGGAGAGAACGAAATGATCCTGATGCTCCATCACTTGCCGCAGGTGGAACGACTCGATCTGGCGGAAGCCGCCTTCGCCGTATCGGTGGAAGATCTCGGGAATGGAGAGTTCTTCGACCTGTTCGATGTAGTGGTCCAGATCGATGAACGCGAGGTTTGCTTGCCGGGCCAGCATCCGCCCCATGGCGGTCTTTCCACTGCCCATGTATCCCAACAGTACGATTTTCATCGGGCGGAGCGTTTTATTTTTTCTTTTTTTCCGAAACCTTCACCGACTGCCCGTCGTGCAGGGTCTTGGAGACCAGTGAATACGGTCCGGTGATCAAGGTCTCTCCGGGTTCGATGCCGTGGAGGATTTCGATGTTCTCGTCGTCCTGGATGCCGGTTTCCACTTCCTTTTGCAGGGCTTTGCCGTCCTGAAGGACGAAGACGACTTCACGCGTGCGGGTGGAGCCGTCGATGGAGTCCTTGACCTGGCGGGTGGATACGGCACGGATGGGTGCTACCAGGATGCTGTCCTTGCGGTCCGACTCGATTTCGACCGAAGCGGTCATGCCGGGCTTGAAGGGGGTGTGCAACAGGTTTTTCTCCTCGACCAGATCGCGGTACGATTCGTCCAAGATAATGATCTTCACGTTGAAGTTGGTTACTTGGTCGGCCGAGGAAGTCTCGGTCACGTTGGCAGCCGAGGAAGCGATTTCGGTAACGCGGCCCTTGAACCGTTTTCCCCAGTAGGCATCCACTTCGATGTCGACCGGGTTGCCGACGGCCAGTTTGACGATGTCGTTCTCCCCGACGGTTACCTCTACTTCCATGCTGTCCAGGTTGGCCACGCGGAGCACTTCGGTACCGGCCATCTGTGCGGTGCCGACCACGCGTTCGCCGGCCTCGACGTTCAACTGGGAAATGGTGCCGTCGATGGGGGCGAAGATCTGGGTGCGCATCAGGTTGTCCTCGGCTTCTTTCAAGGTTGCGCGGGCGCTTTCGAGGCTGGACTTGGAGGCGTCGTAGGTAAGCCGGGCGACTTTATAGTTGGCTTCGGTGGCTTCCCAGTCGGCGCGGGCAATGGTGCCGCTCTCGAACAGGAGCTTGCTGCGCTTGTACTCGCTCTCGGATTCCTTCAGACGGGCGGCGGACTGTTCCAGGGCCGCGATGGACTGTTGTACGGCAGCTTGAGCCCGATTGACGGCCGAGATGTAGATGTCCTGTTTGATCTGCACCAGCAGTTGGCCTTTTTTCACTTCGTCGCCTTCCTTGACGGTGAGCTGGGTGATCTCCCCCGAGACTTCGGGGGCTATTTTGACTTCGGTGGAAGGTTTTATCTTTCCCGAGGCGGTTACGATCTGTACGATGGTCGCGGTGGTGGCCTGCTGGGTGTCCACCTGGTCGATCTTTTCGTTCGATCCGAATACCCCGCAGCTCTTCATCACGGCCAGGATGATGATCACCACGATGATAAGCGGGAGGATGTACTTTTTCTTTTTGCTTTTTGCCATTGTGTGTATCGGAAGTGTTTTTGTTATCGTTGTCAGTAAGTGATCTTTTGGGTCTGGTAGAATTCCAGGAGCTTGACCTTGAACAGGTAGTCGTACTTGGCACTCAGCATGTCGCCTTGGCTCTTGAGCAGCAGGTTCTTGGCAGTTTCGTAGTCGAACGAACTGATTTTGCCCACTTCAAATTTTTCGGTGGCGTAGCGCAAGGCTTCGCGGGACGATTCGACGGCCTTGACGGCAGCCAGATAGCTCTTGTACGAGGAGACGGCATCCGAGTAGGCTTTCTCGACGCTTTGTTGCAACTCCAACTGGGCCTGCTGCAGGTTCAGCCGGGCGACTTCCAGGTTGATCTTCGAGCGGCTGACGGCGTTGTAGGTGGACAGACGGTTGAAGATGGGAATAGACAGGCTCACACCGATGCTGTGGCGGGAGTTGTTGTCCCACTGTTCGCCTACGGTGATGGGAGCGCCGGTGCTGGGGTTGAGGTAGTCGAAGATAAAACTGTCTCCCCAACCGTAGCTGGCCGAGAGGGTAGGCAGGTACGAGCCCCGGGCGATGGCCAGGCTGCGGCGCGATACTTCGATGTCGTTGCGGGCTTTGCGCATTTCCGGAAGGTTGGCTTCGGCGGAGCGGTAGATCTCGACGGTGCTCGTGGACATCAGGGGCGAGAGCGATACCTGGTCGTATCCCAAGGTATCGATCTGCAAGTCGTAGGTCAGGTCGAGGGCCAGGAGTTGTTTGAGCGAGAGGTAGGCCAGGTCCACCTGGTTGTTGGCAGCTACCAGGGCCTGTTCGTCGCGGGCCAGGGTGGCCTGCACTTCGTAGAGGTCGCCCAGGGAATTTTTACCGGCCTTGTAGAGCGTTTCCAGGCGTTCCACCTGCATCTTGGACAGTTCGTACTGGGACTGGGCTACCTTTTGGTACTCGAGGGCGGCCAGGATGGAAATATAGGCGCTGACCACGTTCAGGGATACGTCGTTGAGGATCTTTTCACTGTTGTAACGCTGCGAGGCGTATTCCAACCGCGCCCGACGAAGGCTGTTGAGGTCTTTCAAGCCGTTGAACAGGTTGAGTTGCGTGCTTACGCTCAGGCTCATGGTCTGCTGTTCGCGGTTGGTACGCTGGTTGGTATTGGCGTCGAAAGAGAAACCTTTGCTGAAATTGTAGTTGGACGAGAGGCCCGCCGAGGGCAGGAATGCGCCGATGGCGTCCGTCTTGTCCACTTTGGCCAGCTCGGTGTTCATCTGTGCCTGGTTGATGCTGATGTTGTGTTCGATGGCGTATTGTACGCATTGTTCCATCGTGGCAGGGCGGGGAAGTTCCCCGGAGGAGGACTGTGCCCAAAGGGCGGCTGCCGGGATCAGAATCGCCAGGAGGGAGAGTGCTTTTTTCGTGTGTAAAAACATGACAGGGTTTGGAAAACTATGACGATGTACTTGTTTTCAGCGGAAGGGGTTAGGGTTGTTTATTTGTCTTGTACGATCTCAAACGAAGCCTGCAGGTCGAAAGTGATGGTGATCTCGTCGCTCTGCTCGAAACTTTCGTATTCTTTGTACTTGACGGCGGTGGCTCTCATTACGACCGCATCGTAGGCAGAAGCATTGGCAATGCGCGCCTGTACGTAAGCCCGTCCGGCATTTACCGAGAGGATGCGTCCTACCTGGAAACCGGAGTCGGAGAGGATGTCCTGGGCCGAGTGCAGGGCGTCGGAGAGGGCTTTTGCGCGCAATTCGGATTTGAGTGCCTCCTCGCCCGAATAGCTGGCCCTGGTGATTGTTACGTTTTCTACTCCTTTGAAGTCCAGTTGTTTGGCTATGTCGTAGTACTGTGCGTAGCTATGGACCGTGAAGGCGATCCGCTTGCGGATAAAGACCGTCTTGCCTTCCGCTATGTTGTACGAGGCGGTAACCTTGACATCTTTTTGAATGTCGAAGCCGCTGCCTTTGAGCACATCGACGATCTGCTGTTCGAGTTTTTCGATGTTCTGTTTGCCGAAGAATTCCTTGGTCTCTCCGAAGACGACCGAGATTTCGAACGTGTCGGGTTGGACTTTCGCTTCGGCGTGTCCCGAGACGTCGATGCGGGGGAGGTTTTGGATGTTGACCGAGCGATCCTGGGCGGAAAGCGTCAGGACCGAGAGCAGGACCCAGGCGAGAAGGACGAAAGACTTTTTCATGGCAAGGAGGAATTAAGGATTTTGGTTTTTTTGTGCAAGCGGCCGATCCCGGCAACGGGATTGTCCGCAGATCGGACTTGCTAACAAGGTTGCTAAATTAAGGAATTTCCTCGTTTGTTATGCCTATTTTTGCAAAACTTAACCCTCGGGGATCTGCTTATGGAAAAACTCACGTCGGAGGCGCTGGGCCGTGTTTCGCTCCAGCAGTACAAAACGATGCGGAAATGTCCGCTGTATGTGGTCCTGGACAATGTGCGGAGCCTGAACAACGTAGGTTCGGTCTTCCGCTCGTGCGATGCTTTTGCCGTGCGCAAACTCTACTTGTGCGGCATTACGGCACGCCCTCCCCACCGGGACATCCAGCGTACGGCACTCGGGGCGACTGAGAGTGTGGAGTGGGAGTATTTTGAAAATACGCTCGATGCGGTAAAAGCCTTGCAGGAACAAGGCGTGGAAGTGTGGGCGGTGGAGCAGGTGCAGGGCAGTACCTGGCTCGACGCCTTTGCTCCCCAGCCGGAAAAAGCTTACGCGCTGGTGTTCGGCAATGAGGTTTTCGGCGTGGATCAGGCGGTGGTGGACGCTTGTCAGGGGGCGTTGGAGATCCCCCAGGAAGGAACGAAGCACTCGCTCAACATTGCCGTGTGCGTGGGGGCGGTCTTGTGGGATGTGTTTGCCAAGATGCGCCGGATCTCGCCTCAGATATCGTAATAGACTTCGCCGGCTTCTTCGAACGGGCGATCGGGGTCGAGCAGTCCCGAGAGGATGTTTCGCAGGACGGTCTCGAACTCCAGCAGGTCTTCCCGGGTGAGGTCGTAACGGTAGGTACGCGCCTTGTCGGTGGTGAAGTTCAGTCCGATGAGCCCTGCCGAGGGATTGCGCAGCGAGAGAATGCCCGAGCGGAAACTATGGCCCGGAATGCCGCGCGAGCGTTCGTACAGGTAGGCGTACAGGAGCAGTTGCAGGGCTTTGGGTTTGGTGAACGGTACAGCTTTCCCCTGTTCGTCGAGAAAGGAGGGGGCGAAGGTTTCCAAGCGGTCGATGCGCAGTTCCGAGGCTTCGGCCCGGCCGGTTTTGTAGTCCACGATGCGCAAGGTGCCCCCGTAGGTGTCGATCCGGTCGGCCTGGCCTTTCAGACGTACCGGAGCGCCTTCCACACCGCCTTCCAGCGTGCATTCCAGCGATGTTTCCAGTTCCTGCAGGACGATGCGCGCTCCGCGCTGCAGTTCGTTCCGCTCGGCGGCGAGCAGGTTGTGGATCATGCGTCGGACGGCCTGGTACACCAGAAAGTTGCGCCCGTGTGCGTAATCCCTTCCCCCCATTTCCCGTTCAAAGGCTTGTGCAACGGCCTGGTCGGCCTGTCCGTCCAGCTCTTTCAGCAAGGCTTCGGTCAGCGGGACGCCTGTGTGCGGCTCGTAGAGCCGCTGCAATACTTCGTGGACGATGCTGCCCATGGTGTTGGCGGCGGCGGTTTCTTCTACCGTTTCGGGTTCGCCTACCCCGAGGACTTTCCGGTAGTAGAATTCCATCGGGTTGCACAGGTACATGTTGAGCGTGGAGGGGGAAAGACCCTGGGCGAGGATTTCCCGGATGCGGGCCAAGGCGAACGGCGTTTTCCCCCGCCGTAGCGGACGCTGGGGCAGGGCCGGAATGCCGAACGAAAGGACGCTTTCGCGGATGTCCCACTGCTGGGCGAAGTCGTGCCGGAGCTGCTGCAGGAAGCGGCTCGGTTCGGCCTGTCCCAAGTCGCCCTGTTGGGTGTTGTACAGCAGGGTGATGTGCTCGGCCCGGGAGAGGAGCCGGAAGAAGTGGTAGGCGTATACGGCGTCCTTTTCGCTGTAAGTGGGCAGGGCGAAGTGGCGTTTTACGTCGTAGGGGATGAACGAGTTGTCGGTGCGCCCGTGCGGGAGGACGCCTTCGTTCACTCCGGTGATGATCAGGCGTCGGAAGTCCAAAAGGCGCGTTTCCAACAGTCCCATCAGTTGCAGGCCTTCGAGGGGTTCGCCGAAGAAGTCGATCTTTTGCAGGGCGGCTCCCTGGCGGTAGAAACTCCGCAGGGTGGACAGGTTTTCCACGTACGGGTAGCGTTCTAGGTAGAGGGTCAGGGTGGTAAAGACTTCGGAGAGTTTGTAGAGGTATTCGCGCGTCAGGTCGTCGAGTTGGGCGGTTTGCGTGCGGATGGCCTCCACCACGCGCAGGACGCGGCGGCAGACTTCCAGCGGTGTGTCCGGCCGGTTTCCCAGCAGCAGGGCGGCCTTTTCAGCGATCTTTTCGGGGAGCCCTTCGGCCAGGTGCCCCCCGTCGATGTCCACCAGATCGTTCTGGACGATCTTGCGGCTCAGGATCCCGGCATAGTCGGTCCCGTTGTCCGAGAACCATTGGGTGCAGACGTTCTGGCGCAGCAGGGCGATGACATCCTTGTGGTAGTAGCCCCGCAGGCCGAGTTTTTCCGGAGTGGAGTACAGGTCCAGCAAGGCGTCGGCCAACCCGGAGGAGGGCAGCCCCGAGAGCGGGTAGCCCATCGTTACGTTTACCGAGGGGACTTCTTCGGGCAGAGACGAGAGCATGGGGATGAGCAGGCTTTCGTCCGCCAGCACCAGCGCGGTGTCTTCGGTGGAATGCCCTTGGGATAAGGATTTCCGCAGCACCTGTGCGGCGGCTTTGGCTTGCGAGACTTCGCGGGGTACTCCGAGGATGTGCAGTGTTTTGTGACGGGAGAGATCCTGTCCGATCCACCGGAAGTTCCGGCCCAGGATGGCATCGTCCTTGAGCCGGCGGAGGAAGGTCCCTGCGCTGTGCCGGGGGTTGTCCAGGTAGTAGCGGTCGGCGTCGTAGTAGATTTCGGCGTTCTTTTCTTCGACGAAGTATTTCAGGATGCGTTGTTCGGCGCTGCTCATGGCGTTGAACCCGGCGAAGATCCATCGGGTGCGCTCCTGGAGGGTGTCGCTGCTGCGGCCGATGTTTTCCGCTGCGCGGCGCAGGACCATGCCGGGGTAGCCGATGCCTTGGGAGAGGAGTTGTTCGCGGAGGGTGTGGTAGAGCTTTTCCGCCAGGTGCCAAAAGTTTTTGTGCTGCTCCATCAGGGGGCTCAACGGGGCGGAGGGGTCCCAGTTTTCGATGTGCTCCACGTCCTGAAGGGTAGAGAAGACGTCCTTGCAGGGCAGCAGGTAGCGGTCGATCTCGTTGAAGTCGGACAGGAGCGTTTGGCCCCATCGGGCGGCTACGTCGAAGGATTCCCGATCCCGCTCGTCGGTGCAGGCCTGATACGCGCGGTAGAACTCGAAGAGCAGGGGCAGGTCTTCCGCCTTTTCGATCCGGGCGATCTGCACCGCCAGGTCTTCGATGGTCAGTATGCGGGGCAGGAAGGTGTCGCGGGGGTGCTGGCGGGCGATCTCCCGGCGCAGAAACACCCCGGCGCGCCGGCTGGGGACGACCATCGATACGTCCCGCCAATCGAGCCCCCGGGAGAGGACTTCGCGTGTTATTTTCGAGAGGAAGGTTTCCATTTCGTCTTTTTTCTTTTTCGGGACGCCCCGCTACGATCGGTAAAAATACCGATAACCCCCGACAATAAAAAACGTGCCGTGTATTTTGTTTTTTCTTTCCTCTTTTGCCTTTCTCTCTATCTTTGGATAAGACAGGATGCGGCTCGGCATCGTTAAGATGGAAAACTTCGTTTTCCTCCTTCCCGCTGCGCTCGCCTTTCACTATCTTTGCACCGTCGGAAGAGGCTCTGCCGATGTGGAAAAAGAGGGCCTGTCCGGACAGCAACGAAAAATCTGTGTCATGGAAAAAAACAAGGCCCCGCGCGGCGGGGGAAACGCTTCGAGGGGGAAACGCCCGCTGGGAAAGGCTTCTTCACCCCAGGCAAAACCGCGGAAGGGGGCGGTGGGCAGCTCCCGCAGCCGGAAGGCTTCGCCCGAGGATGAGGTGAAGTTCGGTAACCGCAAGAGTGTATTCGTCGTTCCGGAGAAACGCCGCCGGATGCAGGCAGAGGTGCATCAGGAGGAGGAGACGGCCCAGAGTCGTCATGCAAGTTACCAGAATCGGTACCAGGACCGGGTGCGCTCGGGAGCCAGTCTGTCCAAGAAACGTCTGGAACTTTCCGCCGAGCGGGGAGAGGGTTTGCACCGCACTCCTGTCCGCCGGGGAGCGGCTCGACCCAATTCGGCCAAAAAGGGGGCTGAGCAGGGGATGCGTCTGAACAAGTTTATTGCCCATTCGGGGGTGTGCTCCCGCCGCGAGGCCGATACCTACATCGCTTCGGGTTCGGTGCAGGTGAACGGGGAGGTGGTTACCGAGATGGGCTTCAAGGTCAAGCCCACGGATCAGGTGCGCTTCGACGGGGTGGAACTCAAGGCCGAAAAGAACGTATACATCCTGCTGAACAAGCCCAAGAACTACATCACTACCACGGACGATCCTCAGGACCGCCGCACGGTGATGGAACTGGTCAAGAATGCGGCGCGGGAGCGGATCTATCCCGTGGGGCGTTTGGACCGTACGACGATGGGGCTGTTGCTCTTTACCAACGACGGGGATCTGGCGCGGGGGATCATGCACCCCTCGAGCCGTATCAAAAAGACGTACCACGTAACCCTCGACAAGACCCTCTCCACCAGCGATCTGGGTACGATCCGCACGGGCATCGAACTCGAAGACGGTCCGGTGGTGGTGGATGCGATCTCGTACATTCCCGAGGCTCCGCACAAGGAGGTGGGTATCGAGATCCATACGGGGCGCAACCGCATCGTGCGCCGTATCTTCGAGCATCTGGGCTACCAGGTGGTCAAGCTCGACCGGGTGCAGCTGGGACCGCTCACCAAAAAGAACCTTCCGCGTGGCCAGTGGCGCGCGCTGACGCCCCAAGAGGTCAACATGCTCAAGATGATGGCCTCGGGCAAGAAAGTCCCCCGCGACCAGGCGGAGGAATGGGACCTGGAATGAGACAAAATCACATCACAAACACGGTATAAGAAAATGGAAAAACAGTGTCCTCGTTGCGGAAAGACGTTCGAATGCCGCCATGATGAAGTGGATAATTGCTGGTGCATGCAGACGGAAATCCTGCCCGACGCGATGAATTTCATCCTGGACAATTACGAGGGTTGTCTTTGTCGGGAGTGCATCGATGAACTCAACCGGGCGGCACGGCTCAAGCGGCCGATGCGCCGGTAGGGGTGTCCGTTTACTCCCCGAGCGGCAAGACGCAAAAGCGCCGGAGCTGAAAGCTCCGGCGCTTTTGCGTCTTGCCGCGACACGGTAAAAAAGGAGAATGCCCCTTTTTCTTACTTGTTGACGTAAGGATGCGGTGCGATCATGTTTTCCGGGTCGAGGATCTCGTCGAGTTTTTCTTTCGGGAGAATGTTGTGTTCCAGCACCAGTTCGTACACGCCTTTTCCCGTTTTGAGGGCTTCCTTGGCGATCATGGCTGAGTTTTTGTAGCCGATGTACGGGTTGAGGGCCGTCACCAGTCCGATGGAGTTCATCACCAGATTGTGGCAAACGTCTTCGTTGGCCGTGATGCCGTCCACGCATTTTTCCACCAGGGTATCCATGGCGCGTTGCAGGTAGGTGATGGATTCGAGGATGGCTTCGGCGATCACCGGCTCCATGGCATTGAGCTGGAGCTGTCCGGCTTCGGCCGCCATGGTCACCGTCAGGTCGTTGCCGATCACCTTGTAGCAAACCTCGTTGACCATCTCGGGTACCACGGGGTTGACTTTGCCCGGCATGATGGACGAACCCGGCTGGAGGGCCGGCAGGTTGATCTCATTGAATCCGCAGCGCGGTCCGGAGGACAGCAGGCGCAGGTCGTTGCTGATCTTGGACAATTTGACCGCCAGACGTTTCAGGGCCGAGGAGTAGATCACGTACGAGCCGGTGTCGGGCGTAGCTTCGATGAGGTTGGTGGCTTTGATGAAGTCCATGCCCACGATGGCCGACAGTTTGCTGGTGACCAGTTCGGCATATCCCGGAGCGGCATTGATACCCGTTCCGATGGCCGTGGCACCCATGTTGATCTCCTGGAAGAAACGTGCCATCTGGTTGAGTCGCTCTACCTCTTCGGTCAGGTTGGCGGCAAAGGCTTCGAACTCCTGTCCCAGGGTCATGGGAACGGCGTCCTGCATCTCGGTGCGTCCCATCTTGAGGATCGAGGCAAACTCCGCACCTTTGCGGTGGAAAGCGTCGATAAGGCCCTGGAGGTGTTTTACCAGTTCCTTGTTCGAATTGATAAAGGCGATCTTGAGGGCCGTGGGATACGAATCGTTGGTCGATTGCGAGCAGTTGACGTGGTCGTTGGGCGAGAGGGTCTTGTAGTCGCCTTTTTCCTTGCCCAAGGATTCGAGGGCGATGTTGGCGATGACCTCATTGGCATTCATGTTGGTCGAGGTGCCGGCTCCGCCCTGGATCATATCGACGGGGAACTGATCGTTGAATTCTCCGGCGATCACACGTTTGCAGGCGGCTTCGATGGCTTTGAAGAGGTCTTTGGGCAGCAGGCCGAGGTCGTAGTTGGCCCGGGCGGCAGCCAGTTTGACCATTCCCAGGGCACGCACCAGCTCCGGATAATCGCTCACCTTGATCCGCGAAATGTCGAAGTTTTCGATGGCCCGCTGGGTCTGTACTCCGTAATACACGGCGGCGTTGACTTTCATTTCGCCGATCGAGTCGCTCTCTATTCTGTATTTCATTGTGAATAAATAAGTTTTTTGTTGTATGAAACGAGTGTGTGTTAATTGGGAGCTAATTTAGAAAAGAAATCGCAGCAAAGGTCTTTTCGGAAAATAAATACCCGTTAGACAACAGGATAAGACAATAATTATGAAAAACCGGATGGATACTCGTGAAATATTGACAAAACGCCATCGAATTTGTGAAAAAAATGATTTTTTGAGAAAAACAGTGCTTCCCGAAACTCTCCAGAGGAAGCCTTCCGTCGGATTTTTGTCGGCCGTACAGCCGGATTTGTTACATTTGCTTCGTAAATCATTTCCGAAAAGATGCTCGACAAGACCCTGAAATTTCTCTCCGATCTGGCCCGCAACAACAACCGTCCTTGGTTCAATGCACACAAGGATCGTTACCTGGAGGCCAAAGCCGAGTTTGAGGCGATGGTCGAGGAACTGATCCCCTCCCTTCAGCGCATTGACCCCGAACTCGGACCGCTGACCCTCTCCGAATGCACGTACCGCATCTACCGCGACACGCGCTTTTCGCCGGACAAGACCCCGTACAAAGTGCACATGGGGGCCTACATCAACCGTCAGGGCAAGAAAAGCCCCTTTGCTGGGTACTACGTCCACATCTCCCCGGTGGAAGGCTCGCTGTGGGGCGGCGGTCTGTACTGCCCCGATCCCCGTATCCTGAAAGCCGTCCGGGAGGACATCTACGAGAACATCGACGAGTTTCTCGCCATCCTGCACGATCCGGCCTTTGCTGCTCATTTCCGCCTGTCGGAACACGACAAATTGAAAAAAGCCCCGCTGGGGTTCCCCTCCGACTGGCCGTACATCGACCTGTTGAAAAACCGCCATTTCGACGTCCTGGCCCCGATCCCCGAGCCGCTGCTGCGTTCCCCGGAGTTTCTCGACCGGACTCTCGAAGCCTTCGCGGCGCTCAAGCCGCTGAATCGTTTCCTGAACTTCACCATCGAGCAGCAACTGGAGCAAGGTGGAGAGTTCGCCCACAGTATCACCCATAAAGCCTGAAAAAGTATGCCTGACCATTCCATTCCCCCGTACCATTCCGCCGAAGGATACCGGTGCGACCTTCCCCTTGAGCAGGTCGCCGAAGCCCTCCGCCACAATGGTTTCGAAACGTACGTGGTGCCCGATGCCTCCCGTGCGAAAGAACTTTTCTTTGAGATCGTCGCCCGCGAGCAGCCCGCGAGCATTTCCTGGGGCGGCTCGATGACCTTGGAAGAGGCGGGCATCCTCCGTGCCTTGGAAGAGCAGTCGCAGATCCCGGTCATTGTTACCGGAGGGAGCGCCCTCTCGCCCGAGGAAAAGTTGGAAAACCGCCGCCGGGCCCTGACTTGCGCGTTGTTCGTCACCAGTTCGAATGCTATTACGGCGCAGGGACAACTGGTCAATCTGGACGGTATCGGCAACCGGGTCGCTGCCTTGGCTTTCGGTCCCCGCAGCGTCGTGGTGATCGCCGGAAAGAACAAGATTGCCCCTTCGCTTGCCGGAGCGATGGACCGGGTGAAGAATTATGCCGCCCCGATGAACATCCGCCGCTTTGCCGATATTCAGACCCCGTGCAAAAAGACGGGCCGCTGCCACGATTGCAACAGCGAAAGCCGCATCTGCAACGTATGGGCCATTACGGAAAAGTCGCGTCCCTCGGGCCGTATCAAAGTGATCCTGGTGGACGACACGCTGGGATATTGAACCGTTCCCGGGCGCCGATCCGGGCAAAACAAAAGGCTTTCCCGAAAACATCGGGAAAGCCTTTTGTTTTGCCGCTGGTTTGTGCGGTAGATGCAGAGCATGCTCCGGCTACCAACTGCCGCCTGCACCGCCTCCGCCGAAGCCTCCGCCGCCGAAGCCTCCGCCAAAACCGC
>ERZ827181.2815-NODE-2815-length-14009-cov-7.989250_pt1 | contig 14009 bp, 14 predicted proteins | sample MGYA00519778_ERZ827181 | MGnify/ENA primary metagenome ERZ827181 (study PRJEB31778, sample SAMEA3449273) | human gut metagenome | biome: human gut; feature: human-associated habitat; material: faeces | place: United Kingdom | collected 2010/2012 ...
TTTTTTTCAAAATATTCTTGAGCTTTCGGCCAAGTCAAATTTGTAAGTCTCATAATTTTCTTCCTTTCATATAATCTTTTTGTTTATGGACGGGAACACAACAATATTCAATTGTAATGCAGTTTTTAGCTTTTACATTCATTTACAATTTTATAAGTTATATTTAACTGTCAATAACTTCTATTTCCCTTTAGGATTAACTTTTTCTGACAACACAGAATTTTTGAGCCGCTCTTGATAAGCCAAGTATAGTCTAGGCCAATAGGATTGTCAACAATTCTAGCTTGATGTTAACAACGAAAAAATATCAGTAATTTTGTTGATTTTTAACATATTTTTTCTCTTGACAGTAATTCTAGAAGTTTCTGCATCTACAAAACGCACTTTTTTTATGCTTTTTTACCAATATTGCAAAATAATAATTGTTAATAATGTTATTGTGTGACTTTTTTAGATATTTTCTTTCGAAAAATAATACTTTCGTTTTCGTTAACAATCTACTATAATTATAATGAGTTTTTAGCTAACGGACAAAAATCAACTGGGAACATGACGATAAAGTAACCTATTTTATATGAGGAGGAAATAAAACATGCGAAAAATTGGCGGTATGTTCCACTATGAACCAAGCACACCTATCGAAAACGGATACTTTTCAAGTATCAGTTCACCTAATGATGATCTGGCATTTACCATGTCCGGACGATGCGGTATCTATTATTGTTTACAGGAGATTGCACGTCACGATACGCGTAAAGTCGCATATGTGCCTTTGTATACCTGTGAGACGGTCCTTGCTCCTTTTGAGAAAGCCGGATATCAGCTGAAATTTTATGAGCTGGATCAGGATTTGCACAGCATTTTCGATACTTCGGTTATTGATGAAATCAGTGTTTTATCTCTTTGCGGCTACTATGGTTTTTGCAACTATGATCACGACTTTGTTAAAGCCTGCAAAGAAAAAGGAGTTGTAATTTTTGAAGATGTAACTCATTCCATGCTCTCAGCTGACGGTATCGATCCTCTCTGTGATTATTTTGCCGGAAGCTTCCGAAAATGGATGGGGATTGATTGTGGCGGATTCGCTGTTAAACGAAACGGAACTTTTGAAACACCTCTTCTGCAGGTAGAACCAACACATCTTAAACAGCGAAAAGAATACTACGAGACAGGAGACGACGATATTTTCTGGGAGGGAGAACTGCGGCTTCGTCAGATGTTTGACTGCTTTGCTGGTGATGATAATTCAGAATATATCCTACGCCATGCTGACTTCGATTCTATTTGCAGGACAAGACGTGAAAACTATGCTGCACTTTTAGACGCTCTTACAGCACCTCTTCATGGTGTGCAGCCAGTCTTTCCTGAACTTCCAGAGGCTACTGTCCCAAGCCATTTCTGCCTGTATGCCGAAAATCGTGACGAATTTCAGCAATACCTTGCAGATTACCAGATTCGCTCGACTGTCTACTGGCCAGTAGGACCTCTGGTTCATCCACTGCCAGATTCATCAGAACAATACATTTATGACCACATTGTATCCGTTCCTTGCGATCAGCGCTTCACACCTTCTGATATGCAATATGTTGCGCAAGTCTTAATGGATTATTCTGGAAATTAGATGAGGTAAATATGCAGGAACAACGAAAAGCATCAAACACAACTACATCAGAAATTGTTCTTGAATCTCTGCGTGAGCAGATTATTAATGGAACCCTTCAGCCTCAGGAAAAACTGGTAGAGGCTGAAATTGCCCAAAAATTCGGACTCAGCCGAGGTCCTGTGCGCGAAGCACTCCGACAGCTTGCCTTCGAAGGTTTAGTCGATTACTGTCCTAATAAAGGGTGTACAGTCGCCCTGCTTTCTCCACAAGACGCATATGAAGTCTTTTTTCTGCGCGGCAGCCTCGAAAAGCTGGCAATCCAGAAAAGCAACTGCCGTCTCAGTGACTATAGTCTCATGATAATGGAAGCCAGCATTGAAGATTTTCGAAAGGCTGTTCTCGCAGGTAATACCATGAAGGCCGTTCATGCAGATGAGACATTCCACCTGCAGATCATTCACTCTGCCCAGCTTAACCGACTCACCAAAATGTGGGAACTGCTGAGTCCACTGAATGGTGCCATGTTCCTCTCGGTTCAAAATGCCAATCGCCTAGAACCAAACACACCGGATCCAAGTACCTCTCATAAGGGAGGTGCTGCAGTATGGACACACCAATGCCTGTTGGAGGCCATCCGGATTAATGATCTCCAGGCAACCTGTGATCTTCTGGATCAGCATTATGAAGAAACCGGCAGACGTGTATACAGACTTTCACTCATGAAAGAAGCCATTGGGGACGGGGATTAGTGGCTTTTTTTGTGTCCCGGGTGGTAAAAGGCATAACTGGCGGTGAAGTGAAACGGAGATGAAGAAAATGGAATATACAGAATTTGGAAAGACACAGCTTCGTGTATCCAGGATGTGTCTTGGTACATGGGGAATCGGAGGTGCCGGATGGGATTCTTATTCCGACGAAAGCCGGATGGATGCGATCAAGGCAGCAGTAGATTGTGGAATCAATTTTATTGATACGGCACCTGCCTACAACGGAGGCAGGGCAGAACAGTATATCGGAGAAGTTGTGCACAAACTTGGTGTCAGGAAAGAAGTAATTCTGGCTACCAAGTGTGGAAATGAATTTATTAATGGAAAATATGTACGCTGTGGGTCGGCAGATAAGATTATGCGGGAGTGTGAAGAATCGCTTAGTAATCTGAAGACAGATTATATCGATGTATATCTGGTCCACTGGCCGGATCCGAATGTTCCGATGGAAGAGACAATGGATGCGCTTAATACACTGAAAAAGCAAGGAAAGATTCTGCATATCGGAGTATCGAATTTTACAAAAGAACAGATAGAAGAAGCAGAAAAATATTGTGCTATAGAAGCATATCAGCCACAGTATTCTATGGTAGATCGGAAATGGGAGCAGTTGATCCGGTGGGCCTGTGCTCAGGAAATGGGAGTTATGACTTATGGAACGCTCGGAGGAGGCATTTTAACCGGAAAATACAGAGAACTCAAGGAATATGGTGTGGATGATAACCGAAACCGGTTTTACCCATATTTTAAAGAACCGTTGTTTTCAAAAGTAATGCTTCTTTTAAGAACAATGGATCAGATCAGTGTGGAACGAAATGTTCCATTGTCGCAGATTGCATTGAACTGGACCTTGCAGAGAACTTTTATTTCTTCTTGTATTATAGGAGCGCAGAGCCGTGATAAAATTGAGGAGAACTGTAAGGTATTTGAGTGGAAACTAAGTGATGATGAGATGCAGCTGCTGGAACAGGCTTTGAAAAAGACTATTATATAAGACTACAAAGGAAGACGAGGAGGAATAAACATTATGGAAGAGAAGCGTACCGGCTTATTTGAAAACGGTCTGATCTGGTTCGGCGCAGGGGTTTCGATCGCGGAGATCCTGACCGGAACATATCTGGCCCCGCTTGGCATGGGAAAAGGACTGGCGGCAATCATAGTAGGACATATCATTGGCTGTCTGATGCTTTTCCTGGCAGGAGTGATCGGCGGTAAAGTCAGAAAGAGTGCAATGGAGACTGTAAAGATGAGCTTTGGACAGAAGGGAAGTATCCTTTTTGCGGTCCTGAATGTGTTGCAGCTTGTCGGCTGGACTGCGATCATGATCTATGACGGGGCACTGGCAGCAGATGGTGTGATGCATACCGGCAGATGGATCTGGTGTCTGGTGATCGGAGCACTGATCATTCTGTGGATTGTGATTGGAATTACGAATCTGGGCAGGATCAATACCGTTGCGATGGCAGCATTATTTATCCTGACACTGATTCTGTGTAAGGTGATATTTACAGGAAGCGGGGCGGGAACACCGTCTGACGACAGTATGACATTTGGAGCAGCAGTAGAGCTTGCGGTTGCGATGCCATTATCGTGGCTGCCACTGATCAGTGATTACACAAGAGAGGCGAAGGAGCCGGTGAAAGCAACTGCAGTCAGTGCGGTTACATATGGAATCGTAAGCTGCTGGATGTATGTGATCGGAATGGGAGCTGCTATCATTACCGGAGAGTATGACATTGCACAGATCATGTTAAAGGCAGGTCTTGGCATCCTGGGACTTCTGATCATTGTATTTTCAACAGTTACAACCACTTTCCTGGATGCATACTCTGCTGGAATCTCCAGTGAGACGGTTGTAAGCAGATGGAACGGCAAGCATGTTGCTATCGTTGTGACAGTGATTGGAACGGCCGCAGCAATTGTATATCCGATGGATAATATAACGAATTTCCTGTATCTGATCGGTTCTGTATTTGCACCGATGATCGCTATTCAGATTGCTGACTTTTTCCTGTTAAAACAAGATAAAAGCAGCCAGGCAGTGCATATGCCGAACATGATCATCTGGGTGATTGGATTCGTTGTGTACAGAATTCTTATGAATGTAGATATGCCGGTAGGAAATACTTTGCCGGATATGGTGATCACGATCATCCTGTGTCTGATCGCCGGGAAATTAATACCTGAAAAAAATCAGAAAAAATAAAAAAGTTAAGAAAAATGGCCGCTGTACCGGTAGTAAATAATCTGCCGGCGCAGCGGTCATTTTTTATGATTAAAATTCATGGACAAAATCTATCAACTTTCATAAAAATACTAATTTGTCTTTTATTTAACAAAATCATATAATCAAATTATAGAGAAATGCAAACAAATACAATTATATTTTTATGGAGGTTAGTAAACTATGAAAAACAATTTTCCACACGTATTCAGCCCTCTTACGATCAGAGGTATGACACTCAAAAACCGTGTTGTAATGATGCCTATGGGAAGTGATTTCGCCGGACATGATGGGAAACTGAGCGACGAACATATCAAATATTATGAGCTGCGTGCACGTGGCGGCACAGGGCTTCTGTACGTGCGAGACGTATCATTGACGGAACGGATGCCGGACGCCATATGGTATTGAATACCCTTGAAAGATTGAACTATCTTTAAAATATGTCCCTAAAAGGGAACCCCTTTCCAATATAAATATAAATACAAAGAAGCTTCGGAGAATCCTGCTACCTGTGATTCTCCGAAGCTTTTTGTGAAAATAACTATCTCCGGATCCACTTCTATGATATGATATAGTATAACTGATCAATAAAAAAACAATTGGGGGAAATACGTAATGAAAAGTTTGCTGATTCTCGGTGCAGGCGGATTCGGCCGGATGGTAGCGGAGACTGCGCAGGCACTGGGGTATGAAAAGGTTGTATTTTTGGATGATGCGGTGAAGGATGAGGCGGTCATCGGAATGTGCTGTGATTATGAGATCAGGCATAAGGAGTATCCGGTGGCAGTAGCAGCATTTGGAAATAACAAGATGCGTCTGTACTGGACGGATAAATTGCTGGAAGAAGGGTATGAGGTACCGGCAATCGTGCATCCGTCTGCAGTTGTAAGTCCGAGTGCGGTGCTGGAGCCGGGCTGCTTTGTGATGCAGAGAGCGGTGGTAAATACCAATACCCGGATCGGGCGTGCGGTGCTGGTGAACAGCGGGGCAATCGTAGATCACAATTCAGTGGTATGTGCCGGAGCGCATGTCGGACTGGGAAGTGTTGTAAAGTCAGACTGTACGATCGAGAGCGGACGCAAAGTGGAGGCAGGAGAAGTGATCTTCTCAACCAGAAGGAAGATCGAGGGCGTGGACAGCCGGAGTCTGGAAGATGCCGTGTACGCATTTGGTTTCGGGCAGCAGTGCAGTTATGTGAAGCCGTTCGGAGAAGGCCACATCAATGAGACTTATGCAGTCTATATGCCGGGCGCAGATGGAAAGGATACGCCGCTCTATGTTTTGCAGCGCATCAATATTAATGTATTCAAGAACCCGGATCAGGTAATGGCGAATATATTCGGCGTTACGGAGTATCTGCGCAGTATGATCCGTGAGGAAGGCGGAGATCTGGACAGAGAGGCATTGTCTTATATTAAGACAAAATCAGGAGAGAGCTATTTTGAAGATGCGGACGGACAGCCATGGCGCTGCCTGCATTATGTACCGGATTCTGTGTGCTATCAGATGGTGGAGAGACCGGAACAGTTCTATCAGTCGGCACTCAGCTTTGGCCATTTTCTGAAGCAGCTGGGGGATTATCCGGCCGAGAGTCTCTATGAGACGATTCCGAAGTTCCACGATACGGTGAAGCGTTTCCATGATTTCAAAGACGCACTGCGGAAAGATGTGAAGAACAGGGCAAGACTTTGCCGTGAAGAAATAGAGTTTGTACTGGCACGCGAGGATGACTGCGGTGTCCTTATGAAGCAGCTTGAGGAAGGAATACTTCCGCTCCGTGTGACGCACAACGATACCAAGCTGAATAACATTTTGTTTGATAAGAATACAGGAGAGGGACTGTGCATCATCGATCTGGACACGATCATGCCGGGACTTGCGGCAAATGACTTTGGTGATTCCATCCGGTTCGGGGCATCGACAGCGGAAGAAGATGAGAAGGATCTGAACAAGGTGCACTTTGATATAGAGCTTTACCGCATCTACGTGAAAGGGTATCTGGAGATGGCGAAGGATGTACTGACACCGGCGGAGAACGCCAGTCTTCCGTGGGGAGCGAGACTTATGACACTGGAATGCGGCATGCGTTTTCTTGCTGACTTCCTCCAGGGCGATGTATATTTCAAAACAACTTATCTGGAACATAATCTTGTTCGGGCAAGAACACAGTTCAGGCTTGTAAAAGAGATGGAAGAACAGTTTGATCAGATGCAGGAAATTGTTGAGACGTTCTGAAAGTGATGGGCAAATTGTTGTAACTAAAATACAATTTAATTTTCGGTTTAAAGTTGACAGATAATAAAATGCATTTTATTATAAATATAAGTTTGATATATAAAGATAACGAAGAGAGTTAAAACGGAAGGAGAATTCAACAGATGTTAAATGATAATTTTGTAACATTTGAAATTGGAAAAGCAAAGCATATCGCACTCGTTGCCCATGATGGTAAGAAAAAAGAACTGATCGAATGGTGCGACAAGAATAAGGAGATCTTAAAAGGTCATTTCTTATGCGGTACAGGTACAACCGCACGTCTGATTGCAGAGAAGACCGGGCTTCCGGTAAAGGGATATAACAGCGGCCCGCTTGGAGGAGATCAGCAGGTCGGAGCGAAGATCGTAGAAGGACAGATCGACTTTATGATCTTCCTGTGGGATCCGTTAGAGGCACAGCCGCACGATCCGGATGTAAGAGCATTGTCCCGTATTGCCGTTCTTTACGATATTCCTACAGCTAACAATCTTGCAACAGCAGATTTTATGCTGAAGTCTGAATTTATGAATTCTACATATGAAAGAAAGGTAGAGAACTTTAACAAGACCATTCAGGACAGAGTGGATAAGATGAAATAGGAGCTAAAGAGCAGCTGCGCATTCCGCAAAAAAAGGAAGCGCAGCTGTTTTTTGGCTTTTTTTATATTTCTGCAAAATAAGATTGACATACGGTATCATCTGTGCTATTCTAACACTACAAACTTTAACACTTTAAAGCGCAACGCTTTAAAGCAGATTAGCAAAGCGACAAGTGAAAAAGAAATGAGGAAAGTAGAGGAGAAAGGTTATGGCGATGAAATTATTGATGCTGGTGATATTTTTTGCAATTATGGTATCGGTTGGCATCTATGCAAGAAAGCATGCGACAAGTGTAGACGGTTATGTGTTAGGGGGGAGATCGGTAGGCCCGTGGCTTACGGCATTTGCGTATGGTACGTCATACTTCTCAGCGGTTGTATTTGTAGGATATGCAGGTCAGTTCGGATGGAAATACGGTCTTGCGTCGACATGGATCGGAATTGGAAATGCGATCATCGGAAGTCTGCTGGCATGGGTGGTACTTGGAAGACGTACCAAGGTAATGACACAGCATCTGAATTCCAAGACGATGCCGGATTTCTTTGGTGAGAGATATGGAAGTAAGGCGCTGAAGATTACGGCTTCAGCGATCGTATTCATATTCCTGGTGCCGTATACAGCTTCTGTATACAATGGATTGTCAAGATTGTTTGGAATGGCATTTAACATTCCTTATAAATATTGTGTAATCGGAATGGCAGTATTTACAGGAATCTATGTTATCCTCGGTGGATACATGGCTACGGCGATCAATGATTTTATTCAGGGAATCATTATGCTGGGCGGCATTGTTGCAGTCATCCTGGCAGTATTAAATGGTCAGGGCGGATTTATTCAGGCAATTAAGACCATGGCAGAGATTCCAAGTGATGTGCCGGTGACAATGGGACAGCCGGGAGCATTTACTTCATTCTTCGGACCGGATCCGTTGAATCTTCTTGGAGTGGTCATCCTGACTTCTCTTGGGACATGGGGACTTCCGCAGATGGTTGGAAAGTTCTATGCGATCAAAGATGAGAAATCCATCAATACGGGAACGGTGATCTCTACATTATTTGCGATCGTGATCTCCGGAGGATGCTACTTCCTCGGAGGATTCGGAAGACTGTTTGATGCACCGGAACTGCACGATGAGGCGGGCAATATGATCTTTGACGGAATCATCCCGCATATGTTGTCAACACTTCCGGATATCCTGATCGGTATTGTAGTAGTATTGGTATTATCGGCTTCCATGTCAACACTGGCTTCACTGGTACTGACATCCAGCTCGACGCTGACACTGGATTTCTTAAAAGATAATGTAATGAAAGATATGAGCGAGAAGAAACAGGTACGTACGATGCAGGTGATGGTTGTGTTCTTTATTGTATTATCGGTAGTGATCGCAATGGATCCGCCTACATTCATCGCACAGCTGATGGGAATTTCCTGGGGAGCACTTGCCGGAGCGTTCCTGGCACCATTCATGTATGGTCTCTACTGGAAAGGCGTGACAAGAGCCGCTGTATGGGCCAGCTTTGCGGCAGGTGTCGGGATTACGGTTCTGAATCTGTTCTTCCACTTTATTGCATCACCGATCAATGCAGGAGCAGTTGCAATGGTAGCAGGACTGATCGTAGTGCCGGTAGTGAGTGTGCTTACACCAAAGCTTAAGAAGGACAGAGTGGATGAGATCTTTGCCTGCTATGATGAAAAGGTTACGATCACCAAGAAACGTTCGTTGGAACAGAATTAGTGGAAATAATCTGAAAAATCAAATATATTAAAAAACATCAAGGGAAGTGATTAAAATTATCACTTCCTTTTTGCGAGGGGATATGTTAGGATATAAAAGTATTAAAAATGAACAACAAAGTTGATGAATATTATTGCTAATTTGGCAGCGATGATTTGATTTGAAATATGAGGCAAAAGGAGTGGAGCTTGAATTATGAAGAATTATCAGAAATATGAGAAAAGTTATTTTATGCCGCCGGAGGTTACATATGACTGGGCGAAAAAAGATGCGGTAGAACAGCCTCCGAAGTGGTGCAGCGTAGACTTAAGAGATGGTAACCAGGCGTTGATCGAGCCGATGAGTCTGGATGAAAAGCTGGAGTTTTTCCAGATGTTGGTAGATATTGGATTTAAGGAGATCGAGGTTGGATTCCCGGCTGCTTCCGAGACAGAATATCAGTTTATGAGAACCCTGATCGAAAAAGACATGATTCCGAATGATGTAACGGTCCAGGTACTGACACAGGCAAGAGAGCATATCATCAAGAGAACATTTGAAGCTGTAAAGGGAGCACCTCACGCAGTGATTCATTTATACAATTCTACCTCTGTTGCACAGAGAGAGCAGGTGTTCAGAAAAGATAAAGAACAGGTAAAACAGCTGGCGATCGACGGGGCAAAATTACTTCTGAAGCTTGCAAGTGAGACAGACGGTAACTTTACATTCGAATACAGCCCGGAGAGTTTCCACGGAACAGAAGTGGACTATGCGGTAGAAGTGTGCAATGCGGTGCTGGATGTATGGCAGCCGACAGCTGATAATAAAGCGATCATCAATATTCCTACAACTGTAGAAAACGCAATGCCGCATACATTTGCTTGCCAGTTAGAGTATGTACATAAGCATCTGAAACATAGAGAGAATGTAGTACTTTCCCTGCATCCGCACAATGACAGAGGATGCGGTGTGGCGACAGCGGAGCTTGGTATCCTTGCAGGTGCCGACCGTATCGAAGGCACACTGTTCGGAAACGGAGAACGTACCGGTAACGTTGACATTATTACACTTGGAATGAATATGTATTCCCAGGGTGTAGATCCGGGACTTGATTTCTCGAATATGAAAAAGATCCGTGAGACTTATGAACGCCTGACAAGAATGCAGGTATACGACCGTCAGCCATATTCCGGAGATCTGGTGTTTACGGCATTTTCGGGATCTCATCAGGATGCGATCGCAAAAGGTATGGCATGGAGAGATGAGAAGAAATGTGACAAATGGACGGTTCCATATCTGCCGATCGATCCGAAGGATGTCGGTAGAGAATACGATTCAGACGTTATCCGTATCAACAGCCAGTCCGGTAAGGGCGGCGTAAATTACATCTTAATGCACAGCCACGGAATCAATCTTCCAAAGGCAATGCGTGAAGAAGTAGGATATATGGTAAAAGATGTATCGGATAAAGCACACAAGGAGCTGACTCCGGACTGGGTATACCACATTTTTGAAGATCATTATGTAAATTACAAAGGAATCTTCTCTATCGATGAATGCCACTTCAAACAGGAAGATGGTATTATAGCAGATGCAACCATTTCCCATGCAAATGGAAAACGTGTGGTAACAGCAGGCGGTAACGGACGTCTTGACGCAGTCAGCAATGCGATCAAACAGTACTTTGGTATCAGCTATGAACTGAGCTTCTACGAAGAACATTCCCTGACACGTGGTTCTTCTTCCAAGGCATGTGCTTATGTAGGTGTCATCTGTAATGGAAAGACCTACTGGGGAGTCGGAATTGATGCCGATATCATCAAAGCTTCTATTGAGGCATTGACAGTTGCTGTCAATAAGATCGATGAACTGAAGAATGTGAATGAATGTAAAGATGAAAGAATGGTAGAGATCATGAACTATATCCAGGCAAATTATCTGGATGTATCTTTAGATGATCTGGCAGAAAAATTCTTCCTGTCCAAACCGTATCTTTCTAAATATATCAAAGAAAAATCCGGAATGACTTTCGGGGATATTGTCAAAAAAGTCAGAATGAAAAAGGCACGTGCCCTGTTAAAGAGCAGCAGCATGACCGTTGAAAATATTGCACTGACCGTTGGATATCAGAATGTAGAGCATTTCAACAGACTTTTCAAGAAGGCGTACAATATCACACCGGTACAGTTCCGCAACCAGAAATAAATAATACATAAAAATGACGAAAAAAGGGCGCAAAAAACGTTTTTTGCGTTCTTTTTTTGTCAATGTTTATGAATGTGAACAAAAATTCATATTTACAGACAAAAATATTGACAAAGTTAACAAAAAAAAGTAAGATACTTGTATGTTCAAAATAAAAAACAAAAGTTAAAAATTATGAAAAAAGGAGGAGTGAAGACATCTGAGGATGGGGAAATAATTAACGATTGTTTTTTGTTGAATGAATACAAAAGGTTATTTTGGAGGGAAAAATAATGAACGAACATGATGAGGCGTTAAGAAAACAAACCGCCTTTTTAGGACAGCCAAAGGGTGTGGGAACCCTGAGCTTTATGCAGCTTTGTAACTCTTTTGCAAACTATGCGATGAGTGCGGTACTGATTTACTACTTATACGCAAATGCACCGGAAGGACTTGGATTCAGCAAGGCAAATGCAGCACAGCTGATCTCTTTATATTCAACAGTTGTCGTACTGACAGGTATTGTCGGAAGCTTTGTCTGCGACCGTATCTTAGGATGCCGGAAGTCTTTATTTATAGCAAGATCACTTTCATTTATTGGATATGTATGCCTTGCATTACCACTTGGCGTTCCTGGCTATGGAATCGCTATGGGATGTCTGGCAATTGGACCGATGTTCGGTGGCAGATATCCCATAGCGATTCCATAGAGAAAATTCTATGATGAATCCGATGGAAGACGTGACAGCGCTTACACGATTTCTTACGTAATTTCCAACATTGGTGCAGCAGCTCCGGTACTTTCCGGTGCAATCGCAGCAGCACTCGGATACCATGTAGCATTCGCGGCATGTGCAGTCCTTGCATTCCTGGGTATCGTTGTATATGCAGTTACATACAAACCGTTCTTCGGTAATATCGGTATTGAACCGGATGATCCGAAACGTTCTTTCATCACAAAGATGATCATTGTACTTGTTATCTGCGCAGTTGTTCTTGCAACGCTTTTTGCAACAGGAACATTAAGTATTTCTGTATTCTCAAATGTAATCAGTACTGTATCGATCATTATCCCGATCGTATACCTGGTAGTTATTTACAAAAGTAAAAAGACAGAGCCACATGAGAAGAAGAAAATCCTCTGCTTGGTTCCGCCGTTCATCTGTAACGCAGTTACCCTGCTGATCTGGACACAGACAATTTCAATCCTTGCAATCTTCTATGAAGAAAAGGTTAACCGTGTACTGTTCGGAATTGAAGTGCCTGCAGCATCTATGCAGACAATCCCAGCAGTATTTGCAGTTATCATCGGAAGTATTCTGACAGCAGTATGGACAAAACTCGGAAAGAAACAGCCATACGGAACCACAAAGATGGGTATCGGAACAATCTTCTGGGGATTTGGAGCTTTAATCATTGCACTCCTCTATCTAATCTATCCTGGAGATGCAAAAGTCAGTGCATGGTGGATCGTATTATTCTATGCAATCCTGATGCTTGGTGAAGGATTTACATGCCCGATCGGTTACTCAATCACGGCTGTTGCAGCACCGAAGGCATTCATGACACAGATGATGACAATCTGGTCAATGTCACAGTCTACAGGAGCTGCTCTTAACACACTGCTTACAAACTTCTACAAAGAAGGAAGCGAAATTCCGTTCTTCGTAGCAATCGGTTTGGGTGTATGTGCAGTCGGTGCGGTTGTAGCAATCTTCAGTAAAAAGCTTGCAGTCGGAATGGGACTGGACAAGAACGCAGAAGCATAAAAGATTAGGAAATAAGTTTATGTTTCAGGAGGATGAAAATTAAATGTCAGAGAATTGTAATTATGCACCGGTCGAAAAAGTCATTCTGATCGATGACAGAAGAATTGAGATTTATTGGGGCGAACAGATGCGCCGTGCTGATAATGAAAACGATTATCTGGTAAAATACAAAGGGGAAGTACAGGAACTGGTACACTGGACCAGTGATATGACATGGGATTATGGTACGGTATACCAGAAAGAATCCATGCGTACCACACTTTCCCTGGTTCATCCGGTTGATCCGGAATGTGCAGGAGAGGTTACCGTACAGATTGTCGGAAAACTGACTGATGTAAAAGACAGACCGGCAGACAATGAAAAGGTTTACCAGACCGTGTATCAGCCATATTATGTAGTCCGCAAAAAAGGAACCTCCGGTATTGTAGTAAAAGCCGGAGAAAAAACAACACCGGCTGTAGTGGATAAAGCACTTGCAATTATTGATATGATGCTTGAAAAGATCCCGGAAGTAGCAGAAGAGCTCGTCCGCAGAGGCGCAGAGGTATCTGTGTTCGGACTGCTTGAGAATGCATATGATGTCCCGGAACACAGAATGGGATATCTGCTTGCAACCCGCCATGTGGCAGGTTACGGCGGCGAGATGACGAATCCGGCATCCTCTATTTCAGAGGCAAATGTAATCCGTCTCAGAACTGGAAGATATGCAACCAGTTATCCAAATGAGATGATCCTTGTGCATGAATTCGGACATGCGATCCATCTGGTTGGAATGAATGGTCTGAAAGACCAGACGCTTGCAGACATGATCCGGAAAGCATATCAGCATGCCAGCGACAATGGTTTGTGGCCGGACACTTATGCGATCAGCAATTACGAAGAGTATT
>ERZ827181.2827-NODE-2827-length-13952-cov-5.973088_pt1 | contig 13952 bp, 14 predicted proteins | sample MGYA00519778_ERZ827181 | MGnify/ENA primary metagenome ERZ827181 (study PRJEB31778, sample SAMEA3449273) | human gut metagenome | biome: human gut; feature: human-associated habitat; material: faeces | place: United Kingdom | collected 2010/2012 ...
GTTGCTCAGGCACTTATAAATAATGTTAAACTATAGTGTTGCGGAATTAAGGTTATTGTTATTCTCTCTACACATAACCACTCTTTTTTATTGGAGGTGCTATGTTCAGTATTTATGGTAATAGACTGGAATAAAAGTAATGTAGATACATAGCAAGATAAACAAGAGAGAGACCACTTCGTGCTCTTTCCTAAGTGATAAGAGAAGGGAAGATAAAATATTTAAAGTTTTTCTCTGTATCACTTTGAGAGACAGCGTAGCGGTCTTTCTTATTTAATCTATAAAACTTGTATATCTATGACTTATCATATTTATTGTTTCTATCTACCATTTCTATTTATTATTTATCTACCCCCTTTTTTTTACTTCTTATATAATTTAACTAGTTTATCGAAAAAAAGCGGGTAACTTATAATGTTATTAATTTCTATCTATCAATTATATTTACCAACTATCTACTTACTTTTTTTTGATCCTTATATAATTTAACTGGTTTATTGAAAAAGAGCGGGTAACTTACAATTGTTATTTATTTCTATCTACTATTTCTATTTTCAATTTTATTTATCAATTCTATTTATTATTTCTATCTACCCGCTTTTTTTTACTCCTTATATAATTTAACTAGCCCATCGAAAAAAAGCGGGTAAGGTATAGTATGGTTTTAGAGAAGGAAGGGCAGGCTAAAACACCATACCCAATCCTTCTTTACCTACTCGATAAGTAAGGTTATCTTGATTTTCTCTAACACCCTTATCAGTTTATTGTATCTACGTCTTTCCCTTGCACTTCTCTTTATCCCCAAATTCTCCAGATAATCAAAGCTGACCTCTTTGGTGTATTCCCAGTCCATACCGATAGCATTTCTCATATCCTCATCATCCATAGCTAGTAGTACAATCTCATTCTTAAGGTTACTGCGGATATTCATGCTATCCAGCCTGTTTTTCCAGTCACATGATTCCCGGCTATGTGACGAACTGATTACCCTATTCTCATTGAAATACACATACATTCTACCTATGAAATCATACTTGAAGTCATCCGTATAATATACCGTATAAGTACCACCGTCGTGTTTTCTTATGCCTATCCTTGTAATTAGCTGGCTGAAGAACCAGTCTTTCTGATTCTGTGTATCAGTAGTGGTTCCATAAGCCCGACGTATTCTGGCTGATTCTATATTGGGCAAGGTCCAGTCACCGCACATCACAATCTGGTCTATATCCCGGTAGTTATTGGTACTCTTGTTATCTGAAGAGCCATAATAGGTAACAGTGAACAGTTCCTTGGGGACACCCTTAAGCAGTAAAGCCTCACTGATCTGTTCTGCATATTCTGATTTACCCGGACCGTCGTCACCCCCGTTGATATCCTTCCAGCATACGACCAGGGTAGGTTTATTTATAAGCATGGCTATACGTGTGGTAAACTCGTCAAAACGTCGGGGATTGAGATTTCTTCTGAACAGTCCGAAGTCTATTTTCCGGAATTCAGTCACACAGTTATATTTCCGGTCCACATCAAGAAGCCTGAAGTTCCTGGAGTCCTTGAACAAAAGATCGCCTGCACCTTCGAAGATCAGTACATGCGTATTTATGTACACTCCCAGAGGGCACAGGTCAACGGGATAGAATGTAATGCCTGCCTTGTCACTGTCGGAGAGCATCCATGAGTCATAATACTTCGGAATCAGGTTTAATGCCACGTCACGCTTAATACGGTTAATCCGGTAAGACTGGTTAAAAAGATCATTCCTGGTATTCCTGATGAAATGGTCGTAATAAATCCCGATTTCTTCCGGTGACATACAAATGATATTGCCCGTATCATCAGTTTTACTGAATACTCCCAGTATCGTCCGGTCGAATTCCACGAAAGGTCTGATAAAGGTGGGAGTCTCGTCAAACAGGATATACCGTCTAAGATCCGGTCTTACCATTAGTTTCCTGAAATCTCCGTCAAATGAATCTACCGGCATTTGGGGACGATAAATGAGGAAATAATTGATCAGGTCAGTCCAGAAACGTACATGTGTGATCAGGATAATCTTTTTATCCATAAGAATCTCGGGATTATCTTTGTATTGATTCAGAAAGGATGAACGCTCCTTATCACTGGATATGATCATAACATCACTTTCTCTCAATATATCACCATACCCCAATTCCCTGTTCACCAGGTTAGCCAGAATCCAGTCATACATCTTGCCCAGTTCGTCACGGGTATCGACACAATACAGAATCCCCGAGTTATATTTCTGTCGGATCAGGCTCTTTATGCTTTCAGTTTTGCCGCTACCACAACCTGAGGAAATGATATAGCCTCCGTTATCATCCGGGATATCGATTACTCCCGTACTGAGTTGCATTCTGAATCCGTCGCCAGTCGAATTGGGAATTATATCGAAAAGTTCTTTCATACATCACCTCCTTCCTGCGTATCATCAATTACTACCCATTCGTCATGATATCTTTCTATCAGGAAATTTAGATAAGACTGTACGTCCTCTTCGTCAAAATAGCCTTCGTCGATATCCGGTGACATTTCTTCCCAAAGTTTGAAATCCTCTCTGATCTGTTCTATGAGTTCCGATTTCTTAATTACTATTGTATCCATCTGTGTATCTATTATTTTTGTGTTATTGCTGTATTTTTATCTGAACTACCCTTTGTTTTTTGTGAGTGTATATTCAGGGTTACTCCGAAAGTACGTAACAGGTATTTCCTTAATCCCAGGTATGCTTCAATCTTTGGATAATCCCTTTCACATATTCCTCGGAATTCTTTGAGGGACACATTAATGACCAGCCCTTCATGCAGATCGTATCTCTCCTGTAATCTCTTGATATCTTCCCGATATCTTCTGGGTATTCTCTGTGGAACTGTTTTTTCGTTAACATCAGGACAATCCCTTACCTGACGGTCTAGTATAAAACTATCGTTCTTACCAGATAATATTATATTTGCTTTCATATATATATCAAGCTTTCGAGGGATTTGAACGGCGAAACAGACTTTTTTTAGAAAGGGTAAAGATCAGGCATAGACGAATTAAAGAAGAGTGAATGGACCTTATCCCTGTCGTCCCATCAAGAAGCTGTCCCAGTAGTGCGTCCCACTTGGGAGTGTCCCAGTAGATGTGCATAGGCAAACTCAGCTGGGGATAATAGGGATGTGGTGAAGTTTTTTTGTTTATCACTTTAGGCTGACGGCGTAGCGGTCTCTCTTTAGATTTAGAAAAATAAAAGTGCATAAATACTTTCCCGTTTGAGTATACAATTAGCAGTATAACAGTGTCCCGGATTGAAATTCTAATGCTATAAATGACAAAACCCCTGTCGCAACTGACAGGGGCATTACGTTTTTTTCATAAGAGACCATTGAAAGACCAGTGAGAGTCTATGTTTGTTATATCTAACAACATTAAAAAGGGTTCCTGTTAAGCCTGCTACTGAAATAGATCTGGATAACCCTGTTCTTGTATTTAGTGATTATCCTTTTTATATTCCGCTTCACAGATTGTTAGTCTTTAGTTGATGATACTGGATATGATTTCGTACTATTGGTAATAGCAAAATTAATAATTTGTTCCTAATATTTTCCCCTAAAAGTGCATTATTTGACATCCGCTATTCATTTTATCGATTTTCTTGGATGATTTTTTAGTTGTTTCTTGGTGAATGGTCGTGGAATAATTATATTTGTTCTTGGTTTAGTATAAATATGACTCTTTCGTTGTAATATGTTCTTTGTGAAAAGACTTACGAATTTGTTATAGTATTTAAAGCGGTGTGAGGTAAGTAATTACTTTATCATCGCTTTTTTGTTGTTTACAATGTGTTATGTTTCAATGATATAACCAACGTTTCGTCTCACTTGGTATTGTTCTTGATGGGTAATTGAAGAAAAATTATGTTTGCAATTGATTCGTGTATAATTCCATTGGATTTTTGAGTAGGATAAAGTTTATGTTGTTTCTTAAATTCAGAAAGAAGTTGTATTTTTGCTTGTCCTAAAAATAAAATGGAAAGTGATTCATTTTCTTTCTGTAGCATGCTCTTTGTGAAAAGGGTCTCATGCATTAAATTGTTTACAAGCGGTGTTAGTCGTTGGATTATCATCGCTTTTTTCTTCAGTTTGATGAATACTCCATAAGATATTAATGATGTCTTACTGAACGGTATACTTCAGAATTTGAGATGCATATGATGTTTTTTGTGTTAATAATTTGCGATATATAAATTTCCATTATAATTTTGTGGGACATAAACATGTGAGTTGTGAAACTCAGCAATTAAATAGTGAAATTTAGTTTTTTTGTTAAGAAAGGGCTTCTACTTCAGCGGAGGGTTATGGGGCTCTTTTCGTGTTGATATTTGATTTTCAGGTAATACCAATGATGTTTCAGGTTATCTGAAAGTTTAGAGGTTGATATGGTCCTATGAGAAAAACGGCAAGATATAATATTGTCTATATGATGCGCTAAATAAAATAGCCACAGTTTTTATTCAAAGGATGACTTTCTCTATGAAAGAAACGTTTTATTTTGAAGATTTTTTGTATGTATTCCTTTTTTGAATTTACAGGCTTTAAGAAGATAACATTCAAAGTGGTTTTATCATCGAGTAAGCTGGAGGCAAATAGTCTGTGAACGAAGTGAGTGGTAATATACATAACTCCTGGGAGGAGATGAAAGTGTTATAAAAAAGTGTGCAAATCGTGTACATTTTATAATAGAAGTACATTTTTTGAAGAATATTTTATAACACATACTATCCTGACGGTTATGTATCTATTACTTTATCCCCTGGCTCCACCTAACCCGATCAAGTGAATCTTTTGGAAACATTCGGGTAGTTGATAATCTCATCAGGGGGATAGCAAAACTCTAATGTTCACACAGATTTTTTTTATTTATCACTTTGGGCAAACAGCGTAGCGGTCTCTCTCTTTATGCTCTCTGACGAATAAAATCTCTTACTCAAACTTGCAGATTATTCATTTTCTGCATAACTTTGTGTGTTTTTCATAGTATAATTGGAATTGTGAAATTCCGATAATAATAAGAAGATGTCATGTTTTGTAAAAAGGGCTTCTAGCTCAGTGGAGAATGGAGGTCCTTTTATTTTGAATGGATTGCTGAAAACATCACTTCTTTATGTAGAATAATCAGAATTTTCCGGTATAATCCCCCAATAATTCGAATAGACAGCCAGTGCGGATAATAAAGTTTCCAATTGAGTCGTGATAATAATAATTTGCAGGATAAATATTGACCTGAAATCTTAATAGCCTGATTAGAGTAGTGTGATAATAATAACTTTCATTGTTCTTATGATTTAAGATAAGATTTGAGGCTGACAAAGAAACGTTATTCATGACTGAACCTTTGAAAATCACCGGCATTCATTGTCTAATAAGCGATGAGAGTCAGCGGATTCCTGTCGTTTTTTTGTATTGAGAGGGCTTTTGTTCTCATTAGAGATATAGAGGTCTTTTCTTATTTTGGGGTTAACTATGGCAGAAAGTAAAGGAATGTGGGAGTGATGGTGTACATAACTCCAGCAGGGAGATGAAAGTGGAATGTTTTTTGCAAGTCGTATACATTTTATAATAGAAGTAGAACAAATTTAGAGTAAGGTTACTATATCCCCCAATCTAAGTTTGTCCTACTCTCAAATTCTGCTAAAAAATAATATCAATCTAATCTACCCAATAGAGTAATAAGTTGGCTTGTCGCTATTAATAGCATAAATAAAGCCAAGGCATTATTGTTATTATCAGTAGCATCAAAAACAAAATATAAAGCAATACTCGTAATATATGGTTGGGGCATTTCTTTTTAACAAAAGCCGATACCATGTTTATGTGTGACAAAATATGAATGGCAAGCAGAGCGAACAATACAACTCCTGCCCACAAATGAATATTGCCCCAATCGTGCCTTCCCAAACCAAACAAGTGTGAACTCCATGGAGTAACGCTTTGAAATCTGACAGCATGCCGGGAAGGAATAACTATTTCTAATATAACCCCACTTATACTTACCAATGCCATTGCTATCAACATGACAAAGTCTATGATAATATTAAGTAGCATCTTGTTCTTTCCAAACATCATTCTTTATGATTGTGCCCATGGCATTCATGTTGATGTGCATGGGATGAGCAGCCCACTCCCGAATCTATAAGTTTTCCGTTTAAATAGTCGGTAGCAACATCCAGGATATTACCAGAACAACCTCTTATGACTTTGATGTTGTGGGCTGTAAGTACATTTAAAGCACCTTGTCCCATATTCCCTGCCAACATGACACTGACTTCCATGTTTTCCAATTCTCCTGCTATATTGGACTTGCATCCGCATCCTTGTGGAGAAGGAATTGTCTCACTACTTAGAATTTGATTGTCTTGCCCTATTGTCAGGATTGTGTAATACTCACAATGACCGAAATGGTTATCAACCACCTTGTCTCTAGTCGGAATTGCAATTTTCATCATAATCTCATTTTTATTAATGTTAATATTACTAATGCTTATGTCGTTGGAGTGACATACTGGACATTCTGTTTTACGGATTTTAAATGCGGGATTGATATTATTGAATAAAAAACCGCATACTCCGCAACAAAACCATTCACTGTCAGTATACGCTACTCCGCCTTCTATCATTATAGTAACACCACGAACCAATGCATTGGCAATCTTTTGCCTTGCACTGACATATATTCGGCTAAGTGTCGGACGTGATACTCCCATTGAAACAGACGCTTCCTGTTGGGTCTTCATTTCATAATCACATAGCCGTATCGCTTCATATTCTTCAAAGTGCAAAAGTATAGTATCTTTATGATAACTGTTTGAAGCTATAGGTCTAAATCCTTCAACAGAAGGCATATTATTAACTTTACGGATGTTCTTTGGACGTGGTGACATTATATAATTTATTATTTTGTCCGCAAATATAATGAACAAATGCTCAAAATGAAAGCAATGGGTAACTTTTTAACACAACAGGTAAGGACTTTGAGTTGTATTCTTTTGCCCCCTCAATATAAAACTCATTTATGTTCGAGAGCAGGATGTTTACTATTTATCTTCTCGCCCTGCTTAGTGATTTAAAACTTTTCACTATTTTGCAGCAATTCCAATAAACTGATGCGTTAGGGAATTGGAAGGATGATAGGAACATAAGGATTTATCTTCTGTTTGTAATCCGGACAGTTTAATAAGTTAGGGGATAATAGCTCATTCCGTTCATGTTACATAATAAGTAGTCTTTATTTTTGTGAATATAGAATCCAGGCTTATTATAGTTGTTATTATCTTGTCTTCTTTTCCTTCCTCAAGAAACAAGAGGAGGGGAAAGCGGAAACTATAAAACCTGTTTTTTGACTAATTTTTGAATAGGTAAAATTGAAAAAAGTTATAAAAATACCCTTTTCCCCCTTGTTTTCCCCACCATTTCCCCCTTTTCCCCTTTTGAGGCAGGAAAGAATGAAGATATAATGTTATTATTTAGCTAACCTTTGATTAAATATATCATACCAATTAAGTAATGGCAAATAAGAAAAACATTCTGTCCATCTTTCATATTATATTAGCTCTTGTATGATTACATGAAATAATAACCACCCCAACTATTTGTCGTTTACAAAAGTATAATGATGAGAATACTCTGTTATACCCTTCTCTTATTTAATAAGAAAATAAAAAATATCATTCATTTCATTTTCAGCTATATCTAACGTTTCACAATGCTTTATTCTTCCAGCTTTGTTTTATAAATAGAAGAAAAAAAAGAAGCCGGGGCATCCCTCAGCTTCTCTTTTGAAACAAAAAATCTGTTATCCAAAACTCATGTTACCATTGATTGTCATATAACAGATCATAAACTTTCTCATTTCAGATTATACCTTCTGATTAATTTATAAACGGTTGATTTGGAGAAACTGCATCCCTTAGAAGTTACGAATCCTTCCTTGTTAAGAATATTTGTTATCTCCTGCAAGGTATGTTCCTCTTTTACTAATGTACGCAGCATGGCGACAGCTCTCCTGTTATTGGGATTGTTGTCCGCTTTCTCCCTGCAGGTTCTGATACTGTTCTGAATTGCCTGTTCATGTTTGTCCATTAAGTGTTCCGGATTACCCAGCCTGAATCCCCTTGCCTTCTTTGCCTGTAGGGCGGATTTTGTTCTTGCCGCTATCAGTTCCGCTTCGTATTGTGAGATTGCCGACAGGATATGCAACACCATCTTATTGGCTTGTGGGAAATCACAAAACACGATCTCCACATCATTCTCCAGAAGATTTGACAGAAAGGAAACATTTCTTGCCAGCCGGTCCAATTTGGCAACGATCAGTGTCGCTTCTGTTTTTCTGCAAAGGCTCAATGCTTCTTTAAGTTTAGGCCTGTCCTTTTTTCGGCCTGATTCAATTTCAACAAATTCAGCAACCGGAGTTTTGTCACGAAGATATTTCTGTATAATTTCCCTTTGTGCTTCAAGTCCCAGTCCTGAATATCCTTGTTTCTGTGTGCTTACCCGAAGATAAGCTACATATTGATTGTTCATTGAATTTAAATTTTAATAGTTTTAACAGTGGTTCCGCTGACTAGATGGTCGTCTAATCTATGGAACCATTCATATTATTACATAAAAAAAGAAATCCTGTGAGAATCGGTTTTCTAATACACCCGGTTTTCTCACAGAATCCTGATTTCTCTATATAGCTGGCTACATGAGATTCTCTGTTTTCATATAATCGCAGATCTCTCATATTTCCATTTGTGTTCTGTCCTTCTTTCTGACATATTTCCTGTCAGGTCTGGTGATGGGATTTGAAGTGAGTATCTTGTATAACTTCAGCCCCTCCATTTCCACCGGTGCCGTAGCCAGCATAAAGGTAGCCGACTTGTCCGCACCAACGTTGTCCAGAATCTTATGACACAGATAGCTGCAATTGAAAACAGCCCCGTAACAGTATTCTTCCAGAAGCCCCTTGCTGTTATACCGTTTTCTCTTTTTCAGCCTTACCGAAAAGCCACCTTCATCATCCACAATACATAGGAACCATTGCTTGGGATCGTCTTCATCACCGACCAGTACAGCCATGCTTCCTTCCTGTAATCCTAATTCCTGAACAAGCGCACTGCTTAGGAATATGCATCCGTTCCTGTCCATCCGGATACTTCTCTGTCCTTCCTGTGCTACACTGAGCATGCATTTTTCTCTGTTATATATGAATAGTTTCATAGTTGCCTCCTTTTCTATCGTTATTCGTACACATAAAGCATCTCACACCGTTCCATGAAGTAGCTGTTGGACCTCAATGATTCCAGCATCCGTCTGGTTTTCCTCATGACCTCGGAAAGCGGCAGTCCCGTGTATTCGGAGAGAACCTTGAGTGAGCACTGTTGCCTGTAGTAACGTAGCATGAACATCCTGTACTCCTGTCGGGAGAACCTGCTCCTGATATATCTTAATACGTCCCCGGCCAGTCTTTCACAACGGTTCAGCCCCCACGGGTATGGCTCTGTCTCCTCCTGGCTGAATCTATAGAAGAAATCGTCTTCAGGATGAACGTAACGGTTTTCATTTCTCATCTCCGTCATCGCTTTATACCGGTAGCACCTGAAGAAATAGGCCTCCAGGTTTTCTATCTTTTCTTCACCGCCCATTATCTTTTCTCTTATAAAAAGATAGGTATTATGAAAGTTATCCTCATCCACCATAGAGAAAAAGCGGATCTTTTCCCTTAATCTCGTATAAGAGGATGCAAACCACTTGTCAAATCGGGTAACCTCTGCTGTATTTCCGATTGTCTCTGTTTTTACTGCATTATTATTCTGTTTCTTATTGAAATGTCTCAATCTCTGGGAATAATCCCTTGTAAATATGGTCATCATAATCTTTAATTTTAAAATGGTTGTTAAACAAAAAAAGAGGATACCACCTTTTCTCTCATTGGTGATACCCTCTTCGGATATTAATCGTTATCAGTCTCCCGGTTATTCGATAAACCAGGAATATGCCATGTCCTTGCCGTTCAGTGCCTCTGTCAGTCCTACCGATACTTCCGTCGCATTAACGCTACGACCCAGAAATGTATCCAGATAACTGCTCTTGTTGGCTCCGGTGATCAGGTTATAGAATTTCCACATACTCAGTTCGCCGTTATTTCCGGCAAAGTTATCGTCATGGATATATGCCCTGGCCACGTTATTGATCTGACTGTCGGTTATTAGCAACCGTGGCAGTTCTCTTTGCTGTGCCTGTGGGAGATAATTATACAATCTCATTCTCCCCAGGATCTGACAGAATTGGTGTTCACTCAACATGGTATCACCCAGTGATCTCATCAGGTGAATATGTCTGGCTACGTTGTATTGACTGAACAGGTCCAGGGTGGATTGGTACAGATCCCTCGCACTGGTTGCCCGTATTTCTTCCTTATACCCGTCTGTTGACAGGCATTGATTAGTACAGGCCAGATTCAGGAACCCGATTGCCAGATTGAATCTCTGGGCTGTCATCTTTCCGCTTAGGTTATCTCTGGCATAACTCTTGCAACCGGTGATACATAGGTTCAGTCGGTTTCCGTTTACATTCCGGCTGATGCTCGGAATCTCTATGTTGAAAATCATCCTTTCATAATACATTGTCTTGTCAGATTCCAGTAGTTGATCCACTCTTTTGTTGATCGCTTCCGGGATACGCCCTCTGACAATGTGCGATGTTCTTATCTCGGGACTGCAAATTGTTTCCCCATGATAAAAGTCTCTGGTCGCTTCATAGACGGATTCTATGAAACTTTGATGTGATATACATACCTCGTTGTCCTTGGCAAAGGTGGGTATGATACAATCGTTCCTGAGGTGTTCCAAAGTCACCTCTATTGTGTTGGCTTCAATAAATGGTGAGCGTTTGTGTGTCTGCTCCGTGACGAGCACTGCATCTTCCGCTTCTTTTTTCCATTCGTTGGTTCTTGCCATCCTTGTGGATGGTAATAATAAATTGGTTGTTTCCATTTTTTATAGTTTTTGATTGGTTAATAAAATCCGATAAAAGAAAAAGCCAAGAGGGTTATTTCTTTGCTTTTACAAATATTCCTCTTAGCTTCTTGATTCCCTTGAGTACTGCTGTCGTAACTTCAAGGATTGTGATTATTACGTCCTGTGCTTTATTATATTCCATTCATAAGACGTTCTATTAGTTTTCAGTTGCTACGTTAACTGTATCAACTTTAGCGGCAGCATCTTTTTTCTTCCTCTTCTTGCCACCATACTTTTCAACAAGCTCTACGATAACTGAACTTGCCACGATAATTTCAGCCAAATTAGCTGCAATTCTGATTCCTTTCATTAATTTTCCCATTGTTCTTTTGATTTTAAATTGTTAGTATTCTATTTTATTGTTCTCTTATATATTATTCTCACATATAAGGGTTTGAGGGAAAATGGGAGGGAGAAAAAAAGAAAAAATGGAAAGCCGTCATCAAGGTTCCCCGCCCTGACTTGACTTTCCGCTATTCCGCCCGGTTTCATGTATAGAGACTGAAGCTGCTATAATTACTTCCGGTTTCCTAGCCTTCGAATTAATTGTCCCAATCATTTTCTGAAATTGGGGTTAACCCGGTAATTTGTTTTGTTATAATGCCTGAAGCTGACGCACTTCTTTATTCCAAGTGCTGTTAATGCCTCAAGCTTTTCTCATATATAAGGGTTTCAGGGTTTTGAGGAGGGAAAAATTTAGAGAAGCCGATATCTAATCTATCGGCTTCATGTTTTGAGGTTCAATCTTTTGGAGAAATAGCAGGTATGAAAAGACCGTTATGAAAAAGTCCTGTTTCTTCTATGATATTTCCATCGTAAAGAAGGTATTTAAAAAAGTATCTTATTTCTTTTTCTTCCATAACCCTGCCTATGTTTTTAGAGTTTAGCCCCAGGCTGATGATGTTGTTCTGAAATAATTGAATCAGCTGTATATCATCTGTCACCCTCCCTATGTTCCATACAATAAAACTTATTTGGGAAACTCGCTTTTTTAGCTCCGCATTATTTGCATATTTACTTATGTCAACCGTATCAATGCGTCCTATGTCTTTAAGCACTTTGACCGCCTCCCTTGTTTCCGGAAGCTGGTTTATGCAGATCCCCTTTTTCAGCAGGTCATTGAGTTTTAGCCACAGGTCACCGGCAAATATATAATTGAATATGTCGGTTTCCTCTTCCGGCTTTTCCTGTTTCCTATCGATAGAAAAAATACCGCCACGGATATTTGTTTCGACAGCTTCAGTCAGTTGTATGGCTTTATCGTGGGAAGAGACATGCAGATAAACCTCATTTATCATTTTATCATTTTCATGGGCGGTGGCAATGATTACCGTCTCTTTCGGAATCCCCATTTTACACATCAAAGTAATGAAAGTGTGACGCGCTACGTGGGTATGCATAAGTTCGTACAGCTTTTTCTTTATAACGGTCTTTTTACTTCCACGCTGCTCCGTATAGGTGATTTCTTCATCGAACCCGGCCTTCTCGCATATTGTTTTTATACAGGCATCTATCTTTCTGACATAACTACGGCTTTCACTTTCTTTTTTATCCGGTTCTGTATTGATATTCAAATATTTGAATCCTTTTTTAGTATATTTATCCAGAATTTCTTTAGCCGCAGGAAACAGATAGATGATAGCCCGATCACCCGTCTTTTGCACCACTATCTCAACTGTGTTTTCCGTTATGATTTTATAGTTACCGGCAAAAAGTTTGGGCATGTCGGAGATCCTTTGGCCCAGCAGACATTGTGCAACGAAAACATCCCGGACCTCCTCGTCACGGCCGGAAAGTTCCAGATTGTATAATTCCTGAATCTGTTTTTCTGTAAGCGGTATCTGCTTGGATTTCTTCTCGTCTTTACTGCGGAGATCCTTTACCTTGTCAACTTTATCGCAGCCGGAAGTATGAAAGTCAAACTTGATGTCCTTCTCCTTATCGGCTTCTCGAAGTATGCTCTTGATACATCCCAGACAATTATTGATTGTCATTACAGCTTTCCCTTTGGAAGCAAGATATGCCTTGTATTTTTCCAGATTTTCATAGGTCATGCTGCTCCAAGTATCAGGAATCAGCTCGTCGTCAAGGAACTGTTTAAATACATTTATGTTACCACGATAGATAGCTCTGGTACTGTCTTTATCCTTCGAGGAAAGTAACAGAACCATTTGAGTGGTAGCTAGTACAGCTGCTTTGGATTTTTTTCTTGTTGCCATATTCGGATTGATATATTCTTTTAGCAGTTCATATAAATTGGATATGGAGTCTACATGCTCACAAAGATAAAGCTTACTTTGTTCAAAAGAAAGAAGAATATGTTTTAATTTATCATTGACAATTGTATTATTATAATTATCAAGCTTCGTCTGTTTGGAACTAATGACGGCAAGTTGTCTTTTCTTGTTCCAATGACTGGGATGAACCTTAACCCCAGTGTTAATCCGATACTGTTTGCGTTTAAAGTAAACTACGGCATAGATGGTAGTCGCCCTCTTTGCATCCGGATTGAACAAGTTAAAATTCAAACTGAAGTCAAAAAATATTTGCTTCCGATTCACCATAATGATTAATTTTTAGGGTTAATTATTATGGTTAGTTTTTAGGGTTAAAAGTAACCTGTTTTACACAAATAACTGATTATCAATAGTGGATATAAAACATCTGGTTATATTTTAACTTTTGGAATAAAAGTAGTACATTTGTACTCAATTCAAAAAGGAATTTATGACGAAAGCTCTATTTTTTGACATAGACGGAACGCTGGTCAGTTTTGAAACTCACCGTATCCCGCCTTCTACCATTGAGGCATTGGAGGCAGCCCACGCAAAAGGGCTCAAGATATTTATCGCTACCGGACGCCCGAAAGCCATTATCAACAATCTTTCCGAATTGC
>ERZ827181.2840-NODE-2840-length-13879-cov-3.307436_pt1 | contig 13879 bp, 14 predicted proteins | sample MGYA00519778_ERZ827181 | MGnify/ENA primary metagenome ERZ827181 (study PRJEB31778, sample SAMEA3449273) | human gut metagenome | biome: human gut; feature: human-associated habitat; material: faeces | place: United Kingdom | collected 2010/2012 ...
CCCGCAGGGGGATTTCGTGGGAGCCTTCGCCGTTACGGCCGGCATCGGGCTTCAGGAGTACCTGGCCCATACAACGGACGACTACCAGGCCCTTACCGCCAAAATCCTGGCCAACCGCTTGGCCGAGGCCTTTTCCCAGGAAGTCTTCGAGCAGATGAAAACCTCCTGGTGGGGATTCCGGCAGGGAGGCATCCGGCCGGCTTGCGGCTACCCCACCCTGCCCGACCATAGCGGAAAACGGATTCTCTTCGACTGGCTCGACGCCGAGGCCGTTACCGGCATCTGCCTGACGGAAAACTACATGATGCAGCCCGAAGCCAGTGTATCGGGATTGATCTTCGCCCGGAAAGAGGCGCACTACTTCGACGTGGGACGCTTGGGCGAGGACCAACTGGAGGATTATGCCCGCCGCCGGGGTTTGCCCTTGGAGGCGGTAAAAAAATACACGGGCCACGCCTGAGGCTCCCATCGAAAAAAAACTGCCGACCGATGAAAAGAAAAAGAGAAACGCTGCCCACAGAACCGCCCGCCCGACGTGCCGAAGCCTTGCTCGTACGCCTGAAGTCGATGGCCGACCCGGTGGCCCGGGAAGGGATGGCTCGCTTCGGCATCCGTACGGAAAACGCGCTGGGCATCTCGGTCAAAGGACTGCGCGCGGTGGCCAAGGAAACCGGGAAAGACACCGAAACGGCACTGGAACTGCTCCGCACACCCTTCCACGAAGCCCATCTGCTGGCGTTCTTTCTCCTGCGGGCGGAAGAACTCTCGGGCGAGCAACTGGACGAGATAGCAGGCGGACTCGATTCGTGGGATACGTGCGACCTGTTCTGCGGGGAGATCGCCACCCATCCCTTGGCCGTACAAAAGGTGTTCCGATGGAGCGCCGACCCGAGGGAATATGTCCGCCGCGCCGGTTTTTCTCTGGCGGCGCGCATGGCAGTACGCGCAAAAGCCCTGCCCGACGAGATCTTCCAAGCCATCCTGCCCTTGGCCGAGCACTACGGCGACGACCCCCGCCCGATGGTGAGCAAGGCTATCGACTGGGCGGTGCGGCAGATCGGGAAACGATCGACCTTCCTGCATCCCTACGCCCTTTCGCTGGCGGAAAAGATGGCCGCTTCGCCCCAGAAGTCCATCCGCCGCATCGGACGCGTATCCCTTCGGGAACTTTCGCGTCCCGAGGTGATCGCCCGCCTGAAACCCCACTCCGTATGGCCCGAAGAGGGCGTGGTCGATCTGCCGGGGTATTGTTGACTTTTCTTCCCCTTCCCGGCCAAAAGATAAGGGCGGAGAGCCCTGTCATTCTCCTTTCCTTCCTCTTTCAAAGGCAGGGAGAAAGCCGTGAAAAGGCAAAAAAAGATTTTCAGAAGGAAGGGGACGACGACTTCAGGGATAGCTTACCCCGTTTTTTTTCATCATTTCCACATCCTGATCCCGCAGTCCGAGGCTGTCGAGGGCTACCGGCTGGTTGTGGTCATTGAGGTAATGCCGTTTTTGCGGGATGAACTTCCCACTGGATACGGCCAGGGAATCGGCCGCATACGGAGTATCGATGCCGGCTACGTCCAAAAAGGTGTAGAATACATTCCGGGTGCTTACCGGGAGAGTCCGGTGGTCCCGCACGGCGGACACTTCGTCTCTCCACAAGGCTTCGTATTGGGGGGAGAACCACCACAGGTACGGGATGTGTATCTGGTAATAGGTCGGTACGGGCGAGGCATGCAGGAAACGTTTGCGCGTGTCGTCCAGAAGGTCTTCTCCGTGGTCCGAACAGTAGAATACCGCCGCCGGGATACGGAACGAAGCGACCGTGTCGATCACCTGGGCGAGAAATTCGTCGGTATAGCGGATGGAATTGTCGTAGGCGTTGATCAGTTTCTCCCGCTCCCGCACGGCGACCACTTCCAGATCGTCCGGACGGTAGTACGCCCCGGAGGAGGGATAGCGTTCCCGGTAGTTGAAATGCGAACCGTGGGTGTGCATCACCACCAGGAGTTTCGGCCCGCCCCGACGGATCACGCTGGCCAGGGTATCGACCATCGTTTTGTCGTAGGCCGCGTGTTCGCCCGAGACGAAATTCAGGTATTCATCCCCTTGATGCGCCAGGTAGTCGATGTACGAACGGTTGGGCAGTTGGTTGGACAGGAACACCGTGTGGAAACCTGCTTGGCGGAATGCCGCCAGGAGGCCCTTGGTGGAGTACAACCGGGAATAATCCTCGGCCGAGGCCATCGAAAGGATCACCGGGACACTCTTGTGCGTAGTGTTGGACTGGGTGAGCGCATCCGGGAAAGCGATGAGCCCGGGTATTTTTTCCAGGCAGGGCGTCGTATTGCGCGAATAGCCGTACAGTCCGAAGTTGGCGGGCCGTTTCGCCGATCACCAGCACATACACTTCGCGCAAGGTATCGGGATGGGTGGCACGCGCCTGGAAATCGAAATCCTGCGAACGCTGCGGATATTCCACGCTCCGGTTCCAACTCTGTGCCGCAAAGACCATGTTGTAAAAGATATTGGCCGGGAATACTTCATCCATCACCCGGGTATGCCCCGCCAGAGCGAACGGCACGGAGACTACGGCCAAGATCCCGGCCTCGATCAGATGGCGACGGCGGAAACTTCCCTCGAGTTTTTCCTTCAGGCGGATCGAACGCACGGCCAGAGCCAGGGTGGGGATATAGAGTACACACACCCCGAGGATGGCCGGAAGGAGCTTGCCCAGCAGTTCCCCTACTTCCCCCGTATTGGTGGTAAAGAGGTTCAGGAACATGTCCGAAGCGATGATCGAGCGCCCGAACAGGTACAGCAGCACCATTTGGAAAGCCCCCAGAAAGAACATCGGGAAGAGGATCCAGGCCGAAGTCCCCGGACGACGGCACAGGGTCATCAGCGCCATGTAAAAAGCCAGGGGAAGCAGCAGGAACGGTACGCGCGTAAGCGGAGAAATGTCCTCGGTAAAGAACAGGAAAACATTGACCGCCATCAGTACCGCCACGAAAAACCAGTAGAGATGGCGCTGGCTGGAAAACCAGACGTTCAGACGCTTAAAATGCTTCATTGATATTGAAGATAAATCCGCTTCCGTTGCGTCCGAATCCCAGATCCAGACGGACGTTCACGCGTTTTTTGAATTCCCAGCGGTAGCCCACACCGAAATTGGGCAAAGTCTGCGACCAGCGGAATGTGCCGAAATCGTGAAATACGTTGCCTGCACCCACCCACAGGGCGATCCCGTTGCGTCGCCATACTTTCTGGCGGAGTTCCACCTGCGCCTCGATCAGGTTGCGGTCGCGGTAACGCCCGTCGTAATACCCCCGCATGCGGTACGAACCGCCCAAGGTGGCCAGCATCGTCCACGGCACACGGCCGTAGTTGAACTCCGAATGGAAATCGAAGGCCAATACACCGCCTTTCCATACGGACTTGTACCCGTCGAAGATCAGGTCCGTGCGGGAAAACGCATACCGGTTTCCCAGGAACGCGGGAAAGAAGCGCTGCTCACCTTTTACGTAAATGCCCCGTGCAGGCGCCGTGCTGACATCGCGCGTGTCGTAGGCCAGGGTCACACCGGCTCCGATGGTCTGCGTGACGCGGTCCTGACCTTCGAGCAGTTCGATGCGGTCGAATTTCTTTCCTTCGATATAGTCGTAGCTCGCGATCGGACCGATGTAAAAGTTGCGGGCCGTGCGGATCAGGAAATTGAGCTTCACGCTGTACTGTTGCCGGGTATATTGGCTTACATTGTCGTCATTGTCTCCCATCTCGTACCCGATGCCCCAAAATGCGCCGGGAAACGAGAAAAAGTTCATGTTGTAGAGCAAACGGTAACGATCGCCTGGAAACAGGTTGTTGCCCCGGATGCCCACCAAGTAAAATCCCGAGGTGGACACGTTGCCATAGAGCGAGACGTCGGATGGAGCCAGCAGACTGTCCGAGGGATCCAAGCGGTAGAGACCAGCCGCCACCAGTCCGATGCCGAACTTGGTGTCCTCCGAGTAGTTCGGGCCGCCGATGATGCTGAAGTCGAATTTTTTGTACGGTTTTTCCTTGTTGGCATCGGCAAAATAGTCGATGAATTTCCGAAAGAATCCCTTCTTGGCCGCTGCGGTATCGCTTGGAACGGTCAAGGTATCGGCCTGGACGGGTGGAAGGGAAAGCGTGTCTGCAACGGGTTTCCCCTGCACCCAAAAAGCGGATGCAAGAAAAAATGCGAGGAAAAGTGAAGTCGTCTTCTGCGTATTCATGCGCTGTTTTCAGGGTTTGGATGGACAAAAAAACGTATCCGAAATCGGGCAAAGGTACATAATTTATCGACAATCTTTGCTTTTCATCCGTTTGAAATACTTTTTTCCCTGGAAAAGCACCTTTATCGGAGAAAAAAAAGAAAAATGGAACAAAAAATTTGTGTGGTCAAAAAAATTTTCTACTTTTATCTTAGACAGAGGGTGTTTTTTGAAAATTCAGGGAACCATCTCTGGCCACTTGCTTTCCGCCCTATGAAACTACCGAAAATATTCCGCTCGCTGCTCCCCCGTACCGTGCCCCATTTTTCCTCCTCACCGATGCAGGGGGAACCATCCTCCGAAGAAACCCGGAAGGAAGATGAAGTCATGCCGATAACCCTGCCGGATCCCGCATTTCGGAAGTACATCATGGACCGATTGCGAAAAGAGGGGATCAAACCTCCGGAGTGGGATGGAACGACCATCTTCCGACAAGACGTAGTACGTATCACCCGGATCGACATCGCCCCGCCCTCGGATCGGCAGGAGAAAATCCGGTCGTTGGACGGGATCGAACATTTCACCTCGTTGGAATATCTCGCCTTCCCGAGTCACGAAGTGATCCGTCTGGATGTGCGGAAAAATCCATTCCTAACCTATCTGGATGGTAGCTACAACCTCCTCGAAGAGATCCTTCTGGGCTCATCCGCCGCATTGACCCAATTGAAGGTCACGGGCAATCGCCTCACCAGGTTGGATACCGAGGGGCTCACCGCTTTGACCCTTCTGGATTGCGCCGACAATCGCCTGAACGAATTGAAAGTCGGACATCTGAAAGACCTGACGTATTTGGACTGCCGAAAAAACCGCTTGACAAGCCTGCAACTACACCGAAACACCGCCTTAAAGGACCTGAACTGCAGCGAAAACATATTGACAGAACTGGAAGTGCGCCCGCTGCGGAACCTGGAGCGTTTGGACTGCAGCTACAATCGACTGCCGGGATTGTCGGTAGCCGGGCTGTCCTGTCTTTCGACACTCAAATGCAAACGAAACGAACTGACAACGTTGGAGATAGGGACTGGTTCGACACTGGCCGCTTTGGAATGCGACGACAACCTTCTGACCGCATTGGACACCGGAGACAGTCTTTCCCTGCAACGACTCTCCTGCCGGAACAACCGTCTGTCCCGCCTGGAGGTGGAGCGCCATCCGTCGTTGACCCGCCTGGACTGCCGGGGTAACCTTTTGGAAAGACTGGATGTAAGACGGAATACCCCCTTGACCGGCCTCAACTGCCAGGACAACTGCCTCACACAGTTGGACGTCTCCATGCTGACGACCTTGGATACACTCTGCTGCAGCGGCAACTTCCTGAAAAACCTGTCGGTAGAAAAGAACGTTTTGCTGACCGAATTGAGTTGCAGCAGGAACGACTTGGCCGGATTGGACATCACAGGATTGAGTTCCCTGACGACCTTGGACTGCAGCCAAAATCGCCTCACAGAACTATCCACAGAGCAAAACACAGCTTTGGAAACCTTGCTCTGCCCTTGCAACCGCCTCACGACTTTGGATACAGCTTCCCTCCCGGCACTCGAAGCGCTGGTATGCAGCGACAACCTGTTGGAGAGCATCGATATGGAAAATTGTCCCGAATTGACAGATCTGCGGTGCGCCCGGAACCGTTTGACGAGTTTGAATGTCCGCCAAAACGGCGATCTGGAATACCTGGACTGCTCGTACAACCAATTGACAGAATTACTCGTCGATGCCTACGGGCCGCTGGCATACTTGGACTGTTCGCACAATGCATTGACAAGGCTGGACCTCAACCAAACCTTGGATCTGTCGTTTTTCTGCTGTCAGGACAATCCGGGCGACGGAGCAGTGTTCCCCGTTGCGGCATGGTTCGACAATGACGAGGTTTTTCCCGACTTCACTTCCGGCAACTGGACCTGGCAAGGTAAAAACATCACGATCGACTACCGGCCGGTAGAATGACATACAGATTCGTTGAGGCGATAAGACGGGCGGCCTGTGGCCGCCCGTCTTATCGCCTCAACGCATTAACGCTCGAATTTCGTACCTTTGTCCGTCTAACGTCCCGGAGCGTCGAATGCGAAATTTCCAAGCTCAACGCAGCCGAAGCACAACCAGACTTACCCCAAAAACCCGAAAAAGAGCATGGACCTGAAAGCCACCTGTTTTCCCTACCGGCTTCTCTTCAAGGAACCCGCCGGCACCTCGCGCGGAGTGCTGCACAGCAAGGAGACCTGGTTTCTCGTCATCTCCCACGCCGGACACACCTCAGTAGGCGAATGCGCCGTATTCCGAGGACTTTCGTGCGACGACCGCCCCGATTACGGAGAACGCCTGGAGGAACTGTGCCGCAGGATCTCCCACGGCGAAACGCCCCACCCGGAACAATGGGCCGACTACCCCTCGATCCGCTTCGGGTTGGAGATGGCCTTGGGCCGGCTGGAAGCCGAGCTGCGGGGCGAAACGTACCTCGCCTCTCCCTTCACGGACGGCCAGGACAGCATTCCCATCAACGGATTGGTCTGGATGGGCGATTTCGAGCAAATGGCCCTTCGCCTCGAGGACAAACTCCGGCAGGGATTCCGCTGCATCAAGATCAAGATCGGCGCCATCGACTTCGAACGCGAACTCGAACTCCTCTCCCGCATCCGCGCCCGGTACACCCCCCGGGAGGTCGAGATCCGCGTGGATGCCAACGGTGCCTTCTCGCCCCGGAATGCGCTCGAACGCCTGCAACGCCTGGCAGCCTTCGAACTTCACTCCATCGAACAGCCCATCGCCGCCGGCGCCCCCGAAGAAATGGCCCGCCTGTGCGAACAGTCTCCCTTGCCCATCGCGCTGGACGAAGAACTCATCGGAGTGAACGACCCGCAGGAAAAACGCCGTTTGCTCAAAACGATACGTCCCCACTACCTCGTGCTGAAGCCTTCGCTGGTGGGCGGCCTCGAAGCTTCCCGTCAATGGATCGAAGCAGCCGGGGAAGTCGGTGCCGGGTATTGGATCACCTCCGCGCTGGAATCCAACGTAGGCTTGGACGCTATTGCACGTTTTTCGTATCTTTCCATAAGACAGGATGCGGCTCGGCAGAGTCCTTTGCGAAAACTTCGTTTTCGATTTGCCTCTGCACTCGCCTTTTCCTATCTTTGCCGAAATCCCCTCCCCCAAGGACTGGGGACAGGAGGGCTTTTTACCAACAACATCCCCTATCCCTTCGACGTATCGGGGGGACGTTTTCGCATTACGGCACCCGTGCCCGGCGGAAATGACATCCTGAAGTATCTGGGGAGAACGAACTGACCGTCATGGAACAGCCGGAAAAGAAAAATATCAGCATATCGATCGTCGTTCCCGTGTACAATCGTCCGGACGAAACGGACGCCCTGTTGGGCAGCATCGCCCGCCAGGCGGAAAACGGATTGGACTACGAAGTGATCATCGTCGAGGACGGCTCGTCGCTGACCTCGCAAGCCGAATGCGAAAAATGGTCCGCTACCCTGCCGGTGCGGTACTTCTATACCGAAAACTCCGGTCCGGGCGATTCGCGCAACTACGGCATGGAACACGCCCGAGGCGACTATTTCGTCATTCTCGACTCCGACGTGCTGTTGCCCGAAAACTATTTCCAGACGCTGGAACGCCTTCTCTCCCGCCGCAACCCAGCAGACGCCTTTGCCGGCCCCGACCGGGCGCATCGCTCGTTTACCGACGTGCAAAAAGCCATCAATTACGCCATGACCTCGTTTTTGACCACCGGTGGCCTGCGCGGGGGCTCGAAGGCCAACATCAGCGGACGGCGCCAACTGCGCAGCTACAACATGGTGATCTCCGCCGAAGCCTTCCGCCGCGTCGGAGGGTTTGCCCACCAGCGCGTAGGGGAAGACATCGAATACACCCAGCGTCTGTGGCGGAACGACCTGACCACCGCCTGGTATCCCGAACTGTACGTCTATCACAAGCGCCGCGATACGCTGGGGCAATTCTTCCGCCAAACGATGGCTTTCGGCCGGGCGCGCCCCATCCTCAACCGGATGTTCCCCGGGACAGCCCGTCTGACGTACATGTTCCCTTCGTTTTTCCTGGTCTTCATGCTCGTCTCCGTATTGGGCGGGGTGTTCGCTCCGGTGATCCTGCTCCCGTTGGGAGTATATCTGGCTGCTATCTTCCTCTCGTCCTGGGCACAAAACCGGAGTTTCCACGTTGGAATACTCTCGGTAGCGGCCGCCGTAGTACAGTTTACGGGATACGGATGGGGATTCCTTTACTCCAACATCCGGATGCTGTATCTGGACGACGTGGACAAAGTATTCCCCTACATGTTCAAACACTGACGCCTTTCCTCATGAGTACCACCCGGAACATCGCGCTGCTGTCATTTTTTTGCCTTCTCTGCACAACCGGACTGCAAGCCCAGTCGAAAAACGCCCTCTGGGTGGAATACTCCCCGGATTTTCAAGTCGGCGCCTGGCGCCTGACACCGGAAGTAAGCTACCGGAGCATCGACCTCTTTACCGATCAGGCAGGAGGGCACACGTTTTATTTTCGTCCTACGGCCACTTACACCGTAAACCGTTACCTGTCCCTGGCCGGATCGCTGGCCTATTACGTATCGTGGGAAAACGCCACTGCCAACAAACACGAATGGGTCATCTACCAGAACGCCGCACTCAAGACGCCCTCGGTCGCCGGATTTTCATTCGGACTGAACGCCCGCCTGGAACAGATGTTCGTCAAGACCTCCGCCGATCCCGACCACACCTTCGGGCTGCGCCTGCGCTGGACGCCGAAGCTGACCTACAAACTGCCCATAGACTCTCGCTGGGGGTGGTCCCTTTCGGGATTTGCCGAAACCTACAACTACCTCACCGCTTCGCGTGCAGGGTATTTCCGCAATGCACTCGACCTGGGAGCAGGACTTACGTTCAAACCCCTCGAACGCCTCGAAGCGACTTTCGAATACCGCCGGCACCGCTCCTACCGCCCCGGGGAGGACAGCCAGGACAACCGCTTTCGCCTGATGATCCGCCACAAAATCCTGTAAACAAACCCCGTCCTCTACCGGCAGGAGAACATACATCACATCTTCAAGACAACACCCAAAAAAACATGGAACTGTACATCGACCCTGCCCTTTGCCCGCAAAACCATCCCTGCCCGCTGGTCGCACGCTGCCCCGCGGAAGCCATCTCCCAGGAAGGCGTCGGATTGCCGGTGATCGACCCCGAAAAGTGCATCGGCTGCGAAGAATGCCTGCGCTCCTGCGGGAAACAAGCCGTTACCTATCGGTAAACCTTAAAAAAAACGAGGCTCCCGTCATCAGGAGAATGTACTCTCCCCACAGTTTCACACCGGAGAGGACATTTTTGTAAACCGGCCTTCCGGTCGGCCAATAAAGGGAAAAACTACCTCCACTGCTTGTACGGACAGGCGATCAGGGCCGAGTTGTAGTAACGCGGATCGCCCGTTACTTCCTCGCCCAACCACTCCGGGCGCTCGAACGGCTCGTCCGGCCGGGAAAGTTCGATCTCGGCCAATACCAAGCCTTCGTTCTGTCCGTAAAAGACATCCACCGTGAAGTACTGTCCGCTGCCCACCGGGACATCGTAGCGCGTCTTGTCGATGATTCTCTCCCCGCACAGGGCGAGCAGTTCCCGGGCGTCCTCCACGGGGATTCCGTACTCCCATTCGCCCCGGCTCACCCCCGAAGGGTCGCTCGCTCCCTTGATGGTGAGAAACGCCTTTTCGCCCTTGATCCGCACACGCACCGTCCGGGCGGGATCGGTAGAGAGATACCCTTGGGCTATCCGGGCGTGGCCGACGGACGCCGGAAGAAAATCGTCGTTTTTTACCAAAAATTTGCGTTCGGTCTCGATGGCCATTCTTTTTCAGCGTTATTTTTTTGAAATACCGAAACACCTCTCTCCGGGCAAGGAAGATTTCTCCTTCCCACGGAGAGAAGATACCGATCAACATCCCCTTACAACGGCTACTTGCGGAAATACCCCACCGGTTGATTGAGCATCGGGGTACAATCCTCAGGCAATCCCAACGCCCGGGCCAGTGCCGGAGCGTCCATCGAAGCGCGGGGCACGGTAGCCAACCCGGCTGCGGCACAGAACAGCGAGATGTTTTGCGAGACGATCCCCGCATCCATCGCGCCCCAGGGCTCGTCGCCCGAGCCGCGTGCCACCAGCAGCAGGACCACCGGAGCGTCCTTCATCGTGCGCAGGTCCTGGTCGGTTACCGGGACGAGCGTATTTTGTTTGTAGTCGAAGAAATAAGCGCCCTTCTCCAGGCAGACGTAAAGGTCGATGTCCTGCCGGTTCATGGCCGAGGGTGCGGTGCGTTTGCCCGACTCGGGGCGGTTGATGCCGTTGGCAGCCCACAGCAGATCGGACAAATCCTGTTTGGAGAGCATCCGGGGCGAGAATTCCCGGGTGGACTTCCGCTGGGCGAAGGCCTGCATCATCGTCGCTTCCCGGGTCATGTCGGGGGCGGACAGCGGAATGGGTTTCAAAGTTTGCGAACAGCCTGCCACCAGCGAGCAGAGCAGGATCAGGGTCGAGAAAAGTGTTTTCATGGCATGAGTATTTCGGGTCAGTTCTTGTTTTCCCGTTTGCGTTCCACGGCGCGCAAGACCACCGCCAGGACGATCATCGCAAAGGCGGCCAGTTTCATGTAATAGGCTTTCGGCTCGGGGATTTCGCCGAAGTAGGCATAGGCAGCCAGGATCACCGCTCCTAAAGCCAAAGCTCTGTGAATAAGCGTTGTATTCATTTTTATCTATGGTATCTCAATAAATCAATGCAAGTACCCGTAGCGGCGCAGCTTGCGTTGGTTGCCCCGCCAGTCGTCGTCCACCTTGACCACCAGTTCGAGGAAGGCCTTCTTGCCGAAAAAGCGTTCGATGTCCATCCGCGCCTGCGTACCGGTCTTCTTGAGCGCCTCGCCCCGGTGTCCGATCAGGATACCCCGCTGGCTCTCGCGCTCCACGTACACGATGGCACGGATACGGATCAGGGTAGCGTCCTCGACAAACTCCTCGACCACCACCTCGACCGAATAAGGCACCTCCTTGCGGTAGTTGAGCAGGATCTTCTGCCGGATGATCTCGCTGACGAAAAAGCGCTCCGGCCGATCGGTCAAAGCATCCTCCGGATAGTAGGAAGGCCCCTCGGGCAAGAGGGCGACGATGCGCTCCAGGAGGTTGTCCGTATTGAAACGCTCGGTGGCCGACACGGGAACGACCTCCGCCCGGGGCAAACGCGCCTGCCAGTATTCGACCGCCGCTTCGAGCGTACGCTGATCGATCGTATCGATCTTGTTGATCACCAAAAGAACGGGGACTTTCGCGTTTTCGATCCGGTGGAAGAACGTCTCGTCCTTGAGTTCCTTCAATCCCGGTTCGACCATGTAGAGCAGGACGTCGGCATCCTCGAAGGCTTCCGCGACGAATTCCATCATCGACTCCTGCAGTTTGTACGCCGGGCGGATGATCCCCGGAGTATCCGAAAAGACGATCTGGTAATCCTCGCTCGAAACAATACCCAGGATGCGGTGCCGAGTGGTCTGCGCCTTGGACGTGATGATGGACAAATCGCGCCCTACCAGCACGTTGAGCAATGTCGATTTGCCTACGTTCGGGTTGCCGACGATATTGACGAACCCCGACTTGTGCGTTTTTTTCTCCATATGGGCAAATGTAGTGAAAGGCGAGCGCAGCGGCAAGGGGGAAAACGGAGTTTTCATCCGAAGCCGGTGCCGAGCCGCATCCTACATTATGGAAATGTAGCGAAAGGCGAGCGCAGAGACAAATCGAAAACAAGGTTTTCGCATTTGGCTATGCCGAGTGTGCCTCCTGCATGATGGAAATGCAGGAAAAATCCCATTCTGTTTTTGTCCTTCCCGCCGTGCTTTTTTGCCCGCCACCGGTGCGAAATCGCGGCATTATTCATAACTTTGCAGACTATATACAACCCCTAACGCGAAACGAATCATGTTGAAAGTAGGTCTGCTCGGTGCCGGTCATCTGGGAAAGATACACCTGCGGCTGCTCGCCGCCTCGCCCCATTACGAATTGGTCGGATTCTACGACCCCGACCCTGCCAATGCCGCTGCGGTCGAGATGGAAAGCGGCGTGAAAGCCTTCCCGGACATGGACAGCCTGCTCGACGCCGTGGAGGTAGCCGACATCGTTACCCCCACCCTGTACCACTACGAATGCGCCTGCAAAGCCATCGAGAAAGGCTGCCACGTATTTCTCGAAAAACCCGTTACCACGACTCTGGAGCAAGCCGAAGACCTGATCCGCCGCCTGCACGAAAAGGGCCTCAAAGGTCAGGTAGGCCACGTGGAACGGTTCAACCCGGCTTTTACCGCCGTCCGCCCCTATATCCAGCGCCCGGCCTTTATCGAAGCGCACCGCCTGGCCGAATTCAACCCCCGGGGCACCGACGTACCCGTAGTACTCGACCTGATGATCCACGACCTCGATGCCATCCTCACCCTGGTCGATTCGCCCGTGCGCAGTCTGACGGCCAGCGGAGCCTGCGTGATCGACACCACGCCCGACATCGCCAACGCCCGCATCGAGTTTGAAAACGGCTGCGTAGCCAACGTTACCTCCAGCCGCATCTCGATGAAGAACATGCGCAAGACCCGCATCTTCCAGCAGGATGCGTACATCACCATCGACTTCCTGAAAAAAGAATCCGAAATCCTGCGCATCCACGACGCTCCCGCCGATCCGGATCCGTATGCCATGATCCTGACCAACGCCCAGGGAGTGAGCAAGCAGATCGTTTTCGAGAAACCCGACGTACAGGCCAACAACGCCATCCTCGACGAATTGGACTCTTTTGCCCGTGCCATCGAAAACGACAGCATCCCGCCCGTCACCCTCGAGCAGGGTGCCGCTGCGCTGAAAGTGGCTCTGGAGATCGTCCGCGACATCGAGCGGCACGCCGAACGCGTGAAAGCCGCCCGGCAAAACACCCCCGAACGATGAAAACAACGACAAAAAACACCCAACCCTCCCGCATCAACATCATCACGCTGGGCTGCTCGAAAAACACGTGCGACTCGGAAGCACTCGCCGGACAACTCTCCGGCCAAGGCTTGTCCGTAGCCCACGAAGGCCCGGGGGAGATCGTGGTGATCAACACCTGCGGCTTTATCGGCGATGCCAAGGAGCAATCCATCGACGTGATCCTCGAACAGGCCGAACGCAAACGTCGGGGCGAAATCCAACGCCTGTACGTTACCGGCTGCCTGGTACAGCGCTATCAGGAGGAACTCGCTGCCGAGCTGCCCGAAGTGGACGGGTTTTACAACCTCTCCCAACTCCGCGAACTGCTCTCCGCCCTGGGAGCCGACTACCGCACCTCCCTGGTGGGCGAGCGCCTCTTGTCCACTCCCTCGCACTACGCCTACCTGAAAATCTCGGAAGGCTGCGACCGATCCTGCTCCTATTGTGCCATCCCGATGATCCGGGGCCGGCACATCTCCGTTCCGATGGAGGACCTGGTGGCCCAAGCTGAAAAATTGGCCCAAGGAGGAGTGAAGGAACTTATCCTCATCGCCCAGGACCTGACCTATTACGGGATAGACCTCTACGG
>ERZ827181.2861-NODE-2861-length-13765-cov-3.083297_pt1 | contig 13765 bp, 10 predicted proteins | sample MGYA00519778_ERZ827181 | MGnify/ENA primary metagenome ERZ827181 (study PRJEB31778, sample SAMEA3449273) | human gut metagenome | biome: human gut; feature: human-associated habitat; material: faeces | place: United Kingdom | collected 2010/2012 ...
GTGTGATTACCTTACCGTACATGTTCCGCTTTTGGATTCCACCAAGGGAATGTTTAACAAAGAGGCATTTGACAAGATGAAAGACGGTGTTGTTCTTCTTAACTTCTCCCGTGATACACTGGTGAACGAAGACGACATCAAAGTGGCACTGGAGTCCGGTAAAGTAGCAAAATACGTTGTTGATTTCCCAAATCCGACAACAGTAAAGCTGCCAAATACAACCGTAACACCTCATCTTGGTGCTTCCACACAGGAGTCTGAGGACAACTGTGCGAAAATGGCAGTCAGTGAAATTCGTGATTTCATGGAAAATGGTAACATCAAAAATTCTGTGAACTATCCAAACTGCGACGCCGGTGTATGCCAGACAGCAGGACGTATCACGATTGCGCATAAGAATGTACCGAATATGTTGAGCCAGTTTACGACATTGTTCTCCAAAGATGGTGTCAATATCGAAAACATGGTAAATAAGAGCCGTGGAAACTTCGCGTATACAATTCTTGATATCTGCTCCGATTCAACAGACGAAGTAGTAAAAGAATTAGAGGCGCTTGACGGTGTTATCCGTGTTCGTGTGATTAAATAAAAAGTGCTGGAAATATCAAAAACAGTGCATGACATATCATGGAAATATCTCCTTCTATTTGCTACAATTTAAGCAGATAAAAAAGAAGGAGGTATTTTTTATGTTACAGAACAAAATAGCAGTTGTTACCGGCGGAACCAGAGGAATCGGCTACGCCATTGTTCAGAAATTTTTACAGAACGGCGCGAAAGTTGTACTTTTTGGCTCCCGAGAGGAGACCGTTGTAAAAGCGGTTTCTTCCCTGAAAGAGGAAAACCCGGACTGGGAAGTTTCCGGCGCATGGCCAAAGCTGACCGATGCGGCCGCCATGGCAGATGAGATTACTAAAATCAAAGAAAAATACGGAAGAATTGATATTCTCGTAAACAATGCCGGCGTTTCCGACAGCACACCGTTCGACAAATACACCGCAGAACATTTTGCCAACGTAATGGATCTGAATGTGAACGCCATGATGAACGGAATCCTGCCGACCGCTGCCATCATGAAAGAGCAGGGAGGTGGATGTATTCTGAACACCAGCTCTATGGTCAGCATCTGTGGCCAGCCAAGCGGCGTTGCCTATCCGTCCAGCAAATATGCAGTCAATGGTCTCACCTGGTCACTTGCAAGAGAACTCGGACCGTTCCACATCCGCGTGAACGCCGTTGCCCCTGGCATCACCAAAACTGATATGGTTGCAGCGCTTCCGAAGGAAATGATCGAGCCCCTGATCAGCCACATCCCGCTTCGAAGAATCGGCGAGGCAGAAGATATCGCAAATGCATTTCTCTTCCTGGCAAGCGACATGGCTTCCTATGTAACAGGTGAAATTCTTTCCGTGGACGGAGCGATGAGAACCTGATTTGCAGGATTCTCCGCCGCAGTGCGATCCTGTCCGAGGTTTCTTTTCCTTTACAGATAACGGACGCAATTCATCTCCCACCTTAGGATGCCACTGAAAAAGTCCTTTTTGTGTATAAACCAACGCAAAATAAAGTACATCAATCAACCTTGAGGCACTATATTGTAGTATGCAAAAACAGTTTTTCAGTGGCGTCCCTTAGAGGTCGGAGTCTTCTTGCTGGAAGAGGATACAGAAAAAAAATCCTGTCTGGTTTTGTACCGGACAGGATTTTTTTAGAAGAACAGCATCACCAGTCCCAACGCGCACAGCAGGATTCCGGTTACGCGGTTCAGCATTTTTACGTTTGCGCTGTTCGCCCATTTTGCTCCAAGCTGTGCGAACACCAGCGTGCTGATCACACAGGCAAGCATAATCGGTAAATTCGGTTTTCCGCCGATATAAAAATGCGAAACAGCTCCGGTCAGCGCAGTAAAGGTCATGATAAAGACGCTCGTTCCAACCGCCGTTTTTAACTCATAGCCAAGCACACTTGTAAGCACCAGAAGCAACATCATACCGCCTCCGGCACCGACAAATCCGCAGATGAAGCCAATCAACACGCCGCAAAGAATGGACTGCCGGATTTTCTGTTCCTCAGATTTGTTTGCCTGTACTTCCTTCGTTGTCATGATCGGGCGAATAATAAACTTGAGGCCGACAAGCAGTGTCATACCTTTTGAAAATCCGCCCATTGTTCCGTTTGGCACAAGGGAGGAAACGAAGCTTCCGACCAGTGTAAAAATCAACACGGAAATCAACATAATCACGCCATGGCGAATGTCGATATTTTTGTTTTTCTTGTATGTCCACGCACTGACCCCCGACGCGAGGACATCCGATGCAAGCGCAATTCCGATCGCCTGGTACGCCGGCATGTGCAGGAATGTAATCAGCATAGGCGAGACGACCGCCGCCGCAGAAAGTCCCGCAAGACCCGTTCCAAGGCCGGCACCGAGGCCGGCCACAATACATACGATTAATTCTGTAATAGTCATAAAATCCCTTCTTTCTCCCTTTTATTTCCCGATTACATTTTTCCGGATCAGCTCACAGAGCCGCAGAAATTCTTTTTTATCTTCCTCCGAAATTCCGCAAAACAGAGATTCTCCAAATTCCTTCTGACATTTCTGTCCGTAACAAACGCATTCTGCCGCAGCCGGCTCCAGCTTCAAATGTACTTTCTTCCGGTCTGCCGTATCGCCCTCTTTTCGCAGGTAGCCCTTTTCACATAACCCGTTTACGGCCAGCGAAACGTGTGATTTCTGCATTTTCCGCACACGTACAATGTCTGTTGCAAGGTCAAACTGACTGTTATTTGCAAGAAACAGCAAAATATCTACTTCTGCTGCAGACAAACGATAACGCATCATCACCTTTTTGCGGTACTGTGCATATTCCCGTTCTACTTCCACGGCAAACTGCCACTGTTCATCAAACATGCTTCCACCTTCCTCTTGTTCTAATTTGAACTTCTTGTATTTTAGTTCTAATTTGAACATTTGTCAACCCACAAAAATGGATATCCAGCGATAGAGTTTCCCCTGTAAAGTAAAATATGCTCCCTTCCTGGGAGACAAGTTTTTATTTGTCTACCCGGAAGGGAGCATATCAGCAAAAAATATTTGCTCATGTGACAAACCCGTCTTGCGTTTGAAAACAATATACCTTGCGGTACTCTACATTTTTCGCACAAATCCGTCATTGCTCAATGAAGGATTATAACAACACGTCCTGATCCTACAGTACGTCCATCTTCACGATATCAGACCGGTGTATTGCGGTGTGCAAATGGTGATTTTTCGTGTGATTTGTGAGGGAAAATCCGGATTTTCCGTTGTGTCCATATGGTTTTGGCGGATTTTGTTATCATGGTGTTATCATAATTACGGTTCACTAATTCCACCTGTGCTCTGTTGTTCAATAAATATTCTCATTAAATCTATTGACTGCTTTAATTCTTCTCTTGTATATCTTGGATTATTCTGATTTTCCGGATGATGTATCTGATGCCGTATATATTCAGTTAAAACTTTCTGCTCATTTATAATAGAACCAGTCTTACCTATGCGCTTATATAATCTGGTTGGTTTTCCTTGAACATATAAATTTTTCCATCCCTGAAATTCTATGAAAGAATACAATTCATCATGATATTCCTCTGTGACTTCATTAAATGCTATATAATTCACTTCATTCAGCGACGGATATTGAAGCTGTCCAGGAAGAACACCTAATATTTCCTTATTTCCTTCTTCATCTTCTTTAATAAGACGTAAATCTGTAAACTGTAATTGTTTAACAATATAAGAACTGTGCGTTGTCAATATAACCTGTGTATTTGCAACTGAGGACAGTGTCTTAAATGCCTCTACCAATATTCTTTGATTGTCTGAATGTTGCGAAGTCTCCGGCTCTTCTACTGCATATATTACTCCAGTATTACCTTGCTCTTGACAACGTCTCTCTGCTTCAGCTCTAAAGAAATTCAGCAGAACAAGCCTTTTCACGCCACTCCCTCGCTTATTAATTGGGATATCTTCATCACCGGAAATTGATACATTTTTGAAAACATCTTGCCACTTAAGACTTTCTGCCGATGGTATTACCGGATTTAAACTTGCTGCAATTGCTGGATCCATTTCTCGGAGCTTCGCTAATGTTCTGTTTGCCACTTCTTTTAATTTATTTTCAACCTCTGCAGCTACATCTGCTAATGTTGTTTGCAATTCTGCATCACTCAAAATTTGCTTTACAGCTGTTTTTAATGGATCTTGTATCTCATCATCTCCATCACTATTTTTTCTATCCGACTGAAAAAGTGAATATGTTGGTAAATAGTTGGATAACTTCTCCCAAATTTTCTTTGCGTCTTCTTTAGAGACATCGATTTCTATATTATCCATCTGCAAATCATCCGAAAATTTATTCCAGATAGCTCTTCTCATATCAGCATTTACAGTTTGATTTTCGCATTCAATGTCTTCACTTTTTATTATCTTTTTTAAATCACTATTCTTCTTTAATAATAATTCTGTACATTTGCTATTTGTTGGATGCATAGCCTTTATAAAAACCTTTGCCGCTCCGCCGTTTTTATATCTCTTTATGACTTCCAACTGTCCATTAGCATTAAGCATAAATTCATCTTGTAACGAAGTCTCGAGAGTTGAATCTATAACTATCTTTTCCGGCAGTTCTGAAAAGCACACTGTAATTTCAATATCTGCATTTCCGACCTTGCTTTCATGTATGTTGGCATCTGCTTTTTCTAACTTGATTGTTCCCTTTCCATCATTAAAAAATATATCCAATGCTTCTAAAATAGTTGACTTACCTATATCGTTTTTTCCAACAAAAACTGTTAAGTCATTAAAGTTAATCTCTGTTTCGCTTCTATATCCACGAAAATTTTTTAATTTAATTGAATCAATTTTCATAGCAGCTCTCCTCTGATTATCACATCTTATGAGAAATTTATAACCGTTTTTATATCTGCAAATTCTGTTCGCACCACCTCTTGAATGGCTGCTAATATTCCAGCTACAGTTACCACAGCAGAATTTGACGCCTCTTGACTTTTCAATCCATCTTTCACTACACTTTCCAAATGAGTTGATGCAATTGGCATTATTACTTTGATCATTTTTTTCCAATACTCTACATTTACATCAAAATTAGAATTGTCGCGAAATCTTAATGACCAAACATCTCTCACTTTTTCACCCAAAAAGCTCTCCATGCATTTAGACATAGCAAAAATAAATAACATTTTTGCTCCTCTTTTTCCCAGAAATCTATATTGCTGTTCTTCTGCCTCTGTTCTTTCCTCTCCCTTTACTTGTAAATCTAATTTATAAATGTCAATGGCCCTTGCTAAAGAATATGTAAAAATAATATGTTCTGCAGTTAATTGATCCGGAAATGTATTTGCATAAATTCTATCATTGCTCCATAAATCATTTCTTGAGTTATATGCCGTAACACATTCCCCATGAAAAGCCGAAATTGACTGTGCCACAACATACGGATCCAATATTTCTCTACTTCTAGATGGGCGCCCATTTCCTCTACGTCCACCGCTATAAAACAAATTTGTATATTTTTCAAATTCATTTCGCAACCGATTTTGCACTTTATCATTACTTCGCAAATCCGACGCAATAATTTCATTCTGTTTATTATTGTTATTGATAATTTCATCTATAATAGAAGAATCTTCACAAACAATAAAACGAATAGGGATTAAGGCCTTTCCTACTTCTGTTACACTACTTACAGCCCCTGTCGTCTGTGCCCCATTAATGATAGTAATTCCTGATATAGTAAGTTTTTCTTCGCCTGTATTCAAATCATTTTCAATACTATAATCATTTACCAATGCAGTTATTCCATTGTTATACGCCCAAAAATTATTTGGTTGTTCTGTAATGGTTTGTATTATTCCCAAATTAATTTTATTTTTCTTTTTTCCTGACCCAAGATATGTTCTTGGATTTCCAGAAAAAATATCATCATTATATCTGCAATACTGTTCTTTTACCCAATCTGCAGTGACGGCAGTTACATAGGCTTTCCATTTATCACCAACTAATTCAAATCCTTTTTTAACAGTGTCCACAGTCATTTTTTCTACAACCGTAATCTGACTGCTGGACGCATTATACCATTTTTCAATAGTTTCATTCCCAACTTCTATTGCAAAAACATCTACTTTATTTTCCGGAAAAAGTGTTTTTACTGCTGCATTAGAATTTATTTGCATTGCAGTTAATTCTTCTCTTACTTTTGGGTTATTCTTTTCATTAAGATTATGTACATACCAAAAATATACTGTACTTACCAGATCATCCTTGATGGCATTTTGCAGTTCTCTAACTTGATCACGTATTCTTTCAGGTACTGACTCAGGTTCCTGAGAAAACACCCATGCTGCTGCTGTGTTCAAATCACTCGCTTTATTTTCCGGTGCCAAATCTCCTTCCTGTACTTTTTGTTTCATATACCCCTGAGCAATCACTGCTATACCTGTATCCTGATCAATATATATCAAGTCACATTTTTTATCCTCACCGCCATCAGTTAATGCATCACCAGCAACCGAAAATATATCAGCTATCTCAAATCTTAATTCTAAAGCATACAACAACAATGCATTATTACCATATGTGTTTAATAACGTGCTTCTACTTTCAAAGTCATCTTTGTAGCTCATCTTACATCCTCTTTTTCCCTTATAATGGTTATACTGTTCTTTTCAAAGTTTCCCGGATAAGATAACGAAATAATTGCATTTTTAAAAACTATTGTATATGCAAATATTGTTCCTTCGCCAAAACGATCATGATACACTTTTCTTCCATCTGAATCAATTTTTATTTCATCTGGAATATCGTTTAAATATGGGAATTTAGCTGTTTTTGTTTGACAATTAGGCAAACTCACTTCAATAGCTATTACTTGACCTTTTCCAGCAATTGGACTATACACCAACGCTCCAGGTGAAATAACCTGATTTTTCTCTTTTTCCGTAAAACCTTTTTGTTGTTCCATTCTACTTATTTTTTCATTGATCGCAGTACCTATATACGCTTTCCATCTCGGTGCGTTTAAAATATCTCTTCTTGTTTCACACAATAAAATTAATTCCCGCAATTTTTCCGGATTAGCATGACCTGTTCTAAACATTGCCATAAAATATTCTCTATATTGAGCTAATGTTAACGGCACAATATCCAATCTCTGCTTTACATCTCCTCGTGCATACCAAATTCCATGTCTGAATGTTTCTGCTGTATTCGTATCTATTTTTACTGCAATAAACATTCCATAAACTGGCTTATCGTATTTTAAAACCGCATCTGATACATGTCTTCTTACAGGCTCTCCCTCCATTGCTTCCTGACGTGATGATGTAGACATCGTAACTTCTGTTAAAATTGTAAAATCGTTAAATTCACAATACAGATCACCTTTTCCACCACCAGCTGCAGATACCGGGAGAAAATCTGAATCAAGTTTAAATCCTCTTACCTCATAAGGTTTATTGACCATATGATCTATAGCTAAAGATGCTCTCCATAAAATCCATTCTAAATATGCTGGTGTCTCATCTTTTGGCACTTCTATAACATTATCATCATCATATGTATGCTTTCCGCCACCTTTGATCAATAATTCCATATAATCAGCAATTTCTTGCCATTGGTTACATTGCTCTTTTGCATATTGAATTTCATCTGTTTTGGATAACAAATCTTCTAATCGTCGTCTGGCAATATTAATTTCTGTTGCAGTATTCAGTGGAAGATCAGAAATATCAAACAAAATTTGCCTGCTCTTCATTTGCTTCATTAAGTCATTCAGTAATACTTTTGCAGTATCTTCATTATCTGTTGGCAATTCTGCGCCCTCGCATAATCGCTTATATTGAATCATTATCGATTCTTCATTTGGTGTTGATTTTGCCAACTTTTCAGCTAAAATATGCTTAGCTGGAGTAATAACCATTCCTCTTCCTTTTCGCTGCAATACTCCCGAAATACGTAAGTAGCGCATATTCATGTCACTATAATCAAGAAAATTGTCTGCTTTCTTATCATAGTATTTCCCACGTTCTGCAACTTCTTTCTTGTCAAAATTACGTTTTGATGGAGCTTGTTTTCTACGGGCACGTAAATCCAAAATATTATCCACAATCTCCCCAATTGAATAACTCGGATTAGTCGTATGTCCCCATAATGCAAACTCTATTCTTGCAATCTCTGAGCTTCCTGTTCGCTTCTCCAACTCCAACATAATTGCCAATATCCACCTCAATGGAGAAAAATAAGACTTTCCATCCGGCATAGCAAATTGTTCAACACTTAATGCTCTTAAATAGCATTCTTGTACTGCCGGATATGTATCCGCCTTTAAAAATGTTCGTCCAAAAGGTGTTATATCATCCAGATTTCCCAGTTCATTCTGATCTCCATCCTTTTTCTTCACTTGTGGATAAATGAAACCGTTTTTCGAAAACATCAAACGCCATTTACGTGCATGACTGCCAGACGTATCTTTCCCGGCTTCATTTTGAATAATTCCTTGATCATTAAGAAAGTTCATAAATCCAATTTCATTCTCTTTCCCACGAAGTTTCCCCACATATGGCGAATTTGCAAACGCTTTAAAACCTTCCTGTATTCTATTTGGATTCCGTAATCCGGTATTACCCACTAACCAAATATCTATTTTTTCTTCCATACATCTTCTCCGTTAAATCCAACAAATAAATATTCTTGTACTTTATTTCTATTTGTCTTAGCATGTTTTTGATTTCCAAAAGAATATGTGTAATCTATCGGCACCACTTCCACATGTTCCTTATATTTCGACATAAGTGCAACCATTTCATCTTGTGTTGGTTGACTGTTTGAGGAATAAGATACAATCAAAATACTATTCGAAAACTTTTTAAACAACTTATCAAATGCATCTGCAGCACCTTTTCTAGTTGAAAACGGTGTAGGATATGATTTAAATTTCTTTGTTATCGTATTTTCCTGTATTTCCACACCTTTCCAATCTCGTGCCAACCCTTCAACAAAATGATATCTACGAACATATTCATTGTCTGACAATGGAGAATAATACGGTGGATCAATATATACTAAATCCGGATGTTTAATTTTTACTTCCATTGCATCTCCATGTTTAGATTTATTTTCACATCCATTATCAAAAATTGCATTATTGATACTTTCCACAGCTTCCAGAAATTGCTGTTCTAAAGATTTCTGCAAATCCTTTCTTCCATCATTATATCGATCTCCAGTATATGTAAAAATTCCTCTCGGTCTTTTCTTCGTACAGGCTCTAATCAACGCTGTCATTGCAATTGCTTTCTTATATTGATCTCTAATACCAGCAATATTCGTTCGCAAAATATCTATTAACTTATTCTCTTCGTCCTTATAATATAAACCTTGAAAGGTATCTTCTACAAAATGATCAGACTCTTTTTTTTCAATTAATAACTTTCTTGCCTCGTCCAATGATAATACAACACTATTATTTTCCACCATTGCTTTAGTAAAGGTTGCTGACATTGCCATATAATCATTGCTAATCACAGTTTTTCCCTGCGTTTTAAACATATAGCCAACAATTCCAGATCCAGAAAACAAATCTACTACCGTATCAAAATCAAATTGTGAAGCCACCGCCCAAATTTGTGGCAATAATTTGCTTTTTGAACCCATATATCTAGTTGCCGGATATTTCATTACCTGTTCAGGCAAAGGTTTCGGAACTATTTTTAACATAGTTTTCTGTTTTGGCAAAATATCTACTATAATATCTTCGCCTTTCCGTTTACTACCATTACAAGAGATATACCTTTTTGTCTGAACAACCTCAATCTTATAATCAGCATACAATTCATGAACCAATGGATGATTGGAATTTGTCAATATTACATGGCAGCCTAATTCCTGTAATCTTTTGACTTCCTTCGCTAATTCTATATGATCTTCTTCATAAAATTGTTCTTTCGTATACCGCTTAAAATCCGAATATTCTGATATAGGCAAATATGGAGGATCTAAAAAGACAAAATCTCCTGGTTCTGCATATTCTTTCAATACTGAAAGATAATCTCCGCATGTTATAGTTGCCTTTTTCAGCACTTCTGAAGCAGCGTATAAAGTTTCTTCATCGCAAAAATTAGGAGATTTATATTTACCAAAAGGAACATTAAATTGACCTTTCTTATTAACACGATACAATCCGTTAAAACATGTCTTATTCAAATAAAGAGTTCTTGCTGCAGCTTCTTCCTTTTTTAATTTAAGCCAATCTAATGAACGTACTTCATAAAAGTCTTCTTTTGTATTTTTATATTTTTTCAAATATGAAATAACAACTTCTACATTATCCGCAACCTGACGATACATATTGATCAGTTCTGGATTACTATCTGCAATTATTGCTTTATCCGGACTTAATGCAAAAAACAACGCACCACCGCCAATAAATGGCTCTATGTACTTCCCATATTTTTGAGGAATTTTAGGCATGATATCCCCTAACATCTGAGTCTTTCCACCAGCCCATTTCATGATCGGCTTTGCCTGTATCTGTTTTTCTTTCTTTAAAACTTGTTCCATCACGCCTTTTCCCCTTCAATCTCTATTATTTCCATAATATCACTGATATCACATTTTAAAGCAGTGCAAATTTTCACCAACACATCTGTAGTAACATTTTCATTTTTTCCAAGTTTCGCTACCGAAGCATGACTAATACCTGCAGCCGCACATAAATCCTTCTTTTTCATATCTCTATCAATAAGTAATTTCCACAATTTTTTATAACTAACTGCCATATTTTAACCTCAAACTCATTTTTCTAAAATATTGCTATGTCGTTATTCTATCATGCAACTTCAGCAGTATCAACATTAATTTCAGCGATCGCATACTTTTGCGCAAACATTCGTTCTTGTTTTCGATATATTTATGATTTATAGTCGTCTGTTTTTTTCAATATAAAAATATACTCATGTGCCAACATTAAGAAGCTTCTTTCTTTTCCTTCCCAATAGTCAGCCGATCGACAATTATGCTGTTCTTTTATAACAATTTCCTTAAGCTTAAATCCTGCATCAACAAATTTCTGCATAGAATTCATTCCTAGCGGCAACACATAACCTGCTCTCCGTATGTCTCCGATCATAAATGCACATATCCCTTGATTTTTTAACACTCTATATGCTTCTCTTGCGACTTGCTCCAATGCCTTTAAAAATTCCTCATATTTTAAGTGTGAAATATCTCCCGGAATTTTCTTGCTGTATCGTATAATATCTGCGTATGGTGGATGTGTACAGATAAGGTTTATGCTCTCATCTTTTATAAATGATAATTCAGTTGCATTTCCTTGTTTTGTGAAAATTTTTGAACTTTCTTGACAAGTAAAATTAAGATTTGTGTTAGATAGTTTGATGGCTTCGGAATTTATATCAACACCAATAGCATTTCTTCCTAATAACTTTGCTTCTATCAATGTTGTACCGCTGCCCAAGAATTGATCTAGTATCCAATCATTTTTCTTTGAATAACGTAAAATAAGGTTTCTGGGAATGTATGGGGACCAATTTCCTCGATATTTTCCCGAATGTGTAGCCCAACTTCCTCTTTCTGGAAAGGACCATATTGTTGTGTCTTCCAATTTGAATTTTTCTGGTGCTTCTCTTATAAGAATCTCCCCTTTCTTTTTGCTCATTATACTTCTGCCATATTTATTTGTCTATAAAAAATCTCCATTCAAATATCAAATATCGCTAAACATTTGAACAGAGATCTCTTATTCATTACAAATATATAATTTCTTTCAACACAATTTCTTCTGCACAGGCTTTAATATTGTTCATTATTCCAACCCATTTCATCTGATCCTGCATTTTCAGTTGTTCCGTCACTTCCTGTTTTTCCTTCATCTGCTTCATCAGAATTTCCACCAGTTCTCTAGCTTCCTGATCAACTCGATTCAAGTGTGCCATCAGCTCCCCAGTCATCAATAAATACTGATATCGTGCCGGTCTATGCTCTTTCAGGAACTGCTTACGCAGCATTCCATATTTACCATATGTCGGTTCTTCCTCATTCACTGCCAAATCCGGCAGGTAATAGTCTCCATGCAGTGTGTAGCTTAATCCATTGCTTTCATCATAAATGTGCTTTTTCATCGTCTTATCTCTCCATTCCTCTGTTTTGTGTTTTATTTTTCTTACGCTGTTGATTCTCCATTTCACTCTTTCGGGCACCCCAGGCCAATCTTTCGTGAATACTTCCTTTGGGCATTTGCTCCATTTGTCTTTTTTCTTCTAACGCTTTCTGCTCTCGTATATCTTGCTGTACCGCATCCTCTACAACATTTTCCCCAAGAACACGCACTACCCGGTCATATCTGTCGGAAACACCCTGCAATTCTTGTTTTTCCTCAGATAACTGCTGTTTTTCTTCACGCACTGTATCTAACGCTCTCTGCACTCGGTTATATGCCTGCTTGATTTCCTGATATTTGTGTTTCCAATTTTCTACTTCTTTTGTAAGTTCTTTGACCTGGGCAGCCATTGCAGCAATTTTATTTTTCATTTGGGTAAACAGTGGTTTTATTTTTTTATCCCGGTAAGTTGCTGCACGTTCTAATGCACCAGCTTCCGGAAGTAAAGTCTTTACTGTCCCATATTCCTTTATTTCTTTGCTGACATTATCCATTACCGGTTGTAACCGCTCTCTACGTTCTTCCAGATTGTGCAGATCTTTCTCAGCTTTTTCCGCACGCTTCTCAGCTTCCTCTTTATCTTTAACTGCCTGCTCCTTATCATCTTTTAAAAGCTGGATATCAGCTCTTGCTTCCGCAATCTGTGCAGTCAGTCCTTCATTCTCAGCAGTGAGATATTCTTTCTCCTGTTCCAGTGCCTGTACTTCCTTTTTACGCTCTTTCTTCTTAAAATTATAAACATCAAGATGCTCCTCATGTGTCCCTTTCTGCTCCCATTCAATTTCATGCTGTCGTGCAATCTCTGCAAGCAATTCTTTTTCATGGTTAATCCACTGATTCAACTCTGTATCGTGTTTGTTCCCGCCTTGAAATCCCAGGCTTTTTAATGCCTGCTTCAGTGAAACCCTGGTATCCATTCCTTTCCCTTTCCAGCCAGTTACATAAGGAACAAAATCAATATGCAGATGCGGTGTAGCTTCATCCTGGTGCAGATAACAGCTAAATACATGAAGTGTTGGATTTCGTTGCTGAAAATTCTTTACATACTCATCCAGTACTTTTACCGCCAGGTCTCCTTCTGTCGTCCCTACCGCCATATCTTCACGATTTCCAATCTGGAAAATCACTTCATGGAACAGCTTTTCCTGCTTTCCCTGACGAATTTTTTCATAGTAATTTGTAATCTGCCGGTCCTTTCTTTTTCCCACATTGTACCGTTCCACAGAATCATCAAACAACTCTTTATATACTTCTTTCAGATTTTCATTCTGATAACAGATATTCAGGTGTACTCTGTCCGGGTCTACATTTTCAGCTACAAAATCCCGTCTGTTATGAGCCAGCGATCCAGCTCCAATCATGCCGCTGATCGTTCTTCTCATCATTATGCTCCTCACCTCTCCTTCTAAAAAGCGTGCCAGATATGGCACATAATTTGTATTTCCGCCAATTATGGCGATTATAAGAAATCTTCGCCGGATACGGCGGTTTTGTTACTTTTGTCAAAAGTAACGCAAAAGCACTTT
>ERZ827181.2862-NODE-2862-length-13757-cov-14.264122_pt1 | contig 13757 bp, 12 predicted proteins | sample MGYA00519778_ERZ827181 | MGnify/ENA primary metagenome ERZ827181 (study PRJEB31778, sample SAMEA3449273) | human gut metagenome | biome: human gut; feature: human-associated habitat; material: faeces | place: United Kingdom | collected 2010/2012 ...
TGTAGGAGATGATGCGGCGTGCAATCAGGCCCGCAATCTGGCGGAAAAGCACCTTCCTGCCGGAGGCCATCCTCACGACGGTCGTCGTGCGTTCGTTCTCGGTCGACGACTTGGGATGCCATGCCACCAGAAAACGCCCCGGATGGTATTTGAAATACTCGACCGTGCCCCCGACCGGCACCCAGTTCATATGGACATTGGTCACGGACATGAAGATCGAGATCTGCAACATCTCCTCGTTCAGGTATTCGGTTTCCTTCACGACCTCCGTCACGACCACGCGGCCGTCGCAGGGAGAGAAAACCAGGTCGGCATCGTGTATCCGCACACGGCGGGGTTCCCGGAAAAACGCGACGATAAAGAACCAGAACAACAGCAAAAGCACGGCGCTCACCCACAACAGCGAAATATTCGAATCGCTGACCAGCAGGTGATAGATCAGCCAAAATATAAATACACAGACGGCACCCGAGATACAGATAATCTTGTAGCCTTCCTTATTTATCCTCATAACTCTTTTTTAGGTTTGCAGTTACATCACAAAAAGCATATAGACGAATACGAACGGCGCCGAGAGCAGCATGGCGTCGAAACGATCCAGCACCCCGCCGTGGCCGGGGATCAGCCGCCCCGAATCCTTTACGCCGGCAGCCCGCTTGAACATCGACTCCACCAGGTCGCCCAGCACGCCCGAAACGGCGGCGACCAGCGCCAGACCGGCCCAAACCCACATATTCCCGTCCAGCACCCGTGCGGCCACGATGCCCATGACGACGGCACCGGCGATCCCGCCGAAGAACCCCTCCCAGGATTTCTTGGGCGAAAGGCGTTCGCAAAGGCGGTGGCGTCCGATGGACATCCCCACCAGGTAGGCGAAGACGTCGTTGGCCCAGATGATGAAGATGTAGGCGACCATCACCCACGGGTTCCAGGTATCGCTGCCGACGATGGGGATATAGCACATCAGCGACAGGGGCAATGCCACGTAGCAGACTCCCATGAGCGTCGTGCCGATCCCGGAGGCCGGGTTTTCACCCCTGCGGTAGAGTTCGCAGATGAACATGGCGGGCAGGAGCAGCAACAGGAACGCCAGCCCGCAGCCGAAGGCCTGCCGGGCATCGCCGAGAATCTCGATGTCGTCCGAGACGAACGCGAAATTGAGCGCGAAAAGCACAACACCCGCAACAAGCCCTACGACTTTCTGCGGCGCATTGCCTTGTTTCCCGGCCAGCGTATAGAACTCGTACATGCCGCCCACGAGCAGCGCCGCGAGCAACGCGCCGAAGCTCCACTGCGACCAGACGATCGCCCCCAGTACCACCGCTGCCAGGACAAGGCCGCTCAGCGTGCGTACCACGAGGTTTTTCATAGTTTCATTCATCAGTTAATGCGGGTTAGGTTCGTCTTATTCGGTCTTGGAAATCGCGGCGGCCGTATTGCCGTCGGCAGGGGCTTCGGGCGTCTCCGTCTGTGCAACCGCGGGAGCGCCCTCTTCCGGGGCGGGCTTCGCCGCCGGGGCTGCAGGAGCCTCGGGCTCCCCCTTCGCGGCGGCTCCGTCAGCCTTGGCTTTGGCCTCGGGCTCCTTCCGCTCACGCAGGATGTCTTTCTTGCGGCGGCCGAAGATACGCTCCACGTCCTCGGTGAAGACCACTTCGCGCTCCAACAACAACTCGGCCAGCTCTTTCAGCCCGTCGGCATGTTCACGGAGTACTTTCTCGGCCATCTCGTAAGCCTTCCCGATGACGAGTTTGGCCTCGGCGTCGATCTGCTGCGCGGTCAGTTCCGAATAGGGTTTGGTGAACGACATGTCGCTCTGCCCCGTGGAATCGTAATAGCTCAGCGTCCCGACGTTCTCGCTCATGCCATAGTAGGCCACCATGGCATAGGCCTGCTTGGTGACACGTTCCAGATCATTGAGCGCCCCGGTCGATATTTCGCCGAAGGTCAGCTGCTCCGAAACACGTCCGCCGAGCGTGGCGGCCAGCTCGTCCATCATCTGCTCGCGCGTGGTGATCTGCCGCTCTTCGGGCAGGTACCAGGCTGCGCCGAGCGCCTTGCCGCGCGGGATGATCGTCACCTTGATCAGCGGGCTGGCATTCTCGAGTATCCAGCTCACCGTGGCGTGGCCCGCCTCGTGGTAGGCGATCACACGCTTTTCCTCGTCGGTGATGATCTTATTCTTGCGTTCGAGGCCGCCCACGATGCGGTCGATGGCTGCCAGGAAGTCCTCCTTCGAAATGAATTTCTTGTTGTGGCGCGCAGCGATCAGCGCGGCTTCGTTGCAGACATTTGCAATGTCGGCACCCGAGAATCCGGGGGTCTGGCGGGCCAGGAACGACCGGTCGAGCTGAGGATCGAGCTTCAGCGGACGCAGGTGGACGTTGAAAATCTCCTCGCGCTCCTTCACGTCGGGAAGTCCCACCTCGATCTGGCGGTCGAAACGCCCGGCGCGCATCAGCGCCTTGTCGAGGATGTCGGCCCGGTTGGTGGCGGCCAAAACGATGACGCCCGTATTGGTCTGGAAGCCGTCCATCTCCGTGAGGAGCTGGTTGAGCGTATTCTCCCGCTCATCGTTGCCCGAGAACCCGGCATTCTTGCCGCGGGCGCGGCCGATGGCGTCGATCTCGTCGATGAAGACGATGCACGGCGCCTTCTGCTTGGCCTGCTCGAAAAGGTCGCGGACACGCGAGGCGCCCACGCCGACGAACATCTCCACGAAGTCGGAACCCGAAATCGAGAGGAACGGCACGTTGGCCTCGCCTGCGACGGCCTTCGCCAACAGGGTCTTACCCGTCCCCGGAGGGCCTACGAGCAGCGCTCCCTTGGGAATTTTGGCTCCCAACTCCTTATATTTGTCGGACTTCTTGAGGAAATCCACGATCTCCATGATCTCGACCTTGGCCTCCTCCAGCCCGGCCACATCCTTGAACGTGACGCGCTTGGAGTTATCCTTGTCGAACACCTGCGCCTTGGCCTTGCCCACGTTCATGATGCCGCCGCCCGCACCGCCTCCGGCACCGCGCGACATCGAACGCATGACGAAAATCCACACGCCGATAATCAGCACCCACGGCAGCAGGTTGATCAGCACGTTCGTCCAGTCGTTGGCCTTGTTTTCATAGACCACGGGAACGACTTGCCCGGACTGCTGCTCGGCGGCTTTCAGGTCTTCACGGAACGAGTCGACCGACCCGATCGTGAAGAGGAGCTGCACACCCGTCTCGGGAAGCCGGCGAAAGCGTTTGTCTACCGTATCCCTGCGGTACTGCTCGACCGCTTCTTTTTTCAGGAATACCTGCGCCTGGTCGCGGTTGACGACCTGGATCTTCTCCACCTCGCCCTTTTCGACCATCCGTTCGACGGTAGTCCAGTCGCTGGGCACGGGCGTGTCGTTGACATCCCCGAAGACGTAGTAGCCGATAATGAACGCGCCAATCAGACCGTAGAGCCAGAGCATCGACGGTCGCGACATGTTCATATTCATCTTATTATTGTTCTTACGTTGATTTGCCATATTAAAAATTACTCTTCGTATTCATATTTGGTCATCGGCGCATCGGCCCACAACTCTTCGAGCCGGTAAAACCCGCGCAGTTCGGTCTGGAAAATGTGCACCACCACGTCCACATAGTCCATGGCGATCCACACGGCATTCTGCTGCCCCTCGATACGCCAGACCTTTTCGCCCAGCACTTCGAGCACCTTCTCTTCGATGCCCGCGGCGATGGCCCCTACCTGCGTCGTGGAATCGGCGTTGCACACAATGAAACGGGAACATATCGCCCCGTCAAACCCCGAAAGGTCGAGCGATACAATATTCTTACCCTTTTTATCTTCAATCGCACCAACGATAGTTTCGATCAGTTTATCCATAAATAGTCAATAGGTGTCTATAACCTTGCAAAGGTACGAAAAGAGAATGATATTTGAAAATTAAGCCCCGTAAAAAAGCAGCCGGACGGGCGACAATCGCAGAAGTCCGCACTTTTATCCGCCACAGCGCCGTTACGGCGGATTAATTCTTAATATGCCCGACCCCCCCCCCTGTAAAGGGCGGGTGCCCGGCAATCGTATCGCCGGGCACCCTGCCGTTTACAGGCATCCGCCTACCCCTTTACTTCGGGTATATTGGCCATGATCGTGTCGGTCAGAGCCTTGATGATCGAACTCTTGACGTACGTGCGGCGTACCGCCACGGCGATCTTACGCGACGTGGCGCCTTTGGCGAGCATCTTCAGCCGGTCGTGGTGATCCGCGGGGATGTACTCGATGGCCATTTCGGGGATGATCGTCAGGCACGACGTGCAGTCGACGATGCGCATCAGCGTATCGAGCGACCCCGATTCGAAGGAGTAGTGCGACGGCATGTCGCGCTTGGCCTGGCACAGCTCAATGATCTGGTCACGCATACAATTTCCGGCGCTCAGGATCACCAGGTCTTTCAGGTCGATGTCCTCGATGCGGATGTTCTGCCGTTCGTACAACGGGTTTTCGGGCGAAACATAGGCGAAAAACCGGTCGTTGAAAAGCTCCTGTTCGAGAATGCCGTCACCACACGTGCCGCTGGCGACCAGCGCCGCGTCGATCCGGTCGCGCTTGAGCGCCTCGACGATGTCCGAAGTGACCATCTCCGAGATTTCCAGCTCCACCTTCGGATAATCGCGCACGAAATCCGGGATGAACTTGTGCAACAGGTAGGGCGCAATGGTCGGGATGACGCCCAGACGCAGTTTACCCGAAGTTTCGCCCTTCAGTTCGGCGACCGACTCGCGGATATTGTTGTAGGCCCGCAGCGTTTCCCGGGCGCGATCCAGCACCACTTCGCCGGCCTCGGTCGGGATCACGGGTTTCTTCGAACGGTCGAGCAGCACGACGCCCAGCTCCTCTTCGAGCGCCTTCACCTGCATGCTCAGCGACGGCTGGGTCACGAAACAATGCTCTGCGGCCAGCGAAAAACTACCGCAGTTCGCCACCGCCAGGAGGTATTCAAGTTGAATTATAGTCATAGCAGCCGATTATTTCAATACACAAAAATATAAAATAAATCTATAACAGACAACTTTATTAGGTCACCCGCGCGGTTTTTCGTAAGTTTGTCCACAAAATATATAAAGTTTTATGGGAAAGATCATTCTTACCGGCGACCGTCCTACGGGCCGGCTCCACTTGGGACACTACGTCGGTTCCCTGCGCCGCCGCGTCGAACTGCAGGAATCGGGCGAATTCGAACGCATATTCATCATGATAGCCGACGCGCAGGCCCTGACGGACAACGCCGACAACCCCGAGAAAGTGCGCCAGAACATCATTGAAGTGGCGCTCGACTACCTTTCGGTCGGCCTCGATCCGAAAAGGTCTACCCTTTTCATCCAGTCGCAGATCCCGGAGCTCTGCGAGCTCTCGTTCTACTATATGAACCTGGTGACCGTGCAGCGCCTGCAACGCAACCCGACCGTGAAGGCCGAGATTCAGCTGCGGGGCTTCGCCGAAGGCGCCGCCGAGGGCGACACGCAGCAGAAGCAGGGCATCCCCGTGGGCTTCTTCACCTACCCCATCAGCCAGGCGGCCGACATCACGGCATTCAAGGCCACGACCGTCCCTGCGGGCGAAGACCAGGAGCCGATGATCGAACAGACCCGCGAGATCGTCCACAAGTTCAACACGGTATACGGCCCGGCACTCGTCGAGCCCGAGATCCTGCTGCCGGAGAATGCGGTCTGCATGCGTCTGCCGGGCACCGACGGCAAGGCCAAGATGTCGAAATCGCTCTGCAACTGCATCTACCTCTCGGACAGCGCCGACGAGGTGAAGAAGAAAGTCATGGGAATGTATACCGATCCCGACCACCTGCGCGTCGAAGACCCGGGCAAGGTGGAGGGCAACACGGTGTTCACCTACCTCGATGCCTTCAGCCGCCCCGAGCATTTCCCGAAATATCTGCCCGACTACCCGTCGCTGGACGAGCTGAAGGCGCATTACCGCCGCGGCGGCCTGGGCGACGTGAAGGTCAAGAAATTCCTGATCGCCGTGCTCAACGAGACGCTGGAGCCGTTCCGCGAACGCCGCAAATACTACGAAGGCCGCATCGAAGAGGTCTACGAGATTCTCCGCACCGGTTCGGAGGCAGCCCGGCAAATGGCCTCGCAGACACTCGACGACGTGAAGCGCGCCATGAAAATCAACTATTTCGACGACAAACGGCTCATCGCCGAACAAGCCGAGCATTTCGCTCGCAAACAATAGGATGCAGTTACGCACCGAGCATATCTACCGCGAGTTCCTCCGCCTGACCCGGCGGTTGAGCAACAGCCAGATCATGATGCTGCTGGCTGTCGTGGTCGGTATACTCGCCGGACTGGGCACCTACCTGTTCGAAATACTGCTGCACGGCATCAAGAGCGGACTGATACGCTGGTTCCCGGTGGACAGTGCGCATGTCCTGTTCCTGATCTACCCCGCCATCGGCATCATACTCGCCACGCTGTTCGTAAAATACATCGTGCGCGACAATATTTCGGAGGGCGTAACACGCGTGCTCTATGCCATGTCGAGCCGCAATTCACGCATCCCGGGGCACAATTGCTGGACGTCGATCGTAGGCGGCGCCACGACCATCGGGTTCGGCGGTTCGGTGGGCCCCGAGGCACCGATCGTACTGACGGGCGCGGCTATCGGCTCGAACGTCGGGCGGCTGGCGCGCCTCAATTACAAACACACCACGCTGCTGCTCTGCTGCGGTGCCGGTGCGGCGCTGGCGGCCATCTTCAAGGCTCCGATCACGGGCGTGGTCTTCGTGCTGGAGATCCTGATGCTCGACATCACGGCCGGGTCGGTGATCCCGCTGCTGATCGCCTCGATCACGGCCACGACGATGGCCTTCATGCTGCGCGGCTTCGACCCCATACTGGCCGTGACGCTCCAGCCGCAGGACGCCTTCGAGCTGTGGCAGATACCGCTTTTCATCCTGCTAGGCGTATGCTGCGGGCTGATGTCCTGGTATTTCACCTCGACCAACCTGCGCGTGGGCAACTTCTTCCGTAAGATCGACAGCCAATATAAGAAATGGCTCGTCGGCGGCGCCGTGCTGGGCATCCTGATCTTCATCTTCCCGCCGCTCTACGGCGAGGGCTACGAAGGGTTCATGTCGCTGATGCACGGCCGCGCACAGGAGTTGTTCGACAATTCGCTCTTCTACCGGTTCCGGGAGATCGATTGGGTGGTCATCCTCTTCGTCATCGCCACGATGTTCTTCAAGGTCATTGCCATGGCCTCGACCAACGCCGCAGGCGGCGTGGGCGGAACCTTCGCGCCGTCGCTGTTCGTGGGGGCGTTCACGGGGGCTTCGATCGCCCTGCTGTGCAATGCATTTTTCGACTGGGACGTCTCGGTCGTCTCGTTCACGCTGGTGGGCATGGCCGGCGTGATGTCGGGCGTGATGAAGGCGCCGCTGACCTCGATCTTCCTCATCGCGGAGCTTTCGAACGGCTACGGGCTGTTCATCCCGCTGATGATCACGGCCTGCATCTCGTTCGCCGTGGACTACTACCTCGACCCCGACTCGATCTACACCAAGCAACTGCGCCAGCGGGGCGAACTGCTCACGCACGACAAAGACCAGTCGGTATTCGTCTTCCTGAAGCTCGACGATCTGATGGAGACCGATTTCCTGCGCATCAAGGAGAATTTCACACTGGGCGACATCGTGCACATCATCTCGACGGCACGCCGCAACATCTTCCCCGTGATCGACAACTTCGGACACCTGCTGGGCGTCGTCCAGCTGGACGACCTGCGCGAGGACATGTTCAAACACGAAAAATACGGGCACCCGATCTCCGACTACATGATCCAGCCCCCGGACAAAATCCTCGAACACGAGTCGATACAGGGTGTCATGGAGAAATTCGAGGACAAGCATACCTGGATGCTGCCCGTGGTCGACAAACAAAACCGCTACCTGGGCTTCATTTCCAAATCGCGCATCTTGAACGCCTACCGCGAACAATTGGTGAAGATACAACAGTAAACCGGGGTTTAGCGCCGTATCTTCGCTACAATGCCCATAATCACTCCGAACCTCCCGTTGAAAAGGGAGGCTTTCCCCGACGATAAACCTACGGCAATATGACGACAGAAAATCCCTACCCCTGGGCCGACGGCATGGACTGCGCGGTTACGGTATGCGACACCGGGGGCACGATCCTCTACATGAACGACAAGGCGCGCACGACCTTCGCACGGCACGGCGACATGGTCGGCAAAAACCTCTTCGACTGCCACGGCGAGCGGTCGCGCGAAATCATCCGCCGCCTGCTCGCCGACGGGGGCACGAATGTCTATACGATCGAGAAAAACGGCGTCCGCAAAATGATCTACCAGACAGCCTGGCGCGTGGACGGCGTCGTGGGCGGACTGGCAGAAATCTCGATGGAGATTCCCGCCGAAATGCCGCATTACATCCGCAACTGATCCCGGAAAGGAGAAGCACCAGGGGTGCAGGGGTTCCCCGAGCCGTGTTACGACTCCGGGATTCCAAATCTTGGATTTCGATTTCCGGATTACGCCTCCGTATCCGGAATTCCGCATGCAGCCTCCATCCCATACCCGATTCCCGGGGTTCAGGGTGTGCGTGCCCGGGAATTCGGGATACGTACGGAGCCGCCCTGCGCAATTCCGCCCCGGTAAATCATACCGCCGAACAAAATTTTTAGAGGGTCTAAAAGACCCTCTAATTTTTATGCCGCAAAAATTTTGTCGTGTTTATTTGCTAAAATGTAAAATATACTTTACATTTGTCCTGTCTCAAACCTTTAAACAACCACGTTATGACAAAGGAATTACTACTTCCCCACAGTTTTAAGAAAATCGGCTGGGTCATCCTGATCCCGACGTTGCTGTTGGGCGTACTGATGCTCATCGACGGCTTCAACGGCTACCCGACCTACCTGATGCCGGCCCAAGGAACGGCCTGCTACGAAACGCTCTGCTCGGCAACGACAGGCCGTGCGCTGAACAACATCGCTCTGGTGGGCATCTGCATCGGCGGGATATTCGTAGCCTGCTCCCGCGAACGGATCGAGGATGAAATGATCTCCCGCATACGGCTGAACGCCCTGCTGACGGCACTTTACGTCAACTATGCCCTGCTTATCGCCACGGCGCTATGCACCTACGACCTCAGTTTCCTCTACGTCATGATCTACAACCTGCTCACCATGCTGCTGATATTCCTCGCGGTATTCCGCTGGAAACTGTGGCGCCTGAAACACGCGGTCGCAGATGAAGAATAGGATCCGGGTCGAACGCGCCGAAGTGCGCATGACCCAGCAGCAGTTGGCCGATGCCATCGGCGTAAGCCGCCAGACCGTAAACGCCATCGAGGCCGGGCGCTTCGTCCCCTCGACGGTACTGGCACTGAAGATCGCCCGGATCTTCGGCAAACCCGTCGAACAGGTTTTCCAGCTCGAAGAGGGGGACTGACCGCGGAGACATACCGGCAGACAAGACACGAGGGGACGGTACCGCATGGTACCGTCCCCTTTGTTTTCACGGCAGGCGCTCCGTTCCGAACAGACCGTCCCCGTCTATGCGGCGTGACGCAGTTGCGAAAGCCCTATAACTTGATGTCGTAAATCTGGATCACGCCCTGCAACTTCCCTGCATCGTCGGTGACGAGCAGCGACGTGACCTTGTTACGGGTCATCATCTTCTCGGCCTCGATCAGTTTCTTATCCGCGGAGATGGTTTTCGGGTTGGGCGTGGCGATATCGGCGGCCTTGATATTGAAAAACTCGGCGCGGCGGCGCTCCATCGCACGGCGCACGTCGCCATCGGTCACGATGCCCTCGATCCTCTCGCCGTCGCAGATGATGATGAGCCCCAGCCCGCCCTTGCTGATGGCGTGGATCATATCCGTCGCCGAGCAGTCGGGCGCCACGACTGGGAGGTCGTGCGAACGCATCACGTTGCCCACGGTCATCAGCAGGCGCCGCCCGAGGCTGCCGCCCGGATGCAGGCGTGCGAAATCGACGCTCGTAAAGCCCCGCATCTGCATGAGCGACACGGCCAGCGCATCGCCCATGGCGATCTGCGCCGTGGTCGAGGTCGTCGGCGCGAGGTGCAGGATGCAGGCTTCCTCTTCGACGCTCACGTCGAGATGGATATCGGAATTCTTCGCCAGCGCCGATTCGGGGTTGCCCGTCATCGACACCAGCTTGTTGCCGTTGGAGTGGATGAAAGGCACGATCTTCAGGATTTCGTCGGTCTCGCCCGAATAGGAGAGCGCCAGCACGACGTCGTCCTTCGAGATCATCCCCAGATCGCCGTGGAAGGCCTCGCCGGGATGCAGGAAGAAACTCGGGGTTCCGGTCGAGGCCAGCGTCGCGGCGATCTTGCGCCCGACGAGCCCCGACTTGCCCATGCCGGTGACGATGCATTTGCCGCTGCATGCGAGGATCAGCTCCACGGCATCGGCGAAATTGTCACCCAAGGTCTCCTTCATGTGCTTGAGCGCCAGCATCTCGGTATTGATGGCCTTGCGGGCCAGGTCGAGGATCTGCGCTTTGGTGGTATCGGTCATTATAGCAAGGTTTTAATGAGATTCTCCAGATCGTCGAGTTGCAACATGTTGGGGCCGTCGCTCCTGGCGCAGTCGGGGCAGGGGTGCACTTCGAAGAAGAAGCCGTTGGCACCGAACGCCCGGGCCGCCCGGGCCATGGCCGGCACGAACTCGCGGTTGCCTCCCGTCGTACCGCCCGCACCGCCGGGACGCTGCACCGAATGGGTACAATCCATCACCACGGTCTGCGCGATGCGCAGCATGTCGGGGATATTGCGGAAATCGACCACCAGATTGTTGTAACCGTAGATATTGCCGCGTTCGGTGAGCCATATTTCCGAAGCCCCCGCATCGCGCGCCTTCTCATAGGGGTACTGCATGTCCAACCCCGAAAGGAACTGCGCCTTTTTGATATTCACGGTCTTGCCCGTCCTGGCCGCGGCGGTGAGCAGGTCGGTCTGCCGGCAGAGGAAGGCCGGGATCTGGATCACGTCGACGACCTCGCCCACGGGTGCGGCCTGCCACGCCTCGTGGATGTCGGTCAGCAGGCGCAGCCCCCACTTCGCCCGCACGTCGGCGAGCATACGCAACCCCTGTTCGAGTCCGGGGCCGCGGAACGAGGAGATCGAGGTGCGGTTGGCCTTGTCGAACGAGGCCTTGAAGATAATATCCGTCCCGAGGGCCTTGTTGATCGCCACGAGGCGTTCGGCCACGGTGTCGAGCAACTCGGCGGATTCGATGACGCAGGGGCCGGCGATGAATTTCATAGCTGTCATTTTATAAATTCCGGATGGTGTGACAAAAACTCCTCGGCACGTGCGAGGTCTTGGGGCGTGTCGATGCCGATGGTCTCGACGTCGGTGATGCCCACGCCGATCCTGTAGCCGTTTTCAAGCCAGCGGAGCTGCTCGAGCGACTCGGCCTTTTCGAGCGTGGACTGCGGCAGCGCCGTGACGGCACACAGCACCTCCGTGCGGAAGGCATAGAGGCCGAGGTGCTTGTAGAACGTATGGTGCGCAAGCCACTGCGAGCGTTCGACGCCGCGCAGGTAAGGGATGACCGAACGCGAAAAATAGATGGCCCGCGACTGCGCATCGAGCACCACCTTCGGCGAATTGGGGTTTTCCAGCGCGGCCAGGCCGTCCGCTTCGGCAAAGGGTTTCACGAGCGTGGCGATGTCCGTCGCGGGATCGTCGAAGCAGCGCTTCACGGCTTCGAGCTGCGACGCCCGGATGAAAGGCTCGTCGCCCTGCACGTTGACGACCACGTCGTAGGGCTTTCCCTGCCTGAGGTAGGCTTCCCAGCAGCGATCCGTGCCGCTCTTATGGTCTGCCGAGGTCATCTCGGCCTTGCCGCCGAACGCCACTACGGCATCGTAAATCCGCTCGTCGTCCGTGGCGACCACGGCATCGTCCAGTACGCCCGCCACCTGCTCGTAGACCCGCCGGATAACGGGTTTCCCGCCCAGCACGGCCAACGGTTTGGCCGGGAAGCGGGTCGACGCATACCGCGCCGGTATGATTGCGATAAATTTCATCGGCAGAGGAATTGATCCATAAAATTAAAAAAGTAAAAGGTGAAAAACAAAACTTTCCACCTTTTACTTCTTTCGGGCCGCTATATGAGCGCCTGTTTCAGCACTTCGTCGTTGGTCTTCACGTAATGGAAGGTCAGTCCGTCGATGTATTCGGGCTTGATCTCGGCGATGTCCTTGCGGTTCTCCTCCGAGAGGATCAGCTCGTTGATCCCGGCGCGTTTGGCCGCCAGAATCTTCTCCTTGACGCCGCCCACCGGCATCACACGGCCGCGGAGCGTCGTCTCGCCCGTCATGGCGATGCGATCCCGGACTTTCCGCCCCGTGTAGGTCGAAACGATCGAGGTCACCATCGTAATGCCGGCCGAAGGGCCGTCCTTCGGGATCGCACCCTCGGGGACATGGATGTTGATGTCGTTCTTCTCGAACAGTGCGGGGTCAATGCCCAGCTCCTTGCTGTGCGCCATCACCCACTCGTGGGCGATCGTAGCGGACTCCTTCATCACATCGCCCAGGTTACCCGTAAGGCTGACCTTGCCCTTGCCGGGCGTCAGCACCGACTCGATGTAGAGGATGTCGCCGCCGACCTCCGTCCAGGCCAGGCCCGTCACAACGCCTGTCATGCCGCCCACCTCGTACTCCTCCTTGAGGAACTTGGGCATGCCGAGGATCTTTTCGACCTCCCGGGCCGAAACCTCCGGGGCAAACACCTCGTCGAAGGCGATCTGCTTGGCACGGGCGCGGGCGATCTTGGCCAGCAACTTGTCGAGCGAGCGGACACCCGACTCGCGGGTATAGCCGGCGATGATGCCTTCGACTACCTCGGGGGCCATCGTGAGCTCCTGCTCCTTGATGCCGTGCGCCTCGCGCTGCTTGGGCAGCAGGTGGTCGAGGGCAATGCGCACCTTCTCCTCGATCAGGTAGCCGGGGATATTGATCATCTCCATGCGGTCGCGCAGCGCCGGTGCGATGTTGGCGATATTGTTGGCCGTGGCGATGAACAGCACTTTCGACAGGTCGTACTCCATGTCGATGTAGTTATCGTGGAAGGTGGTGTTCTGCTCCGGGTCGAGCACCTCGAGCAGCGCGCTCGACGGGTCGCCGTGGTTCGAAACGGTCACCTTGTCCACCTCGTCGAGGATGATGACCGGGTTCGACGAACCGCACCGCTTGATAGTCTGGATGATCCGTCCCGGCATGGCGCCGATGTAGGTGCGGCGATGCCCGCGGATTTCCGACTCGTCGTGCAGGCCGCCGAGCGAGATACGCCCGAACTTGCGGCCCAGCGCCGCCGCCACCGACTTGCCCAGCGAGGTCTTACCCACACCCGGAGGGCCGTAGAGGCAGAGTATCGGGGATTTGAGGTCGCCCTTGAGCTTGATGACGGCCAGGTGTTCGAGGATACGCTCCTTGACCTCCTCCAGCCCGAAATGGTCGCGGTCGAGCTGCTCGCGCGCGCAATTCAGATCGAGATTGTCCTTGGTTACCTCGTTCCACGGGAGTTCCAGCAGCAGTTGCAGGTAGGTCATCTGCACCGAATATTCGGCCACGGCGGGATTCAACCGCTCGACCTTCTGCAACTCTTTCTCGAAGGTTTCGCCGACCTCCTTGGGCCAGTTCTTCTTCTTGGCCTCCTCGCGCATCTTCTCGATGTCGGCATCGGCG
>ERZ827181.2863-NODE-2863-length-13746-cov-3.767585_pt1 | contig 13746 bp, 10 predicted proteins | sample MGYA00519778_ERZ827181 | MGnify/ENA primary metagenome ERZ827181 (study PRJEB31778, sample SAMEA3449273) | human gut metagenome | biome: human gut; feature: human-associated habitat; material: faeces | place: United Kingdom | collected 2010/2012 ...
TTTTCCAGCGGAATAATTATTCCCTGCTTTGCATAACGCAACAGATCATAATCACTCATGCCTGCATTAAACAGTCCATCCGGCAGATTTCCAAACTGAGCCAACGCCAGATTCTTTTTATCTGAAAACTGATCTGATACAAAGCAGGTCCAGTCAATATGAACATTTGTCTGTTCTTCCATTCTCTGGAAAATCACTCTTTTATTTGGATCCTGTGTTGAAGTGGCCGGTGCACTGGTAATAAAAGAAAGCTCCTCTGTTTCTTTCAATGGAAACTGTACATCCGATACCGGTGTATCCGGATTAATCTCAGCATCAAGCCTCTGCTGTTTTCCACACCCCATTATACTTACCATCATTGTTAAAGAAAGTCCAAGTGCAAGCAAACTTCTTACTCTGTTTTTCTTCATATCTGTATCATTCCTTTCTTTAGCCTTTTACCGATCCAACCATAATTCCTTTGTCAAAGTACTTCTGGAAGAATGGGTACATTACTAACAGTGGTAAACTTGATACTACAATGGTTGCATATTTGAGCTGTTCTGCTATTTTTGCCATTTCCGCTGTGCTCTGAATATCGGCAATCATGCCCGGCTGTGGTGTATTCTGTACTAAGATAGAACGGAGTACTAACTGTAATGGCTGCAAATTCGCATCATTCAAATAAATCATTGCGTCGAAATAACTGTTCCACATTCCAACGAAAGACCAAAGCGCCAGTACTGCAATGATTGGCTTACATACCGGAATCATAATTTTAAAGAAATGTTGGATTTCATTCGCTCCATCAATCGCAGATGCTTCTCTTAATTCTGTTGGAATTGACTGATAATAAGTTCTTGCAAGAATCATATTCCATACATTAAATGCTCCTGGAATCAGGATTGCCCACACTGTATTAACCATATGCAGTTGATTGATCAAAATGAATGTAGGAATCATTCCACCGCCAAAAAACATAGTAATTAAGAAGATAATATTAAAAATCTTTCTTCCTACAAATTCTTTTTTGGACAGTGGATACGCTGCCAACAATGTCACAAAAACAGAAATAACTGTAAATGCAAGTGAATACAGGAAGGAATTTAAAAAGCCACGCCAGATCATTTCATTCTCTAATACTCTTCGATATGCATCTAATGTCCAGTCCTTAATATTAAAACTCAATCCCTGGTTATTCAAAACAGTCGGATCCATAAAGGATGCAAGTACTACATAGATAATCGGTATTGCTATAGAAAGGACGAATAAACCAAGAATGGTAAATCCGATTCCAAGGATTACTTTGTCTGTCCTTGAATATTTTTTCTTCTTTTTTTTCTCCATCTCTTCTCCCTCTTTTCTATAATCCTTCTCCGTCATTCAGTTTCTTAACAACCTGGTTTACAAAGATCAACAAGATAACATTTACAACCGAATTGAAGAGACCTACCGCTGTCGAATATCCATAATCTCCGTTCAGAAGTCCAATACGATATACATATGTAGACAGGATTTCTGATGCCGGCAAGTTCATGTCTGTCTGTAAAGCATATGCTTTCTCAAAACCTATACTCATAATATTTCCGGCCTGTAAAATAAACTGAATTACAATAATATTTTTAATTGCCGGCAACTCTACATACCAGATCTGCTGCAGAAGATTTGCTCCATCCATGGTCGCTGCTTCTTCCAGCTCCTTGCTTGCATTTGCCAATGCTGCTGTATACATGATAGATGACCATCCTGCTGCTTGCCAGATTCCGCTTGCAATATAAATTGTTCGGAATGCAGAAGGCATTGTCATCCAGTTTGTGCTAATTCCGAGCACTTTGTTCAGCGGTCCTACAGGTGATAAAAGCATACGAACCATACCACAAAGTACGATGACTGAAATAAAATTCGGCATATAGATCAAAAGCTGAACTTTCTTTTTAATCCCTGTCTTACGGATGCGATTTAGAAGCAATGCAAGAATAATCGGAACCGGGAACCCCCACAACAGTCCATAGATACTCAATTTTAATGTATTCATCAGATAATTCATAAAATCCGGTGAAGATAAAAATCGCCTAAAATACTCAAGTCCTACCCAGGGACTACCAAGAACTCCTTTTATTACATTGTAGTCTTCAAAAGCTATCAGGAGACCACCCATTGGGAGATACTTAAAAATAATTGTCAGTAAAAGCCCTGGCATTAGGAAGAAAAGATATAACTGCCAGTTTTTCTTCATATAAGTCATCTTTTCTCTCCACGTTCGTTTGCTTACGGACTTTGCTTGATTTTGCATTCTTTTCATGCACTTCTTCCTCCATTCCTTTAACCTTATGGAAAACCGGTTACGTAACCGGTTACTTTATAGTTTGATATTACTATATTCTTCTCTTTCTGTCAACACTTTCGCGCGATAAAATAACCGGTTACGTAACCAGTTATTTTAATGTTGCGTTTTTCCATGAAAATTGCTATACTAAAAGATATTATGAACCATCAGCCATCATATTGAAGGAGATTCAACTTTTATGAGTAAAAAACAGGTAACTTTTGCAGATATTGCGGAGTACACCAATTTTTCAAAAACTACAATATCAAGATATTTCAATCACCCGGATTCACTGACGGTTGAAAACCAGGAAAAGATTTCACAGGCTCTTGATACACTTGGATATAAAAAGAATAAGCTGGCAAAGGTTCTGGCAAATGGGAAAAGTGAATTTATCGGAATCATTGTTCCAAACCTTTATCTGCACTATTATTCTGAGATGCTGACACAATTCCTTTCCAGTTACAGTGATTATCACTATAAATTTCTTGTTTTCGCCAGTGAACATGGTGCTGAAGAAGAACAACAGTACATTGAAGAACTTCTGTCTTATCAGATTGAAGGACTGATTGTTTTAAGTCACACTCTTCCATCTGAGAAACTTGCTTCCTATCAGATTCCTGTCATCGCAATTGAACGCGAAGCAGAATATATCAGCAGTGTCAATACTGATAACTATATGGGTGCACTTCAAGCTACGTCCCTGTTGATTCGGGATAAATGTGACATATTAATTCATATAAATGTCAATGTGAATAAATCCATCCCGGCTTATGACCGAATCCGAGCCTTTCAGGCTACTTGCGAAGAATATCATATTCCATATGATATAGATCTTAGTGTAGAAGGTGATTCTTATCATGAGATTTTAAACATAATCCGAGAGATTTTCAACAAAATAGAAGCAAAATACCCCAATCAAAAAAAAGGTATCTTTCTCGCGAATGATACCTATGCAAATATGTTTCTTAATTTAATTTTCCAAAAATATGGAACATTTCCTTCTACTTATGAGATTGTTGGATTTGACAACTCTCCGATTGCCAGCGAGGCAATCCTTCCGATCACAACCATCGGCCAGCAGATTGATGTGATTGCAAAGACTGCCATGGATCTTCTTGTCCAACAGATGGACGAGCAGAAAAAGCGTGTTCCCAAACCATTAGGTGAACCTGTTCATAAACAAATTGCCCCTGTATTAATTCGTCGTAATACAACAAAATAATTTATTTTTCATGATTGAGAACGTTGCCTCCAGCGCCAGGACCTGATTACCGGTTCCGGCGCTGTCTTCTGATATCTGCAGATACTGAGTAGTAATCCGAGCAGGATATAAGATGTCAGCATACCTGATCTTCCTGTTCCAAAGAATGGACAGTAGATTCCCATATTACCGACTACTCCTCCCAGATTTTCTAATATAAAAACTACTGTCTGAATCAGGAACAATGCTGTGCATCCTGTTCCCATCACCATACCAAGCTGGTTCTTCTGATTTAATGAAATCTTAGCAAACCGAAGGATCAGAACCGCCAGACAAAGAACCAGTAGAATACCTGCCAGTATTCCATAAGCAGCTACCACACTGGCAAGCAGATGGACACTTCCGTCTACAGATGTCAGAAGTTCTTTAAACTGCGGATTGCCATGAAATGCTGAGCTTCCGGAAATCATTTCCCGAATCACATTGACTCCTGGGAAATTTGCTGCATAATCACCGATCGATAAAATAGCCACTACACGCTCTTTCTGGTAAGCCTTGCCAAAACACCAGAGGCCTCCCGCAAGCAGAACCGGTATCAGAACGACTACTGCTCCGATTCCCGTAAGTACTGCTTTTTTACAAACCTGAAACCAGCCTTTGTAAACAGCCGCCGCCAGAACCACACAATAAACCAATTCCAGTATCATTGCCGCAATCAGGCTCTGGCTTCTTATGAACAGAAAATAAGATGGAATGATCATCCAGAGGATTGCCTTTAAAATTCCTCGGTATCCCTGACCTCTGTAACTATATAATACCGCTGCAAACAACGGAATTGTCAGCCAGAGCAAATCAATCAGATTCAATGCAATATTTACGAAAGGCATTCTGATATATCTTGTTGATCCATTCATTTTCAAACCGGCAACCTGCAGTCCAATGAAAAGTAACACCTGATATGCGATCAAGATTGGTTTTGCATAAACCGCAATCCTCGTATAATCCATATAGCAAATACCAATCATCAGCACAAGTCCAAGCAAAAGTGCCGGCAGTTCCAGCGGTGTATGCCAGCTCAATGACGTTCCTACCCAGAACAAGTCTTCTGTTTTTCCCGCACTCTGCTCAATACCTAAAACGGTCTGATACATAACACTTCGTAAAAGATAGCCTGCAAGACTTAATCCAACAATTAATGCGATCATTCCCCACGCCATTGTCGGCCGGTGGATTCTATCCATCTCAAGCCCGACTTCTACCGGATCACCCATTTCTCGAACCGCAGCTTCTTCTGCTTCTGTCTGACTCATTCCTTCACTTAGGAATTCCGCTTTCTGATCCTCAATATGATCATTGATCTCCTGTTCTATCGTCCCTCTTGCCATCTTACAGCGAATCTGTTCTGTTAATGTATACAAATACTCCTCTCGTCTCATCAAACATCACCCTTTCTAACAAACTGTTGCATTCATCACATTCACTACAGCCGATGAATAAATTTTCCACTCTTCTTTCTTCTCTTCTAAAACTTTCCTCCCGGTTTTCGTAATACTGTAATACTTACGAACCTTACCACCGACCTCTTTCTCATAAACTGTCAGATATTTCTTATCTTCCATTCCATGAAGCAATGGATATAACGTTCCCGCCTTTAATTCAAACACATTCTGGGACTTTTCTCTTAAGGTCTCGATCATCTCGTAACCATACATATCCTTTTCAGATAAAAGCTTTAATAACAACATCGTTGTGCTTCCTGATACCAGACTTCTGTCAACTGCCATAACAATTCCTCCTAATCTTCTGATTTTACGTTAACCGTACACTTCTTAACATTCTTACTGCGCACCTCTGCAATCCTGCCGAAGGCTATATCAGCTGGTGGATTGACTCCCAACTGATATATCGGTTATCTATATATCATGGCTTGATTATATATCGGTTATCTATATATGTCAATAAAAGCTTCCAAAATTCTTTGCATTTTTAATACAGTAAGAGCGAACAAGTAGTAATTGTGAGCGAACAATGTCAAAAAAGTCTTATTTTGTATTGTTTTTTGGATACAAAAACTATACTCTATGTGAAAAATATGTTATAATTTGTGTACACATTATGCAGTATAAATACATACTAGCCATACAATTCAAGTTTTTCGAACTAATTTAGGAGGAGAATTATGACTGATTCTGTTACAAATAAGATCATTTTAAGTGCCGACAGTACCTGTGACCTGGATCAGGAACTGAAAGAACGTTATCATGTACACTATTTTCCACTCCACATCATTCTGGATGGAAAAGATTATAGGGACGGCATTGACATTACACCGGAAGAAATTTATCAGAAATATTACGATGAAAAAATCCTTCCAAAAACAGCCGCCGTCAATGTTGCGGAATATATTGAACATTTTAAACCATGGGTCGATGAAGGCTATGAAGTGATCCATATCAATCTTGGCAGCTCACTTTCCAGTGCTCATCAAAACTGCTGTATTGCTGCTGAAGAGCTCGGGCATGTTCATGTGATTGACAGTTGTTCTCTCTCCACCGGAACCGGACTTCTTGTAACAGATGCCGGTCGGATGATCGAGCAGGGAATGAAAGCGGCAGATATTGCCAAAGCCCTTCGTGAACGCGCAAAGCATTGCCATGCCAGCTTTATCCTGGATACATTAACATTTCTCCATGCAGGTGGACGCTGTTCTACCCTCGCTGCTCTCGGAGCAAATGTTTTGAAATTAAAGCCGTGTATCGAAGTCAGCACAGCAGATGGCAGTATGAATGTAGGAAAGAAATATAGAGGAACGCTTGATAAAGTTCTTGTGAAATATGTAAAAGACAAACTTGCTGCTTATCCGGATATTGATCCATCGCTGATTTTTATCACACATTCCGGCATTGATCCGGAATATATTGAACTTGTTAAAAATACAATCGAAGAAGCTATGCATTTTGATGAGATCCATATAACAAAAGCAAGCTGTACGATTTCCAGCCATTGTGGACCAAATACGCTTGGAATTTTATTTGAAACCTGCTAAGGAGGAGACGCCTATGACGAATACAAAACCTGTTTTTCATGGAAGTGATATTGAAAAAATCAGTGAATATTATCATATCGACCAAAACAGTATTACAAACTTTGCCGGAAATGTAAATCCACTCGGACTTTCCCCTTCTGTTAAGGAAGCTGTTGCGGCTCATGTGGACCTCTTTTCTTCTTATCCTGACCGAGATTATAAATCACTTCGCAACACAATTGCTGAGTACTGCGATGTTCCTGCTGATTTCATCCTGCCGGGCAACGGTTCAAGCGAACTGATTTCACTTTTGATTGAAACAAGAGCACCGAAACGCACTCTGATTCTTGGTCCAACCTATTCTGAATACTCCAGAGAACTTTCTTTCTCCGGAAGTACGCAGGACTATTATCATCTTCAAGAAGCGGAAGATTTTGAATTAGATGTAGAAGATCTTTGCCGGACTTTATTAAACGGATATGATTTTCTGATTCTCTGCAATCCGAACAATCCAACTTCTTCTGCCATCTTAAAAGATGAAATGCGTGCATTGCTTTCCTTCTGCGCAAACCGCGATATCTTTGTCATGATTGATGAAACGTATGTAGAATTTGCACCTTCCGTTCAGGAAGTAACCGCTGTTCCATACACAAAAGATTTCTCTAATCTCATGGTACTGCGCGGTGTGTCCAAGTTCTACGCAGCTCCGGGGATGCGTTTTGGATACGGCATTACCGGAAATAAAGAGTTCTTATCTCAGATGAAAGAAAAACAGATTCCATGGTCCTTAAACAGCCTTGGAGCATATGCCGGCGAGCAGATGTTCAAAGACACTTCCTTCATCCGCCAGACACGTGCATTAATCCTGACGGAACGTGATCGGATGTTTCTTGAATTAAAAAAGATGTCTTCTTTCAAGGTTTACTTTCCATATGGAAACTTTATCCTTGTGAAGATTTTAAAGCCAGAAGTAACTTCTTTCGATGTATTCGAAGCTTGTATAAAAGAAGGACTTATGATCCGCGACTGCTCTTCTTTCCAATGTCTAGATGGCGAATTCATCCGCTTCTGCATTATGAAACCAGAAGACAATAATCGGCTCTTAAAAGTCTTGAAAACTATTTAATGATACCAGGGTCAAAAGATCTGAAACCACCGGTGCTTGCACAAAGGTCTTTCTTAAAAAACGGGAGAATCTGATCCAACGATTCTCCCGCTTTTCTTCTTATTCTTTCTTTTGTTTTTGTACTTCCTTGCTTTTTCTATGATTCTACAGCTGTTTTCTAACAACAAGATAATCATCTCCATTCCGATAATATGGACATTGATAATGCTGATTTGTCATCAGACGGATGTAATCATCCTCATCCATATTCTTATCACAGAGATAACACTCATACTCCTCGTCATAAATATAATAAGTGCATGTTTCACAGCTGGTTCTTGACTCTTTACTCAATTTTCTCTCTCCATTTCCCGCCCGTTGCAAGGACCTGTAGCATTGCATTCTGTTGCTGTTCGTTCTATGTGCAGCTGGCAACTCTTTTCTTAGTATCATACCATGTTTTCATAGATTGCGTCCACTTTTCTGTCTAATGCAATTACCTTAGGCGCAAATAATAGCCTGTATTTTTTGTGTTTTATTTCTTATTTTCTGTATATTTGAATTATTTTTAACTTTTTTCTGATTTTCTATTGACAAATGCCTATCTGTGAGTTAATATAGAATCAACAAAAGGAAACGAAATAAAAAACAAAAAGGAGGACAAACCACCAGACACTTAATCCTTTCATTAAAATTAATTTTAAAGAAACAGAGGTATAGTCCAATGGGAAGGTAAATTAAATCCTTAAAAATCTAAAGAAAGAGGTACAGACCACCAGAAAGAGTAATTTAAAAAACGGAAACGATATTTAAAGAGAAAGAGGTAGAATCCAATGGGATAGTTCATTAAATCATCAAACAAATAAATTGAAAGAGGTAAATTCCAATGGGACGATAAGTTAAAATCCAAAATAGATAAAAGAAGAATCGAAAGAAGGATATTCCAATGGGATAATAAAATGAAATAAAATATAAAATCACTATTTGAGATAATAGTTTCAGATAGATATCAAGTAAATAAGGAGGAATATTCCAATGGATGGAATAACAAAGTGAAGATCCACTGTATAGCGTAGGTGCATACGGTGGATTTTCTTTTGTCTCTTTTTCGTGGATATCCCGGATAATCAAATGGGATAACAAAAAGGGGCAAAGCTTTTTATGCTTCCACCCCATCACTTAAAAATGTTTAAAGTCTTAATACATAGTCTTTTTATTATCTCTTCACAAAGTACTCTTCATACCATACAAGGAACGTATAGATTGTCCATACTTTTCTCCAGTTATCAGAATTTCCTCCAACATATTCATCAAAAATCGCATTGATTGCATCCACATCAAAGAATTTTTCTGCAATATCACTGTGGAAGAGGCGCTGAACGTCCTGATTGTATCTCTCATCAGCCATCCAGATACGGATTGGTACAATGAATCCTAACTTCTTACGGAATGCAATTTCTTCCGGAAGTACCTTCGCAGCTGCTGTACGGAATGCCACCTTATTCTGCTCTTCATTTACTTTAAAGCGAGATGGCATACGAGATGCGATATCAAAAATTCTTCTATCTGTCAATGGCATACGGATCTCAAGTCCGGCTGCTGTACTCATCTTATCAACATTCAGGTAAATATCACCTTCCAGCCAGATCTGAATATCTACATCAGACATCTTTGTCAACGGATCAAGACCTTCTGTCTCCTCGTAGATTCCTCGTGCAAGTTCAATCGGCAGTACGTCTGGATCGTATTTCTTAAGAATCTTCTGCTTCTCGTCTTCTTTCATGATATTGGTATTTCCAACATAGAAATTCTTCAGATTCTCACCATAACGTTCTGCGTTTCTGTACATATTATAACCACCGAAGAATTCGTCAGAACCCTCTCCGGAATAACAGATCTTCGTATGTTCTGCTGTTGCATTACATCCAAGTGTAAATACAATCGCAGATGCATCTCCAAGTGGCTGCTCCATATTGTACATAACATAAGGTACAATATCAAAGAACTGCTCCGGAGTAATGATACTTCTGGAAAATTTTCTTCCAAGAAGCTGTGCTGTCTTCTCTGCAAGAACAGATTCATCAAATCTCTCTTCCTCATATCCACAACAGTCTGCCTGTTCTGCATCAGACATTGCAAGTACATAGGAAGAATCAACTCCACCAGACAGGAATGATTCTACTTTTTCATCCGCTGTTTTTACCTCTGGCATGATTTCTTTCAGAGTATTATGAATCTCATCAGCCCAATCTTCCAGAGTCTTGCTCTCATCCGGATGGAATTCCGGTTTCCAGTATCTGTGAATCTCAAGCTTTCCATCCTGCCAGATCAGATAGCGTCCCGGCAACAGTTTTTTCAGTCCACGGAAAAATGTATTCTCTCCGGCAACATAGGTCAGGCTTAAATACAGCTGAAGCATCTCTTCATTCAGTTCTTTCTTAAATCCCGGCTGATCGATAATATCACGGATCATCGTTCCATAAAGAAGCTCTCCATCTTCTGTCTCATAGTAATAGAATGGTTTTGTTCCAAACTGATCTCTCAGACAGAAAAGCTTCTGCTCTTCCTCATCCCACAGAGCAAATGCAAACATTCCGTGCATATGATCTGCCATCTCGCATCCCCATGTCTGATATGCCTTAATCAAAATCTCATGTTCTCTTTCTTCTCTGGAAAGTGTAAGATCAATTCCAAGTCTCTCACAAAGTTCTTCCCAGTTACGAATATGTCCTCTGTATGTTTTTACAATTATCATCTGTTTAACCTCTCTTTTGTCACCATCTTTGGTTTTTGAAAGTTGTTTCTTCTCCCGCTTATATCCTACAGATATCGACAACTTTCACGGTTCAATCCTATTCTATCACACTAACTTTTTCTTGTAAATTCTCAACTGTCACTCGATACCCATCTCGGTCTGAAGCATATATAACATATGTATTTTAGTCAGAATGCATCTCACCTTCATTCGCTTCTTCCATTTGCACTTCTTCTGCTGCGCTACTTCCTGCTATCTCTGCATCAACATACCCAAAACGAATCACTGCCTGTGGCCAGTTAAGGCTGATTCTTGGTTTCTTCCCTTTCTCCGCACCTGCTTTTTCAATCAGATCAAGCAATTCTTCCAGAACTGTTTTTGTCAGATAACCTCCGCGCCAGTGAAACGTCAGAATTCTTCCTTTCTTTGCCATCTGAAGTGCTCTTTTGTAAACTTCTTCCGGTTTTGTAAAAGACAGTTTCTTTTCTTTATAATAGAAATGATCTCCGTCCGTACACTTCATAGCCGGAGCAATCAAAGGCTCATGATCCCGGAAAATCGATTTATCTTCCAGATTGAAATAATCATAACGGATTTCTTCTCCGATCGTACAGTTTCTTGTAAGTGTATTATCAAATGTCGCATCTAAATGATAATATTTTCCATTAATCCGCACGATATTCCATGTATGACGGTATTTGATTCCCTTATCCGGATTATTCCCGCAAATAGCGATCATACACCAGACTCCAAGCTCATCGCACAGCACTTTCACCGCTTTTGCAATCCCCTCACAAACTCCGACACCCTGTCCTAACGGACCAATAATCTCATGTGAATAAGGTTTCTTCAATTTATCGTATTTTACATTCTCGCAAATGAAATCATGAATGTATTTTTCTTTCTCTGATTCTGATAATTTCTGCGCCGGTCGTGCAAGTTTCTCTACTCTGGATTTCATTGCCTTCTGATGTTCTTTCACCTTCGCCCGGTCAAACAAATATTCCGGCAGAAACTGAATGTTCGGCGATTCCTGATAATAACGATACTTAAATCCCGTTGCCCAGAAAATCTCCGGATGATCCAGGCGCATCCGGAAGAATACATTATACAGTTCTTCTCCGCTCATACGCGGTACCTGAATCTCCTTCTCCATCTGCAAGATGCCCTGACAGATTGCATGATACGCCGCCTGCTGCATCTTATTCATCTTACTATAATAAAATGGTTCCATACTTATCCTCTCCGGTCAGCAGAAAATTCTTCTATCTGAACTTTTCGTTTTTTTCCTTTCTTTTCCCAGATCATCAGACTGATTTTGTATTGGAGTGAATCTCTTGATGCAATAAATGGTTCCTCACGAAATATGTTTATCCGAAATCCCTGTTCTTCTAACTCTCGTTTCCGCTCTGATGCTCTCTTCTCAGTCTTACGATTCTGATTTTCTTCCTCATCTGTGAATTTTCTTCTCGGATAATTTGCTGCTGCCATCTTCAGTTCTTCCATCAAAAGATCTGTGACTTCTGCATGACGCCTTTCCTGCAACATCCCGGCAATCTTTTTTGCACTCCGCTTCCATGGATGTTTCTGATAAAACTTTAGACATCTTAGTAACTTTTTATCTTCTACTGTTACCGCAAGCTCCTGCATCACTTGATGTGCTTCTGCTGACGGTACCCACGGATTTTCCCTTGGAACTACATATTGCTCTGAAACTGCCGGATAACAGCAATGATTCAGCGGCGGAAAGTCCGCCAGCACAGCTAGTTTCCGCTCCGTCTGATTACAGTATTTTGCTCCCAGATAATCCAGTTTATCCCGTACGATTGCAATCTTATATTCTATCTGACGCAGATATTCCGCACCTTTCACCCAGAAATGTCCGATTTCTCCATAGTCATATAAGTGTACTTCTTCACTTAAATCCTCAAAAAAAATCGTAACCACGGTCTCACCCTGATGAACTACAAGGACATAGGACTCCTCCGGTTCTTCTGTTACACTTAACTCCGCTTCTAGTTCACCTTCATAATCCTCTCTATACTGACCTGTCATCCTTGCATTTTCAAAGACAAGAAAGCTCTCTACTGCATCGTTCATCAAATAAACCAACCGCAGTTTTTCTTCTGTAAAAAGCAGTTCAAACTGTCCTTGTTCCAGCACTTCTCCTAGTTTCAGAAATGCTTCCGGCAATTGAATTTCACTCATTTTCCGCTCCCTCAGTGCATTTTTCTTCCAGGCACTCGCGAATCTTGTCTTCTTTCAAATCCTCACCGATCACGATTAGAATCTCCTGTCCTTCTTTGATTGGATTTACTGTCATCTTCTGTGTTGTCGCATTCAGTTCCATCCAGTCACCGGATTGATTCTTCATAAATCCTTTTACACGGAACACTCTTCCGATATCATTAAGATTTTTATTGTTTTCTTTTTCAGAATCATCTGTGCATCCACGCTTACCAAACAGCTTTTTCACAGCCGGAACCAGTTCTTCTTCTGTCCGATTCAGATTCATAAAATATAAGGTCTGGAATCCATCCTTTTCTGTACCTTCCGGTCTGCGAAACGACTCAATCTGATAGCTGCTGTTCTGAATCTGTGCAAAATCTTCCTCTGTCAGCATATCCCAGTCTTTTGCGATCACTTCTTTTTCAATTCTTCTGGTACATCCAATGCGTTCAAGAGAACGATTAACATGTGAAATAATTCTGTTTTCCTGTTCTTCACAAGCATTGTCCTTATCCAGCCTGCTCAGCACGATCACACCCGCATCCGCCGCCTCAGATCCCAGCAAATATTCCGCCTGATCTGACAGATTTTCTTCCAGTCCCGCATCTACGATTGTGATCACACTTCCGATTTCGTACCACCGATCCAGAGGTTCTTCTCTTAATCCATCAAAAAACTCATCCACGTCATAGATTCCCGACGGCTCCACGATTACTCTGTCATATCCACACATTGCCATAGAGATCAGCTTTGTCTTGAATCGTCTGCGGTGTGTCTCTTTATCACACCCTCCGGAAATCATTTCCAGTTCACATTTTTCTCCCTGCAGCTCCTGAAGAAGCATCATATCCACATTCACCGCACCGAAATCATTTTCCAGAATTCCGATATTCAGACCCTGACGAAGCAGGTAGGATGCATACTCTTTTATAAATGTTGTCTTTCCTGCCCCCAGAAAACCTGTAATCAAATCTATCTTTACCATGATTGTTCCTTTCATATCTGATATACTCGCACAATTTACTCTAACTATAATACCACAATCTCCTTGCATTTCAAGAATGCCTTGGCATTCTTGCTGCGAGGTGCGCGTCATGCAATTGCATGACATACTTCTACTGCG
>ERZ827181.2866-NODE-2866-length-13727-cov-3.182417_pt1 | contig 13727 bp, 10 predicted proteins | sample MGYA00519778_ERZ827181 | MGnify/ENA primary metagenome ERZ827181 (study PRJEB31778, sample SAMEA3449273) | human gut metagenome | biome: human gut; feature: human-associated habitat; material: faeces | place: United Kingdom | collected 2010/2012 ...
ATTGGAGTTCACCAGGACGGACTTGTACACATTTCCCAGATCACAGACAGATATATCAAACATCCGCTGGAAGCAGTAAGTGTTGGAGATATTGTGGATGTGAAGGTGATGAGCGTGGATCTGAAGAAGAAGAGGATCCAGCTGACGATGAGAGGGATTTAATAATTTTGTATATTGTATTGTTAAAGTGAATATGCTATAATGCCGATAGGCAAAGAGAAGTGAGTAGTTCATGTGATTTGACTACAAGCGCGAAAACCCCAGAGCGGCAACTCTGGGTTTTTCTATTCCCAAAAACGGTGGGAATAAATCCGTAGGCTCGTTACCGACTATTGTTTATAAAAAGAGAAACATCCAAACAGAAACCGATGGAGGTTAGTTTGGATGTTTCTTTCAGTGAACAATTCAATTATCTTATCTTCTGTGTTGCTCCGTAAAGTTTTGGTCCTACGATTGCTGCGATGATGATTTTAGCTGCATCTCCCGGAAGGTATGGAATAACACCCATCATAAGACCTTCTTTGAAGGAGAGGCTTAACAGTTTGGCAAGCCATACAGTTCCGAATGCATAACATACAGCCATTCCGATGATCATTCCGATGATTGTAGGAACGAGCTTACGGTCAAAGTGCTCGAGTGCAAATCCCATGATCAGTGCGAGGAAGATGAATCCGATCAGATATCCGCCGGTTGGTCCTGCGAGAACCTGGAGACCTCCACGGAAAGAGGAGAAGACCGGGACACCAATTGCTCCGAGCAGGAGGTAGATGATGAAGCTGATTGTTCCGGATTTCATTCCGAGAACGAAGATTGCAAGGAAGATTGCAAAGTTTGTAAGGGAAATCGGAACAGGGCTGAATGGCAGCGGGATGGAAAGTGGTCCGAGGACGCAGGTTACTGCAGTCATCAGGGCGATGAGTACCATCTGTTTTGTTCTTATTTTCTGGTTGTCTACGGCAACTGTGCCGGAAGTTTCATTCTGTGACATTTCAATTTACTCCTTTAGATCTTAATACTTTTATCGCTGTTTCAAGCGAGCTTTAACATCGTTGTCTGAAATATGGCAACGATTGAGTTCTTCGTTAGTATAATTCATGAAAAGTTAATTGTCAACTATAAAATATAAAAGGTTAACAATTAAAAACTTATTAATTTTGCAGACATGTGATAGGCAAAATGGAAAGAATAAGGTAGAATAGATAAAGTCAGGAAAATTGCCAGAAGAGAAAGGAATTGCATGTTTGGATATGTAACGGTCTGTGAACCGGAATTGAAAGTAAAAGATCTGAAGAAATACAGGGCATATTATTGTGGACTTTGCCGGACATTGAAAGAAGATTATGGATTTATGGGACAGATGACATTGACGTATGATATGACATTTGCAGTTATTCTGTTATCCTCTTTATATGAGACAATTGCGAAACATGAGGAACACCGCTGTAAGGTTCATCCAGTGAAGCGGCAACATATGTTGCGGAATGAAATTACATCTTATGCGGCGGCGATGAATGTGCTGCTTGCATATTATCATATGGAAGATGACTGGCAGGATGATCATAAAGTGTCAAGTCTGATGACGAAGAGCCTGATTCAGGGGAAAGCAAAGAAAATTATAGAGAAATATCCGCGGCAGAGTGAGATCATTCGGAAATCTCTGGAAGAACTTGGAGAATGTGAACATGAGAACAGCATGGATATTGACCGGGCTGCAGGATGTTTTGGCAGATTAATGGCGGAGCTTTTTGTCTGGAAGGAGGATATCTGGGAGAAGACGCTCAGAAAGATGGGATTCTATCTTGGGAAATTCATTTACCTGATGGATGCCTATGAAGATCTGCCGGAAGATAGAAAGAAGAATCGCTACAATCCATTGAAAGAACTGGCAAAGCGGCCGGATTATGAGGTGCAGATGGAACAGATTCTTCGGATGATGATAGCAGAGAGTACGGTTCGTTTTGAACAACTGCCATGTCTGGTTGACGTAGACATTTTAAGAAATATATTATATGATGGAGTCTGGAATCATTACAATAAGATTCAGATGAAGAAAAGAGAGGAAAAGAATGATGACAAAAAATCCATATGATGTGCTTGGTGTGTCACCGAATGCGTCGGATGATGAGATAAAGAGAGTGTATCGGGATCTGACAAGAAAATATCACCCGGATGCAAATGTGAACAATCCCTTAGCCGATCTTGCAGAAGAGAAGTTTAAGGAAGTACAGGAAGCGTATGATATTATCATGAGAGAACGTGCGAACGGAGGAAATTCGTACGGGAATAATTATGGATATGGTTCTTCTGAAAGTTATTCTTATGGAAATCAGTCTTATGGAAATCAGAACAGCTCTTATGGCTATGGAACGATGGATCCCAAACTGCAGGCAGCTGCGAATTATATTAATAGCAGACGTTACAGAGAGGCGATCAATACACTGGATCAGGTTCAGCAGAGAAGTGCGATGTGGTATTATCTGAGTGGCTGTGCGAATGCAGGAATCGGAAATCAGATTCTGGCGAGGGATCACGCGGCGCAGGCAGTAAATATGGAACCAAACAATCTGCAGTTTCGTCAGCTGTTGAATCAGTTGGATTTCAATAGCAGAAGGTATCAGAACAGTCCGTATGGTGGAGGCTATGCACCGGGAGGACAGAATTCCTGCGGTACAGGAAATATGTGTTGCGACTTATGGCTTGCGGACACATTGTGTGAATGTATGGGAGGCGATCTCTGCTCATGCATGTAAAAGCAAAACAAATGGCATTTGGAGGTTTGATCCTTGCGGTGACTGTCGTGTGTATGGCACTTGGAAGCGTGATCGAGACGAATACATTGTTTTTGTTGGCAGCAGCGGCATTTTTTGTAGGGATTGTTATTCGTGAGTTCGGTCTTCGTACAGGGGAGGCCTTTTATCTGGCAGCAATTTTATTAGGATTCCTGGTTACGCCGAATAAGTTTTATGTAATTACATTTGCTGCGATGGGATTCTATATTCTTGGAATTGAAGCAGTCTGGATATTTCTTGCGAAAAGACCACAGATGGGACATAGGATGGGGATTTACTGGCTTGTGAAATATGTGATCTTTAATCTGGTGTATCTCCCGTGTCTTTTCGGATTCCGCTCGATGCTGTTTCAGAAAGCAGTGTCAGATCAATTGCTTTTGGCAGCTGTATTGGTTGGGCAGATAGCAATATTGGTTTATGATAAAGCTTATCAGTATGTTCAGGGAACCCTATGGGAAAAATGGAGAAAACGTATTCTATAAAGAATGTATGAGAAAATCTTGTCGAGAAGACAGGATTTTTCTTTATATAAAAGGAATGAGCCACATCTCTGTGACTCAAGGGGGAAAAAGTTTATGAAAAAGTGTTCTTTTTAAGAACAATTATAGTATAGAGGTATTTTGTGAAAAAAGTGTGATGAACTTTTGAACCGAAAATGAACATTATTGAAAAATTTTATTAAGAACACAACAAACCTAGTAGGAAAAAAGGAATATCAATATATTAGTCGAAAGTGCTATAAGTGATATCGATTACGGTGCAAAATGATATTAAATATCAATAAAAGGGGTTGCATTTTTAGTAAGAGCGCGCTATAGTAGTAAGAGTAAAAGGAATTTAATCTTCGGGGTAGGGTGCAAGTCCCAACCGGCGGTATAGTCCGCGACCCGCATATGATGCGGCTGAACTGGTGACTCGTCTGTGATGGCATTACAGAATGGGAATTCCGGTACCGACAGTAAAGTCTGGATGAGAGAAGAAGTTCATGCCCGCAGGATCAGAAAAAGAGATATTCGAATATGATATCTGATTGCCTGAGAATCTTGCGAGAATGCCATTAAGAGCAGAAAACATGAATCCCGGAAGGTAATTACCTTCCGGGTTTTTTCTTGTGAAGATTACCTTTTTCAAAAAGAAAAAATGCTGTTTAGGATAAAGACAGCGGATAGAAAAAGGAGAGTAACACTATGAGTACAGAGACAAAGACACTAACAAACGCAGATGCGAAGATTCAGCCGAAGCTGGGGGTAAAGGCATTAGTTCAGATCGGAATGCTTTCAGCAATTGCAATTATTCTGATGATGTTCGAGATTCCACTTCCGTTTGCACCGACATTTTATAAGATTGATTTAAGTGAAGTTCCGGTTCTGGTAGGATGCTTTGCAATGGGACCTATGGCAGGTGTTCTGGTAGAGCTTGTTAAGATCTTATTAAACTTTGTTATGACAGGAACATCAACAGCAGGTGTTGGAGAAATTGCAAACTTTATTATCGGATGTTCTTTCTGTGTACCGGCAGGTCTGATCTATAGAAAAAACAGAACAAGAAAAAGCGCTCTGATCGGAATGGCAACAGGAACGCTTCTGATGATCGTGATCGGATGCTTCGTGAATGGATTCGTACTTCTTCCGACTTATGCAAAAGCATTCGGAATGCCGATTGATGCACTGGTTGGTATGGGAACAGCAGTTAACTCACATATCACAAGCCTTTCTACATTTGTTATGTTTGCGGTAGCACCGTTCAACCTTGTGAAGGGAATTGCTGTATCACTTGTTGTATTTCTGATCTACAAGAAGATCAGCCCGATCTTCAGAATCAGATAATAGACGAAGAGAAAAGTTTGAGATAAAAGAATATAAGTGAAAGAATATAAGTTGCTCTGGGACAGATTGATTTTAAAGTCTGTCCCGGGGCATTTTTTGTTGGCGGCATATCCGAAAACTGCAAAAAGTCGAATATGCAGTTTATTTCCGTATCTTCATCGCACTAAGTGCAGCACCGATCGCACCGGCGTAGCGGGCATCCGGGCAGGAAATCACTTCTTTTCCAAGTTCTTTTGATAAAGCTTCGCGGATATATTCACATTCACACAGACCGCCGGTCAGACAGAATGTGGACATCTCACCATTCATCCGGCTGACTTGGGCGGCAACCTTGCGGATGGTGGAATTTACTACTGCATAAGCAATATTTTCTTTCGGTTCTCCTTTACCGATCAATCCGATGACCTCAGATTCTGCGAATACAGTACACATGGAGCTGATCGTTGTGTCGGAACCCAGGCGTGCCAGATCAAACATTTCATTCGGGCGAAGAGAGAGTGTGCTGGCCATCACTTCAAGAAAACGTCCGGTTCCGGCGGCACATTTATCATTCATAATAAAATCTTTTACGAATCCCTGTTCAATCTGGATGATCTTCGTATCCTGGCCACCGATGTCGATCACGGTCAGGTCCGGCTGTTGAAACAGATGCACAGCACCAAGAGCATGGCAGGTGATCTCTGTGACGGTCTTATCTGCGTAAGGAACAGAGATGCGTCCGTAACCGGTTGCTACACAGCAGGAAGAGTCATCAGAAAGATTGATTTCGGCAAGCTCAAGTTTCTGATGGATTTCCTCGGCTGTATCTACGCTGCTCCATCCGGTTGGCTGAACGAATTCCTGGATAATTTCTTTTTTTTCGTTCAAAACAACGGTTTTCGCACAGGTTGAACCGATGTCAATTCCAATATAGTTCATAATAAAAACTCCTTTATAAAAACAGTCGGCTCTCGCACGAGAACAGCCGACTGTTCGTAATAATTTAAGTATAGCAGACTATAACATTTCGATAAAGGCTGCTATACGTGTATTCAGCTGTCCAACATCAGTCTGGGAATAATCTGTCTCAACATTCATGTATGGAATTCCTTTTTCCTCATTTACAAAGCGGCGGATGGAAAGAGTCTCTACGTTATAAGTGTGGCATGCCTGAAGAGTCATTTCAAGGACTCCGTCTACTTTATACTCATCAATCAATCTTCCGAGAAGTTCCAGACGGTTCGGGTTTGGAGTCATAACAGAACATCCGATAGAGAGGTAACGCTCTGCGATTGCCTGGTAAATGTCTTCAGCATCTTCGTTAATCAGACGGTCGATGGATTTTGCACCGGAGCAGTTTTCAAATGTAACAACGATTCCACCGTTATTCTCAACAGCGTCGATAATCTTCTCTGTTGCACCACCGATCGGACATCCTGTGATCAGGATTCGAGGTTTCTTATCTTCACGTTTTCCTTCCGCATATTCTTTTTCAATCTTAGCTGTCAGAGCATCAACTTCATCAGCAATCAGAGTACGGTCAAGCTTAAAACCGCTTCCGTACAGAACACGGAAAAGATCATGTCCTTTGATCGGTGCAGGATCATGTCTCATAACTCCGTAAAGATTCTTCAAGGATGTGCGGACTTCATTTTCAAGTTTAACTGCTTCGCGAACCTGCTCGTCTGTAATCGTCACCTCGAATTTATCTTCGAGATATTCTTTGAAGCGGAGAATCTCGGCTTTCCAAAGGCCGAGTACTTCAGCTTTCTGGGATTGTGGCAGTTCCATGATGAAGACCTCTTTGAATTCGCCCATGTATTCGTACATTTTCTTCTTACCGTCACATGTTGTCTCTCCGACAACAACGTCTGAGAAGTAGAAGAAAGGACATTTGTCTGTCTTTGCAAATCCATAACTGGATTTGATCAGTGGGCATAAGTTACGTGGAAGATCTTTTTCTGCTGCTGGGATCGTCTCATCAGATGTAGAGCAGAGGCTGACTGTTGCTGCGCCCATTGCCATGGCAATTTCCTTTGGAAAATAAGTACAGTAGGATCCAATCACAGGGATTCCTTTGTCTTTTAACTGTTTTACAGCGAGAAATGATTTCTGACGCTGTTCTGCGAATTCTTCGAATACTTCCGGTAAATCTTTAATAATTTCCATAATCGTTCTCCTTATTGTTGGTTTTGTGGATGGCTGTTGTAGAGAGATTATTTTATTAAACGTATGTTTTCCAAAAAACAAACAATGGGAATAATACACTCATAACCAAAGTCTTTATAGATAAATTTTATCGTTTTTGAATGAAGTTTTCCAATAGATAATGTATATATGAAGAAAGAACTTATAGATAAAACCTATAAGGTGGAGATTAGAAAATTGGAACTGGATGAACTGTAAAATTCTGTTCTTTGTTCTGCCAGAAAAGTATGATAAAATGAAAAGAAGTAGAAACAATCTGTTTCATCAGTCAGGTAGAAGTGATAGATCAGCGAAAGGAAATAGAGCATATGAAAACAATAGGGATTGGAATTCAGGATTTTGCAAAAATAGCTGATAAAAATATGTTTTATATAGATAAGACAGCTTTTCTAAAGGAATGGTGGGAGAATCAGGATAGTGTTACATTAATTACCCGCCCAAGAAGATTCGGAAAAACACTGCTTATGAGCATGACGGACTATTTCTTCTCAGTCAATCATTCAGATTGCAAGAAGTATTTTGAAGGCCTGGACATCTGGAAAGAAGAAAAATTCCGTGAACTTCAGGGAACCTATCCGGTGATTTTCATGAGTTTTGCAGATATTAAAGGATCAACTTATGAAAAAACCAGAATGGGGATTATCCATAAGATTACAAAGTTATATACAGACTTTGAATTTTTAAAGAGGACGGGAGTTCTCAGTGGCAGAGACCTGGAGTTTTACGATTCGGTCTCAGTGGATATGGGGGATGATGTTGCAGGAATTGCGATACAGTATATGTGTGATTATTTGAGACGTTATTATGGTAAGAATGCGTTAGTGTTACTGGATGAGTATGATACACCGCTACAAGAGGCATATGTAAACGACTATTGGAAAGAACTGGCTGATTTTATAAGAAGCTTATTTAATAGCACATTTAAGACAAATCCGTATTTGGAACGGGGACTTCTGACCGGAATTACAAGAGTTAGTAAGGAGTCAATTTTTTCTGATTTGAACAATTTGGAAGTTGTAACAACAACATCAGAAAAGTACAGCACTTCCTTTGGATTTACAGAGAAAGAAGTCTTTCAGGTATTAGAGAATAACGGATTGTCTTCTGAAAAGGAAAATATCCGTTACTGGTATGATGGTTTTTCTTTTGGTAAGCGGAAAGACATTTATAATCCGTGGTCGATCACAAAATATCTGGTTACAGGAGAATATGGAACTTACTGGGCAGATACCAGTGGAAATGTACTTGTATCCAATTTGATCCGCCAAAGTCCTGCAAAGATTAAATCGGAGATGGAAGATCTGTTGCAAGGTAGAACAATCTGCACAGATCTGGATGAACAGGTGATTTTTGAGCAGCTTGGAAGAAAACGTGGAGCCATCTGGAGTCTTCTGCTTGCCAGCGGTTACCTGAAAGTTGACCGGTATGAGATGGATAACAGAACCGGTAAGCGTCAATATTATCTGAAAATCACAAACCATGAGACGATGCTGATGTTTGAGAAGATGATCGAAGACTGGTTCTCGGAAGAAGATTCTGCGTATGGCAATTTTAAAGATGCATTGATTGCAGGAGATCTGGATTATATGAACCAGTTTATGAATCAGATTGCACTTCAGACCTTTAGCAGTTTTGATACTGGGAATAAGCCATCCGAAGAACAGGAACCGGAGAGATTCTACCACGGATTTGTTCTTGGACTGATCGTGGATTTAGCCGAAAAATATAGAATTACATCGAACAGAGAAAGCGGATTCGGACGTTATGATGTAGTAATGGAACCTTTGAAAGAAAATTTGGATGCAATCGTGATGGAGTTTAAAGTCCAAAACATGAAAAAAGAAAAATCACTCGAGCAGACAGTAGAGAATGCACTGCGTCAGATTGATGAAAAAGAATATGATATAGAACTACTTGCCAGAGGAATCAAAAAGGAGCGAATCCGGCATTATGGATTTGCATTTCGTGGAAAAAAGGTTTTGATAGGAACAGAAGAACAAAGGTAAAATAAAGGGATGAAGACTTTAGTGGATTCATCCTTTTGTTATAGTAACAAAAAGATTTTAAAAAGTTTTCTTTCCACTTGCTTGCCTTGTATTTACCAGTGAAATCGGATATACTAAAGAATAGTCAATCTTTGAAAAATTTGATATTTATAAGAACAAAAACCAAGGAGAAGAAGAATGAGTATATATGATTTGAATGCATATGAAGTGCTCCAGACAGAAGATTTATCTGATCTGAAGTCAAAGGGGACACTTCTGAAGCATAAGAAAAGCGGAGCACGAGTGCTTCTTATGGAAAATGATGATGAGAACAAGGTGTTTACAATTGGATTCCGTACACCACCGTCAGACAGTACAGGAGTTCCACACATTATGGAACATTCTGTTCTGTGCGGATCGAAAGAATTCCCGGTGAAGGATCCGTTTGTTGAGCTTGTGAAAGGTTCTCTGAATACATTTTTGAATGCGATGACTTATCCGGACAAGACAGTATATCCGGTTGCAAGCTGTAATGAAAAGGATTTTCAGAATCTGATGGACGTGTATATGGACGCAGTTCTGCATCCAAATATTTATAAACACGAAGAGATCTTCCGGCAGGAGGGCTGGAATTATCACCTGGAGGAAGCAGATGGGGAGCTTTCTTATAACGGAGTTGTTTATAATGAGATGAAGGGAGCTTTTTCTTCACCGGATGGTGTTCTGGACCGTATGATCCTGAATTCTCTTTTCCCGGATACGACCTATGCAAATGAGTCCGGCGGAGATCCGGATGTGATCCCGGAACTGACTTATGAAGAATATCTGAATTTCCACAGAACCTATTATCATCCGTCCAACAGCTATATTTACCTCTATGGAAATATGGATATGGAAGAGAAATTAAATTGGCTGGATCAGGAATATCTGTCTGCTTACGATAGAAAAGAAGTAGATTCTGAGATCCATCTGCAGAAGCCGTTTGAGCAAATGCATGATATCACAAAGCCGTATTCGATCGCAAGTAATGAATCGACAGAAGATAACACCTATCTTTCCTACAATAAGGTCATTGGGACTTCTCTGGATGAAAAGCTGTATCTGGCATTCCAGATCCTGGATTATGCACTGCTTTCTGCGCCGGGAGCACCAATTACAAAAGCACTTCTGGAAGCAGGAATCGGAAAAGATATCAGCGGGTCGTATGACAGCAGCACCTATCAGCCGATCTTCTCCATTGTGGCAAAGAATGCCAATGAAGAGCAGAAAGCAGAATTTGTAAAAGTGATCGAAGATACATTGAAGGCTATCGTAGAAAACGGAATGGACAAAAAGGCACTGGAAGCGGGAATCAATTACCATGAATTCCGTTACCGTGAAGCAGACTTCGGAGGCTATCCAAAGGGACTGATGTACGGTCTGCAGATATTTGACAGCTGGCTTTATGATGAGACAAAGCCGTTTATCCATGTGGAGGCACTGGACACCTTTGCGTTCTTAAAAGAACAGATCAATACCGGGTATTTTGAAAAGCTGATTCAGACATATCTTTTGGATAACCAGCATGGAGCACTGGTCACGATCGTGCCGGAACCGGGACGTACAGCCAGACTGGATGCGGAGTTAAAAGAAAAACTGCAGGTATATAAAGAAAGCCTTAGCAGGGGAGAAATCGAAAAGCTGATTGCAGATACAAAGCATTTACAGGAGTATCAGGAAGAACCGTCAAGTCAGGAGGATTTGGAGAAGATCCCGATGCTGACAAGAGCGGATATTTCCCGAGAGATCGCACCGATTTATAATGAAGAGATGAAGATTGCAGATATCCCGATGGTATTCCATGAGATTGAGACGAACGGGATCGGTTATCTGGATCTGATGTTTGACCTTTCGGATGTGCCGGAAAAGGATCTTCCGATGGTGGGGCTTCTGCAGGCAGTTCTCGGAATCATTGACACTGAGCATTATGAATATGGAGAACTTTTTAATGAAATCAACAGACACACCGGAGGAATCGGAACTTCACTGGAGCTTTACCCGGATGTGACGAAAGTAAAAGAAAAAGAATTCAAGGCAACTTTTGAAATCAAAGGGAAAGCACTTTATGGACAGATTCCATTTGCCATCCGTATGATGAAAGAGATTCTGACAGCATCGAAACTGGATGATGAAAAACGTCTGAAAGAGATTCTTTCTATGACAAAGACCAGATTGCAGGATCATTTCCTGTCTGCAGGACATTCCGCAGCAGCACTCCGGGCAATGTCTTATAAGTCACCGATTTCAAAATTCAAAGATACGACGAATGGAATAGAATATTACCAGAATATCCGTGAGATGGAAGAACATTTTGATGAGAAGAAAGAAGAAATCATCAGCGGATTGAAGGCTTTGTCGGAATTGCTTTTCAGAAAAGGCAATGTGATGATCAGTTACACAGCCTCAAGAGAGGGACTTGCCGTTTTGGAAGAGGAGATCGGAAGCTTAAAAGAAGCTCTTTATCCGGAGAGAACGCCAGAGAGCCGATGCATCCTGCACTGTGAAAAGAAGAATGAAGGATTTAAAACTTCTTCTAAAGTACAGTTTGCGGCAAAGGCAGGCAACTTTATCGACGCAGGGGAGGAATATAACGGGGCATTGCAGATCCTGAAAGTGATCATGAGTTATGAATACCTCTGGATCAATATCCGCGTAAAAGGTGGTGCGTATGGCTGCATGAGTAACTTCAATCGCATTGGTGAGGGATATTTTGTATCTTACCGTGACCCGAATCTTGGAAGAACCCTGGAAATCTACGACGGAGTTCCGGAATATCTGGAGAACTTCACGGTCAGCGAACGCGATATGACAAAATATATTATCGGAACGATCAGCAACATTGATCAGCCGATGACTCCGGCAACCAAGGGAGACCGTTCCATGAACCTTTATATGAATCATGTCAGTGCAGAGATGATCAGAAAAGAAAGAGAACAGATCCTTACAGCAAACCAGGAGGATATCCGCGCACTTGCAGGTGTGGCGCGTGCAGTGCTTGCAAATGATCAGATCTGTGTGATCGGAAATGAAGCAAAGATTGAAGAAGAAAAAGAATTATTTGTGACAGTTGAGAATTTATTTTAAAAGGAGAATGCATGAGAGCAGATTTTAAATCAGGATTTGTAACGTTGATCGGCAGACCGAATGTGGGAAAATCCACCCTTATGAACTATCTGATCGGTCAGAAGATCGCTATTACATCGAATAAACCACAGACCACAAGAAACCGGATCCAGACGGTGCTTACGACCGAGGAAGGACAGATCGTATTTGTCGATACACCGGGAATCCACAAGGCAAAGAACAAGCTTGGCACCTACATGGTAAATGTGGCAGAGCGTACCTTAAATGAAGTGGATGTGGTGCTGTGGCTGGTTGAGCCAAGTACCTTTATCGGAGCCGGAGAGCAGCACATTGTGCAGCAGCTTGGGAAGGTGACAACACCTGTCGTGCTGGTCATCAACAAGGCAGATACCGTGAAGAAGGAAGATATTCTTCCGTGTATCGCAAAATACAATGAAGTATACCAGTTTGCAGATATCGTTCCGGTATCTGCGAGAACCGGTGAAAATACAGACGAGCTTTTAAAGGTCATCATGAAATATCTTCCGTATGGACCGCAGTTTTATGATGAAGATACCATTACCGACCAGCCGGAAAGGCAGATCGTGGCAGAGCTGATCCGTGAGAAAGCACTGCACTGCCTGAATGAGGAGATTCCACATGGAATTGCGGTATCAATCGAGAAGATGAAAGCACGCAAAAAAGTGATGGATATTGAGGCAACGATCATCTGTGAACGTGATTCACATAAAGGAATCATCATTGGCAAGCAGGGATCCATGCTGAAAAAGATCGGCAGTACAGCGCGATATGAGATCGAGCAGATGCTCGAATGTAAGGTAAATCTCCAGCTTTGGGTAAAAGTAAAGAAGGACTGGAGAGACAGTGATTTCCTGATCAAAAACTTTGGATACCGAGAAGACGAGTAAAAAATGTCAAGGTGTTTCTCTGAAAAACAGTTGGCAGATATTACGCAGTATAGCATCTGAAAATATGGGAGAACCTAATCTTAAAAGGCATAAGAAAAAGATGAGGTGACCGAAGGATGAATCAGGAATACTGGGATCAGTTTGCAAGAACAGGACGGGTGGAGGATTATCTCTCCTACCGGGAAAAGGAAGTCTGCAAAGCGAAAACGGAGAAATACGGGGACAAATGCAGTGAATCAGTTAACAACAATGACAGGGATGATTCTGTCGGTAGCACCGATTGGTGAATATGATAAAAGAGTCGTGATCCTGACAAAAGAAAAAGGGAAAATATCAGCGTTTGCAAAAGGGGCGAGACGACCGAACAGTCCGCTTGCAGGGGCTTGTACACCTTGTAATTTCGGAAAATTCATGCTGTATGAAGGAAGAAATTCCAACACTCTCCAGTCGGCAGAGATCGAAAATTATTTTGCAGAGCTCCGCACGGATGTGGAAGCGGCATACTATGCATTTTATTTTCTCGAATTTGCAGATTTTTATACAAGGGAAGCCAATGACGAGCGGGAAATGCTGAAGCTTCTTTATCAGACGATGCGCGTGCTGACGAAAAAGATCATTCCATTTGAGCTGGTACGCTACATATTTGAACTGAAGGCACTCAGTGTCAGTGGGGAAGGACCGCAGGTATTTCAGTGTGTCAGATGCGGGAACAGGGAACGTCCCTGTGTGTTCAGTGTAAAGGAAGGTGGTTTGGTCTGCAGTGAATGCGGTCAGAATGTCTATGACGGAATGCGGCTGAATACGTCTACCCTTTATGCCATGCAGTTCATTGTCGGGACACCGGTGGAAAAGCTCTATACCTTTACCTTAAGCGATGAAGTTTTAAAGGAACTGGGAAAGCTAATGGGG
>ERZ827181.2867-NODE-2867-length-13726-cov-32.355058_pt1 | contig 13726 bp, 9 predicted proteins | sample MGYA00519778_ERZ827181 | MGnify/ENA primary metagenome ERZ827181 (study PRJEB31778, sample SAMEA3449273) | human gut metagenome | biome: human gut; feature: human-associated habitat; material: faeces | place: United Kingdom | collected 2010/2012 ...
CCGCTGTACTGCCCCTTCCCGCTGTCCGTGGCTATTCCGGCCATGTTGATCCCGCATATGCTGGTTGCCGGCGTGATCGAGGGCGTGGCGACGGCCGCCATCTACGGTTTCATTAAGAAGACGGCGCCGAGCGTTATCGTCGGGCCCGAGGCCGTCGATGGCCAGCTTACTGCCGAGGGCGCTGCTGCCAAGAAGACCTCGCTGGTCCCCACGCTCATCTTGGTTGCCGTGCTTGTCGTGGCTACGCCGCTCGGCTTGCTTGCCACAGGTGACGCATGGGGCGAGTGGGACGCCGAGGGCGCCGCGACCGCCGTTCAGGAGGCTGGTGACGACAGCCTGCAGGCTTCGGTCGGCCTTGATACCCCGACCTTTGCCGACGCTCTGCCTACGGGTGATTACCTGCAGGCCTATTCCGAGGAGCAGGGTCTTGGCTTTGCCGGTCAGGCTGCCATGTATATCCTGTCCGGCGTGATTGGCGTGGCGGTGCTCACCATCGCATTCCGTCTGATCTCGCTGACGGTTAAGGAAAGCGGTGCTCATGGCAATAGCCGAGCTGCCTAGCTGGCTTGCGGTCGAGCAGCGTTACGAGCCCGTGGGGGCTCGGCATCGTGTGATGCAAAAGAACGTCCTGCACCTGGCGAGCCTGCTTGAGCGGGTTCGCCTGGGTGGAGGCGCGCACGAGGGCGGGTCGATGGTCGACCGCGCCCTTTCTTGCGTTTCGGCTCCGGTGCGCCTGGTGGGGATGTTCGTCTGCGTCCTGTGCGTGTGTCTGACGCAGAGCCCGCTGTACCTCATGTTGATGGCGGCTATCGCGCTGGTGCTGGTCGCGGTGCGCCCCGCACGCGGGCTGCGTGCGACCATTGTACCGGCGCTCGGCGCCACGGGGCTTGCGGTGGTTCTGGCATTGCCTGCCCTGCTGCTGGGCGCGTCTGCCACGGGCGCCATGCTCAAGATCGCGCTCAAGACCTTCATTAATGTGTCGCTGGTGCTGGGCGTTTCGTGGACGCTTACCTGGAGCCGCATGTCGGCGGCGCTCAAGATGCTGCATCTACCCGACGAGGTCATCTTTACGTTTGATATGGCGCTCAAGCACATTGAGGTGCTGGGTCGCACGGCGCACAATCTGTGCGAATCGGTCATGCTGCGCAGCGTTGGCCGTGCGCCTGAGGGATTTTCGCGTACCGATTCGATCGCGGGTATCATGGGCATGACCTTTATCAAGGCGATGGAATGCAGCCGCGCGATGGACGAGGCCATGCTCTGCCGCGGCTTTGCCGGCGCGTATCCGGCTCCCGCGCGGAGCGGCTTTGGCTGGCGCGATGCGGTCTATGCGGCCGGCGTGGCGCTGCTGGCAGTGTTGTGCGCCGTGCTGTAGGCGCTGCTGGTTCTGGCTGGGGATGCAAATAGGGAAGGGCGACGTTTTGACGATCGATATGAATAGTGCGGCGGGCACGAACGGTGTGGGCGGCGCCGAGGACACGCCGCTTATTGAGTTGCGCGACGTGGTGTTTTCCTATACGGGTCATACGGTTGTCGATGGTGTGTCGCTGCAGGTCGATTGTGGTGAACTCGTTGCCCTGCTCGGTCCCAACGGCTGCGGTAAGACGACGATTATGCGCCTTATTAACGGCCTTGAACTCGCGAACGCAGGGGCATACCTGTTTGACGGACGCGTGGTCGATGCGGCGTATCTGAAGGATTCTGCTGCTGCTCAGAAGTTCCACCAGCGCGTGGGCTTCGTGTTCCAAAACGCCGATGCCCAGCTGTTCTGCGCCACGGTGGGCGAGGAAGTTGCTTTTGGTCCCGCGCAGATGGGGCTGCCGGCAGACGAGCTCGAGCGCCGCGTGAGCGATGCCATGGGGTTGTTCCAGGTTGCCGACCTTGCCGACGCCTCTCCCTATCAGCTCTCGGGCGGGCAAAAGAAGCGCGTTGCGCTGGCTGCGGTGGTGTCGATGAACCCGGATATCTTGGTCCTTGACGAGCCTACCAATGGGCTCGACGAGGATTCATGCGACATCGTGGTCAACTTCTTGCTGGCCTACGTCGCGGCGGGTAAGACGGTCTTGATGAGCACACATCATCAGGATTTGGTGCGGCGCCTGGGTGCCCGCGCCATCTATATCGATCGATATCACCATGTGGTCGAGGCGCCGGTGTCGTCGTATGGAACCGAGAGCGGCGCTGCGGAATAGTTGCTGCGTAGAGCGTGCGTAGCCGCCCGCGCGGCTTTGCCGTGATGGTATAGTTATCCAGGTTTTTTATGGGGGTGGCTATGCCAAGCTGGAACATTCATATCGCTCAGACGGAGCGTTTGCTGGAGCGCACCGGTGCGCTTGCCAAGAGCGTGCGCGACCGCAATGCCTTTTTGTTTGGCTGCGTGGTTCCGGATATTTTCGTGGGCTATATGGTCCCTGGCATCGCCGATCCCATCCCGTACCGCATTACGCACTTTGCCAAGCCCGAGCCTATCCCTAAGCCGCGTGAGCACGAGTTCTGGGATACCTATGTGGCACCGTTGCTTAAAAGTTCGCCCACCGGTGCGCCAGCCGCGGCGACCTCGATTATCGAGGAGCGCGAGCGACTGAATCGCGTGCACTATCCCCAGCGCTACAGGGATGCTGAGCCGGTTGTCGGTCCCGGCGCTCGTGAGTTCTCGCTTGCGTCCGAAGATGTGGCGCAGTCGTTGCTCGATTTGACACTGGGTGTCTGGTCGCATCTGGTGGCCGATACCGTATGGAATACGCGCGTGAATCAGTACCTGGAGGCGCACGGCGGCAAGCCGTGCGAGGAGTTCCGCATTAAAAAGCAAGGCGACTTTGACTGGTTCGGCAAGACGCTCGGCATTGTTTCGATTCCGCGCGCGACCGATCGCCTGTATACTGCGGCGACGCGTTTTGGGCAGTATCCCATCCATAAGGAGTATGTGCTCAAGACCATCGGCGTTATGCACGAGATCGTGCGCGAAAACCCCGGCGAGCCCGACCATCCGCCATACCGCCTGCTGACCGAGAAATTCTTCGACGCAACGTTTACCGAGGTCATCGAGCTGACCGAGGCGGGTTTTGCCGCCCGTGTCGAATCGCCCGATGTGCCTGCGCTGCCCCTGATTGCTAGCTGCTAGCTGGCCGGCTTGACGGTGAACAGTTCATCCCAATTGACCAACGGCTCCCGTCGCAGGGCGTCTTCGGTGGTGCACTCGGCATCGGAGAGGCTTGCGACTGAACGCAAATCGATGAGGCGGCATATGAAGAAGGTCTTAAAAAGGGCCCGGAAGGCAATGCCTTCCGGGCCCTTTGCAATGCAAATGTGCTTGCAAGTACGATTTAGCGCACCTGAGCGACGTAAGCGACGTTGGTCGAGGAGACCTTGTCCTCGAGCTGGACGCTCATGCGGGGGTCGCCGGCGGTGGCGACGGTCAGATCGCCGGCCTCGACGTAGCCGAGCTCCTTAGCGGTCTCGATCGCCTTGACGATCGTGCCGTTGACGGTGCCCTGGGTAATCTCGGCCTGGTGCGGGATAACGCCCCAGTACATGATCATCTGCTGGACGGCCCACTCGTGGCGGGAGAACGCGCAGATCGGCATGTTGGGACGGAAGTGCGAGATCAGGCGAGCGGTACGACCGGTGGTCGTCGGCACGGTGATGCACTTGGCGCCAACGGTGGTAGCCATGTTCACAGCGGACATACCCACAACGTTGTTGACGACGCGGGTGCCGTGAGCATCGGCCGGAACCTCGAGCGGAGCGTGAGCCGGGAGGTACTTCTCAGTCTCGAGAGCGATGCTGGCCTGCATCTTGACGGCCTCGACCGGGTACTTACCGGCAGCGGACTCGCCGGACAGCATAACGGCGTCGGTGCCGTCGTAGATGGCGTTAGCAACGTCGGCAACCTCGGCGCGCGTCGGGCGCGGGTTTTGCTGCATGGAGTCGAGCATCTGCGTAGCGGTGATAACGGGCTTGTAGGCCGCGTTGCACTTGGCGATGATCTCCTTCTGGATGTGCGGAACGAGCTCGGGCTTGATCTCGATGCCCAGGTCGCCACGGGCGACCATGATGCCGTCGGAAGCCTCGAGGATCTCGTCGAAGTTTTCGACGCCCAGGGCGCACTCGATCTTCGGGAAGATCGTCACGTGCTCGCCGCCGTTCTCGCGGCAAAGCTCGCGGATGCCGCGGACGGACTCGCCGTCACGGATGAAGGAAGCGGCGATGTAATCGATGTTCTCGGTCAGGCCAAAGAGGATGTCCTGACGATCGCGCTCGGTGATGGCGGGCAGCGAGATGTTGACGTTGGGCATGTTGACGCCCTTGCGCTCGCCGATCAGGCCGTCGTTCTTGACGACGCAGGTCATGTCCTGGCCGTCGACGGACTCGACCTCGAGGGCGACCAGGCCGTCATCGATCAGGATGAGGGAGCCCTTCTCGACCTCGGAGGGCAGAGCCAGGTAGTCAAGGGAGATGTGCTCAGAGGTGCCGTGGAAATCCTCGGACGTGGGCTGAGCGGTGACGACGATCTTATCGCCGGTCTTGACGGCAACCTTCTTGCCATCGACCAGAAGGCCGGTGCGGACCTCGGGGCCCTTGGTGTCGAGCAGGATGCCGACGGGCAGACCGAGCTCCTTGGAAATACGACGGACGCGCTCGATGCGACCGTGGTGCTCGTCGTAGGATCCGTGCGAGAAGTTAAAACGGGCGACGTTCATGCCCGCCTTGATCATCTCACGGATGGTCTCGTCGCTATCGCAGGCGGGACCCATGGTGCATACAATCTTGGTGCGCTTGTACATTCAGACCTCCATCTGACATCGTCTTGCGCTGATAGATAAACCATAAGAAATAAAACTGAGATGATTATAACGAAATGCCGACCGAATACCCCAAAAAATCGACCGTATGCCGAATTAGAAGTTCATTTTTTGCGGTAAAAACGGTATATGAAAAATCTTTACCAACCGCTCTGACCGCTGCTATCTGGGCGATATTTCAGTTTGACGATGCGCCGAAGAAAAAACGTTTTATCAATGTTGAGCATCACACGGTCTGCATCGTTGCACTCGAGCCGTGTTTCCAATTGGAATGTTTTGGCTAGACGCGCCGCTTTGGGGTACCATAGCTCCACTATCAACTGCCGCTCAGCACGGCAGCCTTGATGAGCCCTTGCCCTTCTCCCGGGAATTATGATCGGGCATCAATCTGCTGAGTGGCCCGAATCCCAGGAGGGGACTCTTTATGCAAAAGGAATACCTGTCCGCCGCGGCGGAGGTACTCAGCGACCAAGGTGTCGATGAGAACCTCGGCCTGAGCAACGACGAGGCGTCGTCGCGCCTCGCCAAGACAGGCCCTAACAAGCTCGAGGAAGCCGAGAAGACGCCGTTGTGGAGGCGCTTCTTTGAGCAGATGGCCGATCCCATGGTCATCATGCTGATCGTTGCCGCCGTCATCAGTGCACTCACGGGCATGGTCAAGGGCGAGGCGGACTTTGCCGACGTCGCCATCATCATGTTCGTCGTTATCGTCAACTCGGTGCTGGGCGTGGTCCAGGAAGCTAAAAGCGAGGAGGCTCTCGAGGCCCTGCAGGAGATGAGCGCGGCGCAGTCCAAGGTGCTGCGCGACGGCAAGCTCGTGCACCTGCCGAGCGCCGAGCTCGTGCCCGGTGACGTGATCATGCTCGAGGCGGGCGACTCCGTCCCGGCCGACTGCCGCGTGCTCGAGAGCGCCACGATGAAGATCGAAGAGGCTGCACTCACCGGCGAGTCCGTGCCTGTCGAGAAGCATGCCAACGTGATCGAGCTCGCCACCGGCACCGATGACGTGCCGCTCGGCGACCGCAAGAACATGTGCTACATGGGCTCCACCGTGGTGTACGGCCGTGGCCGCGCCGTCGTAGTCGGTACCGGCATGGATACCGAGATGGGCAAGATCGCCGGTGCCCTGGCTGAGGCCAAGGAAGAGCTCACGCCGCTGCAGGTGAAGCTTGCCGAGCTCAGCCGCATCCTCACCATCATGGTCATCGTCATCTGCGTCGTTATCTTTGGTGTCGATATCATCCGCCACGGCGTGGGCAACGTTCTTACCGACCCGACCGCCCTGCTCGACACCTTTATGGTCGCTGTCTCGCTTGCCGTCGCCGCCATCCCCGAGGGCCTGGTCGCCGTCGTGACCATCGTGCTGTCGCTTGGCGTGACCAAGATGGCCAAGCGTCAGGCAATCATCCGCAAGCTCTCTGCCGTCGAGACCCTTGGCTGCACGCAGACCATCTGCTCCGACAAGACCGGTACCCTCACCCAGAACAAGATGACCGTCGTCAAGCACGAACTCGCCGCGCCTAAGGAGAAGTTCCTGGCCGGTATGGCGCTGTGCTCCGATGCCCAGTGGGACGAGGACTTGGGCGAGGCCGTGGGCGAGCCGACTGAGTGCGCGCTCGTCAACGACGCCGGCAAGGCGGGCCTCACTGGCCTGACTGCCGAGCACCCGCGCGTGGGCGAGGCCCCGTTCGACTCGGGCCGCAAGATGATGTCCGTGGTTGTCGAGACCCTGGACGGCGAGTATGAGCAGTACACCAAGGGCGCGCCCGACGTGGTGATCGGCCTGTGCACCCATATCTACGAGGGCGATAAGGTTGTCCCCCTGACCGAAGAGCGTCGCGCCGAGCTCGTGGCCGCCAACAAGGCTATGGCCGACGAGGCCCTGCGCGTACTGGCGCTGGCAAGCCGCACCTACACCGAGGTCCCGGCCGACTGCAGCCCCACTGCGCTCGAGCACGACCTGGTCTTCTGCGGCCTGTCCGGCATGATTGACCCGGTTCGCCCCGAGGTCGCCGACGCCATCCGCGAGGCGCACGACGCCGGTATCCGCACCGTCATGATCACGGGCGACCACATCGACACCGCCGTGGCCATCGCCAAGCAGCTGGGCATCGTCACCGATCGCAGCCATGCCATTACCGGTGCCGACCTCGACCGCATGAGCGACGAGGAGCTCGACGCGCACATCGAGGACTACGGCGTGTACGCCCGCGTCCAGCCCGAGCACAAGACGCGCATCGTCGAGGCCTGGAAGTCGCGCGACCAGATCGTCGCCATGACCGGCGACGGCGTCAACGACGCCCCGTCCATCAAGCGCGCCGACATCGGCGTCGGTATGGGCATCACCGGCACCGACGTCACCAAGAACGTTGCCGACATGGTGCTTGCCGACGACAACTTCGCCACCATCATCGGTGCCTGCGAAGAGGGCCGTCGCATCTACGACAACATCCGCAAGGTCATCCAGTTCCTGCTTTCGGCCAACCTTGCTGAGGTGTTTTCGGTGTTTATCGCCACGCTCATCGGCTTTACCATCTTCCAGCCGGTGCAGCTGCTGTGGGTGAACCTGGTCACCGACTGCTTCCCCGCGCTCGCGCTGGGCATGGAGGATGCCGAGGGTGACATCATGAAGCGCAAGCCGCGCAACGCCAAGGACGGTGTCTTTGCCGGTCACATGGGCCTGGACTGCGTGGTCCAGGGTCTGATCATCACCGTGCTGGTGCTGGCGAGCTTCTTTGTGGGCGTGTACTTTGACATGGGCTACATCCACATCGCCGATATGATCGCCGGCAATGCCGACGAGGAAGGCGTGATGATGGCGTTCATCACGCTCAACATGGTCGAGATTTTCCACTGCTTCAATATGCGCAGCCGTCGTGCGTCGCTGTTCACCATGAAGAAGCAGAACAAGTGGCTGTGGGCTTCTGCCGCGCTGGCACTGGTGCTGACGGTGATCGTGACCGTGCAGCCGACGCTTGCCGAGATGTTCTTTGGCCCCGTGACGCTTGAGCTCAAGGGCGTTCTTGCCGCGCTGGGCCTGGCCTTCCTGATCATCCCACTGATGGAGATCTACAAGGCGATCATGCGCGCGGTGGAGAAAGAGTAACGCTCTCGTCCGGGCCCGCCCGCCTGCGGGGTTTCCACGGGCACGTCCTCGCCGCTTTGCGGCTGCGGGATGTGCCCTTAGGAAACCCCTCCCGGCGGGCGGGCCCTGCGGTATCCTTGCTGGCTTTTCTCCCGTGCGGATGGTAAAGGGCTGAAGGAAAGTATGTGAGCTGGTCGGGCTTTGCCCGACCAGCTCTTTTTGATTTAAAATACCTGCTCAGTTGTGATTTATGGTGCTGGGAGGCGCTTGTGGGCAAGGCGAAGGCTAAGGCGAAGAAAAAGACGACGGGGGCGCGGGCTAAGCGCGATCGTCGTCGGAAGCTTGCGACCGAGGCCCCCGCGTCTGCCGAGGAGCTGCTGGCAAGCGTGCCGGGACTCGACGCGCTGCAGGACGTTCCGGCGTTTGATGACCTGCCGGTCGATGAAGCCCAGCAGACTGCCTTTGACGATTTTTGCGCACATGCCGAGGAACCCGAGCAGATGCAGCTTGGCGCCGTGGTGCGCTTGGATCGCGGGTTTCCGCTGGTGGCGACTGCCGACGACACCTTCCGCGCCGAGCATGCCGTGGGGTTTGCCAAGTCGCGCGGCGAGGACGAGGTCCTGCTGCCTGCCGTGGGCGACCGTGTGGCGGTGCGCCGCGCTCCCGGGCACGATATGGGCGTGATTGAGTGCGTGCTGTCGCGCCGTACGAGCTTTGAGCGTTGGCGCGGCCGTGCCCGCGGAGAGCGTCAGGTGCTCTGCTCCAATGTGGATTGCGTGCTAATCGTGCAGGCGCTCGGTGCCGGTGAGGTGCTGCTCGACCGCGTGGCGCGCTCGCTGGTGTTGGCACTCGACTGCGATGCCGAGCCGGTGGTGGTGCTCACCAAAGCTGACCGCTGCGATGCCGAGGAGCTCGAGCGCGATCTGGACCGCGTGCGCCGCCTGGTGGGTCCGGACGTGCGCGTGATCGTGACGTCCTCTGCCGAGGGGCGCGGCCTGGACGAGGTTCGTTCCTGCGTGCCTGCCGGGAGCTGCGCCATGATTCTGGGCGAGTCGGGTGCCGGCAAGTCGACACTGCTCAATGCACTGCTGGGCCACGATACGTTGGCGACTGGCGGTGTGCGCGAACGCGACGACCAGGGCCGTCACACTACCGTCGCGCGCGTGATGGTGGCACTGCCGGGCGACGCCGGCGTGATCGCCGATGCCCCGGGCCTGCGCAGCCTACCGCTCGTGGGTCACGAGCGGGGTCTGGCGCGCGCCTTCCCCGAGATTGTCGAGGCATCGCGCGCGTGCCGGTTTGGCGATTGCACACATACCCATGAGCCGGGTTGCGCCGTTCGCGAGGCCGAGGACGCCGGGCAGATCGACAGCCTGCGTCTGGAAACGTTCCAAAACCTGGCGTCATCCATGCGCGTGAGCGCTCAAATGCTCGATCCCGATGTTCATCTGTAATTGATTTTTTCTATGACAGCCGTCTCCCAACTGTTCGGGAGACGGCTTTTTTGCTGCGGAAAAGCCTCGAAACATGCAGTTTGCTGACGTGCTGACCAAAACCTTGCCACGAGCTTGACGGGCTGGTCAGCTTCTGGTCAGCGATTGGTTTGACATCGAAAACCAAGATCGCGATTGCGCCGCTTTGCACTCTGACCGCCCAGACAATGGTGGTAAGGGCATTCGCCCGGCACTGCCATGAGAGGAGCGGCCGTGAACAAGAGCAAGCGCATCGCTATCAGTCTGGTCGCGGGCGTGCTCGCTGCTCTGCTCTGCATGGTTTACGGCTCGTCGATCCGCTCGCAAGCCGAACAGGTCCAGGCTGAGACCTTGGCCAAGTACGGTGGCGATCGCGTCGAGGTATGCGTTGCGGCGCGCGATATCGATGTGGGCGAGACCCTCGATGAGACCAATGTCATAACCCAGGAATGGCTGACGAGTCTGCTGCCGCGTGACGCGGCGACCGAGCTGCGCCAGGTGCGCGGCGACGTGACGACTTCGCGTATTCCCAAAAACGCCGTGATCTGCAATGTCTACACCAAGGCCGAGAGCCACAAGCTCGAGGTGCCTAAGGGCAAGGTCGCCGTTTCGGTGGCGGTCGATGCCGAGCACTCGGTCGGCGGTGCTACGGGCGTGGGCAGCTACGTGGATGTGTATGTGCAAAAAGACGGCGTAACCGATCGGCTGTGCGGCGCGTACGTGATCGATACCAGTGAGGATTCCGGTGCCACGCGCGAGGGCAAGATCGAATGGGTGACGCTGGCGGCTGACCCCGAAGACGTCAAGGAACTGCTGGGAGCCTCGGGCAAGGGAACGGTCAGCTTGACGATTCCCGCCACGGCGCGCGGCAAAAAGAGCGGAGGCGACGAGTGATGAAGGCGATCTGGCTTGCGTGCTGCGCGTGCGGCGATTACGGGCTGTTGCAGCGGGAAGTCGAGGGCCGTGACGCGGGTGCACAGGTGCTTCGCGTGGGTGACCTGGACGGGCTGGTTTCCATGGCGCGGGCGTTTCCGTCGCGCCGCGGAGCTGCCATCATCGCGGCGTCTCTGTTTGATACCGAAGATGTGCGCAAAACTGTTGCGCGCCTGACGGCCGAAGGCCGCGTGAGTCGCGTGGTCGTCTTGATAGAAGCGCTCGATCCGTCGGATATCGAGGGGCTGTTTCGTGCAGGGGCGACCGAGGTCATCGCTGCGCACAGTATATGCGGCAACGGGCGCGCGGGCGAGGGAGCGGTTGATTCCGATCGGCGCATGACGATTGAGCCCGATGCTTTTGTTGATAGGGAACCCGGGGCGCCTCGCGCTACAAGAGGCCCGCGTGTTGATGATTATGGAAAAGCGGAAGCCGAGCATGGTCGGCGCCCCCGGAACCCCCTTGCATACGATGGCGCTGGAGGGCCGGTGCAGCATACTAGCGATTCCCCGGCTGTAGATATGGGATACGTGCACGGCGTGAATCTGGTGGATGAACTCGACGAAGTTGAGGGCTTTGCCGGGTGCGGCGAGTTGTCGCTGATGCAGCATGAGCAGATTGCACAGAACGAGCCTGCCTCGCAGACCGAACAAGCTGCCATGCCGGCTTGGACACAGCGTGTGGTTGCGGCGGAGGAGACGGGGACGCTGTCACCGACGCCTCCGATGCCGCCGGTAGACGCTGCCGCTCCGCAGCGTCGAGCTCCGGTCATCTGCGCCATTTCGGGTTCGGGCGGTTGCGGCAAGTCGACGATCGTTGCCACCATGGCACACACATCGTCGCTGTTGGGCTTGCGTGCCGCCGTGCTCGACCTGGACCTGATGTTTGGAAACCTTTACGACTTGTTAGGCGTCGATGCTCCGCGCGATATGGCGGCACTTATCGAGCCGTCGGCGGCGGGCGCGCTCACCGAGCCGGATATCGTAGCCGCATCGATGCGCGTGGCGCCGGGCGTTACGCTCTGGGGTCCCGTCGCGGCGCCCGAGCAAGCCGAGCTCATGGCACGTCCGGTGGAGCTACTGCTTGATGTCCTGCGTCGCGAATCCGACGTGGTCTTTATCGATACCTCGGTCTTTTGGGGCGACGCCGTGGCGGCTGCGGTGGCGGCGAGCGACCGTTGCCTGGTCGTTGGCGATGCTGCGGTGTCGTCCGCGACATCGGCGTCGCGCGTCATTGAACTGGCAAGTCGAGTAGGTGTGCCGCGCACGCGCATGAGCGCCGTGTTCAACCGGTTCGGTGCGCGCGGGGCAGACGAGGACGTCGCCATGCGCTTTGAGATTGCCTGTGCGTTGAGCTCCAAGATTCGTATCGCCGATGGCGGGCAGGATCTCGCCGCGCTCATGGCGTTTGGGCGCGCTGACGAGGCAGTGGGGCAGACCAGCGCTTTTGCGACCAGCGTGCGCGAGGCCACGCGCGAGATGCTCGTGGAACTGGGGTGCGCCGTCGGCCCTTGGAGCGATATGGTCGCCGATCGTGCAACGCGCACCGAACGCCCGCGTATTCGCCTTCCCTGGTCGCGCGAGGGCGATTAGCGATGAGCCTGCAAACGAGGATTAAGGCTGCCGGCGCTGCAGCGGCGGCAGCGCCTGTAGATGCGGGGCGTCGCCGCGCGGTGAAACGACGCACCAAGCGCGCCGTGATGGACCGCATGGGTTACGACGAAGTGGCGCGTATCAGCGCCTATATCGACCCGGCACTTGCCCGCTCGGAATTGCGTCCCGCGGTGGAGGCGGCGCTCAATGTTGAGGAGCCGACCGATCTCGCGACGACCGAGCGCGAGACCATCATCGACGAGATTTTGGATGACGTGGTGGGCTTGGGGCCGTTGCAGCCGCTCATCGAGGATGACACCGTTACCGAGATCATGATTAACGGCTGCCGCTCGGCTTTCTTTGAACGCGGCGGCGTCTTGCACCCCATCGAGCATGCGTTTGAGGATGATGAGCAGATCCGTGTGCTTATCGACCGCATCATCTCGCCACTTGGCCGCCGTATCGACGAGCGCAGCCCCATCGTCAACGCCCGTCTCAAAACGGGCTATCGCGTCAACGCGGTGATTCCGCCTGTGGCGATTGACGGACCGATTCTCACCATCCGAAAGTTCTCGGACCGCATCTGCTCGCTGGACGAGCTTGTGGGGCTGGGGTCGCTGCCGCTTTGGTATGCGCAGCTGCTGTCATGCGCTGTGTCGCTGCGACAGGACCTGGCGGTTGCGGGAGGCACGGGATCTGGTAAGACCACTCTGCTCAACGCGTTGTCATGCGAGATCTCCACCGGCGAGCGCATCGTGACGATCGAGGACTCTGCCGAGCTCAAGTTTGCGCATCATCCGCACGTGGTGCGCCTAGAGGCGCGCGAGGCTTCAATTGAGGGCGAGGGCGCGGTGACGATCCGCGACCTGGTGACCAATGCCCTGCGCATGCGCCCCGACCGCATCGTGGTGGGCGAGGTGCGCGGTGCCGAGTGCTGCGACATGTTGCAGGCCATGAACACGGGCCACGACGGGTCGCTCACCACGCTTCATGCGGGTTCCGAGCAGGAGACCGTGGTGCGTCTGACGTTGCTTGCACGTTATGGCATCGATCTGCCGAGCGAGCTCATCGAGGAGCAGATTGCCATGGCGCTCGACGGCATCGTGATGTCCGAGCGCCACGCCGATGGCAGGCGTTTCGTCTCCTCGTATTCGGGGGTGCGTCGCGCCGCGTCGGGCGGCGTAGAGCTCGAGCGCTATGTGACTTTCGATGCCGCCGAGCGCACCTGGAAGCTTGACCGCGAGCCGCCGTTTATCGCAGAAGGCCTGCGGTCGGGGACGCTCACACAAGAGGAGGTGGACGAATGGAGGTCGCTGTGCCCCTCGTCGTAGGGGGTTTGGCAGGGTTTTCTGTTGCGACGGCGTGCGGGGCGGAACCTCGTGTGCCGCAGGTACCGCCGGCGGAGCTGGCGCGTCAGGCGCTCGAGACGGTGGCAGAGAAGCTGCCGCGTGAGCTGGTGGAAAACGATCTGCTGAAAAAGATCGCCCGTTCGTGGGCATCGCTGGCTCCGGCGCGTCGCCTTGGCCTCGCGATCGAGGATGCTTCGGGGCGTTTGGCGTTTCTGCTGCTATCGAGCGGTGTCTGCTGCGTATTGCTAACGATGGTGTCGTTATCGCCCCTCGGATTTGCCTTGGGACTTGTTGCTCCGTTTGCCGTTGGCGCCGCTCGGGATGGCTTTGAGAGCCGGCGCGAGCAACACGATGCAGAAGAGGCCATGCCCGAGGCGTTTACCGCACTTTCCATGTCGCTTGCCTCGGGACATTCGCTGGCCCAGGGCATGCGCTTTGTGGGCGCTCATGCGCAAGAACCGGTGCATACCGAGTTTTTGCGGGTGGCGGCGGC
>ERZ827181.2872-NODE-2872-length-13680-cov-3.320220_pt1 | contig 13680 bp, 10 predicted proteins | sample MGYA00519778_ERZ827181 | MGnify/ENA primary metagenome ERZ827181 (study PRJEB31778, sample SAMEA3449273) | human gut metagenome | biome: human gut; feature: human-associated habitat; material: faeces | place: United Kingdom | collected 2010/2012 ...
AGCAGCTTTCTTAGTCGGAGCAATCGCACTAGCAACATCACCAGCTACAGTCTGATATTGATTATCAGTTGCACCATATACATTAGACTCAATCAAGAATGAGTTGTTCGCACCCTCTTCGCCATCTACATAAGCTAATGCAGCCTTATCCGGATTTACATAACGGAATGACCAAGTTACGTTCTTGTGCTTGTCACCTGTCAATACATTGATGAACTTAGCATAGTTCTTATGGTAGTCAGCGCTGATTGCCTCGATACCCTCATTCTTCAATTGATCAGCAGTCATACCTTTGTATTTGCCAGTCAAGACAAACAAAGTATCACCATATTGAACAGCAGGAACGAAACCTACACGAGTGTAGCTACTGTTAGAAACAGCCTTCGTATTGAACAAGTATGGGTTAAGAGCCTCCTTACGATCTGCAACAGCAGCAGCAGAGTCTGAGTAGTTAACCAAATACTTACCATAGATAAATGCCGGAGTCTTCACATGAATAGCGTGTACACATTGATATGGGTCGTCTGTAACTTGACCATCAGCAGTGATGTGCTTACCTGTCTCAGTACAAGGAATGATCTTCTCACCCTCGATCAACTCACGATAAGCAGAAACCAAGTATTGAGGTTTAACCTTACCTGCGCCACGAGTTAACCATGCAGTGTCAATACGGAAAGCTAACTTACCATCAGCTTTAGCTTCACCCCAGATACCTGCGTAATCAACATCCTTGTTCAACAAGTTTCCATTATGCTCATCCATCAAATATTCACCACGGATAGTTTCCTTAAACATCAAGCTATCTGCTGAATTATCAACGTTCTCACCAAGAAGTGCATTGTTGAATTGACGATACAACGGAGTCTCATCCGGAGCGATGTAGAATGCAGAAGTTCTAGTCTCGTTCAACATTTGAGCTTTCAATGTAGCAGCACCATCATAGTCAGATACACCAGCCTTTGTTGAAGTAAGTTTCATCACATATTTACCAGCTTCTTTCGTTACAGCAATAACAGCATGATAGCACTTACCATCGATTTGGTTATTTTCCTTGAAGTAGTAACCAGATGTCAATTTCGTGTTATTGTCAGTAGAATATTGACTTACGTTGAATTTCTCTTCCTTATTTACAGACCAGATATTCTTTTTAGCGTTGTCATTACTTGCTACATAAACAGTTCTGTAAAGGTTCTTTAATCCATTGATACGTTTAGCAACCGCAGCAGTAACAGGGAAACCATATTGAGCCTTAACAGCAGCTGCGTCATTTACCAAAGTATCCAAATTGAAAGCAGTCTTACCTTCTAATACAGTCAACGTAGAGTCTTTTGAAGACTTAGCGATGTATTTGTCTGTAGCATACGGATGCCAGTAGTTGAATGTATACTTGTTGATCATCAACTCTTCTTTATCCAAGTTCTTGTAACCTAACAATGAATCTGCTACAGAAGCAGCAGGAACAAGTTCAAAGAACAATGAATCTGTAGAATTGATAGTAACACCATTTGCAGAATTTACATCAGCTGTCAAGTACCAATAAGTAGCACCAGCCTTCTTATTCAAATTCAAAGTATAATCAGCAAGAACACCATCAGAGAACTCACGGTTATAAACCTCTAAAGTAGAGATATTATTCTTATCTGTTACGTTCTTCTTTAAGATTACCCATTGATAAGCCGGCATATGAGCTACATTCTGCTCATTAGCATTAACAGTTGTCCACTCGATCTCACCATTTCTGTAGATCGGAGAAGCCAAATACTTACCAGCCTTATTTGTGATGTAATATACACCATCCTTCAAAGAAGTCTTAGTAGACTCTACAGCTGTACAATCCTTGTAACCCAAAGAGATATGAGTATTTTGGTCTTTGCTGTCAACAGTCAAGATACGAGTTTCGTTCTTGATCAAATCCTGCAAAGAAACACGCCAGTTAGCACCAGTATTTGCAGCAGCATCTTCCCAATACTTAACGTTATCTTCTTTCCATGTAATTTGTTTTACATAGATATACAAGCTATCATAAGCAGGAGAATAAAGGAAAGCGAACTTGTGTTGATCTTTAATAGCACTATTCTCTACTGCATCTAGAGCTGTACCAGTCTCACCCTTTTTCGTCCAGTTATAAGCTAAGAACTTGTAACCAGTCTCATTTGTATAAGCTGTATCAACTTTCAAATAAGCTTCTTTCTTCAAGTCAGAAACAAACAAATAACGGCTATCAGCATCACCAGCACCTTCAGCTACAAACTTATTAGCGTTAAACGGATTCGTTAAAGTAGTACCTAGGATATCTTTATCGAAACCTAACTTAACACCAGCATCAGCTTTTTGGTTACCAAAGATAGTGTTCAACTCGTTAGCGCTCAAATAAACCTGTCCAGGAGCTTGCAATGTAAATGCTGCAAAAGTATTATTTTGAACATCCTTAGCTGCCCATTTCTGGACTTTCACACCATTGGTAGTAGTGAAACCAACAACAGAGTCAGTTGTAAAGTAAGAGAACAAAGGTCTCTTATCTTCCAATTTCGTAATAGTTCTAGAGAAAGCCCAACCTGCGATTTCTCCACCTGTAGTCGGAGTCAAATCCACTTGGCTTTCAGATTTCAGAATTTCAGCCATCGTGATATCCAACATACGACCTGTACCCTTGTTCATGAAGTCAAACTTAGGAGCTTGACCCTGATTCTCGGAAGAAACAGTAACACACCAAAGCGTGTTTGCTAAGCCAGTGGAAGTAGAGGAAGACGCAACCAATGATAAAACACCATCTTCGTCCATAGACAAGACCTTACCGGATGCCTCATCTTTCAATTGGAAAAGGCCAGAGTTAGCACCCTCAACTAATTTCCCGATTGAATAAGCACCATTTGCCGTAGGCAAAACGTTTTGTGCCGGTGTTGTCTGCGCATTTGCTGACATCGCACTTAAAAGCGCAACACCAGCTAAAAGAGTAGAAAACTTTTTGTTCATAATTAAATAATTTAATATTAATACTAAAGTGTAATAAGCTCTTTAACAACGATCGCTCTCTTAAAAATCAATACAAACGGCGATCGACTTTATTCATCATTTGCAAAGGTACGCGTTTCTTTGATTCGCGCAACCCTTCTTTATCATTTTTTTCTCGCCATATAGGCTTTCTTATCAATCAAATAGACTATTCATTACAAAACCACCGATTACAAAGACAAACCCACTATTGTTCGGTACAAAAGATATATATTTTCCGATTAATTTCATTAATAAATAGAGATTTATATATAATGTACACGTACCTTAGTATATAGATATATTATTTTCCGCAAATAATACATAGAGCTATCTGGAACTAGATATATTAATAACACGTACCTTCGCTGCTCAAAAACATCACTTACAATAAGAAACCTCCTTAAAAGCATAACGCCGAATACTGCCATCCCGTAACGCTAGCAAAAGATGCCCGGTTGATTCAATATCATGGATACAGGCCTCGAATTCTCCCGCCTCATCCCTATAGGCATGATAGCCCTCCCTCCTATACAATGCGGATTGATAGCGGATACGAATATCCTCGTATTCCTCTTGGAGGAGAGATAAATAATAGCGATAGAATACCGAGAGGAAACGGTCCAAAACCTCTTCTCGATCTACTTCCTTACCGATTATTTGAAACAAAGAAACAGGATTCGGAGCATCTCCCCGAAACACCGCTTGATTCAAGTTTATGCCGATCCCGATGATGGAGCAATATAGATTATGCCCTGATAGATCGTTCTCGATCAACATTCCGCAAATCTTCTTATCTTTCCAGTAAATATCATTCGGCCATTTCACCGTGACATGATCCGTATATGAGTCTAACGTCTCTTTTACGCTCAAGGCCGCTATTTGAGAAATCAAGAATTGGCGATTTGCAGGGATACACGTAGGGTACAGGACTGTACTAAACATCAAGTTCTTTCCCGCCTCAGACTCCCAGACATTCCCTATCTGCCCACGTCCGGCTGTCTGGAAATCAGCGACAACTACACTTCCTTCCGGAAGAGATTCCTTGATAACCAGCTCACGAAGCAGGCTATTCGTAGAAGTGGTTTCCGCCACACGCAAGATGCGAGGAGATTCATTATCAGTGCTCATCATTATAAATCTCCCTTATATTTTTTGGTAGTTTAGCGATCACCTCCCGGTAAGAGTGGAAGATCCAACGTTTAACCTCCTCGTCCTCCATATCCCGATCCAGATAAATGCTATTCCAGTATTTCTTATTAAAATGATAAGCCGGCTCAACCGCCGTATACCGTTCCCGTAACTCTTCCACATAGTCCGTACTGCATTTCAAGGAGACATGAGGCTCCTCCGCATCCAAAGGAAGCAGCAGGAACATCTTATTCTCTACCTTAAAGACCAGCGATACCTCATCGAACGGGAAACACTCGATGGTATTCTTCAAGGAAAGGCAGTATTCACGTACTTCTTCTATATTCATAACTTTTATCTTTTAACGGCAAGGAGCATAGAAAGCATCTTCGATATGGTCGATCAGGAAACCCGTCTCTTTCTTGATCAATGTCACGATATCAAAACGGACTGGTAAGTCTATATTAAAATAACGGACATAGGCATCCGCAGCGGCGACAATCCTCCGAATCTTCTTGGTGTCTACCGCATCTTCCGGTGAAAGCAAAAAATCCTCAGAGCGTGTCTTTACCTCCACCACGATTAACTCATCTTCCTTGACAGCGATAATATCCAGTTCATAATGATGCCAATGCCAATTGGTATGCAACACGTTATATCCATGTTTTACCAGATAGGCACGAGCCTCAGACTCACCTTCCCGACCCATATCGTTCTGTCTTGCCATCGCATTAATTTGCACAAATATAGCCATTTTCTTTGTTATTCGGCTATTCACTCGTACATTTGCAAATGTATGAGAGAAGAACGTAAATATTCATCGGCTCACCCCAATCATCCGAGGGTACACAAAGTGACCTTTATGCTGAATGACGAAGAGCATAAAGCGGTAAAACGTTACCTTTCACGCTACAAGATCGAGAATAAGTCCCGTTGGTACCGAGAGACGATCCTTTCTCACATCCTCAAGACCTTGGAGGAGGATTATCCGACTCTTTTCAACGAAAATGAGATGAGAAGATGAATCCTTTCAATGACGAATATTTCATGAAGCAAGCGTTGGTGGAAGCTCGTGCGGCAGCGTCCGAGGGTGAGGTTCCCGTAGGAGCAGTTATCGTCTGCAACAACCAGATCATAGCGAGGGCGCATAATCAAACCGAATGCTTGAACGACGTGACCGCACATGCCGAGATGTTGGCGATTACGGCCGCCGCCGGAGTCTTAGGAGCGAAATACCTGACAAATTGTAGTCTATACGTAACCGTGGAACCCTGCATAATGTGTGCCGGCGCGATCGGATGGGCGCAATTAAGCACGATCGTATACGGGGCATCCGATGATAAAAGAGGTTTCTCCAAATTCGCCCCTCAAGCCTTCCATCCGAAAGCGATTATCAAAAAAGGTATCCTTGAAAAAGAGTGCGCGGAAGAAATGCAGCGTTTCTTCAAGCAAAGACGCTAAGCTCTATTTAACTTCCTCGTAATCCACATATTCCCCTTCATCTTTGGCGAATATCTTCTTACGGTGCACATAAGGTGTACGATCATCATCATCGTCTCGGGCGGTAGTAGTCGTAGAACGATGTCCGGAAGTATTGCTATTTGTTTGACGACGTTGTTCTCCCTTACGAGTGCTGTTTCCGCTACCAAAAAAGATGTTCTTAAAGGTACGCAAGATGGAGAAACCCATCAGAAACACCAACAGGATAAAGAAAAAGAATATTACAAACAAAAACTTAAACATAATCCGATACTTAAATGGTTCTTTACTATCACAAACACAAAGATAAGAATTCTTGTTTATCCCTTTTTGTTAAAAATAGACAAGACTATATATAACAGGATGGTTCCAGAGATTCCCAAGAATCCCCATAACGCCACGAAAATAATGGCACAAGCGATCAATATATAGCGAAGCTCATTACCCTTCCACGCTAAGGATTTCACCTTCAGCGAGAACATCGGTATCTCAGACACCAACAGCAAGGAGGTAATAAACGCCAAGATAACAGTCACCAACACGAACAAGCCTTCATTCGCATGGATAACCGGTAAAACAGAATATCCCACCGAAGCCCAAAATAAAGCATGCGCCGGAACCGGCAAGCCGATAAACGAGGTAGTTTGCCGTTCATCAATATTGAACTTAGCCAAACGCAAACCTGAAAACGTAGGGATCACGAACGCCAGATAAGGGATATACGTATTCAAAGAGCCAAAAGGCAAAGCCGTAGAAGCCTCTCCCAACAACCAATAGACCACCATGCCCGGAGCGAAGCCGAAACTTACCATATCCGACAAGGAATCCAATTCCTTTCCCATCGGCGAGTAAGCCTTCAATAAACGAGCGGCAAAGCCATCGCAGAAATCAAAGACCGCGGCTATAATAATCCAAATCAACGCAGATAAAAGATTTCCGTGCAAGGCCATAACACTGGCGACACAACCGGACAGAAGGCTCAGACACGTAATTGCATTAGGAATATGTTTTCTTATACTCATTTTGACAAACGGGCTATAGGCGTTTGATTGCCTGTTACTTTTTGATCCATCTCTATTAACACCTCTGTTCCTACCGGCAGGTAGACATCCACGCGAGAACCGAATTTAATAAACCCCATTTGCTCGTCCACATGACATTTCTCTCCCGGCTTGGCATACGTAACGATGCGGCGTGCCATCGCCCCGGCAATCTGACGAGCCAAGACATCCACCCCGTTCCTCGTGGTAATCACGACCGCCGAACGTTCGTTCTCCGTACTACTCTTCGGCAGATAAGCCGCCATAAAACGCCCGTTCTGGTGGGAAACATGCTTAACGGTACCGTTTACGGGAAACCAATTGGCATGTACGTTGAAGATAGACATAAAGATAGATATCTGTAGGCACTTCTTATGAAGGATCTCGTTCTCCATCACTTCCTCGATGGCAACGATCGTACCATCGGCGGGAGCGATCACCAAGCCTTCCGAATCATAAGGAAACCGACGGAAAGGACTACGGAAGAAGTTTAATACCAATAGGAACAATACGGTAGAAACAAAAGCGACAGAATAAAACAGCATACCCTTACCTACCGTATGGTACAAAGTTATATTCACAATAAATAATATTGTAAACAACGTAAGCAGTAAACCGGTTCCTTCTTTATGTACTTTCATTCTTCTTTGACTGTATCGTTTTATACTAAGAATCTGCAAAAATATTCATTTTTACCGAATATCAAAAATATATCACTTATTCACTGCCTCTATTTTACCTAACTCTACGTACCAAAGGTATCCATCGACCCGCTCGAAACCCATTTTACGGATTAATTGCAGGTAATTTCTTACCTGATTAGGATGGCGCTTATCTTGCCGTTCGCCAAATTTATAATCCACGACAATTACCTTGTTATCTTTTATCATCACCCGGTCCGGACGTTTAGACAAGCCTTTACCGAACAGGATATCCACTTCATTCAAGACACGGGCGGAACCATCATACCAAGCCTTTACCTCCTCCGCTTGCAATAATTCTTCCAGACGGCTGATCAACTCCGCCGCTTCCTCCCGATTAATCACCCCGGCTAACCGATAACTTTCGACCGAAGCGGGAATATCTTTCGGCGTACGTATCCGGCTCAATACCTCATGCATCAAGGTACCGTGCTTCCGCCTGGCATTATCGAAAAAGAACCCTTTCCCATGCAGGCGTAATTGTAAACGATCATCCGGGGAAACGGAATACAGGCGGCTCATGGGGATTTCCTCCAGGGTATCTTCTGCCGTTCTACCCGAAGCTGGATGCCACCATTCGCCCCTTTCAAAGGTATCATCCCCGATCTCTGTCTCCACCCCCGCCCACAAGAGATCGGCGATGGAAGTTATCTTCTCAACCTTACCTTCCTTGTTGATCTTCCTCGGACGGGGGGAGAATACGATCAGTTCTTCTTTCGAACGGGTAAAAGCGACGTATAAGGTGTTCAAATTATCGATGAAAGCATGCAAGCGCTCCTTGAAATAATCCTTGGCGAAAATCGTGCTACTCAGGATCTGTCCGTAACGGACAGGAACTAAGTGCAGGCGGTCAAACGGCTTCTTCTCCGGGTGGCACCAAAGGATAACGGGCTTTGTCGGCTTATGGTCGATCTCCCAGTCCCCGAAAGGAATGATAACGACCTTAAAACCTAAGCCCTTGGATTTATGTACGGTCAAGATGCGGATAGCGTTTTGCCCATCCGGGGTAGCGATCGTCTTTCGATAACCGGTCTCGTCCCACCATCTCAAGAAACGGTTCAAATCCGCACTTTCTTTTTGGGCATACTCGGAAACCATATCCAGAAAAGCTTGCACGAATACCTGTTCCGTTTCCGGGAAGTAAATGGAGAAGTTACGGAAGAGCCCTTCGGTTACCTCGTACAAGGATTGCCGGGAGATAGACTGAAGGTTTTGAAAAACAGACTCGTCCGCCTCGCTCTCCCCGAATTTTCCGGTTAATACTTGATAGGCATACATCGCCAATTTCCTGTTCGTCTGGTCCTCCGGATTTCGCAAATAGCGCAATACGGCGATCAGGAAACGGACCGCCGGAGAACTACCCACGAACAGGGCATCATCGGAGATGATATCGTAATTGTACCGGTCGGACGGATGCTCTTCCTTATAGGCTAGCAACGTATCAGCCACTAAAGCGCCTTCTTGATTGGTACGCACGAGTATGGCGATGTCTTTTAGCGCGTAACCGTTATCCTGCAAGCGCTCCAAGGTAGCCGGCAAGCGCTCCATCGCCTCCTGTTTCCAGTCCTTATCCTCATCACCGGAGAGGAAATCGATCCGTACATGTCCATCCTTCTTCTGGAAGGGCGGGGGGACACGCTGGGAACTATCGTCGTAGGCCGCCATGATCCTCGCGGAAAAGGCCGTGCGCTCTTCCTCGCTTAATGAGGAGTTTTTCAACGCCTCATTATATAGATCCTGCAGGATCGCCGGAGCGGCGGTGAAGAACGCATTATTAAACTCCACGATATGGCGGCAGCTTCGCCAATTATCCTTTAGGGTATCCTCACGGACTTGCTCGTCCTCGAAATCCCTGCGGACTTGCTCGTCCAATAGCTTCCAATCCGAGTTACGGAAACGATAAATACTTTGCTTCACATCGCCAACGATCAAGTTCGCCCTACCATTCGCCAGACTCTCCTCCACCAAGGGCCGGAAATTATTCCACTGCATGCCGCTGGTATCTTGGAACTCATCGATCATATAATGATCTACGTGCGTACCCGTCTTCTCGTAGATAAAGGGGGCGTCGCTGCCACTGATGACCTTATTCAGCAACTCGGTCGTATCGGCGATCAGCATGACATTCTTTTCTTCCCGGTAAGAGGCGATTTGCCGGGAGATATCGGTTAAGATCCCTAACGTATAATAATAACGCACGATCTCCCGGGCCGTGTTATAGGCCGTCAGGTTGGCGAACAAAGATACGATATTCTTTACGCAAGCATTCAACCCTTCCTCATATACACACCCGATGATCTGCCGGAGGCCCGGTGGAGTCGTCTTGGTCGTATAGGCATCCGGATTATCCGGCAAAGCTTGGAACGTGGCTGTCGGCTCTTTCATCTCACCTCTCGCCAGCTTCTCGAAATAGAAAAACGGGGAACGGCTTCCCCCCTTAAAATCCGAGGGTTGTAACGCAAACTGTTTCAGCAACGCCACTCCCTCCTCTCCTAAACGTTTCGCCTCCGCCTCTACGGAGCGGATAATGGCGTATAGCTCATTCTTATAGGTATCGAGGGCCTGCTTATCCGAGATATCTTTACCGACCTCCTCGCTAAATGCCTTATAACTCTCCTTAAAAACCTCCCGGCTGAGCGACATGATATCCTTCCGCAAGCTCCAGCCGCCACCATCCTCGATCTTGTCCTCGGCGAAACGCAGCAGCCAACCTAGCAAAACCTTGCTCTCCGGCTTCTCCAGATCGGCCAGCAGGTTATCGATCGCCTCGGTCAAGACCAGTTCTTGATCCATCTCGATGCCATAGCCGCCTTGCAAGCCGATCTCGCGAGTAAAGGCACGCATCGTTTGCTGGAAAAAGCGGTCGATCGTACTGATATTAAAGGCGGAGTAATCGTGCAGGATAGCGACCAGAATCTTCCGGGCCTGCTCCCTCACCTGCCGCTCCGTTAAGGAATAGGCGGAAGAGAGTAGCTGGATATAATCGGACGTGCGGCCGGAAGCAAGGTGATAAAGTTCTTGGACGATACGGGTTTTCATCTCATCCGTCGCCTTATTCGTAAACGTCACGGCCAAGATCCGGCGGAAAGCGCCCGGCTGGGAGAAGAGTAACATCAGGTACTCCCCTGTCAATTTATGCGTCTTGCCCGCCCCGGCGGAAGCCCTATAGATTGTTAGCATAGCGATCGGGGATTAGATCGTACGGCTTTTCGAATAGCCCTCTTTCCGGAGGATATCCAACACCTTGGCACGCAGGTCCCCTTGGATGATTATCTCCCCGTCCTTCGCGGAGCCGCCTACGCCGCATTTCACTTTCAAGAGTTTCCCCAAGGCGGTCAGATCCTCGGAAGTGCCCCGGAACCCGGTGATCAAGGTAACCATCTTCCCTCCCCGGTTCCGCTTATCCAAGGATATGCGCAAAGCTTGTTTCTCCTTCGGCAACGTATCTTCCTCTTCCGTATCTCCCGTATTATATTGAAAATCGGGATTCGTGGAGTACATCACGCCTAATCGATCTTTCCAATCATTATTCTTCATAAAAATACCACTTTATTGGCTCAAAGCTACGTATTAATCTCCGAATAGGCAAACAAGGGCGAAAAGGCTATCCTATCAAGATGGAACTATTACCATTTTACTACATATAAAACCTTTATTTTCAGGCAAACCTCTTGCTTAATAAAGCGGAATCACTACATTTGCTACCAGAATCACGTTTGCTACATATATCGCTTAGAATTAACGGCCATGAGAAATATCATTCTTTTTATTTTTATTATACTAACGGTCCACTTGAACATGAGCGCACGAGGCTCCGGCGAGAAACCGTCTATAGTCGTACTGCACTCCATCAACTTCGAGGAAAGCTGGACAAAACAGACCTATCTTGATATAGAAAGAAAATTCGGGGAGGAAGGGTTTACCGTAAAGGCGATTCCCTTACAGATCCCCGGTATCCGCACTATGGAAGGGTTTCAAGAGAAGAGAACAATGATCCTAGAGAGAGTTCCCGTGCCACCCACCTTAGTCGTATGCATAGGAGATCCCTCTTGGCTTGTCGCCCGCCCGTTGTTTGACAAGGAATGGAAAGATATTCCCTCTATCATCTGCTACGCCAGAGATTATATGTACCCGAAAGAAGAGTACCTGATAGACCTAGATAAAAACGTGCTCGATACGCTGGTTCCCATCACGGACGTAGTAAAAGACTATAACGCCACTTTTATAAAATACCCAGTCTATATCAAGCAAACGATCGAGCTAATCAAAAAGCTACAACCGGAATTAACCAAACTGGCCTTTATTTTTGACCGCCGTTATATAAGCCAGCAAACGAAAGCGGATGTAGAGGCCGTGCTACGGAAAGATTTTCCGGGCATCCAATTCGAGCCACTGTCTACCACCTCCATTTCCACCGAGAACTTATTGGACAGACTGGCCTCTTTCGACAATAAGACCGGAGTCCTTTATTACTCATGGTACAGGACCCGGAAGGATAACGAGAATCGTTACCTAGTCGATAACGTCCAGAAAATGACCAATAGTTTCTCCGTCCCCCCAATCTTTACCTTGCAAGACGTACAAACAGAAAACGGGAATTTCGCCGGGGGATATTATGTTTCTCCGGAGGATTATGCGCAGGTGACGGTCAACACGATCGAAATGATCCTCTCGGGGAAAGATAGTAAGGAAATCCCGATCCAGACCGCGGAAACCCCGAGGGCCTACCTAAATTACCAGCATCTATTGCTTCACCAGATCGATCCCGGCCTATATCCCCCGAACGCCACGTATTTCCAAGAGCCTCCCGGTTTCTTACAGAAATACAAGATCCATATCATAAGCCTACTCGTCATTCTGGCGTTATTGATAACGATCGGGATCTTACGGGTCCGCCTCTTCATCCAAAAGCAAAAGGCCAAAGACAAGGAGCTGCAAATCGCACGCCAAGCGCAAGACCTGAACCAGAAATACCAGCTCGTCTTGAAAGCCAGCAACATGATGACATGGATATGGGACGTAAAAGAAGCACGGCTCGAATGTAACAATATTTACCTGACCCAAAGATCCATTCGCGACAAGGGAACCGACGGCCAATTCTGCATGTCGGCGGACGAGTTTTATAGCGGCATTCACCCCGAGGACTTGGAACAGATGCAAGACGCGATCAATAAACTAATCGCCGGCGAGAGCATATCGATCGACGAGGAGATCCGTTATTTAGACGATACAGGGCTTGAATATACATGGATAGAGATCTTTGCGATCGTAGGGAAAACCGATCCGGAAGGAAAACCCGCCTACTTAACCGGAGGTACTACCCTCATCAACCAACGGAAAAAAATGGAACAAGAACTGAGGGACAAGGAGAAGATAGAGGAATCCAACCGGTTGAAATCCGCCTTCCTAGCGAACATGAGCCACGAGATACGTACCCCGCTGAACGCTATCGTAGGCTTTTCCAACCTGCTAGCGGAAACTTGCCACTCCGAGGAGACGAGAGAGTTCTGCGAGATCATCGAGACGAACAACGAGCTTCTCCTTCAACTCGTGAACGATATCCTGGACCTATCGAAGATCGAGGCCGGGCAAATGGATTTCATCTATTCCGAGTTCAACGTATCCACGCTATTCCGGAGCTTATACCAGACCTTCCAAAGCCGGGTGAAAGACGGTGTCACTCTCTATTGCGAGATACCCGAACAGGATTGTGTTATCTATTCCGAGAAGAATCGCTTGACCCAAGTGATCACCAACTTCCTCACAAACGCCTGTAAGTTCACGTTCCAAGGGTCTATCCGCATGGGATACAAGGAGAGGGAAGATGGATTATACTTTTACGTAAAAGATACCGGAAAAGGTATTGAGCGGAAGAACCTCCCGCACGTATTCGAGCGTTTCGCCAAATTCGATTCCTTTATCCAAGGAACCGGACTCGGGCTATCCATTTGCCAAACGATCCTAGATAATCTTCACGGGAAGATCGGCGTAGAGTCGGAAGAAGGAAAAGGGAGTACTTTTTGGTTTACGATCCCATGCGCTGTATCAACACCGTAGCGTAAGCCGAGATCCCTTCCTGCCGTCCGGTGAAGCCCAGCTTCTCCGTGGTGGTGGCCTTGATAGAAATATCCTCCTCGTCCACGTTCATGACCTCGGCCAGCGTTTTCTTCATCAGAGGGATATGGGGATTCAATTTAGGGCGTTCGGCGGCTACGGTGGCATCGATATTACCCAACTCATAGCCCGCCTCTCTCAAAAGCTTCATGGTGTCACGAAGCAATATCTTGCTATCAATGTTCTTATATTCACCTGCCGTATCGGGGAAATGATAACCGATA
>ERZ827181.2873-NODE-2873-length-13678-cov-3.163033_pt1 | contig 13678 bp, 10 predicted proteins | sample MGYA00519778_ERZ827181 | MGnify/ENA primary metagenome ERZ827181 (study PRJEB31778, sample SAMEA3449273) | human gut metagenome | biome: human gut; feature: human-associated habitat; material: faeces | place: United Kingdom | collected 2010/2012 ...
CGGTGCTGCCCCTTGATCCCGTGCTGGAAAGGTCGCTGACCGTGGAGCGTATCACAGAAACCCGGCCTTGCCCGGTATGCGGCAGGGCTTTCCTCCCGGATGGGCGGCAGCGGTACTGCTCCCCGGCCTGCGCCGGGACTGCCCTGCGGGAGCAGAAGCGGGCGTATATGCGCCGCAAGCGGAGGTAGTGCGTGGAAAAATAGCCCCGGAAAACGCCTGTATTTACAAGGCTTTTCCGGGGCGCTTTCGGGGTGGGCGGTATGTTTTTCCGTCCGCCCCTGTTTTTGCAGAAATGCTTTCCACATCCAAGCAACAGGACTTTGGGACATTTTGTCCCGAAGTCCCGGCTGAAAGGAGGAATTATGCCGAAATATTATGAGATCAGCGAGTCGGCGGCAAAGCGGGCAAAGGATATGAACAGCTATTCCGACTATGCCCCCGGCTCGGCCACGGCGGGCTACCGGGCGATGGTGGATGAAGCCTATGCGCTGGCAGAGAAGCAGAAAGCGCAGGTCGATCCCATGCACCATGATAAGATCGACGCCCTTGTTGACCGCTACGCCCGCAGGCTGGCGGAAAATCTCAATGAGCGCAACGCCATTGACGCCCGTGTGCCGTCCATTCTGATTACCGGGGGCGGCAATTTCCCTGTGGCGAAAAAGGCCAAGCAGAACGCCGCCCGGGATCGTAACTACGGCGAGTACGCCGAAATTGAAAAGCTGCTGGACAAGATCCGCTCCACAGGCCGGGGCGGGATCAGCGCCGATGACGATCTTGCCGTGGAAAAGCTGACCAAAAAGCTGGAGGGGATGGAGTCTCAGCAGACCATGATGAAGGCGGTCAATGCTTACTACCGCAAGCACAAGACGCTGGAGGGCTGCCCCGAGCTGACGGCGGAGCAGGTGGAAAAGGTCAAGGCGGCCATGTCCCAAGACTGGCGCAAAGACCCCGTTCCGTTTCCGTCCTATCTGCTCACCAACAATAACGCCAACATCCGCCGGGTGCGCCAGCGCATCGAGGAGCTGAGCCATAAGACGGAGTTTGTGGGCTGGACATTTCCCGGCGGCGAGGCCAAGGTCAACGAGGCAGAGAACCGCTTGCAGCTCATTTTTGAGGATAAGCCGGATGCCGGTACCCGGCAGGCACTCAAAAGCGAGGGCTTCAAGTGGGCGCCCAGCCAAGGGGCATGGCAGCGGCAGCTCAATCAGAACGCCATCCGTGCCGCCGCAAGGCTGGACTTTCTGCGCCCGGAGGACGGCAAAAGCCCCTATCAGCTCCAGCCCTTTGCAAAACGGGCGGAGAAAGATGTATCACGGTGAGGAGGGTTTATGGACAAAAACCAAGGCTATGAGATCATAAAGGCCGTCATGCTGGAAAACGGCAGGGGCTTTGCGCTGCGCGGAGGGAGATCCACCCGGTCGCAGACCGGGTTAGCTCCCGGAGCATCGGCAGCGCACCGGCGACGGATGGCAGACAAAGAAAAGCCGAAAAGGAAGAAGGCCGTTGCGCGGCAGGCCAGCAACCCACTTGAGGCAGCGGAGAAACGGGGTGTTCCGGGGGGATTGCAAAGGGGGCCTCGGAGGGGCGGAGCCCCTAACAGGCCCCCTTTGCCCCCGCGGGAGGCGGCCACCCTGCGCGGCAGGGAAAACGCCCGACGGCGCAGCCGGGAACCATCCCCTACGTATTACATAATAATCTTAAACCATAGACAAACACTCTGCTTCCAATCCAATCCCCTCCACCGTCAAAACGGCAAGGTGCGGATACACCTCCACGCCGTGCGCCACGGCATCCCGCAGCCCCACGGCATACGCCGGATCGATCATGTCCGCAGGCCCGAAGCAACAGGCATCGGGCCGCTGTATGCAGTAAAACATGGCTGCCCGCTCCCCGGCGGCAACAATGCCTTTCAGCGTCCCCAAATGCTTGAGCCCCCGCTCGGAAACGGCATCCGGGAACAGCGCGACGTCATCCTCCGACATGGTGACATTCTTGCATTCGACCCAGAGCCTGGGCATCCCCGGCCCTTCGAGCAAACCGTCCAACCGGCTCTCGCCACGCACCTTTTCCCGCGCGAATGAGGTATAGCCTTCCGCCCACGGCAGCTTGCCCGCCCTGAACGCAGCCTCAAGCATCCGGTTGGGCGTGCTCGTATTCACCCCGGCCCAAAAGCCGCCGCGCGGATAGGCCGCAGGATCGCCGCACCACACCAGCTCCAGCGTCCACCTGAGCTTCCGCTCGGGGTTCTGCGCGGGAGACAACAACACGGGCGCGCCGGGCCGCAACAGCCCGATCATGGACCCTGTATTATTGGTGTGCGCCACATCCGGCTTGCCGTCGATCAACACGTGCACGAAAAAACGCTTCTCGCGGCGTATCAGACGCCCGACCACACAACCGGAAGGAAATGGCAACAATATGGACATGCACCCCACCCCATTCCCCCGGGGACCATGCCCCGGGGATGTTCTTTCCTTAAAAAAGCGAATGCCGATACCCGGCTAGAGAAAAAAAGCCCTTTCCACTTCCCGCATATCCACCAATTTACAGACGGGGCCTAACCTGCTACTGCATGACGACAAAGTCATGTAGCCACCGAGGTATAGTCCCATGCAATTCTCCGAAAGAATGGCCCACATAAAGCCTTCCGCCACCCTGACCATCAACGCCAAGGCCCTCGAGCTCAAATCGCAGGGCGTCGACGTGACCAGCCTGGCAATCGGCGAACCGAATTTCCCCACCCCCGCCCATGTCTGCGACGCAGCGAAACAGGCTATCGACGAGGGCTTTACCCGCTACACCGCCGTGCCCGGCATCCCGCCCCTGCGGGAAGCCATCGCCGGTTACTTTAAGCGCGCGTACGGCGTCGACGTCGCGCCGGACTGTACCATCGCCAGCAATGGCGGCAAGCAGTCCCTGTACAACCTGTTCGCCGCCCTGCTCAATGACGGCGACGAAGTGCTCATCCCCTCGCCGTACTGGGTGAGCTATCCCGACATGGTCTATCTGAACGGCGGCGTGCCGGTCGCGGTCAAGGCCCCTGCCTCGCAGGGCTTCAAGGTGACGGTGGAACAGCTCGAAGCCGCACTGACCCCGAAGGCCAAAATACTCGTCTTCAACTCGCCTTCCAACCCCACGGGCGCCTGTTATTCCGTGTCCGAACGCGACGCCATCGTGAAATGGGCGCTGGATCGCGGCCTGTTCATCATCGCCGATGAAATCTACGACCAGCTCGTCTACGAGCCCAACAAGCCGTCGAGCATCATCGTCTGGTGGAAGCAGTACCCGGACCGCATCGCCGTCGTCAACGGCCTTGCCAAGAGCTTCGCCATGACCGGCTGGCGCGTGGGCTATACCGTGACCCACCCCGACCTCGTCAAGAAACTCAGCCAAATCACCGGGCAGGCCACCGGCAACATCTGCTCCGTGTCTCAGAAGGCCGCCGTAGCCGCCCTCACCGGCCCCTACGACTGCGTGGAGTCCATGCGCCAGGCCTTCCAGAAGCGCCGCGATATGGCATGGAAGGAAATCGCCTCGTGGTCAAACGTGGTATGCCCGAAACCCGAGGGCGCGTTCTACCTGTTCGCGGATATTTCCGCCCTGTATGACGAAAAAATGCCCGACGCCACCGCCGCCTGTACCCGCCTGCTCAGTGAAGCGGGCGTGGCGCTGGTTCCCGGCGACGCCTTCGGAGCGCCGGACTGTATCCGGTTCTCCTACGCCGTGGCCGACGACGTGCTCATGGACGCCCTCGCCCGCGTCCGCAAGGTCCTCATCGGACAATAATGCTGACCTCCGGTTCCGGGGCTTCCCGGAACCGGAAAACGCCGCCCGCGGACGGCACTTTTCAGGAGACGGTATGCATACTCTGGATTGGAAGCACGCATGGACCGGACGGTTGCTGACGACGGCCCCGACACGCCCGCAGGCGCTCAAGCTCCTTGAGCCGCAGCTCGACAGCTGCAATGCCCGCCTCATCGGTGAAGTGGCCTCGGGCAAACTTCCGTTCCTCAACCTGCCCTTCCGCAGCAGCCTGACGGCCCGCCTCAAGGCGCTCACCCCGCAGCTCCGGCGCTTCAAGCATATGGTCGTGCTGGGCATCGGCGGCTCGGCCCTCGGCACCCGCGCACTCCAAAAGGCCTTTTTCCCTCAGCAGGATCTCCCGAACCACCAGGGGCCGTGGCTGTGGATTCTGGACAACGTGGACGCCGACGTGCTCGAAGCGCAGATGTCCACCCTCAATCCCGAAGAAACCATCGTCGTCCCCGTCAGCAAATCCGGCGGAACCATCGAAACGCTGGCCCAGTACTTTTTCATGAAGGCGTGGCTGCAAAGGGCGCTCCCCAACACGTGGCACGAGCATATGCTGCTCGTCACCGACGAAAAGAAGGGCTACCTGCGCGAAGAGGCCGACCGCCACAACATCGTGTCCCTGCCGGTGCCGGACCATCTGGGCGGGCGGTATTCCGTCCTTTCCGCGGTGGGGCTCGTCCCCGCCGCCTTCATGGGCTTGCCGTGGGAAGACTTCCTCGAAGGCGCGGCCAGCGTGAACGCGCCGCTCGTCAACGACGAACTCGGCAAGCCGGAAAACCTCCGCAACCATCCCGCATGGGCGCTCGCGAACTGGTGCTTCGAGCTGTCGCGTCACGACTACAGCCAATTAATTTTCTTCACGTATATTCCCTCATGGGCCTCTTTCGGCCAGTGGTTCGGCCAGCTCTGGGCGGAAAGTCTCGGCAAAAACGGCAAGGGGACCATGCCGCTGCCCGCCGTGGGCGTTACCGATCAGCACTCGCTCCAGCAGATGTTCCTCGACGGCCCCGCCGACAAGGGCTGCATCCAGCTGCACTGCCCGAACCTGAGCAAGGGCCCGCAGTTCCCGGACGACGTGCCGGACAGCTGGGAATGGCTGCGGGGCAAGACTTTCGGGGACCTGCTCAACGCCGAAACCCTCGGCTCGGCTGCGGCCCTCGTGCATAACGGCGTGCCGCTCACCCGCCTGGAAGCGGCGGAATCCTCCATGCGCGCCGCAGGCGAAGTCATGGGGCTGCTCATGGCCACGACCGTGCTTACCGGCTGGCTTATGAACATCAACCCGCTCGACCAGCCCGCCGTGGAGCTCGGCAAGCGCCTTGCCTATTCCCGCCTCGGCTCCTCCAGCTACCCGGAAGAAGCCGCCATTTTGAAGGCATTTCTGGACTAGGGGGTAGGCAAAAAAAGCTATAGAGACTTTGGGGAAGGGGAAAACGTTTTTGAAAGAAAGCGTCTCCCCTTCCCCTGATTTGCCAGCCTCCATTCCTTTCCAAAGACGTTTGTGCTTCGAATCTCTGTGCCCTTTCCGGTACAGGCATAAAAGAAATCCGTAGAAACACGTTGCCACGATCAACGGCAATCAGGGCTTTTTTCTTCGAACAAGGCCGACGGCTCTGTTCAAACAAAAAAGTCGTGGCTATTTTTCAAGAGCATCCCTATTGCGTAACCGACCTCCCCACCAAACGTTTCACGGGAAGGGAGCCAGGGGAAGGCATGACGGGTGCCTTTTTCATGGGTGCCCTCCCCGACATATACTACTCAGAGGCTCGTTTTGTTCGGCAAAAAAGACTCCGTGGACAAGGGCCTGCCGTTCGGGCTGACCCGGTTCCTCTCGTGGATATCGCTTATCCTGATCCTTGCTTCCAGCGTGATGCTGGCCTTTTTCATCGGCAATTCCGCACGCAACACGCTGCTGCTCCGCCAGCAGCAATACGCCATGCTCATGGCCAGCAACCTGAACCAGCAGATCTACCGCCGGTTCACGCTGCCTACCTTCCTCGCGTTCGGGCGCATCGCCCTGCGCCAAAGTATGCAGTACCAGCAACTCGACGATGTGGTGCAATCCACCATCCTCGGCCTGCATTTGGAATCCCTGCGCATCTATGGGGCCGACAGGGTCGTCAACTACTCCATCAATCAGATGGAACTGGGCCGGACCGACATCACGCCCGCGTCGATGGAACGCGTCATGAGTTCGGGCATCCCCTTCTTTGAGACGCTCTCCAGCGTCAACATGCTTTCCGCCATGTTCATGCTCAAGATCCCGGACGGCAGCTACTCGCTGCGGACCATGTTCCCCCTGACCGTGGATCTCGGCATCAGCGAGAGCACCGGCAAACCGGAAGCCCTTGTGACCGGCGTGTTGGAAATCACGCAGGACATTACCGACGATTACGACAGCGTCGTGCGCTTCCAGTGGCTCATCCTCGCCACATGCCTTGGTTCGTCCACCATCCTGTTCGCCATCCTCCAGTTCTTCATCATCAAGGCGGAACGGACCCTTGCCGAGCGCATGAGTCGCAACCGCAAGCTTGAGGCCGAACTCCATCAGAACGAAAAGCTCGCCAGCATGGGCCGCGTCATCGCCAGCATCGCCCACGAGATCCGCAATCCGCTCGGCATCATCCGGTCAAGCTCCGAGTTTCTCATCCGGCGCACGCCGGAACAGGAGAAAGGCAGCCCCGCCCAGCGTATCCTCACGGCCATTTTCGACGAGTCCTGCCGTTTGAGCCAGATCGTCAACGACTTCCTCGACTATGCCCGCCCCCGCGTACCCCGTCAGGATCGCGTGGATCTCAACGCGCTGCTGAATCAGGCCACCGGCTTCCTCGACGGCGAAATGAAGCGCCTCGGCGTGGAATGCGTCCGCGACACGGAAGGTTCCCTGTTCGTCCTCGGGGACAAGGATCTGCTGTACCGGGCCGTCTACAACATTCTGGTCAACGCCTATCAGGCCATCGGGACCAACGGGACCATCCATATCCGCGGCAAACGACGGGACGACGGCATGATCGCGCTCTCGTTCCACGACAGCGGCCCCGGTTTCCCGCCCGCCCTGCTGCACAAGCTTCTTGATCCCTTCTTTACCACCAAGGATCACGGCACGGGCCTCGGCCTGCCCATCGTGAACACCATCATCACGTCCCACAACGGGAAACTGCTCCTGACCAACCCCGAAGAGGGCGGAGCCATGATCACCATCCTGCTCCCGGTTGCCAGCGAGCCGGATATAGGCGACACTCCCGAAAAAGACGAACGGCCGGCCGCAAGCGCGGATGACGAGCCCGTGACGCTGACCGATCCGCTCCCCTCGGAGAAACACGATTTGCGGGAAGGCGACGCCTCTCCGCAGACACGCTAGACAGACAAGGATATTCTCATGAACGACAAGGTGCATCTGCTGCTGATTGACGACGAGAAAAACTACCTGCTCGTTCTGGAAACGCTGCTGACCGAAGCGGGATACGCCGTGACCGCACTGAATGACCCGGAAACGGCGCTGGCGTTTCTCGAAGAGTCCGAAGTCGACATCGTCATCACCGACATGAAGATGCCCCGCATCTCCGGGCGTGAGGTGCTGGAACGGGTCAAAAAGAACTGGCCCCACATCCCGGTGCTCATCATGACGGCCTTCGGCTCCATCGAAAGCGCTGTGGAGGCCATGCGTTACGGGGCGTTCAACTACATCACCAAGCCGTTTTCCAACGACGAGCTGCTGCTTTCCATCCAGAACGCCGCCGAGCTGGCCCGCGCCCACCGCCAATACCAGCTGCTGCGGGAAAGCCTTGAAGAGCGCTACGGCAAGCACCAGATCATCGGGCGCAGCCGGGCCATCCGTGACATGCTCGCCCTTGTGGACCGCGCCGGGCCGAGCCGCGCCACGGTGCTCATCACCGGCGAATCCGGCACCGGCAAGGAACTCGTCGCGCGCGCCATCCACTTTTCCTCGCCGCGCAGCCAGGAACCTTTTGTTTCCGTGAACTGCATGGCCCTGAACCCCGGCGTGCTTGAAAGCGAACTCTTCGGACACGAAAAAGGTTCCTTCACCGGCGCGGTCGCCATGCGCCGGGGCCGTTTTGAGCAGGCCAGCGGGGGCACGCTGTTCCTCGACGAAGTGGGCGAGCTGACCCCCGAATTGCAGGTCAAACTGCTCCGCGTGCTTCAGGAGCGCCGTTTCGAGCGCGTGGGCGGCAGCGAGGAAATCGAAGTCGACATCCGCATCGTCGCGGCAACGAACAAGGACCTCATGCCGCTGGTGCAGGCGGGGACGTTCCGCGAAGACCTCTACTACCGCCTCAACGTGGTGCACATCCCGATCCCGCCCCTGCGCGAACGCCGCGAGGATATCCCGCTGCTGGTGGCCCACTTCGCGGAAAAGGCCGCCAAGGAAAACGGCATCCCGCCCAAGACGTTTTCCACCGAAGCGCTGAACCATCTTTCCGGCTACGAGTGGCCCGGCAACATCCGGCAATTGCAGAACGTGGTCGAACGCTGCCTTGTGCTCGTGCCCGGAGACGTGATCACCCTTGAGGATCTGCCCGCCGAGATCCGCGACGAGGAAGCGCAGTTCAAGAGCGCCGTGGATCTGCTTCCGGTGCAGCTTGATCTTGCCGATACCCTTGAGCGCATCGAAGCCGCGCTTATCCGCCGCGCGCTCGTCCGCGCCGACTTCGTACAGGCCAAAGCCGCGGAATTGCTCGGCATATCCAAGAGTTTGATGCAGTATAAGCTGAAAAAATATAGTATTACCGGGCATTAATGGAATTAGGGAAGGGAGGGGGAACGTTTCTGAAGAAAAGCTTCCCCCTCCCTTCCCCAAACCCCATCCCTCCCTCTCCAAAGACTTTTGCCGTTATTGAATTCCTATTGCCATAGCTGCCTGTGGACAAAAAACAATCGGACGGATTCCGTTCAGAGGCCCGCAACGCCGGGAAACTGCCGCCGGGGTTACCCCCTCGCACAGCCCCGCCCGCCATCCGCCCCGTTTACAAAAATCTCTGAAGAGAAAAGGGGGAGGTTTGGAGGGGGAAGGATAAACGTGGGGTGCCCCTTCTCTAGAAAATTTCTCCTTCCCCCCAAGACTTCCCCGCACCTCTACACCTTATCACCGAGCCCCGCATGAAAAAGAAAAAACAAAACGACGAAGCGCCCCTTCCGGCGCGTGAAGCGGCCCTCCGGATTCTGGAACGCACGGGCATCAGCGCCCCCGTACAATCCCTGTTGGACACGAAATTGACAGGTGGCCTTTTTTCGCGTCAGGAAGCCGCTCTGACGACGGAACTCGTTTACGGGTATCTGAGGTCGGAAATCCGGATTTCGTGGCTTCTGAGCCAATTTATGAAGGCTCCGGAAAAGCTGCCCGCGTCCATGAAGCTCATGATCGGCATAGCCGCCTACGAGCTGCTGTACCTTGACCGCATCCCCGCCCATGCCAGCGTCAGCGCCGCCGTGGACGCCGTGCGAGCCCGGTTCGGGCAAGGGCTGTCCCGCGTCGCCAACGGCGTACTCCGGTCCCTTATCCGCCTCTCCGAATCCGAAGATTTGAAAGCCTTCGCCTTCTATGAATCCCGCATCAAAGATCCGATGGAACGCCTTTCCGTCTTCCACAGCGTGCCGCGCTGGATGCTCGAACTGTGGACCAAAGGCTACGGGCCGGAAAAGGCCGAAACGTTTGCGCGGGCCGTCTCCGTCGTGCCGTCCCCTTGCGTCCGGGTGAACGCCGCCCGGGACGAATGGGAGGCTCTGCGCGACTTCCTGTGCAAGGAAGGAGAAGCTGTGGGAATTTCGGGAGTCCGCTTCGCGCCCGGCACCCAGCCGGAGTATATGCGGGACTACCTGCGGCAGGGCAGGCTGTCGATACAGGGCGCGGGAAGCCAGCTCGTCCTGGAAGCGCTGGACGCGCCGCGCTGGGAAGGCCCCGTGTGGGACGCCTGCGCCGGACGCGGCGGCAAGACGCTCGCGCTCGTTGAGCTGGGCGTGCCCGTCCTCGCTGCCAGCGATACGTACCAGCCCCGGCTGCGGGGCATGAGGGACGACGCCAAGCGCCTTGTGCTCAAGACTCCGCCGCTGTTCTGCGCCTCGGCGGCCGAACCGGCTCTGCGGGGCACGCCCAGGACCATCCTGCTTGATGTCCCGTGCAGCGGCCTCGGCACGCTTGCCCGGCACCCTGACCTGCGCACGCTCCGCACCCCCGGGCAGGTAGCCGGGCTGGTCGACCTCCAACGCCGCATCCTCGATGCCGTGTGGTCGTACCTGCCTTCCGGCGGGCACCTCGCCTACATCACCTGCACCATGAATCCCGCCGAAAACGAAGGGCAGATCGACGCGTTCCTCGCCCGTACGCCCGGCGCGTCGCTCGAAAAGCAGTGGCAGAGCACGCCCGATGCCTTCGGCAGCGATTTGATGTATGGAGCGATGCTCAAAAAAGCATAAAAAGAGATGAGAGAACGGGTCACCGTTCTTTTGGAAAAACGTCCTGGCTCCAGATCGCCATATGAAAAATGCAGGGAATGCCTCAAACGCTCGAGGCATTCCCTGCATCTGCAAAGAAACGAGCGCCCTCATCGCAGCAGCGGCATACTTCCGGTCAGTCTGCTGACCAGCTTCTTGGGGCCGCAAAGGCCGAGGCCGAAATACCGCCATTCGCTTTCGTCCGCCTGCGCCGCATTGCCGATGTATTCGCCGTAGTTTTTGCAGCACTGGGCCACATCGGAAAAATCCACAACAATCACATCCTGATAATCGACCCCATACAGTGTCTCTCTGATGGCTCGGATCTGTTCCGCATCGCCCCGTAAAATCGGCACCGGAAACGTAATGATGCCCAGATGGGCTTTGCCGGAACCATCGAGCACGTCCGCGCCGACCGCTTCGGGCATATGCTTGCCCAACGTGATGCCCAAGATGGCGGCGGTATTGGCGAGAAGCCCCAAAGGCAGGTTTTCGTCCAGAACCATTACGCATTTTGAAGTCGTACTTTCCACAGCGCTCTCCTTTTCAGGAAAAGGCTAGCACGGGGCCTGAGCAAACGCTTGCACGATATTGCCCACCGTTTCCACCGCTCCATACCGAACACGGCCTTGCCCCGAAAAACATCTTTCCACATCTTCGCCACAAAAAAACGCCGATTTCCCTTTCGGGAAACCGACGTTGGAGGCGTATCCCGCCCCCATCAGGCTCCGTGAAAAAATTTATTATATTTTTACCATTTCGTAATGGTTACGGGCAATTCACGGATAGCCTCGCGCAGCGCATCGGGTGAAGCGACGGCGGCCCCGACCTGTGCGACGACGAGCCCGGCGGCATAGTTCGCCAGCACACAAGAAGCCAGAAGGGGCAGTCCGGCGGCAAGCCCGAGCCCGAGAGTGGCGATGACCGTATCGCCCGCGCCGGTCACGTCAAAAACGTCCTGCGCCATTGTGGGAACGTGCCAAACCTCGGAAGGCCCGGAGAACAGAGCCATACCGTCCGAACCGAGTGTCGTGAGCAGATGCGGACACCCCACCTTTTCCAGAATGGCGCGCCCGGCGGCGAGGATTTCTTCTCGGCTCCGTACGGGCATCCCCGCGCACTCGCCCGTTTCCTTCGTATTCGGCGTGAGCAGGAACGAACCGCCGTACAAGCCTACATTGCTCGGCTTGGGATCGATCAAAACCTTCACCTGATGCGGGCTGGCAGCGAGCAGTCCACGCAAGCGGGACATGAACGACAGAGAGACGATGCCCTTGCTGTAATCGGACAGGATGACCACATCGTGCGCCGGAAGCTGCTCCGTAATGACGGAAAGCAGGGCTTCCTGATCGGCGGAGGAAAGCGGGCTGGCGTCCTCGCTGTCCAAGCGCAGCATCTGCTGGCGCCGGGCCATGACGCGGGTTTTTACCGTGGTCGGGCGCTGCGGCAGTGCCACGAACGCGCCGCAAATGCCTTCATCACGGACGAGCCCCCGGATACGATCGGCTGAGGCATCCTTGCCCATCACGCCCGCGAGCGTCGCTACGCCGCCAAGCGCCACGATATTGCGGGCCACATTGCCCGCACCGCCGAGCAGATAGCGTTCCTTTTCGATCCGGACGACCGGGACGGGCGCTTCCGGAGAAATGCGATCCGCATCGCCTATAAGATAGGCATCCAACATGATGTCGCCGACGACCAGCACGCGCTTGCCCGCCAGCCCGCCCACGACATCGGGCGTCAAGAGAACCGGAGACGCGTCAGACATGGAAATCCTTTGGTTGAAGATCATTCCGGCTTGGCTTCGGAAAGCTCCACCGAGAGCCCCAGACGGCTCAGGAGCTCCGCAAGCTGTTCTTCGGATTCGTAGGGAAGCGTGATCCGTCCCGCGCGGTCGGTCCCGGAAATGGACGCCTTGGGCGCGACATTCTCCTGAAGCTGCCGGATGGCCAGTTTGATACATGCGGGCTTGGGCGCGCGGGCACTGCGGGCCACGGGAGCGGAGGCCCCCATCAGCGAAGACGGCAACAAACCGTGCCGTTTCCAGTGGATGACGGCTTCTTCGGCGTCACGTACGGACAGGCGGCGCGTCATGACCGCATTGAACAGGATGTCCTGCAGAGCGCGCTCGGGAAGCGCCAGTACGGCGCGGGCATGGCCGGGCGTGAACACGCCGTCCTTGAGCGCATCCTGCATAGGGCGGGGAAGCTGAAGCAGGCGCAGGGAGTTGGCGACGGCGGAACGGCTCTTGCCAAGCCGCTGGGCCAGCTCCTCCTGACTGTACGGCAAACGCTCGCGCAGGGACTGGATGGCTTGGGCCTCTTCAAGCGGGTTCAGATCCTCGCGCTGGAGGTTTTCGATAAGCGCGGCGGTCAGGGCGTCCTCATCGGACAGTTCCCGCAGATAAACCGGCACTTCGGTAAGCCCGGCGCGCTGCGCGGCCCGCCAGCGGCGCCTCTATGAGCGCGCACACGCCCGGCGCCATCACCACGTGCGCTGTGAGCGTGTTCTGGCGCACCACAAAGCGCGGCACACTGCGCCGTGTGAGCCGGTCCGCGCTCGGCTTGGGCACAAACACATCGACCTCGTCGAGGCTCTGCTCCCACTCGTAGGGCAGGAGTGTGCTGAGGATATCACCGCACAAAATGGACACATGCATTCCGCTTACCACCAGCACATGGGCAAGACCCGCGCCCCGGTAGGCGCTGCGCATGGCCGAAGACAGATAACTCCGGTCGCCGGTAGTCATGGCAGCCAGCACACCGCCGGTCTTGCCGTCCATACGGCGGCGCAGCGACGCACTGAGCCTTTGCTGCAGGCGGTGGGTGCGGGCGCGGAAGCTGTCGCTTTCGCCCAGAACTGTAAGCTCCGGCCCATCCTCGTCCATTTCCGCCTGCAGAACGATGCCGTCCGCATACAGGCTGACCCGGCTTCCGGATGCCGGGGCCGACAGTATAAATCTTCCCTGCACCCTTTCCCCGGCTTTGCACTCCGGCAAAGCACTGCACTCCACCCGGAAGGATGCCGCGCTGCCGTTCACTTTCTCTACATGCAAAACCGCATCCACGATACCGGGATCGTAGGAATCCGCCGTGCTTTCCACCTCTGCGGTCAGCACCAGCGGACGGCCTGCATATTGCACACGGATGCGCTCCAGCCGGTTTGCCGTGTGCAGCACCGATGCCATACCCACAGCAGCACCCAGCAGGATGCAGAGCGCTGCTTTGCGGGCAGCATCAAAGATGCACAGCACCAGACAAACGGCAACAAAAAATGCCGCAAACGGCACAAAAAGTTCCGTTTGCGGCAAAAAAACGCACACTAACTCCACACCCAGCATTCCAGCGCAGAAAACGCAGAGCGGGCGGCGCATTGCAGCTTAGTGGAAGAACAGAGTCAGCGGCTCCAGGAAGAT
>ERZ827181.2903-NODE-2903-length-13552-cov-2.873157_pt1 | contig 13552 bp, 7 predicted proteins | sample MGYA00519778_ERZ827181 | MGnify/ENA primary metagenome ERZ827181 (study PRJEB31778, sample SAMEA3449273) | human gut metagenome | biome: human gut; feature: human-associated habitat; material: faeces | place: United Kingdom | collected 2010/2012 ...
ACCCACTTTCTCCATCCCGACCACTCACCGGCGTTTTATGCGGAGATCGCCGCGGAACTGCCGGACTGGAAACAGCTGCAGGAAACTTTGCAGCATATGGTAGAAACACGGATATAGCGCGGGATTTCCGGCAAAATTCCGAAAACCAGCCGTTTTTTTCCGATCGTTTCTCCGGAGAGTTGACAATATGGCTAAAAAAGCCGCAGCCGCTTTGTTCAGTTTCCATATATTTTTCGTGTGAAAGGAAAAAACTGTTGATTTTTTTTGTGCGGTATGATAAAATAAACTTCGGGCATGTCTGCACTTTTTTTGAGAATTGTCCTAGAGTGGGGCAGAATGTGCAGAAGAAATGCGAAAAACGAAAGGAGCTTTTTTTATGAAGAAACTTGGGCTCGGTAAACGGGTGCTGGCGTGCGCTGCCAGTGCTGCGACGTTACTGACCGGAACCACAGCGTTGTCTGGACTGACAACACTGGGAAGCATGGCGGCATCTGCTGCATCTTATGACAACTATGCAAAGTTGCTGCAGTACTCCATGTATTTCTACGACGGCAATATGTGCGGTTCTGACGTTGACACTGCCTCTCAGTTCAGCTGGAGAGGCAGCTGTCACGGCAGCGATGAAGTAGACGGCGGTTTCCACGATGCAGGCGACCACGTAAAGTTTGGTCTGCCGGCTGGCTACACCGCTTCTACTCTGGGCTGGGGCTATTATGAATTCAAGGACAGCTATGATGCACTGGGACAGACGGCTCATTTGCAGGCGCTGACCAACCGTTTCTGCGATTTCTTCAAGGCAAGCACAAAGCTGAGCGGCGACACCGTAACAAGCTTTTGCTACCAGGTAGGCGTAGGACAGGCTGACCACGACGTCTGGTGTTCTCCGGAATCCCAGAACGATCAGAGCCTGCGTACCGCATACTGGACTTCTGATGATGCCAGCGACATCGCCGCAGAATATGCAGCAGCACTGGCAGTGAACTACATCAACTTCGGCAATGCAGAAGACCTGAAGTATGCAAAGGCACTGTACAATTATTCCATCAAGACCAACAAGGCAAATTGTCCGGAGGCTGCAAACTTCTACAACTCCTATGACTATTATGATGACCAGGCATGGGCTGCAGGCTGGCTGTACCTGGCAACCAACGACAGCACCTACAGCTCGTTCCTGAATAAGTTCATGAACGACACCAATGCAGGCAAGTCCGGTCAGTCCGGATGCAAGTGGGGCGTATACTCCACCATGTGCTGGAATAATGTCAGCCTGGGCGCTGCAATCCTCCAGAGTGAGATCACCGGCGATGCAATGGACTGGGCAAAGGTCACTACATATCTGAACGGCAAATGCACCAGTGAAAGCACCTATTACTGCGAGAGCGACTGGGGCAGCGCACGTTATAACACTGCACTGCAGATGGCAGCACTGGCTACCACGAAGTATTCTGCAAAGAGCGGCATGGATTATTCCAGCTGGTGCAAGGCACAGATGGGCATGATCCTGGGCAACAACCCGAAGAATGTGAATTTCGTTGTCGGCATGGACAGCAATTCTGCAAAGTATCCGCACCACAGAGCTGCATCCGGCTATCAGAGCTTTGACGAAATGAAGGGCAAGACCGACTACAGCAGCAATGGCCACACGCTGGTCGGCGCTCTGGTCGGCGGTCCGGCAGATTCCAACTTCACTTATACCGATTCTGTAAACGACTATCAGGCAAACGAAGTTGCCCTGGACTATAACGCAGGTCTGGTCGGTGCAGCAGCAGGTCTGTACTCCATTTACAAGACTGGTTCTGTAGATTCTAGCATTGAGGGTGTCAGCGGCGGCGCTGTAGTTACCACTGCTACTACAAAGGGAACTACCACAACCACCACCGGAAAGACCACTGCAACCACTAAAAAAACCACAACCACTACTACTACAAAGGCTACTCAGAAGACAACTGTGACAACTACTACTGTACCGGGCGGCAGCGGCAAGACTGCAAACATCAGCACCGGCACACAGACCGGTACTGCAGGCGACAAGCAGCTGTATGCAGAATTTGCTCCGAACGGCGCAAAGTCCGCAACCCTGTACTACACCATCTCCACCAAGGATACCAACTCCAGCGGCGCATTCGGTACATGGACCGGTACCTGGGAACAGACCGACTTTGATGTTACCGTTGGCGCAAACGGTCAGTGCACCGCAGATTATGTGATCCCGTCCAATGTCGGACAGACCGTAAAGGCAATGGTATTCTATCCGGATGCAAGCAGCGTCAAGATCGACAAGGTCGTTCTTCACTACGGCAACACCGTAACTACCGGCACAACAAAGGCACAGCCCTCCAGCGGCGGCAAGTACACCAAGGATGTAAACCAGTCTGTCGTTTATGACGAACTGCCTGCTGGTGATAAGATGCTGGGCTGGAAGTGGTCCGACCTGGGTGTTCCGGCTGGCGAAAAGGTAACCAAGGTTGAGATCAACATCTCCACCAGCAAGAAGCAGATCGGCAAGTGGCAGGGCGCATTCGGCTCTTCCACCAGCGTAGCACCGGATTACTGGACACAGTCTGATGATATGGAACAGACCATCGACGGCAAGACCGGCAGCATTGTATGGAACGTAGATTCTGCAACCTCTGAGATCATCCAGACCCAGTACGGCGGCGAGCTGAAGTTCGGCGTTTGGTGGATCGACTGCAACAAGTTCACCATCGACTCCATCACAGTTTACACAGACGCTTACGGCGGCAGCAGCACAACAGTTACCACTTCCAAGACAAGTGCAACTACACAGAAGACAACCGCAACTACTTCCAAGACAACTGCGAAGACAACTTCTACCACAAAATCCAGCACACAGAAGCCCAGCGATCTGCCGTCTGCAAGCATGTACGGCGACGTAAACCTGGACGGTCGTGTAGACATCACAGACGCTGTTATCCTGAACAAGGCAGTTGCAGGCGCAATCTCCCTGAATCCGCAGCAGCAGGCAAATGCAGACTGCTGCACCGATGACGGCGTAGGCGCTAACGATGCGATCGTTCTGCTGAAGTTCCTGGTTTCTCTGGTAAAGTCTCTGCCGTCTGCAGACTAAGCCACAGGCGCTGAAACGGCGTAAAAAATTATCGAAATCGTATATTCAAAAGCGGATATCGTCAAAACTTTTGGCGGTATCCGCTTTTCTGTGACAGCATATCCGAAAAAACTGTCGTTACATATGTCATGTTGCACAAAAAGAGAGGAAACTGTTTAGCAAGTTTTACTGAAATTTGAAAATCCGCTTTACAACAAAATTCTCATGTGTTATAATAAATGAAACGAGAAAGATATGCCCTGCGACGGGATACGTGCGTCTTGAAATCCGGTCCCTGCGGTGTGTATCAGCCGGCGAGTTCGGCAGAAGAAATCGTTGCAAAAGGAATATGCGTACCTATATTCCAAAATCTCAAATCATTCATTTTCAAGGAGGATATCTATGCTGAAGAAAAAACTCGGCAAGAAGGCACTTGCCTTTGCTTCCGCTGCAGTGATGGCAGTTTCTGCTACCGCTACAGGTCTGACAGCGCTGTCTATGACTGCGTTCGCAGGCGAGGAGCTGGGCGAAGGTACTTTCGAAAACGGAAAGGGCTTGCCTTGGCACATTTGTGAAAATGCAACTGCTGTCATGAAGTTCGATATCACCGACGGTATCTATGCGATCAAGCTGGAAAATGTCGGCGGTACTTCCAACGGCGGTGAGAGCCGCTGGGACTGCCAGTTCCGTCACAGAAACCTGACCATTGAAAGCGGTCACACCTATCGTATCACCTACAGCGTAAAGCCGTCTAACAGCGGTCACATGTACGCAAAGCTGGGTAATATGTCCAACGACGACCAGGAACTGTGGCACAGCAACGGTGAAGAGCTGAGCATGAGCTACGAAGAAGGTCTGACACAGACACAGCTGGAAGACAAGCTGAAGAGCGCTTCCAAGACCGGCAACAAGGTAGACTACGGTCAGGGCTGGGATGCTTGGTATCACAAGGAATATCCGGCAAACCAGTGGACCACTGTTGCTTATGAATTCACTGCTGACCAGACCGTTGAGGGTACTGCAGAGTGGACCTTCCACATGGGCGGTCAGGGTGCATATGCAACACAGGGCGACTGCTTCCCGAAGGACACCGTTATTCTGTTCGATAACCTGGCACTCATCGATATGACCGATGACAAGACAGACTATAAGGCAGAGGCAGCTTATGAGCCGACCGGCGTTGAAGTAAACCAGGTTGGTTACTATCCGAACGGTAAGAAGGTCGCTACTGTTGTTCTGTCCGACGGCGACACACAGAAGTATGACTATGAGATCAAGGATGCCAGCGGCAAGACCGTTTACAGCGGTACTACTGACGGCAACACCCAGTATGACAAGTCTGGCGCATGGGATTACACCCAGCAGATCGACTTCACCGATTTCACCACAGAGGGCAAGGGCTACACACTGACTGTTGCAGGCAAGACCTCTCTGCCGTTTGATATCGACAAGAACCTGTATGAGAAGTACAACGAAAAGAGCATGCTGACTTATGCCCTGAACTACTTCTATCAGAACCGTGCAATGGATACTGACGACCAGTACATTCCGTCTCCGCAGACTGTAGACGGTAGCAGCAAAACTCTGGGTCGTAAGGATTCCAACCACTGGCCGAACGATACTGCTTACATCGCAGACAAGTGGGTTTACATCTACACTTCCAAGCCGAGCTACAGCCAGTCCATCGACGTATCCGGCGGTTGGTTCGACGCAGGTGACTATGGTAAGTACGTTGTAAACGGCGGTATCTCTCTGTGGACTCTGATGAACATGTATGAGAGATCCAAGATGGTAGGCAAGGCTGACAAGTTCGGCGACGACTCCTCCGTTATGACCATTCCGGAAAACAAAAACGGCATTCCGGATATCCTAGATGAGTGCAAGATCGAACTGGACTTCTTCCTCAAGATGATACGTGACGACGGTATGGTTTACCACAAGGCTCACGACTATAAGTGGACCGGTCTGGCTGTCGCTCCGTATGACCAGAACGAAAACGGCAAGGAAAACAAGGCTCCGATGCGAATCGTTAAGCCGGTTACCTATGCAGCAACCCTGAACGCATCTGCAGCATTTGCACAGGCAGCTCGTCTGTTCAAGGACTATGATGCAGCTTATGCAAAGGCCATGGAAGACGCAGCAATCAAGACCTATGCTGCAGCACAGAAGAACTACAAGCCGTTCACAAGCTGGGGCGGCGACACCAAGGGTGAAGGCGGCATCTCCGCTGACATCATGTACGCTCCGCTGGATCAGAACAAGGGCGGTGGCCCGTACGGTGATACCGAGGTCAGCGACGAATTCTACTGGGCAGCTTGCGAACTGTACATCACAACCGGCGACAAGACCTATTATGATGAACTGATGAAGTATGGTACCAACGCTTATGGTACTGACAATGCAAAGGCACTGGAAATCTCCACAACTCTGGTTGGCGGTGAGAACAACGGTTCATTCTCCCTGTTCACATGGGGTACTCTGAACTCCGTTGGTTCTATCTCCCTGTATGTAAACTCTCAGGATATGCTGGATAAGGGTCTGCTGACTCAGGATGAAGTAAACACCCTGAAGGCACAGGTTCTGAAGGCAGCTGACTCCGTTCTGGAAGTACAGAACAAGTCTGCATACGGCATCCCGTACGTAGGTCATGACTATGACACAACTGTATGGAAGTATGACGCAGCATCCGGCAAGGGTGAATCCCAGACTCTGAGCCTGGAAGGCGGTTATGAATGGGGTTCCAACTCCATGGTAATCAACAACTCTATGGCACTGGCACTGGCTTATGACGCATCTAAGGATGTAAAGTACATCGATGGTGTTACTACCGCAATGGACTACCTGATGGGCCGCAACCCGCTGGAACAGGGCTATGTAACCGGTTACGGTGAACACCCCACAAAGTACCCGCACCACAGATTTTGGTCTGGTCAGCTGAACAGCAACGACTTCCCGTATGCTCCGTACGGCGTTCTGTCCGGCGGCCCGAACTCCAACATGGAAGACCCGATGGTTCAGGGTCAGGGCTACAAGGTAGGTTCTATCGCTCCGATGAAGTGCTACCTGGATAACGTTGAGGCTTGGTCTGTAAACGAGTGCACCATCAACTGGAACTCTCCGCTGTGCTGGGTTGCATCCTTCCTGGATGACGAAGCTCCGAACATCGTTCGTGACTCCAGCGATACAAAGCCGACCACAACAACTGACGGCAAGACTACAACAACTGAGACTACAGCAACCACTGCTACAAGCGACAACGATTCTTCCTCTACTGCATCTACAGATAAGAGCGGCGAATCCACTACTACCACCACAAACGGCGGTTCTGTAACTCCTGGCGACGTTCTGCTTGGCGATACCAACCTGGACGGCCGTGTAGACATCACCGACGCTGTTCTGCTGAACAAGAAGGCTGCAAACGCAGTTGACTTCAACGCACAGCAGCTGCTGAACGGTGACTGCTACGATCAGAATGGCGAAATCGACGGCAATGATGCTACCGCACTGCTGAAGTTCCTGGTACACATCATCAAGGCTCTGCCGGAGACTTCCGATCTGAACGCATAATCGAAGTCGTTTTTTGAAACGATCTCCGTAAATAAAAAAGGCGCTGTGGCTGTAATGGCTGCAGCGCCTTTTTGTATTTGCAGAAAATGTCGAAATTTCCTATTGACAATCCCGGCGGAATCATGTATAATAAAAACAACAGTAGTGCGGCATATTTCGTGTGGCACTGCCGGCATACCTTATACCTTATCAAGAGTGGTGGAGGAACAGGTCCTGTGAAGCCCGGCAACCGGTTGACGTTTTCGTCACATACGGTGCCAATTCCTGCGGTATAACCGAGAGATGAGGGGTTTGTACAAAAAGTTTTGGACACCCTGCGAGGGTGTCTTTTTTTGATACTATTCCCGCGAGACAGAAAGGAACAAATCGAATGGCAAGAACTCTTTTTACATCCGAATCCGTAACAGAAGGACATCCGGACAAGATCTGCGACCAGATCTCTGACGCAGTGCTGGACGCTATCCTGGAACAGGACAGCAAGGCACGTGTTGCCTGCGAAACTACAGTCGCTACCGGCATGGTGCTGTGCATGGGTGAGATCTCCACCACGGCCAAGGTGGACATCCAGCAGATCGCACGGGACGTGATCGTGGACATCGGCTATGACAGAGCAAAGTACGGCTTTGACGGCTATACCTGTTCTGTGCTCCAGGCGATCAACAAGCAGTCCCCGGATATTGCAATGGGTGTAAACGATGCGATCGAAACCAGAGGCGGCGAGACTACCGAGACCGGCGCCGGCGACCAGGGCATGATGTTTGGTTATGCCTGCGATGAGACGCCGGAACTGATGCCGCTGGCAATTTCGCTGTCCCATAAGCTGTGCAAAAAGCTGGCAGAACTGCGAAAGGATAAGACACTGACTTATCTCCGCCCGGACGGCAAGGCACAGGTCACCGTGGAATACGATGGGGACAAGCCGATTCGTGTGGATACAGTTGTCATCTCCACCCAGCACGCTGCAGATGTGACTCTGGAGACCATTCGCCGTGACATGATGCACTATGTGATCCCGGCTGTGATCCCGGCAGAACTGCTGGACGAAAACACTAAGTATTTCATCAACCCCACCGGACGTTTCGTGGTAGGCGGTCCTCAGGGCGACAGCGGTCTAACCGGACGGAAGATCATCGTAGACACCTACGGCGGCACAGCTCGTCACGGCGGCGGCGCATTCAGCGGCAAGGATCCGACGAAGGTTGACCGTTCCGCTGCCTATGCGACTCGTTATATTGCGAAGAATATCGTTGCGGCTGGTCTGGCAAAGCGCTGCGAGGTGCAGCTGGCATATGCCATCGGTGTGGCAAATCCGGTTTCCATTCGTGTGGATACATTCGGCACCGGCACTGTTTCTGAGGAAGTGCTGGCAAAGGCAGTACCGGAAGTGTTCCAACTGACACCGGACGGTATCATTGAGATGCTGGATCTGCGCAAGCCGCAGTACCGGAAACTGGCTGCCTATGGCCACATGGGTCGTGAAGACCTGGGCGTGGCATGGGAGCGCCGGGACAAGGTAGATGCTCTGAAAGCAGCAGTTGCAAAGGTGCAGTAAGCGGCATCTGTATCAGTTGAATTGATAGGAACAAGGCTTTTCCCGAGGGATTGGGGAAAGCCTTTTCTGTTACTTTCAAAAAAGCTGTGACCAATTCGGCAAAAAAGCGGTCTATAAGAGTGAAAGGAAGTGAAAATGATGCAGGATGAAGAGTTGATTCGTCTGTATGTAACACGTTCTGAACGTGCAATTGCGCTGACCAGCGATAAATACGGCGGCTATTGCCATACGATCGCCTATCAGATTTTGAAAGATTTAGAGGATTCGGAAGAATGCGTAAATGATACTTACTGGAAAGCGTGGAATGTGATCCCGCCAACGATGCCGAAATGTTTCAAAGCCTTTCTTGGGAAAATTACCCGGAATCTGGCACTGCACCGCTGGGAGAAAAACAGCACGAAAAAACGTGGCGGAAATCAGATTCCGTTCCTGCTGGATGAATTGGCGGAATGTATCCCATCCCAGGAAGACATTCCGAAAAAGGTAGAGGATGCTGAAATATGCGCACTGTGCAATCAGTTTTTAGAGATGCTTTCCAAGGAAAAACGCATGGTATTTGTGCGGCGGTATTGGTATTGTGATTCGGTATCGGATATCGCAAAAATGGTATCATTTTGGAGAAAGCAAAGTGAAGATGATGCTGTCCCGGACACGAAAAGAACTTCGGGATTATCTGGAAAAGGAAGGTGTTGAACTATGAAAGAGTTTCGGCTTTTGTATCTCATTGGAGACATCCAGGACAAGTTTATTTTAGAGGCGGCACAGGAACAGCAGGACACCAGGCGAGGCGGATTTTCGAAAAAAATCCGGTATTGTGCTTTGGGACTGTGTGCTGCAATGGCACTGTGTGCCGGATTGGTGGTATATACGCAGTTCCAGCGCACTTCGGACAGTTTGGTAGGCCGTCCAAAGGTGACTACCGCAGTGACAGATGACGATGTGCAGATCGCAAACCCATTCCAGGAATGCACCGACCTTTCCGAGGCGGCACAGATCGCCGGGTTCTCCATTACAGCACCGGATTCCTGCGTCAACAGTTCTGGTAAAGTTATACAGGCGATACAGAATGATATGATTGAGATCATCTACCAGGACGACGCCGGCAATGAACTGGCACGAATCCGGAAAGGGCTTGGCACCAGCGAAATCAGCGGAGACTATAACTTATATGAGAACGATTCTACCCAGGAAATTGACGGCAAGAGTGTACACATTCGTGGAAACGGCAGATTGGTCTATGCCGCAGACTGGACAGACGGTGTTTATGCGTATTCTGTGACATTTGAATCCGGCGCAGCGGAAGACACTGCGGAAGATGTTATCATGGCTGTGTATTAAAATGCAATGCTATCTCCTGTTTCTGTATGCTCCCTTATGCAGAAATGTGATATAAAAGATACCTCCTGCTTTTCTCTGAGCAGGCAGTATCTGTGCAAGGTCTGAAAAGACCGCTTCCTCCTTTATTACAGCGTTCTGTTTTCAAGGCAACACCGCATAAAGCTTGTGCGTAAGATGCGTAGTTCGATTTTTCGGCAGACTGTATAGAAATTTCGCAGGCATACTGTCGTATGTCAAGGAATTTCTGTGCAGTATGACGGGAAATCGACAAGCAGATTGCGTACAAAGCCAATAGGCGGGCTTTGTACGGTGTTGCCCTTCCCCCATTGAAACAGAACGCTTTTTTATTTCCCATTCCGGAACAACTTTCCCAACGCCTCCCGAATCTGTGACAGGGCATCTGCGGCAGTGTCCGGTTGAAAGGTTGTTTCATAGTCGTAGACGGCGACGCCGTCCGTTCCGTTTGTTTCCAGCGCCAGTTTTGCCTGACGAATGGGCAGCGTCGGCTCACTGCACCACTCCATGCTGCCGCTGCCTGCCCAGGTGTCCTCTTTGCCGCACTTGTGCGTGCCGATGCCGATGACCAGAGAAACGGACTCGCTGGAAACTGTCTCTGTCCAGGTTTGCAGCGTCTCCGCAAAAGGTGCGGTTTCGTTGGCAAAGCCGTAGTACAGTTGCGGAATCAGTACATCGCAGTAGCCGGTTTCCGTCCCCCAGCGGCGCACGTCGGCATATTGTTTCGTGTAGTTGCCGTCCATCGTTCCCTGCGGACTGATACTCAGCTGTATTGCCGGAGACGCAGCCTTAACGGTGCTGTAGATCTGCTGTACCATGGCATTGACCTGTTCCAGCCGGAATGCGCCCAGATCGTCCGCTTTTGCATCGGCAAATGCAGCTGCATCAAAGGCGGTTTCTGTGGTGGGGTAGAAGTAGTCGTCCAGATGGATGCCGTCCACATGGTATTGCGCCAGAATTTCCGCCACGCCGTCTGCCACCAGCTGACGTACTTCCGGATATGCCGGGTTCAGCCACCAGTATTCTCCCACTTTGCACAGATAGGTGCCGTTCTTCTGCGGATCGCTGTACCATTGTTTTACCGGATAGCTGTCCGACATCGATGCCATGGCGGAATCCTTTTGCAGCCGTAGCGGATTCACCCAGCCGTGGACGGACAAATGCAGCTGGTGCGCCTCTTCCAGCAGAATGGAAAACGGGTCATAATCGCCCACTTCCTTTGCCGGCGGAAAGAGGGCAGATTGATAATAGGCGTCTCCGAATGCCCGGAGATGGAGATAGACTGTGTTGATCCCCATGTCTGCCACCTGCTGAAAGCGCTGGCGCACAGCATCACGGAACTGATCTGCCGTCTTTCCGGCAAGAATCTCCCCGTAGTCCAGATAGGGAAACCACATCCCGTATACCGTGTCATAGTGGTACGCTGCTGTTTCGGTGTCATCCGGCGTGCAGTCTGTGGTGCCGCTGGCAACGTGCAGCTGTTCCACCTGCTGGACGTGTTTGGTGATATCGTCGCAGAAAGCGGCGTTTTCCGGTACGCTTTGTTCAGTCTGTGCGGCGCATCCGCTCAGGAAGGCCAGCAGAAAGGCTGAAAAAATGGGGATAATTTTATGTGTCATGGATGTTCAACCTCCGGAATGGGTGCAGTTCCGTGAAAATCCCACGGAAAAATTTGTGGAAATACAGCGAATCACCGAAAAGAAAAATTCGCCTTGCATTGCCTGTGAAAAGATGCTATAATAAAAGTATGTTTCTGATTGCGAAAAAATGCGGAAAAGTCTGTCCTGCGTCCAAAAAAACGTGTGATGCAGGACGGCGATACGGAAAAGGAGAGAAAATTTATGTTGTCTGATATCGAAATTGCACAGCGTGCAGAAATGTACCCTATCGGTAAGGTGGCAGCGGAACTGTCCATTGAAGAGGAAGATATCGAGTACTATGGTCACTACAAGGCAAAGCTGTCGGAGCAGCTGTTCAAAAAGCTGGACAGCAAGCCGGACGGTAAGCTGATTCTGGTGACCGCCATCAACCCGACACCGGCAGGCGAGGGCAAGACTACCGTCAGCGTAGGTCTGGCAGACGCACTGCACCAGATCGGCAAGAAGGCAGTCCTGGCACTGCGTGAACCGTCCCTGGGTCCGGTATTCGGCATCAAGGGCGGTGCAGCCGGCGGCGGCTATGCACAGGTCGTTCCCATGGAGGATATCAACCTGCACTTCACCGGCGACTTCCACGCCATCGGCGCGGCGAACAACCTGCTCGCCGCCATGCTCGATAACCACATCCAGCAGGGCAACGTGCTCGGTATCGACCCGCGCAAGATCGTGTGGAAGCGCGCCGTCGACATGAACGACCGCCAGCTCCGCCACATCATCGACGGCCTTGGCGGCAAGGCCAGCGGCGTGCCCCGCGAGGACGGCTTTGAGATCACCGTCGCGAGCGAAGTCATGGCAGTTCTCTGCCTTGCGACCGGCCTCGCCGACCTCAAGGAGCGCCTCGGCAAGATGGTCGTCGCCTACACCTACGACGACAAGCCCGTCACCGCGCACGACCTGAAGGCTGAGGGCGCGATGGCCGCGCTCTTAAAGGATGCCATCAAGCCCAACATGGTCCAGACGCTCGAAGGCACTCCCGCGTTCATCCACGGCGGCCCGTTCGCCAACATCGCCCACGGCTGCAACTCCATCCAGGCCACTGAGACCGCGATGCGCCTGAGCGACTACACCGTCACGGAAGCCGGCTTCGCCGCCGACTGATCGCTCCACTCCAGAATGAAACAAGGGCTTTCCGGAATCGATACGGGAAGCCCTTGTTATTTTGAAGTCGCAGATAAATCCTGCGGCCTGGCGTACAAGTGTTTCGGATGAGGTGCTCTCTATCTCAAAAGCGAAGCACCGGGAAAGCCGTGCCGCATTCGCGACAGCCTCCGGCGGGCAAGACGCCCTGCCCGCGACAAAGGAGCGGAATCCCGGGGAATCCGGGATTCTGCTGAAAGGCTTTATTTTTCGTTGGCAATCGCGGCCTGCGCCGCGGCCAGACGCGCGATCGGCACCCGGAACGGACTGCACGAAACGTAGTTCAGTCCCTCACGATGGCAGAATTCCACCGATTTCGCCTCGCCGCCCTGCTCGCCGCAGATGCCGATCTTCAGCTTCGGCTTCACCGACCGGCCGCCCTTTACCGCGATGTCGATCAGCTTGCCGACGCCTTTCTGGTCGATCGTCTGGAACGGGTCCGCCGCCAGCAGTTTCTTGTCGAGGTAGTCCCCGAGGAAGCCGCCGATGTCGTCCCGGCTGAAGCCGAACGTCATCTGTGTCAAGTCGTTCGTGCCGAAGCTGAAGAAATCCGCTTCCGCCGCCATTTCGTCCGCCAGCAATGCCGCGCGCGGGATTTCGATCATCGTGCCGACCAGATAGTCGAGCTTTTCCAGCTTGAACTTCTTCGCGACCTCCGCCGCGACCTTCGCCAGCAATCCTTTCTGGAATTTGATCTCCGCCACGTCGCAGGTCACCGGGATCATGATCTCCGGCTTGCACTTCACACCGTCGCGTTCCAGTTCCGCCGCCGCTTCGAGAATTGCGCGCATCTGCATTTCGGAGACCTCCGGATAGGTGATCCCGAGGCGCACGCCGCGATGGCCCATCATCGGGTTGGTCTCATGCAGCCCCTCCGCCCGCTTCGCGATGTCGGCGAGCCTGATGCCCAGCGCCCTGGCCAGCTCCTGCCGCGCCTCCTTCGCGCTCGGCACGAATTCGTGCAACGGCGGGTCGAGCAGCCGGAAAGTGACCGGCAGCCCCTTCATCGCGGTCAGCGTATTTTTGATATCCTTCTTCACGAAAGTGAAAAGCTCCTTCACCGCCTTGACCCGCTCCTCGACCGTAGTGCTCAGGATCATCTTGCGCAGCGCGAACAGCGGCTTTTCACTGTTTTTGCCGTAGAACATGTGCTCGGTGCGGAACAGGCCGATCCCCTCGGCCCCGAACCTGCGGGCGGTTTCGGCATCGGCGGGGTTG
>ERZ827181.2922-NODE-2922-length-13453-cov-3.072548_pt1 | contig 13453 bp, 9 predicted proteins | sample MGYA00519778_ERZ827181 | MGnify/ENA primary metagenome ERZ827181 (study PRJEB31778, sample SAMEA3449273) | human gut metagenome | biome: human gut; feature: human-associated habitat; material: faeces | place: United Kingdom | collected 2010/2012 ...
CCTCGCTCGCCGTATCGGCACTTAGAATTATGCGGTATTGCCTTGAATAAAAATCCGATTAAAAAGTTCCTTCTTCATCGTTTTAGGGCCATGCACATCCTTGTTTTACACCACCAACACCGAATCCACCTTTTTGCTGCAGAACGTTGCCATTACCAAACCAGTGTGGACACCAGCGCCGCCGCCACAGCAGACAGCTGGAGTGATTGTGAGGTAGAAAAGGCGTAACTCACTCTTTTATCTTCTTGATTTCTTCTTTCTTCAATTTTTCCAATTTCCTCATTTCTTATTTCCACACTCTTTTCGTTCCTATTTCGCCATTCCCCCTTTCCAAATAAAAACAGCAGCACACCGGCTTCCCTATTTTCCGGGAAACGGTGTGCTGCTGTTTTATTGCGTTATCGTATTTAATTTTTTTCTTATAGCAAAATACCAGCTGAAACGTGAAAGTCAAAACTTGATTCAATCAGCCAAAAATCTGTTTGGCGTAATCGGCGCTGGCTTTGGCGTCCTTGGCATAAAAATCGGCACCGATCTGTTCGGCGTATGCCTTGGTCAGCACAGCGCCGCCCACCATGACCTTGCAGGGCAGGTTGGCCGCGTGCAGGGCTTCGATGGTGGCCTGCATGTTGGGCACGGTGGTGGTCATCAGGGCCGAAAGCCCCACCAGCGGCGCACCGGTCTGGCGCACGGCTTCCACCACGCGCTCCGGCGGCACATCGCGGCCCAGATCCAGCACGTCATAGCCATAGTTTTCCAAAATTACGCGCACAATGTTTTTGCCAATATCGTGTACGTCACCTTTTACGGTGGCGATCACAATACGGCCTTTGCTTTCACCCTGGCTGCCGCTGGCGGCAATGGCGGTTTTGATCACTTCAAAAGCAGCCTGGGTCGCCGTGGCGGATTGCAGCAGCTGCGGCAAAAAGATGGAGCCTTTTTCAAAGGCATCACCCACCACATCCAGCGCGGGGATCAGCGTTTCGTTCACCACCTGCAAAGGCTCGCGGGTTTTCAGGGCTTCCTCTGCAGCGGCGCGGGCTTCGTTTTTCAGGCCGCGGCGCACGGCTTCAAACAGAGCATCGGCCCCTGCTGCACCGCCCGCCGGGGCGGCGGCATCAGTTTTTGCCACCTGGGAGGTCTGCACCTGCACATTGGCATAGGCGGCAACGTAATCATTGCACTTTTCGTCCTGGCTGGTCAGCACACGGTAGGCGCGCACGGCGGCCATCATTTCCGGCGTGTTGGGGTTCATGATGGCAAGGTCCAGCCCGGCCTGCATGGCCAACGTCAGGAAAGTGGTATTCATGTAGCCGCGGCAGGGCAAACCAAAGCTGATGTTGGAAACACCCAGCACAGTGCGCACGCCCAGTTTCTTTTTGCACATGGTAATGGCTTTCAGGGTTTCGGCAGCGGCGCTCTGCTCGGCAGAAACCGTCAGCGTCAGGCAGTCGATGTAAACATCCCCGCGGGGAATGCCGATAGCATCCGTTGCGGCCACAATACGCTTGGCAACCTCAAAGCGGCCCTCTGCCGTTTTGGGAATGCCGTGTTCATCCAGTGCCAGACCAACCACGGCGGCGCCGTACTTTTTGCACAGGGGCAGAATGCTGTCCAGCACCTTCTGCTCGCCGTTGACCGAGTTGACGATCGGCTTGCCGTTATAAATGCGCAGCGCGCGGGCCAAAGCATCTTTGTTGGAAGAATCCAGCTGCAATGGCAGGTCGGTGATGGATTGCAGCTCCCGCACCAGCATTTCCAGCGTGGCGGGTTCGTCAATATCCGGCAGACCGGCGTTCACGTCCAGCAGCTCGGCACCGGCTTCGGCCTGGGCTACGGCCTGGGCGCAGGCATAGGCGCTGTCGCCCTCCCGCAGGGCCTGCTGCAAGCGCTTTTTGCCGGTGGGGTTGATGCGCTCGCCCACCACGGTAATGCCGTTTACCTCCACGCAGCGCACGGGGGTACACAGGCGGCTGCGTACAATAGGGGTTTTGGCGGCGGGGGTTTTATCCTGGGTCAGCTCTTTCAGCAGGCGGATGGATTCCGGCTCAGAGCCGCAGCAGCCGCCCAGCATGGAAATTCCGGTGGGCAGGTAGGCGGCCATCTCAGCGGCAAACTCCGCCGGGGTGATATCATAGCTGCCGTCCAGGTTCGGCAGGCCCGCATTGGGCTTGACAAACACCGGCATACCGGCGGGCACCACACGGCAGAGCCGCTGAGCAAAGGGCAGGATTTCCTTGGGGCCCAGCGAGCAGTTGATGCCCACGGCGTCCGCACCAAGGCCGGCGGCGGTAATGCCGTAGCTTTCCACTGTGCAGCCGGTAAAGGTACGGCCACGTGCCTCAAAGCTCATCGAGGTAAACACCGGCAGGTCACAGTTTTCCTTTGCGGCCAGGATGGCGGCTTTCAGCTCATACAGGTCGGTCATTGTTTCCAGAAAGACGAGGTCTGCCCCGGCTGCGGCACCGGCGCGCACCATCTCAGCAAACTGGGCGCAGGCATCCTCAAACGGCAGGGTGCCGGCCGGGGCCAGCAGCTCACCGATGGGGCCGATATCCAGTGCCACCAGGGCACCGGTTTCCTGCGCGGCGGTCCGGGCACATGCGATGGACGCTTCGATCACCTGCTGCACAGTATAGCCGGTTCCCTTCAATTTACGAGGGTTGGCGCCAAAGGTGTTTGCCAGCAGGATATCCGCCCCGGCGCGGGCATAGTCCCGGTGGACGGCAGTGAGCACATCCGGCATGATAAAGGCGGCCAGTTCCGGCTTTTGTTCTGTGGTCAGGCCGCGCAGCTGCAGCTGGGTGCCCATGGCGCCATCCAGCATAATAAAGCGGCGGCGGGCAAATACTTCCTCAATTTTCACAGGTGGTTCCCCTCTTTCTGTATTCGCACTTTTCGCGCAGCAGGCAGTGCCCGCACCCGGCGCGGGCCCCCGTTACCGGGTGGTCCGCCACGCCAAGGATGGCTGTTACGCTTTTGCGCGGGGTCAGCAGATTTTCCGGCGTGACCGCCATGCCAAGGCCGCGCACGGTATCCAGCGCAATGGCAAACGGCTGCTGCAAAGTCAGCGGGCAGTCCCCATAGCCGGGGGAAAAACGCCCCGTCAGGTAGTGCCCCTGCGCCTGCACGCTGGTGCGGATCTCGGCTTCCAGCGCGTTGCACAGCTCTTCCATCACAGCGGAAGCCATCGCATCCACCACAGCGGCCAGGGCAATATCCGTCAGCTCCAGGCGGCGCATCAGGGTATCAGCCCCGCTGCCAAGGGTAACGGCCATCAGCACCATGGCATCGCAGCCGCGCAGGTGGCGGGCAATATCATTCCCGGCGTTCTGCAGCGGCAGGGCGGTCAGCGGCAGCTGTTTCCACACGCCGCGCGGGGTGGCGGCGGCGCGCAGGGCGTCCTCGGCTTTTTGCAGCAGCACCTGGGATGCAGCATCCGGCTGCCAGCCCCCTGCCCCAAGGTAGCGAAGGGTTTCGGCGCGGGTATCGTTTTGCGGGTAGGCTAATTGCACAGCGTTTCACTCCCCCTCTATGGGGCCAACAGGCCGATTACAGCAGGTCCTTGATGCCCTCATACACAGCGGCGGCAACCTTGGCGTCATTCATGGCATACAGGTGCACACCGTCCGCGCCGCCCTCGATCAGATCTCGCAGCTGCTGCACGGCATAGTCAATACCGGCAGCATACAGGCTTTCGGGGTCGTCCTGGTAGCGGGAGATCATGCGGGTAAACTCCGAAGGCAGGCTGGCGCTGGAAAGTGCCACCGTGCGCTCGATCTGGCTGCGCTTAACGATGGGCATAACACCGGCAGACACCGGCAAAGTGATGCCTGCGCGGCGGGCCAGGTTCAAAAAGCGATAAAAGTGCATATTATCAAAGAACAGCTGGGTCAGCAGGTGGGTGGCACCGGCCTCCTGCTTAAAGCGCAGGTTGGCAACATCCTGGGCCAGGGTAGCGGCTTCGGGGTGGCCTTCGGGGTAGCAGGCAGCGTGGATATCAAATTCCGGCTGGGTCTGCCACACAAACTGGGCCAGGTCGCTTGCGTGGGCAAAGTCCGGGCTTTCGGGGCGGGTGGGGGTGCGGTCGCCGCGCAGGGTCAGCACGTTGCGCACACCGGCGGCATTCAGCTGGTCCAGCAGCTGGGCGGCCTTTGCCTTATCGCTGCCCATGCAGATCATGTGGGCCAGCGGCTCTACGTTCAGGTCGTTTTTCAGGAATTCGGCCACTTCCACAGTAGAAACGCCGCCCGTGGAGCCGCCTGCACCGTAAGTAACGCTGATAAAATCCGGGTTAAGGGTGCGCATGGTGCGCAGGGTGTCCTTCATTTTACCAAAGTTGGCGGTCTGCTTCGGGGGGAAGCACTCGATGGAAAACACGCAAGGCTTGCGCTTGAACATCTGGGAGATCTGCATAGGATTCATCCTCCTGTATTTTTATTACTTTCCTCTATTTCTACCTAATTAAAACTTTTGGGGCGTGCGGGAACACTTTCGTCAGGCACACAGAGTCAGGCTGCTGGGGGTTACGCGGCGGGAGCCAGCTCTTCGTCCGGCTGTTTTGCCGTCTGCACAGTAAAGCTGCCATCCGCCTGGGCGGTCACGGTCACCGTGCCGTACAGGTCGGTGCGGTAAAAGTCAATGCCCTCATCCTGCATTTCCTGGATGACCTCGCGGTGGGGGTGGCCGTAATCATTGTTCAGGCCGCAGCTGGCAACCACAAGCTGGGGCTGCACCTGCCACAGCAGTGTTTGGGTGTTGGATGTGGACGACCCATGGTGCCCGGCCTTGAACACGGTGGACCGCAAGCGGAACGGATATTGCTCCGCCAGGGCGGCTTCCTCGTTGCGCTCGGCATCGCCGGTATCCAAAAAGGTAAAGTTCCCGGCTTCAAACCGCAGGCAGAGCGACATATCATTTGTTGCATCGTCACTGCCCGCCGTATCGGCATCCACACCGGGCAGCAGCACGGTCAATGTGCCGGTGCCGATGGTGTACTGCTGGCCGGTATAGGCAGTTTCCACCGGTACGCCGCATTCCTGGGCGGTTTGCAGGGTGCGCTGGGTCTGGCCGGTCACGTCAGTTTCGCTCAGGTCGGGGGTCAGCAGGGTCTGTACATCAAAGTTCTGCAAAACGGCCTGCATGCCGCCCACATGGTCGGCATGGGGGTGGGTCATCACCAACAGGTCCAACTGGCTTACGCCATAGCTGCGCAGGTCCTGCACAAGGTTCTGCCGGGCATCCTTGGGGCCTGCATCAATCAGGCAGGCCGCACCGTTCTGCAAAATCAGCACGGCATCCCCCTGCCCCACATCCAGGAACACCACTTCGGTTTCCCCCTCCGGCAGCGGGGCTGTGGTTTCGCTCTGGCTGGGTTCCAGGCCAACCCATTGGTAAATCTGGTCCCAGCTGGGCACAAAACCGTTGCCGCCGTAATTTTCGACCACATACAAGGCAACGGCGATGAGAACAGCGGCCACAATGGTCCACATCTGGGGGCGGCGGTAGGAATGGCGGCAATACCTGCGCCGCCGGTATTTACTCACCCTGGCCCAGCTGGCGTTCCTGCCACTGGGCGCGGGTCAGCAAAACGGCACGGGGCTTGGCGCCCTCATAGGGGCCGATAATCTTTTCCTGTTCCATCTGGTCCATGATGCGGGCCGCACGGGCATAGCCCAGCTTGCAGCGGCGCTGCAAAAGGCTGGTGGATGCCTGCCCGGCTTCGATGACACATTCCACCGCCTGTTCAAACATGGGGTCGCGGCTGCCGCTGTCATCGTCCGAATCGGAGCTGCTGCCCTTGCCGCCCTTTTCGGCCACGGCACGGCGCTCCATCTCGGCAATCATCTCTTCATCATACTGGGCGCTGGAAGTGGATTTGATAAAGTTCAGCACAGCGCTGATCTCTTCATCCGTCACAAAGGTACCCTGCACACGCACGGGCTTGGAAGCACCGACCGGCAGGAACAGCATATCGCCGTTGCCCAGCAGCTTTTCGGCGCCGCCGCTGTCCAGAATGGTGCGGGAGTCGATCTGGCTGGAAACTGCAAATGCAATACGGCTGGGGATGTTGGCTTTGATCAGGCCGGTGATAACGTCCACGCTGGGGCGCTGGGTTGCCACAATCAGGTGGATACCGGCCGCACGGGCTTTCTGGGCAATGCGGCAGATATAATCTTCCACCTCTTTGCCGGCAACCATCATCAGGTCGGCCAACTCGTCAATGATAATGGCGATATAAGGCAGGTGTTCCAGCACATCGGGGTGCTGCTTGGCCAGCTTGTTATAGCTCTTGATATCGCGCACATTGTTTTCGGCAAACAGCTTATAGCGGCGCTCCATCTCGGCCACACTGGCCCCCAGGGCACCGGCGGCCTTGCGCGGCTCGGTCACAACGGGCATTAACAGGTGGGGAATGCCGTTGTACTCAGCCAGTTCCACCACCTTGGGGTCGATCAGAATCAGTTTGACATCTTCCGGACCGGAGCGGAACAAAAAGCTGATGATGATCGAGTTGACGCAGACGGATTTACCGCTGCCGGTGGAGCCGGCGATCAGCAGGTGGGGCATTTTACACAGGTCCGCTACCTGGGCTGTACCGGCAATATCTTTGCCCAGCGCCATGGTCAGTGGGCTGCGCATGTTGATGTAGTTCTGGGATTCAAACACCCCGCGGATGCTGACGGTAGACCGGATCTTGTTGGGCACCTCGATACCGACGGCGGGTTTGCCGGGAATGGGGGCTTCGATACGCACACCGGCGGTGGCAAGGTTCAGGGCGATATCATCCGACAGGCTGGTGATACGGCTGACCTTGATGCCCGCCTGGGGCTGCAGCTCATACCGGGTCACGGAAGGGCCGCGGCAGATATCCAGGATATGGGTCTTAACACCAAAGCTGTCCAGCGTGTTCACCAGGATATCGGCGTTTTTCTTCATCTCGGCGGCCGCGCCGCGTTCATCTTCCGGCTTGGCCGCATTGAAAAGGTTCAAAGATGGGTAAGTATACGGCGGGAACTCCTCTTTGGCCTGGGCGGCAAAAGCTGCCGTAGCTTCGCTGCTGGCATCCTCGTCCGCTTCGCGGGCTGTGCCGGCGGGTGCGGTGGCTGCCGGGGCGGCAGGGGCTTTCGCCATTGCTTTGGCCACGCTGGGCGGGCTGGAAATGGGAGCCGAAGCCGAATTGCCCATGCTGGAAGATACCCGCAGCCGGTTGGGGCTGCCGGGGCGGCGTTCATCCGTTACGCTGTATACTTTAGGCGCAGCGGCGGCAGGCTGGGCCGTGGGCTGCGGTGCCGGGGCCTGCACGCTGACCCGCCCGGTGAGCAGATCCGATACCGGAATTCCGGCGTTCCAGGCAGCCTTGGCTGCATCGAAACCGCCCTGGTCAAAGCTGCCGCCCAATGTGGGGATGGCTGTAACAGGGGCAGGCGCTGGCTGGGTGGGTTCCGGCACCAGCGGTGTTTCAAAATTATCCGCGCTTTCGCTGCTGCCAACGTCATCCGGTTCCGGCAATTTCTCTACCGGCTCCAGCGGGGTGGAAAAATCTTCCACCGAGGCAGCAGGTGCGTTATCATCCGGTTCCGGGGTCAGCGGGGTTTCAAAACTTTCCGCTTCATCCTCATCGGGCAGGCCCACATCGGCACCGGCCACGGGGGTATCCCGCCCGGTCACGGCGCGCTGGATCAGGTCATTCAGGCTGTCTTCCTCCACCGGGGCTTCCTCAGCCTGCTGGGCTTCCGGTTCCAGGTGCAGCTCAAAGCTTTCTTCCTGCGGCTGGGGTTCCGGCTGGGGCGCGGGGTACTTGCGATGGTTCAACTGCTCCAGCGGGTCAAGGCCAAAGGTGCCGCCGGGGCCGATATCAATTTTCTGCAGCGGGTCATGCTGCACGGCGTTCTGCAAAGCGCGCTGGGAAGCATCCGGCCCCAGGTCCACATCAAAGTCCGAACGCTGGGCGGGCGGGGCAAAGCTTTGGGTGTGCTGCACGCCTTGGGGCGCAGCCTGGGCACGCTGCATATCGGGGTATGTTGCGGTGCCGGGCTGCGTATACGCCTGCTGGGGCTGGGCCGCCGGCTGTCCGACCTGCGCCGCGGCGGCTGCCTGGTCGGCAGGGTTTGCCTGGGCCGCATTGCGGCGGGCGGCTTCCTCCTGTTCCAGATAGGGGGCCACATCAAAGGGGCGGCGGGTGCCAGACTGCGGCGTGGCCGGAGACTCACCGGCCATGGGCGGCAGGCTGCCGGTCAGGTTTTCAAGGGATTCTTCCTCCGCTTCATGGCCAAACAGCTGGGTATCATAAGCGGTTTCTTCCTCCGCACGGGCGGCGCGGCGGGCTTTGAACTCCTGAATATAATAGCTGATGAACTGCACCACATCCACCGGGGTAACGGCAAAAATCACCATCAGCCCCATCAGGATGACAATAATCATGACGATATTGGCACCGGGACGGCCACAGACGGCCAGCAGCGATGCGCCGATGGGCACGCCCAGCACACCGCCGGTCCAGAACTTGCGCTGCCCCCAGGCAAACAGCATCTTGACGGTCTGCCAGGGGGTATCCCCTACCTTAAAGTCCGAGAAGATGACCGCCGTACCGGCCAGCAGCACCGCCAACAGCGCGAAAGGTGCGAAGCACTCGTCGTAACGGGTGAAGTTCTCCACCTCGACGCGGCTGCGTTCGAGGTCGTTGATCTGGTCGTAAATCTCGCGGAGCTTGCGGTTATCGGTGGCACGGAAATACTGGCCGCCGGTCATCTGTGCGATTTCGGTCAGCATCTTTTCATCGATCTCGACCTTCATCGGCTGGAAGGTCAGGTTGCCCCACATATCGATAGCGGGATAAGGCGCCATTCCCATCGTGCCGACGCCCACCGTATAGACGCGGATGCCGTACGACTTAGCGATTTCGGCCGCGGTCAGCGGCGCGATCTGGCCGCTGTTGTTCACGCCGTCGGTGAGCAGGATCACCACCTTGCTTTTCGCACTGCTCTCCCTGAGGCGGTTCACGGCCGTCGCCAGTCCGTTGCCGATGGCCGTCCCGTCGTCGATCATGCCGCTGCGCACACCGCCCAGCAGGTTCAGCAGCGACCGCTTATCGGTCGTCAGCGGACACTGGGTGAAACTCTCTCCCGCGAACACCACCAACCCGATACGGTCGTTGGGACGGTCCACGATAAAATTCGAGGCCACCTCTTTGGCCGCGCCGAGGCGGTCGGGGGTAAAATCGCGGGCCAGCATACTGCCCGACACGTCGAGCGACAATACGATATCGATTCCTTCGGTGGTGCTGTTCGAATTGTGCTCGGCGCTCTGGGGACGGGCCAGCGCCACCGAAAGCAGCGCCACGGCGAGGCAACAGAGCACCAGCGGCAGGTGGCGCAGGTAATATTTGGCCGTACGCGGCACACGGCGCACCCCGTCGATCGTCGAAATGCGCATCGTCGCGCCGCCCTGGCGCATCCGGTAGACGTAATAGGCGACCATCGGCACGATCAGCGCCGAGAGCCACAACATATCCGGATTGACAAATCTTACGATATCCACAACGTTCCTTTGACTTTATTTGTTTGCACCACTTCCTTCACGCGTATTCAGGCCTTCCGTACATTACCTCCCACCGCGCACGCACTATTTCTCCTGTGCCATGCACCGCTCCACACGCAGGTCGTACGTCTCATGCGCCACCCCTTGTCCCGCGTACATTTACTGCGCATGCGCGGGGCCGTATCGCACCTACCAGTTCTTGCCCGAACGGCCCACCGCGCGCGCTTTGCGGCCATCCACCTTCTTCTTGGTGTTGTCCTCGCTGCCCTGTACGGCGTCGAGCATCCTCTCGGCCTCCTCGCGGCTCATGCGTTCCTGCTGGGCCCCGCCTTTCCCCTGGTCGGGTTTCTGGTCCTGCGGATTCTCACCGCCGTCGCCCTGGTCGGGATCCTGCTTGTCGGGCTTGTCGCCTTGGCCGTCCTGATCCTTCTTCGGGGGCTGCTTCCGGTCCTTGTTATCTTTGTCGTCCTTATTATCCCGGTTGTCTTTGTTCTGGTCCTGGTTCTGCCGGTTGTCCTGGTTCTGGTCGTTCTTGTCGTCCTGGTTCTGTTTCATCAGTTCCAGCACATAAGCCAGGTTGTAGCGCGCCTCATCGTCCAGCGGATTGCGCCGCAGCGCGTTCTTGTACGCTTCGGCGGCCTCGGGCAGCTTCTTCTGCTGGAAGTAGGTATTGCCCAGATTGTAATAGGCATCCGGGGCATGGGGTCCCGCCACTTCGTCGCGCGAAATCTGCTTGAGGATATTGAGCGCCTCGTCGTAACGTTTCTGCTTGTAGAGCGCGTCGGCCAGGTTGAAGAGCCCTTCGTACGTCGGGCTCTGCTCCTGCGCCTTGCGGTAACGGATCTCCGCCTCGGGATAGTTTTCCTGCTCGTAGAGCGCATTGCCGGCACGCAGCACGCGCCGTTCGGGATAACGCTGCGCATAAAGGCCCTGCACGCCCGCAGATGCCGCCAGTACCAAACCCAGCACCAGGTTCCGTATCATCGTCCTGCTCACGACCGCACCTCCTTTCCTTCCCCGGCTTCGTCCGAGGTTCCTCCTGCGGCTGCGCCGCCCGGGGTATCCGGAATATCCGGCGCTCCGGGAACACCCGAAGGTTTCAATCCGCCTGAAGTCCCCGTCGGTCCGGGAACGTTCCCCTGCGGGGTATCGTTTCCGGCCTGCTGCGGTTGCAGTTCCGGCGGCAGTTGCTTGGTCTCCTCGACGAAATAGTAGGCATCCTGATAGGCATCCTCGTTCTGCACCGCATCGGGCTCGTACTTCGCGAACTTCACGAAATCGGCCACTTCGAGCAGGCTGCCGAGCCGTTTCGACGCGCGCTCTTCGACGGACAGTTCGCGGATTCGCGCGATGATCTCGGCCGAGGTCATCTCCATCGCCTGGAAGTTGTAACGTCCGGCGAGGTATTCGCGCAGGATATCGGTCAGGCCGGTGTAATACTGTTTCGATTTGCCGCTCTGCCACAGTTTTTGCGTATGCAGTTTTTCGAGCTGCTTGATGGCCGCCACATGCGGCGGGTCGGCGGGACCGCGCAACGCCGCGAGCAGCCCGCGTCCGCGCTTCAGCAGCAGGACATAGACGGCCACTGCGATCAGCAGCGCCGCGATCAGCCCGAAGAGCAGGTAACCGCTCACCTCGCCGAAACGCAGCGGCACCTTCAGCGGAGCTTTGATATCATAGATCGTATGCGAAGCCGTATCGACGGGCGGGGCCGTCACGATCACCCGCAGCGAATCGGGCGACCAGATCGTATCGACGAGGTTTTTGTCGGCATAGAGCGCCGGGAAGCGCCCGAGCCGATAGTCGGCAGGTGAAAAACAGGTGAGCAGGTACTCGCGCGCGAGCACTTCGGTGCGCCCCTCGCGGCTGACGGTATCGACCGGGCCCTCCAGCAGGATTTCGAGCGAATCGGTCAGCCGCCCGTTCTCGAACTCCGGGAAGGCGACCATCTGCATCACGTCCTTGGTCACCTCGACGCGCAGTTTGAACCGGTGCCCGATCAGCACGGTGTCGGCACTCAGCTCCGCACGCACCTGCGGCTGGTTACGGCCCGCAGCCTTGTCCGCCGCAGCGGTGCCCCGGGTCGAATCGTCCGCCGCCGGGCCGGAAGCCCCCGCAGCGGGCGCGGCACTGCGCCCGGAGACCGGCTCCACGCCATGCAGCGCCGCGGTTCGTTGCACGGCCGCCCCGTGGGTCCTCTTCGCGGAAAGCAGTCCCACCGCGAATATTCCCGCCGCCAGCAGCAGCGCGACGGCGCAACGCCTGATATATTTCCAGAAAATTCCCTGCATCATCTCCGCTTAAAGAGTTTCATCAGCGATTTGACATAATCCTCATCCGTCGCGATCCGCACGTTGTCGACCCGGCATCGGCTCAGCGTGCGGTCGATCAACGCGTTGGTACGCTGCCAGTGGTCGGCGTACGCGCCGCGCGTCGAAGCCGACGAAGTATCGACCCACACGTTCTCGCCGGTTTCGGCGTCCTGCAGTTCGAGGATGCCCACGTCGGGCAGCGCCTCCTCGCGGCGGTCGTAAATACGGATCCCCACCAGGTCGTGCTTGCCCGATGCGATTTTCAGCGGGTCTTCGAACCGGGCCCGTTCCACGCCGTCGCAATCCATGAAGTCCGACAGCACGAAGGCCGTCGAGCGCTTTTTGAGTACGTTGGTCAGGTAACGCAGCGCCTCGCCGACGTCGGTGCCGCGGTCAGCGGGCGTGAATTCGATCAACTCGCGGATAATCATCAGGATGTGCGAACGCCCCTTTTTGGGCGGGATGAACTTTTCGACACGGTCGCTGAAAAAGATACAGCCCACCTTGTCGTTGTTCTCGGTGGCCGAAAAGGCGAGCACTGCGGCAATCTCGGTAATCAGGTTCTTCTTGAGCTTGGTCGTCGAACCGAACATCCGCGAGCCGCTGACGTCCACGAGCAGCATCATCGTCAGTTCGCGCTCCTCTTCGTAAACTTTCACATGCGGCGAACGGCTGCGCGCGGTGACGTTCCAGTCGATGTCGCGCACGTCGTCGCCCACCCGGTACTCGCGTACCTCGCTGAAGGCCATACCGCGCCCTTTAAAGGCACTGTGGTACTGCCCCGCGAAGATATCGTTGCTCAGTCCGCGCGTCTTGATCTCGATCTTGCGGACCTGCCGGAGTATGTCGTTGCTGTTTTCGCTCATGATTTATCCGCTCCGCCCACAGGCGGCCATATTGTCGTCCCGGTAAGATTCCTCCGCAGGCGTTTCTTCCCGCGGCTTTCCACCAGCTCCGTCAGATATTGTCCCACGGTTTGATGGACAAAGCCGTCCCGGTTTTCCTCCAGATAGCTTTCCATATGCAGATCCGCCTGCTGCAGCTCCAGCAGCATATCGTCTGTGGCCCGTTCCAGCATGTGGCTCCCTCCTGCGGCAATACTGTATAAAATTATAGCGAGACGGTGACGAGAATGCAACCATGGCTCGATTGGTTCCAAGCCGAATATGAGGACGTGCGGATACTCAAGCAGACCGCCGCCTCCCGCATCGGCCTTTGCCGTCACAGAAAAACGGGCATGGAGCTGGTGCGGCTGGATCTGGAGAATACCAACGAGGAGGTTTATCGGCGGCTCCTGCCGTTGGAGCACCCCTGCCTGCCGCGGATTTATGAGGTGCGGGCGGACGGAGACCGGCTGATCGTTCTGGAGGAATTTGTGGACGGCGTCACCCTGGCCCAACGGATGAAGCAAGGCGCTGTATCTGGGAAAGAAGCGCGCCGCTATATGCTGGGGCTCTGCGACGCCCTGGAAATCCTGCATGACGCCTGCATAGTCTATCGGGATATCAAGCCGTCCAACATCCTGATAACCAACGACGGAACGATTACCTTGATCGATTTTCACATCTCCCGTATACGCAGCGGCTTTCAGGAGAGAGACA